>Ga0315316_10000946_pt1 | contig 19723 bp, 15 predicted proteins | sample M160m3416metaG_FD_203702 | JGI IMG/M metagenome (GOLD analysis project Ga0315316, IMG submission 203702) | Ammonia-oxidizing marine archaeal communities from Monterey Bay, California, United States - M1 60m 3416 | ecosystem: Environmental > Aquatic > Marine > Intertidal zone | place: USA... | reverse complement strand
ATGTGCAGAAATATGGAGGTTAGATGAATTTGCTTGATCGTAGAAGATTTCTAGGATGGTCAGCGGCTACTGTTGGGATGTATGGGTTAAAGCCCAATCTTGAGAGAGCCTCAAGAGGATCAAAAACCCATTCCAGGGGATCAAAAAGAAAAATTTTAATCCTTGGAGGCACAGGATTTATTGGACCTTTCCAGGTTCGGTATGCATTGGAAAGGGGTCACGAGGTCACCCTTTTCAATAGAGGAAGAACGAATCGAGATATGTTTCCAGAAGTGGAGACTCTGATTGGCGATCGAAATGGACAATTAGACGCCTTGAAAGGACGCAGCTGGGATGTTGTGATTGACAATTCAAGAGCAAACCCAGCTTGGGTACGAATGTCAGCAGAATTTTTGAAGGATTCTGTAGATCGGTATTTCTATGTTTCATCTCGTTCCGCATATGCTGATACAAGTTTAGTTCCGATGACTGCAGATGCTCCCACATTCACTTATGAATCGGCAGGGATAGAGAGAGGTTCCGAAAATTTGCCTTATGGGCTTGCAAAAGCTTTATCGGAGAGAGAAGCACAGGAGATTTTTGTTGGACGTACAAACATAGTTCGTCCTGGCCTTATTATTGGTCCTGGAGACGAAACAGATCGTTTCACTTATTGGCCAGCGCGTATTCATAAAGGTGGGGAAGTGCTGGCACCTGGAGATCCCAGCGATCCAGTCCAAATTATAGATGTGCGTGACTTAACCGAATGGATGATAAGGATGGCTGAAGGAGATCACGTTGGTGTGTTCAATGGAGTAGGTCCTTTCAATCCTAGGCCGATGGCACAGCTTTTGTATGGGATTCGAGCTGTGACTGCTGCCGAAACCACCTTTACATGGGTGAATGGTGAATTCTTGACCAGTATGGGCTTACGGTCTTACTCCGACCTTCCAGTATGGAGACCGCCAACGGAGGGCAGAGAAGGTTTCGCTAGGTTTGATCTTACTCCAGAAGTTGAGGCAGGATTGACGTTTCGACCTTTGGCGGTCACCACGGCAGACACACTGGAGTATCACTTTTCTCGGTCAAGAGAAAGACAAGCGCAATTGAGAGCTGGAATTTCTCTCGAGCGTGAAACTGAAGTGCTTGAGGCATGGCATGGCAGAAAATAGGAAAGACCTAAGTATGACGAGGCTGATCCTCTGGAGTGCATTAGTCTGGGTGTTTTCCTTGCCGCTTACGGGCTGTGAATCCGTCGCGACAGGAGTAGAGGATTTGGATTTGGTTATCACGGGCAGTAGAGTGATGGATCCAGAATCGGGCTTGGATGAAATCATGAATCTCGGCGTCAAGAAAGGTAGGATTGAGGTCATCACCACGGATAATTTAGAGGGAAAAACTTTTATTGAAGGAAGTGGATTAGTACTCGCTCCTGGTTTCATAGATCTTCACGAGCACGCCCAAACAGATGAAGGCTATCGACTCATGGTTCGCGATGGAGTGACTACGGCTTTGGAATTGGAAGTGGGTACGGGAGACGTTGCAGGTTGGTATGATCAACGGCAGGAAGGACAAGTCGTGAACTATGGGGTTAGTATTGGGCATATACCTGTCCGAATGGCGGTAATGGGTGATGAAGGCACGTTTCTTCCCATAGGAGCGGGTGGAAGCGCTATAGCAACAGATCAACAAATATCGGAAATGATTTCGATGTTGGAGCAAGGACTCGCCCAAGGGGCAGTGGCCATGGGCTTTGGAATGGCCTATACACCGGGGGCCACCTACGAAGAGTTCGGGACTATGTTGGAGGTCGCAGGATCAGCCAACGTATCAAGTCATATCCACATTCGAGGCGGGGTTGAAGGCGTGCGCAGAACTATTGAAGTTGCTGGAGAAGTAGGCGCCCCGCTGCATGTGGTTCATGCGAACTCCAGTGGTGGAGAAGGGATAACTGAATTCTTAGCGGTCATAGAGGAGGCTGTTTCCTCCGGCCAAGATGTTTCTACAGAAGTATATCCATACGGTGCGGGCATGACTGAAATAGGTTCGGCACTTTTTGATGATTGGGAGAATTACACCGACACGCAATTCAGTATGCACCAGTGGGTCGCGACTGGCGAACGCCTAAACAGAGAAACTTTTGGTAAGTATCGCAGCCAGGGTGGCAAGGTCATAATTCACGGACGTAGTGAAGAGGCTACTAGGGCAGGTGTGGTTCATCCGTTGACCATGATTGCGAGTGACGGTTTTGTGGAAGAAGGTAGGGCTCACCCAAGAACTTCAGGGACTTTTTCTAAGGTGCTGGGTCGGTATGTGCGAGATGAGAGGTCCCTAAGTCTTATGGATGCTCTCAGAAAGATGACCCTAATGCCTGCACAAAGATTGGAAGGGGCAGTTCCCCAAATGGAGAATAAAGGACGTATTCGCGTTGGGGCTGATGCAGATTTGGTCGTTTTCGATGCTGATCAGATAATGGATCGATCGACCTATGAGGACGGTACGATTCCCTCGATTGGTGTAGAATATGTAGTGGTTAACGGCCAGGTTGTGTTAAGGAGTGGGGATTTGATTGAAGGAGTTAAACCAGGCCGGCCGGTTAGGGCTGAGTCGAATTAGTTTTGGTCACTCTCTCTGGTCTGGCCATGAAATAATAAAATTAAGAATTGGGAGACAATTATGTACCGACGGGTGTTAATCTTGGCTTTCTCAGCTGTATATTTGCTTGCTTGTGAATCTGTTCAAGTACCAGATTCAGGCAACCGTTTTGTTCGGTATCAAAGTGAAGATGGCGTTTCATATGGATTAGTTGATGGAGGTGAGGTTTGGGAAATAGAAGGAGATCTTTTTGGCTCATATACAGTATCTCCAAATAGTTTTGATATTGGGGATCTAGAGATCCTTGCTCCCACCGTTCCTTCCAAAGTAATTGCTGTTGGGCTCAATTATCGGAGTCATTTGGACATGGCTGCGAGAGATCTGGGGACATCGGATGAAGTGGCACAATACCCTGGACTTTTTGCCAAATACCCGACCTCGATTGTTGCAAATGGTGCAGATATCGTGAGGCCAGCTGACTCGGAGAATCTTCATTTTGAAGGAGAGATGGTTTTAGTGATAGGAAAGACAGCTTCAAACGTTTCCGCAGAAGAAGCCGAGGATTATATCTTCGGTGTTACTGTGGGCAATGACATAAGCGAGCGGGATTGGCAGGCAGCCGATTTGCAGTGGCTCAGGGCAAAAGCTTCTGACACTTTTGGTCCTGTAGGGCCTTTCATAGTGAATGGATTGGATTATGGCAATTTGATGGTCCAAACAAGGGTAAATGGAGAGGTGCGCCAGTCAGCTAGTAGTGCCGATCTCATATTCGACATCCCAACGATTGTCAGTTACGTAAGCCGTTATGTAACTCTTTTCCCCGGCGACTTGATATTTACTGGTACACCGGGTACAACCCAGGCCCTGGTTCCTGGTGACATCGTTGAAGTCGAAATAGAGGGGGTCGGCATACTGAGTAATCAGGTGGTACAAGGTGCAGAACATTAGCTGGCGAGTGAAGTTGGATAGAGGTGCAGCCCTCATTTTTGGAACGATGTTGGTAATTAGTGGTTGTGGCACTGGGAGTAGTCTGGAGCAGTCAAAAACGATGGAGATGACCACTTGGTCTGTGGTAGCTGTCGATCCGTTGTCTGGCGATGTTGGCGTGGCTTCAGCATCTTGCGTTCCTTCCTTTGCGGATGCTCTAGCAGCACTCGTTCCTGGGAAGGGAGCTGCAGCTACGCAGGCGTCTTTTGATATCGACAATCGGAATGTGGTTTATGAGGCTATAAAGGAAGGCCTCAACGCCGAGCAGGTTGTCGCACGAGTCACCGATCCTTCAGTTGATCAGGAAACCGACCGTCGTCAGTACGGTGTGGTGACTTTGACTGATGGAGTATTGCACACAGCAGGTTTCACGGCTCCTTCGCGTGAGGGTACTACTGAAGGTGCTGATGGGATTAAGCGCTGGGCTGGAGTCATGGCCCATGCCGGCATGGGGGTCACCGTACAGGGAAACACTTTGGTAAATGAGGCAGTTGTCGCAGATGGTTTGGAGGCATTTGGATGGGAAGATCCTACTGGCTTCAATGAATTGTCGGACAGGCTGATGAGAGCCCTGGAAGCGGGATCGGTAGCTGGAGGCGATGTTCGCTGTAATAATGAGACAACTCGCCAGACCGCAGCCATGGCTTTCATCCTAGTAGCCCGGGGAGGTGATGAACCTTATGCGACTAAGGAAATAGGGATGAGTGACCAGGGCACTTCCACTGCTCCATGGCTAGCAATCTCTGTGAGAGGTGATCGAGGAGGCGATAACCCACTTTTAGAACTGCGCTTAAAATACGACCAGTGGAGACGAGGATCGGACAGCTGATCTTAAAAGTGTAAATCTGCAGGCCACTTGCAGGTCTCAAATTCTCTGGTGGTCTGCTCTCCAGTTTTGTATTAGCTGCTTAATTGCTTTCCGGTCCGATATGTTTTCAGTCAATACTTTCCTGGCCAGACCTGGCAGTTCTTCATCTGAAGCGAATCGCAATGCGATAAGTTGACTTGTAGTGAATTCATGAATGCGACTGGCCAAGTCGTCATGAAATAGTTGTTGCATTCTCAGCCGCTCTTCGAGTCTAATCAGACGGTCTTGAACTCCGAGTACTTGTTTTCGGGATCCAAGCGTCGCCATAGCGACACCAAGAGTGAGAATTACAGGAATCAATCCTTGTAGAGAAAAACCAGAAAACAATTGGAAGACAAAATAAAATAGTAATAGCACGATCATAAAAAATGGAACAAGAAACGTCTGCGTTGGAATCATGGCGTGATTATCGGCGTTTTGTGTAGAATTTTCCACGGTTTCCTCTTAGTATCAGGTTAGCATATTTGATGTTAAATTTATGAGTTTTGAATCTCCGATGCTATACGTTGTACTTCATCTAAAACTCTAAGGAGATTGCCGCTCCAAAGTTTCTCTATCTGTTCCTCAGTATATCCTCTTCTTACGAGTTCTAGTGTCACATTGAAAGTTTCAGATGCATCGATCCAACCCTCTACACCGCCACCGCCATCAAAGTCGGAACTAATGCCGACATGATCCAGACCAATTAGGTCGACCAGGTAGTCGATGTGGTCGACAAGATCTTTGACACTGACAGGCTCAGGCATGTCTTCCATTGAGGCCATTCGATCCTCAGCCATAGACTGGACCTCTTGATACTCTTGCATGAAGGTCTCTCGCTCCTGCTCATCCATGGTCTGCATGCGCATGAACATGGTTCTCCGTCCCCCTTCCGGCAGATCGAACCCGCGCTCCTCTGCCACCTCACGCATCACCGACTGGGCCGCTTCGTTGAAGGAACGGTCTTTGTCGGGTCGCAGATAGCTCCTGAAGGCGACAGTCTGAATCACTCCTCCGTTTTCTTTGAGCGCAAAAAGCTGCTCATCGTCCATATTTCGAGAGTGATCGCCCAAGGTCCTAGCAGCTGAGTGTGATGCAATGACCGGAGCACGACTTAATTCGAGAGTCTGGAGGTTGGCTTCTTTCGAGGGATGGGATAGATCGATCATGATCCCCCATCGGTTCATCTCTTCAACCGCTTCCCTACCCAGATCACTGAGCCCTCCATGTAGCCAGTCGTCTAGAGCCTCTCCGGTATTTGAGTCGGCAAGCTGACTGTGACCATTGTGTGCTAGGGACATGTAGCGTCCTCCTCGCTCGGCGAACTCTTGTACTCGATTGATGTCCATGCCGACGGGGTAAGCGTTCTCGATGCCTATCATAGCAACCTTTTTGCCCTCTCCCGCAAGGCGGCGGACTTCATCGGAGGTTAGTGCTAGTCCGATTTGGTCTGGAGCAATTTCCGAGGTAAGGGCATGAATGGCGTCGAATTTCGCTATCGCCTGTGTATACGCCTCGTCGAAACCAGTTTCAGTAAGGTCGCCCTGGCCAACGTAGACAATCATCCAGGATACATCTAACCCGCCACTTTCCATCTTCGGGAGATTGACCTGTGTATCCAGATCCATTGTATAGTTGCGATCAGCTGTGAAATTGTTGGGATTAATGTCATCGTGGGTATCAATAGTAATCACTCTGTCGTGGATACCTTCAGCTCTGGCGACCAATTGCTCCTCAGATTCTTGTGTAGCTGGAGTGCAAGCCGCAGTGAAAACCAGAGCCATGACAGGCAAGGATCTTTTGAAGATTTGGGTACAGTATTTCTCTAGATGTGCCATAGTATTCAACCTCGATTTTGAGTGATTGATTATGGATTCTAAGGTTGGGTTGTGGCCTGTGCCATACCTCCACGAAGTTTTGTCGTTGCTCACACATTCATTGAGGGTGGCACGAGGATTAGATTTTTCTTTAATCACTGGAGTCATATGTCAGGCCGGGGGTGAAATCAACGGAATGATGACGATTTCCCTTCATTGCTTCTAACTCGTGGCAATATCGGGTGTTTTAGAGGTGGCTTTGGGCCAAATATGTGAAGGTCAGCTTTGGCTGTATTTTCCTGGCAACCATCCTATTGTTTTGTTTAGAAGTAAGCCATAAGGTCCGACTTGACATTGTTTGTCAATATTGGCAAAGTGGGGTTCTGTAGGTGGTGATGCTATTGCACACGTTGCATTTCTCAGATAAAATTATGACGTGGAATTCCCTTTAAAAATATGGAAATTAAAGAATATGACAAAAATTCCTGCAATTTCAGTGGTTTTCGGTCTAGTTTTGCTACTGATCGGCCAGCCAGTTGGTGCGCCGATAGCTCAGAGCGAAAGCGCTCCCATTGTTGGACTGACCTACCTGCACCCAGAATCTGATATTCCAGTAAAAATTGCACATGATAACTCGGTGTTGGAATTAGAATCAGAAGAATTAGATGCAGTCGTGAGGACATACTGCCAAGTGTGTCACAACGATGTTATGCTGACGGGGAACATGTCACTCAGTGAATTCCAGATAGACAATGCGTTAGATAAAGCTGAAACAGTCGAGAAGATGATCGTAAAACTTAGGGCTGGTATGATGCCACCCCCGGGCATGCCCAGGCCGTCACCAGATACTTTGTTGGCATTGGTCACCACGCTAGAAGGGAAGATGGACCAGGCATATGACGACAATCCTAATCCAGGCGTAAGGACTTTTCCTAGACTGAACCGTGCTGAGTATTCAGGAATGGTGCGTGACTTGGTGGGCCTGGAAGTGGATGCTGGTGATTGGCTGCCACTGGATACAAAGAGTAATAATTTTGACAATTTTGGTGATGCACAGTCTTTGTCGCCGACCCTGCTGGAGGCTTATCTAAACGCAGCTGGTGAGGTTAGCAGGATGGCAGTTGGCAATGATCGTGCCCCAAGAATCAACACGACATATACGAACGCTAACTATGTTTCGCAGCATCCCTGGGACCATGTTGCAGGGGCTCCTTATGGAACGAGAGGTGGGATGGTGATAAACCATCACTTTGCTGCAGATGCTCAATATCATTTCGAAATGACCTTTAGCATGGGTAACAACTCCAGGGGACACGATTTGGACGTTTCCATAGACGGAGAGCACGCACAAACGTTGCAATATGAACGTTATGATCGCGGGGTTTCTCTTCAGACGGAACCGTTCTTTGTCCCGGCAGGTCAACATCAAGTTTCAGTCGCCTTTATAAGGCGTGCGGAGGGTCCCTATGAAGATTTGATTCGACCGCATGATTGGTCCCAGGCTGGTGGAGGCTCTGGTGGAGCGGGTATTACGACCCTTCCACATTTGAAAGACCTAGTAGTGGTGGGGCCCTATAACATCACAGGAATCTCTGAAACACCAAGTAGAGAAATGATTTTCACATGTCGTCCCACTTCACTAGATGAGGAAGTTCCATGTGCGCAGGAGATTCTGGGCGCCCTAGCGACTAAAGCTTATCGGAGACCTCTGATTCCAGGCGAGCTAGAAAGTTTGGTTGAATTCTTTAAAGACTCGAGACAAGAAGACGGGTTTGAGGCAGGTATCCGCACCGGGCTAGAGGCTGTGTTGTCCAGTCCACACACGATTTTTAGACTTGAACGTGAAATGGATGTGGCTGCTGGTGAAAACTATGAGATCAGTGATATGGAATTGGCCACGAGGTTGGGAGTGTTCCTTTGGAATGCCCTACCCGATGAAGAACTGTTGGACGTCGCCAAGCAGGGAAGATTAAGGGATGAGGCGGAACTTGAAAGACAGACAAGAAGGATGCTGAAAGATCCGAGAGCCGAGGCTTTGGGGTCTAGGTTTGCCCACCAGTGGTTGAGGTTGCAGGATTTATATAAAAACCATCCTGATCCTAATTTTTTCCCGAATTTTGATGAAAATCTAGCAGATGCTATGGTCACTGAGACTGAGATGTTGTTTAACAACTTGGTTCGAGAGGATCGGAGTGTACTAGATCTCTATGATGCAGACTATACCTTCATTAACGAACGGTTGGCACGCCATTACGGGTATCAGGGTGTCTCCGGGGCGCACTTTAGGCGTGTTGAATCTAGTGATGTAAGGAAAGGCATATTGGGACACGGAAGTGTCCTGGTGCTCACTGCACTGGCTGACCGAACTTCTCCAGTGCTTCGAGGGAAATGGGTAATGGAAGTCCTTTTGGGAACTCCACCTCCACCTCCACCGGATGATGTTCCAGCTCTGGAAGCTACATCCGGTAACAATGGTAGTCGGTTCATTACAACTCGTGAGAGGATGGAACTGCACCGAGCTAGCCCCGCTTGTCAATCTTGTCATAAATTCATGGATCCGATGGGTCTAGCCTTGGACAATTTTGATGTAACTGGGCAGTGGCGGATCAGAGAAAATGGACAACCTCTAGATACGCGAGGTGAGCTTTATGATGGGACTCCACTATCCAATCCGGACGAGTTGGTTACAGCACTACTGAAACGACCTATACCACTTGTAAGAACATTTACATTGAATCTCATGGCTTATGCGATGGGACGTAGGGTTGAATGGTATGACCAGCCTGTATTAAGAGATATTACACGTGTTGCAGAAGCCGATGACTTCAGTATTTCATCGTTGATCGTTGGTGTGGTAAAAAGTGATCCATTTAGAAAGAAAAAAGCTGCAGCACTTGCTGAAGACGCAGCTGAGAACGAAATTAAATAACTTCAATAGTCAGAACTTTTAGGAGAGATGGTGCTATGCATTTCATAACTGGAAAACAACTGTCACGGAGAACGTTCTTACACGGAGTGGGAGCTACGGTGGGACTGCCCTTGCTGGACGCAATGGTACCTGCAGGCAAAAGAGCTGGATTTAGGGGAGAAAATGACCCTAAGGATGCCACCAAGTTGATTTGTATTGAAGAAGTGCATGGCCTTCCAGGCTGTAACGATTGGGGCGCAACACAAAATTTATTTGCGCCGTCTACAACTGGTCGTGACTTCGAGATCCTTCCAGAAAACACCCTGAGTCCGCTGATAGATTTCCAGGACTATATGACAATTGTCAGCAATACTGATGTTCGCATGGCTGAAGCTTTGTCGCCTCCAGAAATCGGAGGAGACCACTTCCGTTCAAGTGCCGTTTTCTTGACACAATCTCATCCTAAGCAGACGCAAGGCAGTGATATCCATGCTGGGACCTCACTAGACCAGATGTACGCTAAACGTTTCGGACAAGATACGCCTTTGCCTTCGATGCAGTTCTGTATAGAAGATCTGGATCAAGCTGGTGGCTGTACTTATAACTATTCCTGTGCTTATACAGATTCCATTAGTTGGTCTACGCCCAACACACCTCTCCCAATGATTCGAGATCCAAGGGTTGCTTTTGATATGCTGTTTGGTACCGGAAACTCTCCAGAGGAACGTGCTGAGAGGAGGATGAGTCGCAGGAGTATTCTGGATTGGATCTCCGGAGAAGTGTCGACATTAGTGCGGGAACTCGGTGCTGCGGATCGTATGAGGATGGAGCAGTATCTGAACAACGTGCGTGAGATTGAGCGTAGGATAGAAATGGTAGAGAGAAGAAATAGCAGTGGAGATGAAAGACAATTGCCAGAAGCTCCAGCTGGTGTTCCTGACGACTTTGCAGAACACACCAGGTTGATGTATGACCTACAAGTTCTCGCTTTAGAAACTGATATGACGCGAGTAATGTCCTTCAAACTGGGTAGAGATGCACAGAACAGAGCACACCCAGAGAGTGGTAGCGACAAAGCTTTCCATCCCGCTTCTCACCATGGCGGAAAAGAAGAAAACGTTCTCGATTTCAACCAAATTTGTACTTACCGCATGAGCACACTCCCCTACTTCTTGGAGAAATTGCAAAACACCATGATGGGAGATACCAGTCTATTGGATCAATCCATGATCATTTGGGGTTCTCCGATGGCGGATGCGAACCTGCACAACCATCGTCGTGCTCCTCTCATGTTCCTAGGTGGGGCCAATGGTCAGTTAGAGGGTAATCTTCACTTGCAAGCTAGTGAAGGAACACCGATGGCTAATGCAATGTTAACAGCGCTTCATAAGTTGGGTATGGATGATCTGGAGAGTTTTGGAGATTCCACTGGTGAGTTCTCTTTGAACTACACTGGACCGACTGCTGAAGAACAGACGAGGGGGTAACTTATGGCTAAAAGATCTCAAAGAACGCCTTTAAGAGTTGGTTTGATGCTGTTGACCCTAGGGCTAATGGCCTTCGGACCACCACCAGCTGTTTCTCCAGTTGCCGATGCTGCAAGTCGTAGTGACGTGGCGGGCATGAAAACTCTCCTGCGATCTGGTGAAGATGTTAACGCTGCTCAGGGTGACGGTATGACCGCATTACACTGGGCTGCTGAGTATGGCGATGAAGATATGGCTGGTATGCTTATATACGCTGGAGCCAAATTGGAGCCGCAGACTCGTATAGGTAGTTACACGCCTTTGCACCTTGCTAGTAAATCTGGCAGTGCTGGTGTTGTTAGGATGTTACTAGAAGCTGGTGCCGATGCGTCTAGAACGACCACGAACTCGACAGCTAGCTCCATGCATTTTGCAGCAGCCTCTGGGTCTGGCGAATCTATCCGTGCTTTGGCTGAATTTGGTGCTGATCTGAATCCTGTGGAAGGAGAGTGGGGCCAGACGCCATTAATGTTCGCTGCAGCTTTTAACCGCGCCGAAGCGATTTCTGTATTACTAGAGTTGGGTGCCGATCCAGAAATCAGGACCACAGTAATGGACCTGAGGAAAACTGCAAGTTTGGATAGGGCAGCGGCAGAGCGTTACAATGACGCCCTGAGAGGATTTAGGGATGAGGGACAAGAGTCGGCTGTGATGGACAATAACGACAGCGACGCTAGGGTTGGCCCTAGAGCACGTGTTCATACGGCCGGAGAAGTCCAAGCTGCTACTAGAAAAGCACGTGAGGTTTACGGATCAGATTATCAATTGGAAGAAGCTACTGAGGATGACGGACGCATGGAGCCGATCAGGGCTAATGGAGGCTTGACCGCTCTGTTACATGCCGTACGCCAAGGTCACAAAGAATCGCTAGCTGCCCTTTTGGAAGGCGGGGCCGATGTGAACACTGTGAGTGCTGGTGACGGAACGAGTCCATTACTGATGGCGACGATCAATGGTCAATATGATCTGGCGATGACACTTTTGGAAGGCGGGGCCGATCCCAACATTGCTTCTGAGCTTAATGGCATTGCACCTTTATGGGCAGCTATCAATTCTCGTTGGCAGCCTCGCACTAGGTTTCCACAACCGCAGGCCCAAAGTCAGCAAAGTCATAGCTATATAGATCTCATGGCCGCCATGCTAGAAAATGGGGCTGACGTGGACAGTAGAATCACTTTGCACCCCTGGTATATGGTTTATACAGGGTGTGGTAATGGAAACTGTGGACTTGTTAACACTAATGGAGCCACTGCGTTTTGGAGAGCTGCCTACGGAACTGATTTAGAAGCTATGAAACTCCTGGTGTCCTACGGAGCGGATACAGAATTAGCTACCAAGAAGCCTCCTCCACGGAGGCGTTTCAATCGCGATGCTCCTTCAACGACTCCGACTGGGGAACTGAGTGACTCAGCTCGGGTGGCTAGAGCTTCGGCGCCATGGTTCCTTCAGAAAGATGGGTTTAAAAAGCCAGAAGAAGCGAAAGAAGATAAAGAGAACAAGAATTTGGTATTCGCGACTGATCCCTATGATGATTCCGGTGCCAAAGAAGATGCTTCTGGGGTTCCACCGGTGGCAGTTGGAGGACCAGGCGTATATCCGATTCATGCCGCAGCAGGTGTGGGTTATGGAGAAGGTTATGCTGGCAATGCCCATAAACACGCTCCCAATGGCTGGGTTCCATCTGTGAAGTTCTTAATTGAAGAACTCGGTGTTCCAGTTGATCGGAGAGACTTCAATGGTTATACCGCTTTGCATCATGCAGCCTCTAGAGGGGATAATGATCTGGTAAGGTATTTAGTGGAGAAGGGAGCTGACGTGATGGCAGTAAGCAGGGCTGGACAGACCACAGCGGACATGGCTAATGGACCCGTCTCAAGGGTGTCACCATATCCTGAAACCGTCGAGTTGCTTGTGAGTTTAGGAGCAATTAACAATGACAATTGTAAATCCTGCTAATAACTAAATAATAACAATATCGGTTTAAGAAACCGGCCTTTTCTCATTGAGGGGGCCGGTTTCTTGTTATTTATAGGATTATCACTGCTGGCTAGTGGGGCCAGGCAATGGAGTGAGGAAGGATAATCAAGAAGAGGCCACACAATGAATTATATCAAGAGGGTGAAAGCAGTGGACCTGCACGCATGCGGTGAGCCTGGCAGAGTGATCGTTGAAGGTGTTCCCGATGTGCCTGGTACGAGCATGTTCGAAAAGATGCGATATATGGAAGCTCATCTGGATGATGTAAGGAAAAGGATGTTAAGAGAACCAAGAGGTTACCCTGCATCCAATTGTAATGTGATACTACCACCTACTCGTTCAGAGGCCGATGCAGGTTTCGTGATAATGGAGCAAGTCGAATATCCTCCAATGTCTGGAACTAATACCATTTGTGTCGTAACCGCCTTGATAGAGACAAGAATGGTTCAAGTAGAGGAGCCAGTGACACGGTTGTCCTTGGAGGTTCCAGGGGGTATGGTGACGGCAGAGGCAGAAGTTAGAAAAGGAAAAGTTGAGAAGGTGACTTTCGAGAATGTGCCTTGTTTCGCGGTCTATCTGGATAGGGAAATAAGAGTTCCTGAGATTGGCACTTTGCGTGTCGACGTCGCATACGGTGGCATGTTTTATGTCATTGCAGATGCGTGTGATGTCGGTTTGGAATTGACACCAGAACACGGGAGTGACATAGCACGAATAGGAGAAATGATAAAAATAGCTGCAAATGAACAATTGCCAGTCAGTCATCCCGAAAATCCAGATATTGATGGGATCACTATATCTCAGCTTTCCGGATCTTCAAAAGATGTAAAAGGAAGAGTGAAGAATGCCGTAGTCGTGTCAACTGGACTGCTCGATTGGGAAAAGCCTAGCACATGGACTGGAGCGTTAGATAGGTCGCCTTGTGGAACGGGGACCTGTGCTAAAATGGCAATCATGCATGCGAAGGGAAACCTTGCATTGGGTGAAGATTTTCCACATGAAGGTCCGTTGGGAACAATCTTTACAGGTCGACTGTTACGCGAGACTAAAGTGGGCGAATATAGAGCGGTAGTTCCCAGTTTGAGCGGAACGGCGTGGATCACTGGTTTTGCGGAATACGTTTTGGATGAACAAGATCCTTTTCCAGAAGGATTTACGTTGGGAGATATTTGGGGGTGATTACAGTGGCGAAGTGTTTCTTGACTGAATTGCCGCAGAAAATGGAAGCTTACATCAAGCGCATTAACTCGATCCTACTATATCAATTATTCGGTTAATGTCGTCTTCATTGTTATAACCATGCAGAGAAAATCTAAGCACCCCTCTTCTGATCGACAGATGCACTCCATTTTGTACGAGTCGATCATGTAGAGTGTTCATAGCAGGATCTTCAGCTGTATAATGCCGACCTCCTCCACTGACCCCCACTGCGACGATATGGCCCAAATGGTTACCGGGTCTTCCTCCGCATACTGGTAAACCTAATTCCAACAACCCATCAACAAGTTTCCTAGACAGCGTGCGGACATGCTTTTCAATTAGGGGTGTGCCTATATCGGAAAGTAATTTCAAAGCGGATCTGACCCCAGTGATCCCTAAATAATTGTAGTTCCCCCCATCAAAGCGACGAGCTCCTGGCGCATAACGGAATTTTTGTTCTATCAGTGTAGTTTCATGACTATTTTCATCAGTAGTAACACTAAAGCGAGCTAGCGTAGCAGGCTGTAGCTCTTCAGCAAATTCTGAAGAGCAGTAAAGGAATCCACATCCGTAACAAGACAACAACCCTTTTTGTGTAGCTACCGCTAATGCGTCTACCCCAAGTTCTCTGACGTCCGTGTGAAGGATACCAACAGACTGTGCAGCATCAACAATGAGACGGACATCTTTTTCCCTACAGATGCTAGCTAAACCACTAACATCTGTGACGAATCCTGGAGAAAAACTTACTGTTGAAACAGAGACGACTCTGGTTCGTTCGTCTATGGTTGCGGCTATTCTATCTAGGTCAAAGTGTCCTTCTTTGGAGGCCGGAACAGATGAGATGTGAACGTCGTGTAGTTTGGCAACATTGTACCAAGGGAACACGTTTGCTGGATGCTCAAGGTCTGGACATAATATGACTTTATCTCCTTGGTTCCAGGAAATTGCTCCAGCTACTAGATTGATTCCCTCCGAAACATTCTTGGTAAAAGCTATTTCGGAAGGGGAAGCATTTACAAAGGAGGCAAACGATTCTCTAGTTTCTTCGACCATCCTAAAGGCCTGTTCTTTGCTCCAAGTCAGGTCGGTTCGACTCGTCAAGTAATTGGTTATAGAATCATACACTGGGTTCGGAATCAGCCCTCTTTGGGCTACGTTAGTGAAAACTCCATTAGATACAGCAGGAAAATGTTTCCTGAAATCTGCAAGGATGTTACAGGTCATTAGTTTCTCTCACGTTGAGCAGGTTGCGTTCGGAGTGAGAGACGACACAGGTTGCCACCATATCTCCCATCACGTTTATTGTTGTGCTTGCCATATCAAGAAGGCGGTAAATTCCTGTTACCATCGCTGCAATTTCAAGGGGGAGGCCGAATGCTTGGATGAACACTAAGGAAACTACCACTCCACCGCTTGGGATACCTCCTGATCCCATGGATAATAGTGACCCCATGAGTAGTATTGGTAGAAAAGAGCCAGGAGTTAGTTCTATTCCGGCTGACTGAGCTGTAAATAATAGAGTTCCTCCCAAGATGATGGCTGTGCCATCTTTGTTAAGTTGTGCGCCAAGAGGTAGTGTGAAGGAATAAATGTCTTGAGGTTGTTCCAGTTTTTCTTCAGCCATTTCGAAGGCGACCGTGAGGCTGGCCAAGCTACTACAGGTAGATGCAGTGGTCATCCACAGAGTTGATGTCTGCCTTAAGAATTGTAGGGGGGCAAATTTCCCAAATATTTTCAAGATTAGCATGTAAATGAGGGACATAAGGATCATGGCTGTCCAAATTCCTAAGATAAAAAACGAGAGGGGGCCGAAAATTTGTGAGCCATATTGTCCAAGAGTAGCTGCTGCAAGAGCTCCAATTCCGATTGGTCCAAATCGCATTATTATATTTACTAACATTCGCAATAGTTCAGCTATTAGTGCAAATCCATTAGAAAGCGTTTTACGTTTATCGGTCGGCAGTAATACAGTCGCAATACCTAGAAAGATCGAGAAGACAACTATTTGAGAAACATTTCCTGAAGCGAATGCAGCAAAGACGTTTTCAGGGAATAGACTCACTAGGATTTCCACTGGAATAGGAATATCATCAACGGATGAGTCAATATTACTGGTCAATTCCATCCCTAATCCAGGCTTCACTAGGGAAATAACAGAGAGCCCGACTGTCATCGCTAGGATGGTCGTTGCTCCGTAAAAAATAAAAGTTTTAATCAGTAAACGTCTAAATGCTTTCAGATCGGCTAGCCCAGTCATTCCAGCCAATAAGTTGAAGAATATTAGTGGGACAGCGGCCATAATTAGGAGTTTGATAAACAAATCTCCAAGAGGTTGAACTGCTGTGGCAGGTTCGCCTACTAAGAAACCAACAACACCACCCAAAACCATAAAGACAAGGATTCGAGCACCCAAAGAAAACCTATTGTAGGAAGTATAGGCTTGGGAGATTATTCCAAAGTTGCTAGGAGTTTTACCTAGAGAAGGCTCAACCATTCAGGTATTCCAAAGCTTTTCTCACTAATTCCTGGTAGTAGATATCAAAGTTGTTTCTTGTAAGTAGAAATAGTTCATCTGGTAGAGCTGGATTGCCCTCGAGAATTTCACCGTTGGGCCTTATTGTGTGTCCGATGTCCCACATGAATTGTACGACAGGCTGATTAGTACCAGGAAATTTCATTGTTTCCTCCCATTCCCAAGTGTTACTGTATCCTCCAGCCGTCATTCCGATGATGTGTCCAATGGAATTATCCTTTATTATTGAGGCAAATTGGTCTAAGTGTGACCCTCTTCTGGGAACGAAGAATGCTACCATTTCCCCTCGGAAATGTTGGATCGCGGGTTGTAAAATTCCATCTGAATCTTTGGGGGCATGAGCTAATTTGAAGGGGACAGAATTACTGTAAATAGCTTTGCTACTGACGGAATCTGCTACGTCGGTGTCCAGCCACTCCATCAACCAAGTACCGTCATCCATGGCTTCTGGAACACCTGAATCAAGGCTTCCACCTGCATTCACTTCATCGCGCTTTTCTCGTGTGAATATCGGTACAACGTCACTGATGCGCAGGTTTCCAAAAGTAGTTTTGAAGGGTGTGGAAGTGAATCTTTGCATGGCATAAGCGCCCGCTGAACCACCTCTGCTGCGGGTGCCGTCAATAATTATATTGAAATCTAACCAGTCATTCTGCTGGGCCATTGTCATCAATTCATCAACATCAGGAATCATGGTTTCTCTGAAACCATACCAGGTAAGGATTACTGTTCTTTGCCCCTCCACTGGTAGATAGAGATCATAAGTAGCGGTGGAATGTTCTAGCTGAAATCCAGGATACTGAGGCTCAGAAATATTTTTCCAAGGGATGGAGTCAGGATGGAGATATGGAAGTTGCACTGTATATGAGGAACCGTCCTTTCTTTCAAGTTCAAGGGTGAGATGGTCTTGATAGAAAGCCGGAGGGAGCGTTGCTGTTTTGACGGTCAGGTCCTCTGCCATTCGCCATCGGAAATTGGGTCTGTATGAGGATGGATGGTAAGGCCTCACCATTTTTTCATACTGGCCTATTTGTAGATTGTTAACTGCCAGGATTCGGTCTCCAGGTTCCACGGTCCCGTGAGGGAAATGTTCCTGGTCTGCAGATAGGTCGCTGATGAAATAGATGGAGGAATCACTGTAATCTGGTAAGACTTTTAGAGGGCTTGAATAGACTATTTCGCTACCTCCAGCAATTCCAGAAGATTCCTGGAGCCTTATCCCGTTTTCCACGAGTGAAATTTCTAGGTGCCTGTCATTTCTTGCATTACTTACTTTTTCAAGCGCATAGAACAGTTTTTCTTCGGTATCTGCGCTAATCACTTCGTGACGGTAATTTTCCATGGCGTCTAGAGGAACTACTCCCCAATGGAGGTTCTTGATAGGAGAAAATGCTTCTCTGTTAGCTGTCAGGGTCATGATGGAATCAAATAGCAATTCCCTTAGCTGAGGGTTACCAACTCGAGAAGTATTCTCTGCACAACCACTTCCGGAAAACAAACTAATCCCAAGGACAAGCACTAAACTGACGGATGTTCTATTCGAGGTCATATGGTCTTTTGGTTAAAGATTCCTAGTGTACTCAACTAGTCATGACGAGTTAGATTAAGTACGTTCGAGAAGAATATAAGCTTCCGGAGGATAATCGACACTATGACCCTAGCTCAAACTCTCAAAGAAATCAAAAGTGATGCACTTTCAAGGCTTGGACCTGATTTTCTGGCGGCAACTGAAAGGTCAATAGCGGAACTGAGAGAGTCTGGTATTGTCGAAAGGTTCGCTAAGATGGGGGAGATAGCCCCGGACTTCGAAGCTTTGAACGCCAAGGGTGAATCAATTCGTTTGACTGACCTAATAGCTAAAGGTCCGGTTGTAATAAGTTTCTATCGAGGAGGGTGGTGACCCTATTGTTGTGCGGAGCAGGTTGCTCTCCAGGACATCCTTCCATCTCTTAGGAAAAGGGGCGCTGACCTCGTAAGTATTACTCCCCAGATATCTTCACGCATTGAATCCAACCTCAAACGTTACAATCTGAGTTTTGAAATTCTCAATGATCCAGTCAATAGGATAGCGCAAAGTTTTGGAGTGGCATTTGAAATGCCTCACTATCTCAGGGAATTTTATAGGGGGAAGGGTATCGATTTGGCGCGTTGGAATGGTGATGACACCTGGTTCCTGCCCGTTCCTGCCAATTTTATTGTTGGCCCTGACCAGACAATCATCTACGCCTCAGGTGATCCTGACTATACGACCCGACCTGACCCACTTGAGATATTTGAAGCTCTGCCTTAGTCCATCTGGCCTAGGTTTTACGGTATTAAGTTTCGGTCACTTTTCCTTAGGATGAACATTCCTTCCTTTCCACTGTTTACAATAATTATTCCACTTGAGAAAAAAGGATAATTGCTCCATGAACCATCAAACCCAGGTGCGTCAGGTGTCCATGGAACAGTGTCAAAGAAGCCGATTTCTTCGGGGCTTTCCCTATCGGAGATGTCCAATATTCTGAGTCCACTGACATAGTTGGATTGATACATTAGATCACCTTGAATGTACAGATTGTGGTCTGAGGATGCGTTGTCGGCGAAGTGCTCCAACGCCAACACTGGGTCTTCTAAATCCGTGACATCCCAAACCAGAGTGCGAGTCTGGGTCACATTTCCTCCAAGTTCATCCAATTCATCATTCATGTAAAAGTATTGCTGTTCTTCGTCCAACCAACCTTGGTGAGTGTAGGCGACATTGGGGTACGTTGCCATGGAGAGCTCTAATGGATTGGCTTTGTCCGTTACATCAGAGATACTCAGAGCTGTTTCGTTGGCGCTAAAGCAAATTTCCTGACCAGTATAGTCGCTATCGGGACCCTGATAGATAATGCACTGAGCGTCATGACTGTATCCAGTGTTTTGTCGGCCAGTGTTAGCGTGGGCGAAACATCCTGAGAAGATAGGTGTCAGTGGATCTTGAATATTAACCATGTGTAGACCACCGCCGCAGGTTTCGCCCCCTCCATTCACGCCGACCACATAAGCAAAACCACTTTCTTCGTTTATCACTACATTATGAGCGCTTGCAATGCTACTATAGTGAGCATCGACCTCAAATGTTAGCGGTTCATTACCTATGTCTCTCAGTCTTGTTAGGTCGAAGATTTGCATGCCGTGAGGCCCAGAACCATCTGCTACAATGAAAGCATGATTCCTGTAGACTTTTATGTCTCTCCAGGAGTTTCCACGAGCGCCTTTAGTCATGGGGAGGTTACCAAGGTATCGAGGATTAGAAGAATCGGTTACATCTACAAAGGAGGTGCCATCGTAACGCCCGACTAATGCATATTCTCTCCCTGATGAGGG
>Ga0315316_10000945_pt1 | contig 19725 bp, 13 predicted proteins | sample M160m3416metaG_FD_203702 | JGI IMG/M metagenome (GOLD analysis project Ga0315316, IMG submission 203702) | Ammonia-oxidizing marine archaeal communities from Monterey Bay, California, United States - M1 60m 3416 | ecosystem: Environmental > Aquatic > Marine > Intertidal zone | place: USA... | reverse complement strand
CAGGAATTGAAGTTACCTTTGTTCCGGGGAACGACCAGTGCGATGAATTTGATTCGTTTGGACCGATGGGGCATCCGTCTGCTGAGAAACGCGACTATTCCATTGCACGCGAAAAGCCTCCGATTCAGCAGGGATCGACACAGGAAGGTGATTCCGGAAGCTATTGAGCAATACGTCTGGGAACGATAATGAATCTGCGTTACTTCAGAGGTCGTCCTGTCAGCGGCTTGCCGTTGGTGTCGAGAATCTGAAAGTGATGGATGCCGTATGAATTTCCGTCGACGTAAGTCCAGATTACCTTCATGTCACGATTCACTTCGATCAGCTTCGGCGCGTCCGGATCTTTGTGCCCGCCAGCATAGCTGGTGATCACAAAGTTTCCGTTCGGCAGGACCTGACTGCCACAGGGGTCCTGCAGCCACGGGCCGGGAAGATTATCGTTCGTCAGCTCCCAGACGATCTTTCCCTGATCATCGAATTCCACGACACGGTTGCTGTGAGTCAAACAAACGAGTGTGCGATCTTTCTTGTGCCGAATTGCAGTGAACGGCCACGAGTGAATCTTGTGATCCGGATCACCTGCGACAGTTGTATCGAACTGCCCCAGCAGTTTTCCGCTGGCGTCGTAATGCATGACCGCAAAGTTGAACAGATGAGGCGCAAGATATGTTCCGTCCGACAACTTGCGTGCCATGCGTGTCTGCATGTGATGGTTGGCTGTCTGGCATTTCAGAGGGAACTCCACGACGATTTTTCCGGATCTGTTGATCTCCAGCAGTCGCGGTTTCGGGCCGGCCTCTGTCAGAACGAACGTACCGTCTTCTGTGGGCTGGACGCTGTTGACCTCACTCTGAGTACCTTTCCAAAGAAGCGTTTCCTTGCCGTCGCGCGTGACTTCCACGGCAGCGCCACCCGGATGCAACTTTGACTTTGTCACTGCCAGGACGATGTTGTCGTTGGGCTGAACGAAGCCGTCACGTGTGTTATGCGGATACGTCCAGATCTTCTGTCCGCTGCCGTCGGTGATATAGGTGTGGCTGCCACAGGCCAGAAAGCCGTGAGTCGTGTCTGCCGCAGATGCTGCGGTTGTCAGGGCCAGATACGAGCTGACGATGAGAATGCTGCGGCATATGTCAGCCGCGTACAGGGAGCGTGGATCAATCATGAACAGTGCTTTCGTGGAACATCTATCGTTCGGTACCGGGAGTCGACCGTAACGACCAAGCAGTCGAAATACTACTCCTCGTGCTCTCATCGACACCGAAATCCGCGATGATCCGCATTGCTGACGATGAAGGGATTGTGAGACGGTTTCCCGGCCGATATATTATTGTCTGAGGCCGTGTGCTTCTTCCTCCCGGGTGATCAATCTCCCTCTGTCTGATGTGTCCGTTTTCCTGAGCCGAAAGGGCCAGACATGCATGGTATTCTCCCTGCCTCTCGTGATTTGATCAGTGTGCCGTCGCGCCGCTGGTTTCTACAGAGCGGATTGTCAGCGCTCGGTGGTCTTAGTCTTTCACAGTTGATGAGTCTTCAGGCGGCGGCCGGGGCGAATACGGCACCCGGTTCAGGAAAAAAATCGGTCATCCTGTTCTGGTTGTCCGGCGGACCCAGTCACATTGACATGTGGGACCCGAAGCCGGATGCACCGTCAGAGATCCGTGGCCCTTATGCCACGATCCCGACGAAAGTCCCGGGAGTCAACTTCAGCGAACATCTGCCTCTACAGGCATCGATTGCTGATAAACTTTCGATCATCCGATCGGTCGACTGCTCCAGCAGCAATCATACGCCGATCACGATGCAGGCTGGCAATCCTCTGGCGCGGCGGACCAATGACGGCAAGGATGGCGGCGGCTATCCATCGATGGGCTCGGTGGCCGCAAAATTTCGTGGCGCTAATGACGCAGATCTGCCTCCGTTTGTCGGTCTTGCAGATACCTGGACGTCCGACGTCTGGGAGTCCGGACACATGGGAAGTGACTTTGCTCCGGTCAAGGGCAACGAACTGAAAGGCCGGTTCGCCATGCCACCGGGCATCGAAGTGAATCGTCTTCAGGATCGAAACGATATTCGTCGGCAACTGGATCAGTTCGGACGCAGCATCGACAACAACCAGACACTTAACAGGTCCGATCGGTTTTCTCAGCAGGCTTACGACCTTGTGCTGTCAGGCAAAGTTCAGAAAGCTTTCAGCACCGACGAAGAGTCGGCTGAGACCAAAGCTGCTTACGGTCCGGAAAGCATCGCTCAAAAAGCGTTGCTGGCTCGTCGACTGGTCGAGGCCGGTGTCACCTACGTGCTGGTGAGTGGTGCATGGGGCTATTTCGATCACCACGGAGACCATGTTCGCTGGAAAGGTATTGAGAAGGGACTCACGCCGTTGCTGCCGCGAGTGGATCGCACCCTGTATGCTCTGGTCAATGATCTGGAAGCACGAGGATTGCTGGATGATACGCTTGTTCTGATGATGGGTGAGTTCGGCCGGTCTCCCGTCATCAATAAGGAGGCCGGACGCGAACACTGGACGAACGTCATGTCGATGGTGGTGGCCGGTGGCGGTCTTAACCACGGCCAGGTCATCGGCTCAACCGATCGACGTGGCGGTGCCATTGAATCCAATCCCGTGCGGCCTCAGGATCTTGCCGCGACCACATTTCGTCATCTGGGGATCGACCTGAACGCACACTGGGTCAACAATCAGGGACGCCCTGTGCCCATCGTTGCGGAAGGCGGCCTGCCGATCCCTGAACTCGGTTAGGCCGCGTCACTTTGAGACGCGGTTGCACTTAATTTCCGGACGCCAGCGTGGGGCACATTTCCCCGAATCTCCTCTTCGGCATGCGGGCGTGGGACATCGAGGCGAGTCATCGCGATGTCGGCGTTTCGCGGATCGAGACATAAAGGCTGCGTTCGCCGTGATTTTACCGGGTAATGTTCGGAACTGAGTCATCAATCGTCCGCATGTGATTCAGAATCCTGGTGTGGAGTTGTCGGACGATCGTTTTATTCGAGGCATTATTGATGACGTTGGTTGTTTCTCCGGGATCTGTTTTCAGGTTGAATAGTTCGTCCCGGTCAGGATTCAGAAAGTCTCGCACCAGTTTCCATTCGGGCGTGCGAATACAGCGCATGTGAGTTGTTGACTGGTGTTTCGTTGAATACTGAGTGAATACGTCATCATTCCAGTCTGTTGCCATTCCTTTCAGCAGCGGCGCCAGGTTTCGTCCGCGAACGACCGTGTCGGTTGGAACGTCAGCCTCCGCAATCGCGACCATTGTGGGAAACCAGTCCAATTGCGTCACTGATGAGCGGATGACTGTTCCCGGTGTGGTTACGCCAGGCCAGCAAACGGCTGTGGGAACCTTCAGCGATGTGTCGTACATGTTCGGTCGCTGTCCTCGCGGAATATTGTCCATGGCTGGAGGCAGAGCATTTTTCTTCAGGATCCAGTGCCCGTTACCTTTATGCCAGATGCCGTTGTGGCCCATGTTGTAGCCGTGGTCTGAGGTGAAGACGACAACTGTATTGTCAGTCAGGCCCTGAGTCTCCAGTGTCTTCATGATTCGGCCGACATTCCGGTCGACTCCGCGCACGCTGGCAAGATATTCGCGAGTCATTTTTTCTACCCGCGGGACGTCAAGGCCTTCGTAGTTGGGATGTGGCAGCGTCGGTTTCAGGTTCTCGAAAGGTGCCCAGTCTTCGGAAGCCACCGGGAGCCATCGTGCGTGAGGTGCTCGGTAATGCAGCACCAGCAGAAACGGATTATCGGCAGGGCGGTCCTTCAGAAACGTGATGGCATGATCAGACAGAATGTCAGTGGTGAGTCCTTCGAACTTCTGATCCGCTCCGTTTTTTTCCAGCGTCGGGTTTGATGGCGACCAACCGCCGCCGCGGTGACCCATGAAGTAGTCAAAGCCGGTCCTGGTAGGATGAAACTGATCCAGCAGGCCGAGATGCCACTTGCCGACCAGTCCGGTGTGATATCCGGCGTTCTGCAACACTTCATACCACGTGGTGGTCTGCGGGGCGAGTCCGTGATTGGCTTCGGTCTTCGGGTGCAGCCAGTCTGTAATGCCGACTTCCGAGCCATAGCGACTGGTGGCCAGGGCGGCTCGGGAAGGACTGCAGACCGGAGTCACCACAAACGTATTCGGCAGGTACGTGCCCTGTTCAAACAGCCGGTTCAGATGGGGCGTATCTGCATGAGTCGGCCCGTCGAACGCCCCCACGGCCCAGGGGGCCTGGTCGTCGGTCATAATGAACAGGATATTGGGACGGTCGGCAAGTGATAATGATGCGGCGAAGCAGACCAGAACCATATACAGGCAGCGACTGGGCATGGGAGATCCTGTGGAGATACTTGCAGTTGATACGGTCACCGAAATCTAACAGGATCAGATTGTAGCAACTTCCGGTGGACAGGCAGAACCTGCTGCCAATTCGAAATCTCAGGGTACTCTGTTGCCGGAAAGGTCTTGCGACGCCACCTGATGGTGCATCGTTTCTTCGTGTCGCGGTGCACACGATTCGCCGCCCGTCAATAAATCTCAGCTGAACGAATTCAGACATGCGCGGCCAGGCAGATCAAACGATCCATCTTACGGTGCGGCTGGGCGTCAGCAGCGTGGCCTGTAAGGCCCACCGGATACGCTGCGACGGAGATTGATGATCAGGCCAATTCACAGTCTTGGTGAGATCAGATGTTCGCGCGGCAACCGTGTTGTCGTCGGGCGGCTGAAGAGTTCTGATATGTCTTCATGCCGATCGCTGCTCCGGCAGCAGGATTGCGGCGTACCAGCTGGGGCATTTTGATCACGGGGTGACTGTTCCGCAACGGCTCAGAATTCCCAGTGAATCCCAAGGTCGAGCGTGTGCTGAAAGAAATCATTTCGCGAGACTTTGAGTGTCGGGAAAACGCCGTCACGTGGCCGAGAGAGCCAGGTGATCTGCTGACCCGGGTCCGCAACTTCACCGATCCACGTGAACGTCCAGCCTGCACGAAATGTTGCATGTTCCAGCTGTGGCATATCTCGCAGTACCGGAATCCTTTCAAACAGCGGAACTTCGGCCCGGAATGACTGTTCGAACATGGGAGACACATGGGTTGTGCTCATGCTGTCTGCAAACGCGTTCTGGGTTAATTGTCCATCGGCGGTTGTGGTGTCGAACATGTCTGTGAGTTCTGACAGTCCATCCACGAGGTCTGTTCTGAGGGTGTCTCCAATGTTGTCGCCGGCAAGAGTGGCTCTTTCATTGTTGAACAGGACCCCGACTCTTGTTGAGCCATTCAGCGAAAGACTGCCACGTTCGCCAACAGAGTACTCGAAACCAATCTCCGGGCCACCCATCGTGCTGCGAACCTCGCTGGACACGAATGACCGGATCAATATTTCTTCTTCGATGTTCGGCGTTCGGTCAACGAAGCTGAGAGTCCCGTTTTCCTCAACGTTGTCGATCACAAAATCATCATCATCATCCACTCCGTCAGGAAGGTCGGGCAGATAGTCCAGACCTGAGTTGACACCACGGAAATTCATGGACTCCCGAATCCGGAAGAATCGTCCACCGAGTATCGGCCGAACCTGCACTGAGTCGTCTTCGTAGACTGCCGAAAACGAAACATGAGCACCGGTGCCGTACGTTTCAATTGTCTGCTCAAGTACAAAATCCAGGTCGAACAACTGTGGGAAACCGTCAAGGTCGATTCCGTTGTGCATGGGAATGCTGCCATACGGGTAGAGATTTCTGTCCAGTATGTCGTCGGTGCCACCGGCAAATTCGAATGTCTCTGCATTCGCTGCATCAAACAGGCGAGCATTCAGGATCTGCGTCTCAAGAATTTTCCGTTCGTTGATCTGTCGCAGATTCGTAGGTAAGTTCGGGTTGACGACGCCTCCTGTTGCTTCGAGGAATACGGCGTCGGAAAAATGCGTGACATTAAGCAGATTTCTTCGCGTGGCTTCCAGGATGGCTCTGGCATCGAACGCTGCCGAATTGATGCCATTGTAATTTGCATTCCACGAAAAGCCCCAGCCCGTGCGGTTTTCCATTCCACCGCTCAGGCGAATGCCGTTGCGCCAGAAGGCCGGGACGATCATCGTGTTCTGTTCCGAGTACTGAGACAGAAACGCATTGTCCGGAAAGCCCGGATCGCCGTCGATAATCGATTGCTGCAGATATGTCGTCGCCGTGGCATCACCGAACAGGCCATCCAGCTGACGCGTCTTGGTGCGTGTGTAGTCGATGTTGAAGTAGAAATCGTTCAGGCTTGCCCCCGGGCCGAAACCTCCGAGCGCTCGTTTGAACCAGAGTCCATCCGAGTTGAAGTGCTGCTCAAATGCCTGGTCGAACGGTGAAATCATGGGATTTGACTGAAACGACTGTGGCATCCCCTGAGTCGCCGTGGCTGAATAGGCTGGCTGTGGTCCGGCCATATATGCCGGACCAGCAAAAGACGGAAAGTCCATCCTTGGCTGTGCACTGCTGTCTGCTGACATTGAAATGGCCAGCAGCAGGGGCACTATGTTTTTCAGACGGTGCCAGTTCCGCATTGATCTATCCTTCAGAAGCCACAGTTTTCGTTGGCTTTTTTGCGTCTCCTTGCGATCACGACACTGCCATTACGTAACGACAGACCTAGCGCGTTGAGACGATCTTGTGGATAGTATCGGTCAGGCAAATTGTGAAACTGTAGGGATTGTTCGGGTAGTACCGTTTTTTCCGCGCATGACGGATGTGCCGAATCTGCTGATTACCGAACCAGTTCGAGCACGGATTCATGGAGTCCAGTCGCAGAGGCCAGCAGGCTGGTCTTTTGCAACGGTATTTCGGAACCACTGCAGGTTGTGACTTTCCCCCCCGCTTCTTCAACTAACAGGCGGCCAGCCGCAAAGTCCCAGGGCGACAGCTGATACTCAAAGAAGGCACCAAACTGCCCGGACGCCACCATCGCCAGGTCCAGCGAGGCCGTGCCGAAGCGCCGAATCCCGCGGATCTGTTGCTTGAACAATCGATCGATGGCAGCCAGTGTGGCCTCCATCATTGCGCCACGGTCGTAGTAAAACCCGGTCCCGATCAGAACTTCATCCAGCTTTGTCTGCATGGTGACCTGCAGGGATATGTCATTGTGGGTCGCACCCTGACCGCGTTCTGCCACGTACCAATCGTGTCGAAGTGGATTAAAGATCACTCCACACTGGGGAATTCCGTTGGCATAGTATGCCACCGACACGGCAAAGTGCGGAATTCCGTAAGCGAAGTTCGTTGTGCCATCCAGTGGATCGACGATCCAAAGATGTTCAGCGTCTGCGTCGTCAGAATTCTCTTCTTCCCCCAGAATCCCGTGGTCTGGGAAATGCGACCGGATCACTCTGGCAATCGCGCGTTCTGCGTTGATGTCTGCGTCAGATACCAGTTCCACGGAGGCACCTTTTGTACGCATGGACAGTCCGCTTTGAAAGTAATCAGACAGAACCTCACCGGCAGCAAGTGCCGCTTCTTTCGCAACGTCGACAGAGTTCACAATATTCATTCCGGTTAGAAAAGTCTGAGGGACACAGACGCTATGGGCAATTTAGTCCACTGATTCCGGTGCGTCATGCAGGGTGACTGCTGTTCCAGATGGACATCACTCTTTCTTAATCGGAGTCGTTTCAAAGTCCGACTCGTTTACCCAGCCTGCTCTGACCTGCTGCCCAGCAGCGAATTTCTCGTAGAACCCATATCCTTTCTTGTCAGCGTATGGAAACTGTTCGAAGTAACCGGATTCACCGAGCGTGCGGGGGTCTTTTTCTGCGGTCAGTGTTGCCTGCAGTTGCCGCGTCAGTTTTTCCTTTTCCAGTGCAAACATCGGGCTGTCAGCGAAGTTCTGCATGCAATACGGGTCGTCCTCCACGAAGTACATCTCTTCAGCGTGACGTTTGCCAAACGACATTTTCCAGTAGCCGGCTGTATCCGGGCCGTTTCGCCGCATGTTCAGGATCTCGGTCTTTGTCGGACTGCCGTCGCAATTCAGGTAACCGGTCTCCGGATTGCCGGCCGGCCAGCGTGATGTTTCGTAGTTCTTCACATACAGCCAGCCGTCTCTGACAATTCCCCGAACGGGATATCCCTGGTCATGTGGCCTTCCAATATCGTGACGCTCCTTGCCGAACACGACAAAGTTTCGGTGGGCCGGCTGCTTTTCCGCCGCCGGCGAATCATGCTGGTTTGAGGTCAACACAGGTAGTAGACTCTTCCCGGGAGTCGAAGCCATGCCAGTGTCATTCCAATGAAGCCCTGCAGCTTCAATAATTGTGGGGGCGTAATCGATAAAGCTCACAAAACTGCTGATCGTTCGCCCCGGACTCGCGATCTTCTGTGGCCACATGATTGCCAGAGGAAGATGATTACTCATTTCATATTCCTGTCCTTTGACTCGTGGAAACGGCATGCCGTTGTCAGCCGTCACAATCACCAGTGTGTTTTGCAGCTGATCGCGTTCTTCGAGTGTCGCCAGCATGCGGACGAGATGATGGTCGAAGTGCTCGATTTCCAGAGCGTAGTCCAGCATATCGTTGCGTATGATGTCGTTGTCTGGCCAGAATGGGGGAACCTGATCGATGTCGTCGAGTGACTTTCCTCCTACACTGACACCGGTACCGTATTCATAGCGTCGGTGGGGCTCGGTGCTGCCGTACCAGAAGCACCACGGACTTTCCTGATCGTTGTCGTTCAGGAATTCGGCGAAGTTGCTCGCGTAGTCGTTCCGACTGATGGTCTTCGTTGGTGGCTGAGCCGTTTTTGAATTGTATTTCTTGCCCGTCAGTTGCCGCGGCCTGCCGTTACTGTCGTTGGCTATTCCTGGAGCCCAGCCTTTGCCTGTGGAGCCCACGTGGTAGCCATTTCCTGCCAGGACCTCGACGTAACTGGTGAACTGTGTTGGAAAAAACGGCCAGTGGTTGCAGGCTTCTTCCAGTTGCCACGTGTTGCGTCCGGTCAGAATGCAGGCTCGGGAAGGAGCACATTTGGCGTTGGGCGTATAAGCCCTGGCAAACAGCAGGCCTTCTTTTGCCACACGATCGAAACCAGGTGTGTTCACCCATGAACAGCCGTAAGCACCAGCATGCATCCAGGATTGATCATCGGAAATGCAAAACAGGATATTTGGGCGCTTGTCGTCAGCAGCATTGGTGGAGTAACCCTTCAACGCTGTCGCGCAAAGCAGCAGGACACGTAAAAACATTGAAAAATCCGAAAACGATTGGGGGTGAAGACGATAATATGGTGACGAAAGGCGTGCCATTTCGCCAGTGAGCCGTTTCGTGGGCGACGGCTGGTCTGTTGCCTTTGGCTTGGATGTTCGTCTTCTCTGTGTGCCGATATAAATCAGGCACTGAGTCTGCATCAGTCACTCATCACTTTTTCCTTTATGAATTCCCAACGTTCGCTCGTACCCGCTGGTGGTCGGTACCGCCCTGTCCAAGAAGACGAAATGTGAGGTCCGTCGGATATGTATTATTTTTCGAAGTCAGGGATGATTCCAGCCACTGCCAGAAGATCTCGCTGGCGTGCCAGGGCCCGACAGATTATTCGTCGCAGTCAGCAGTTGAACACGCTGACAGACGAAGAGCTCACGGCAGCAGCCCGCGCGCTGCGCTGGGAAGCTAAAGCCGGAACGGCTCTGGACAAGCTGCTGGTAGAAGCCTACGCACTTGTGCGACAGTCAGCTCGCCGAGTGCTGAACATGGAGCACTTTGAAGTGCAGGTCATCGGAGCCATTGCGCTGTTCGAGGGCCACATTGCTGAAATGCAGACGGGCGAAGGTAAGACTCTGACGGCGACAATGCCGTCATTCCTGCGAGCTCTGCCAGGGCAGGGTACTCACGTGATCACCGTCAACGACTATCTGGCGGAACGTGACTGTGACACCATGGGCCCCGTTCTCAGAAAACTCGGGCTGACCGTAGGTCGAATACTGGAACCGATGGAACCGGATGAGCGACGCGCGAACTACGCAATGGACGTTACCTACGGTACGTCCAAGGAAATGGGATTTGACTTTCTGCGGGATCGTCTGCGGATGGGGGCCAGTCCCGACGATGGAGGACCATCGCTGCGAAAGTTTGTACGCACTCTGCGAGGTGGCGAGGAACCGGTGCAGCGTGGTCACTATTTTGCTCTGATTGACGAAGCCGACAGTATTCTGATCGATGAAGCCCGGACCCCGCTGATCATCGGACTGACTCAGCCGAATGATCCCGGAACGGTGAATCTGTTTCGCTGGAGCAACCGCGCGACATTTCAGCTGCAGCCACGCGAGGACTACGTTTACGAGCCTGAGCGTCGTTCTGCGTGGCTGACAGATGCGGGATGTCGGAAAGTGGTGCTGATGTCGAAACCATCGTTGATGAATTCGATGGATACAGAACGCATTTACACTCAGGTGGAAAAAGCGCTTACGGCTAAACACGCGTTCGAAAAGGACCGCGACTACGTGATCGTCGATGAAAAAGTCATGATCGTCGATGAAGGCACGGGGCGAATTATGGACGGCCGCAAATGGCAGGATGGCCTGCATCAGGCCATCGAAGCAAAGGAGCTTGTTCCGATCACGGCGGCCACCGGAGAAGCCGCTCGTATCACCGTTCAGAATTTTTTCCGGAACTACACGAACCTGTGCGGGATGACGGGAACAGCAATTCCTGCACGGCGTGAACTGAAAAAGACGTACAAACTGAAGGTGACCCGGGTGCCGACCAACAAACCCTGCGTCCGCAAAGGTATGCCTGTGCGAACCTTCAAGGGACAGGAATCCAAACGTATCGCTATCAGCGATGCGGTTGAGAAACTTATCAAGGCGGGCAGATCGGTGCTTGTCGGTACACCTTCTGTGGAAGCCTCTGAAGCTCTGGCGGCTGTATTTACGGAGCACGGCATCCAGTCGCAGATTCTGAACGCTCGCTACCATGAACAGGAAGCAGAGATTGTGAAGCAGGCCGGCCAGGCTGGCAAAGTTACTATTGCCACCAACATGGCTGGTCGCGGGACGGACGTCATCCTGGACGGTGACGTACGCAAAGCGGGTGGGTTACACGTCATTGCTACTGAGATGCACAGTTCCAAACGTATCGATCGCCAGCTGGTCGGCCGTTGTGCCCGCCAGGGTGATCCCGGGTCGTATCAATTCTTCCTGTCCATGGAAGACGAATTGCTCCGCTGCCGCGAGCCGAAAGAAGTCAGACGAAAACAGAGACTGGCGATTGGCAACAAGGCTGGCGAGACCGGTCGGTCATGGCATCGTTACTTCAGGAAGATTCAGCGTTTTCTGGAGAAGACTCACCGCAAGCAACGCAAGAGTCTGCTGAAGCAGGAACGGCAGCGACTGGAACAGTACGAAAACATGGGGCTGGACCCGTATCTGGAACTGACCGAGTCGTAGGTCATTCGAAGACTGCAGCTGCTGCAGGACTGAGCCTGTGACGGAAGCCTCGGAATTTCACTCGATCCTCATGCCAGGCAGGGACAACCGTTCGGGGCTCAGAAGACTCTGTGACCGCACTCCATTTCGATCGTCAACCCCACGCACGTCGGAAAAAGTCGATCCAGTTGCCGTGCATGATGCCGGCGATGTCGTCGTCTGAATAATCTCGCTCACTCAGAATGTCGGCGATCTTCTGCAGGTCGGCGATGGTTTCCAGGTCGTGAGGACACTGTTCCTTGCCGAAGCCGCCATCCAGATCGGAACCGATGCCACAGTGTTTGGTCGTTCCCGCCAGCTGACAGATATGATCGATATGATCGACCGCGTCTGCCAGGCAGACTGTCTGCGGGTCTGTTTTTCCTCGAACCCAGCCCGGGCGAATCATCCATGAATCCAGAGCCAGTCCAATTACTGCGTCACGCTGCAGCAGAGTCCTGACCTGCTCATCAGTCAGTTGGCGATCACCGGGCACCAGCGTTCGGCTGTTGTGGTGGCTGGCCAGCACGGGCCCCGTGTAGATGTCCAGGGCTTCCCAAAAACAGTCGTCCGACAGATGGGTCACATCCAGCAGCATGCCGACTCGATCCATCTCACGCAGCAGTTCCGGCCCTTTTTCCTTCAACCCGCCTTCGCTGCCGGTGCCATGGCCATAGTCGTCCGGGCCGTAATGAGCCGGTCCCAGAATGCGCAGGCCCATGTTGTACCATCGTTCGACGTAGGACGGATCCGGAACGGCCCAGCTGCCTTCCATGCTTAAGATGAAACCGACAGGTGCGCTGCTGTCGGAGACTCTGTTCTGCAGGCTGTCAATGTGGCTGTTCAGCATTGTAACGTCGGACAGTTCTGCCATTTGACCGGCATCACACATCGTGCGGTACCACGCCAGTTGCCCCTGCATTGCCGCGAAGGCCGAAACGCGAGACTGATAAAACGTCCGGGGCGCGTGTGTACGTTCAAATCGTGGAAGCAGAGTGGCAATGACGATTCCGATGTTGCCTTTCCGCAGAGCCGGTAACGTGGTCGTGGCGTCACCGGGAACACAGCCCGGAAACTGCTGTTCGAAATCCCGAATGGTGGAGACCGGCTGCAGTAAGTCACGGTTCCATTCCAGAGCGTTCCATGCAAGGTCCAGGTGAGCGTCGAAAATCAGCATTGGTTTTTTCTAAGTGAGGAGACAGTGGGGGGAGCGTGAGCGATGGTCTGTTGAGGCAGCAAACTTCAATCCATCGGGGTTGTGGATGAGCCGGCAGGGACAGGTGTTCGTAACACTGCCGCGATCAGCAGCGCCCAGCCCACAAGTTGCAGAGTGCCACCGATGGGGGCAATCATGCCCCACGTGATGCCGCCGAACTTCGGACCGCAGATCACCAGGACGTAGAGCGCACCGGAAAAGAATACGATGCCACCGAAAAAGCACCAGGCTGCCGTACTCAGCAGGCGTGACGGACGGTGCTGCATCAGCAGTCCGACGCCAAACAGTGCCAGAGCGTGCCACATATGATAGCGAACTCCGGTGTGAAAATCCTGCAGGTATTTGTAGGCGGGCGGCAATTGGAGCCCCGAAACGTTCCGGGGCTCCAGATTCGCGTAACAGCGTTCGAGGTACCCGCTGTCTGACAACACATGCGCTCCAAATGCGCCAAAGAGAACCGCCAGAAATCCCAGGGCGGCGGCCAGAGATAGGCAGGTACGAACGGACATATTGCTGTATTTCGGAAGTAATTCTGATCAGGCGGGGGATCTGGCCTGCTTCGTGGAATGGAGAATCGGCACTCGTCGCGCCTCTCCCCAGCTCACCTGCTGCCCGTTTTTATATACAAATGCAGCTAATGGTGACGGCGCGCAAGCGACAGCCGACTCTGTAAGTGTATCCGATCATGCCCCTAAACACACCACCGACAGATGTGATCGTGAGGTTGTGACGCGACAATCCGGGATACCTGCGGGTCTGGACAGGGCACGAGCATCAGCCAACTGTGCTTATCAAAATGTTTTCGTGAAGTGGTGTCCGGCGTGCTATGCTGTCGTTTCGAGATCTTGGTCTGAGATGATCTGTTCTGAAACATCGTTGACAAACATGTTCACGTTTCCCTGTTTTTCTGCAGCGGGTCAACCGGCCCCCGGGATGACTCCAACACTCGGGTTTACGAAAAGACTGGGCAACATGGCGATCGTTGCCTGTGTATAGCTGAGATAAAGCAGAAACTCTGCTGTACTTATCTGAGTGGAAGACTACATCCTGTCGATGAGTTCCGTGTACCCGAGACGCGGCTGCCGATGGTGGGGGTGTGAACAAAAATGTCGAAATTCATCCAGGCACAGAACCGTGTGAACCAGTTTTTCCCGCGGACCGTGCACGCTCCCATCAGAGGATCATAGCTGGCCATACCGAGATGCTCGGTCAACTTGCGTCCGGTCTGCCGAATTTCTGTTGCCCAATGAGGGATCACCCAGACCGTAACCAACTGAAATTACCAGTTCTGCAAGGCGACGATTTCAATCACGCTGCCCCAGAACGCGAAGATCAAGACATATTCCCAGACAATGGTTCGTCGAATCTCAGATTTTTGTAGAGGTGACGTTCTCGACAGGAAAGTTCGGCCGCAGACCATTGGAGACGTGATGAATCCCGAAAGCAGGTCCAGCCAGACAAAGGCCCGACAGAATCACAGTGATACGTTCGGATTGCTGCACGGCCATAATTCGAAGTTGGTCGGTTTGTTGAGGTAAATGTGGCGTCGAATATGGCTTTTGCGATAAGTCAAGTACGGCGTAAACATCAGTGTGCCGAGACAACGTCCGACAATTACGCTTAACCATGTCGAGTTACTCAGAGTCTGGTGGGCGGTTTCGTGGAAGCAACTGGTGCAGCACAGGAAGACGAGCGATGTGACTGCCAGCAGCGGCAGGTAGACCCGCACAGACTGCGTTGCCCATGGCTGAGCAAAAATGCCAAGGCACAGGGCTCCCAACGGAAACAACACGCAGAGCGGAAGCGCTCCGCCATCGTGTTCAGGGGCAGGTTGATGATCAGTGGTCATCGCAGCGATGTTTTGTGGAAAGGGGAATGTGGCGTAACTCCTGTGGGACTATGGCCGAACCGAATCCAGAGAAAATTCCTTCGTTTCCCGCTGACAGCCATGGTGTATTGTGAGAAGTCCCGTTTTGGCGAATTCGACTGCTGCCAAAATATATGAGATCCAAACAATGCGAACGGGATTGTTCAGCTGAAGGACACAATGTCGTAGGTATTGGCCCGACCGTGGAGTTCCACATAGATGCGTCTGAACCACAGAGTCTTTCAATTGACTCGTATCAGGCTGCGAAACGGTTGAACGGCATAGTCCTGCATCACGTGATACGTCAGGCATCACGTGATCACATCAGAACTAATTACACCCAAGTTGCAGAACGCTGACGCCTGGATTCTCACATGGTTTTTGTGTGTTTCGAAACCACTGCTGAGAGTGGTCTGGTCTCCTGACATCCCCTGGGTTACTGCTGTTCAAGCGTTTCCGGAGGATTCGCACAATCACAAAACCGGACCGACTGATGAGGCCAGGGCGAATACCGCGGATGAGCACACCAGCGCGGTCTCGGCTTACTGCGGTCCGCATTCGACGTAGCCAGGCATCTTCTGCGCTGCATTGAAGGCAGTCATGCGAAGTCACCTGCCGGACCGCGACGCTCAATCCTCCGCAGTGTCCACCGTTTCGGGAATTGTCAGGTACACGGGATTGCTGGCATAGTTGGTGGTGATCGAAAACGTGATGGGCACGCGGGCGAGCGCAGCAATGGGCAATCGACTAACGGTGAGTGCCTTGTCCGTGGCTTCCAGAATGATCTTTCCTTCCAGCGTGTCACCAGCCAGACGACCGGTACTGGCTTTGGCCAGCGTAACTCCCGGCGGCAGTTGGTCACCAAAGCTGTTGGCGAAGTACATAAACGACATTGCCAGAGTGACTGACTCTTTGAAGTCGGCACTACGTTCAATCTTTACGCTGAACTCCGCCTTGCCGCCTTTCGGCAGTGTGATTTCTGTCGGATCTGCGGTGACGCTCAACAGGTCCAGTGGATCCGTGACGCCGACGATAGATGTTTTGACGGGCCAGCGAGCCTGACCGCCGCCCTGACTTTGCAGTTCGCAGGTCACTCGGCCGGTTCTTGTCACGATCTGCTGATCACCGTTCGCGTTCGCAGTTGCTGCTCGTCCGGAAACGGTCACCAGTGAGGCATCAATCGTGGCATTCCCGTCCGCAGCAAGGTTCACCAGGCAATGGTCCATACCCGCGGGGATTGTGACGGGTTCGAAAGAAACGCCGTCCGGCAGATTGTCGACGGCGATTTCTACGGGGCCCGTGAAGCCGTTGAGTCGCTTGAGTTTGACGAACCATGCCATGCGAGTGCCGGGCGCAATTTGAGCATAATAATATTCGCCATGAACTTCGAAATCCGGACCGCTCAGGTCAGCGCTCAGATGATACTGGAATCGTTTACCTCCGCGATCATGCAGATCGCGAACCAGCAGCGTGTACGTTCCGTCTGCCGGAGCTTTAAAGTACAGGGTGGGATCTTTCGTCTGTAGACCGTCATCACCTTCCAACAGTTTTTTGCCCGCTGCATCCTGGATCTCGATGATTGCGTCCAGAGGGAGTCCCAGCCGATGTGCATGAACGTCGAAACGGAGGAACTGGTTCTGCTCTGCTTCGAACGAGAATCGATGACTCTGATCGTTTTTTGTGAATCGTCCACTTACACCAACGGGTAACGTTAGCGGCATGACAGTGTTCGGAGCATGGTTACCGTCCTGCGCAACAGCCTGCGGAGTATCGGTAATCAGAACGGGCACGGAGTTCGTGGGGCCGGCATGCGCTGTCACAACACGTGAAGCCCAGCCGACCGTCTCAGAATCACCGGCAGAAACAGTGGCTGCGGCATTTGCGCCCAGTTGGTGTCCCACGACCGTGACGGGTTGCGATTGACCGCGCTGCACGGCCATCGGAAACACGGCGTGCGCATACGGTCGGTCGGAGATTTTCAGGCAGTATACGTATTTCGTATTGCCGATATATCGAGCATCACGGACAGAAATGACGTAGTTGCCATCGGCAGGAAACGTGTACGAAATGAATGCGTCGCCACCGACATGGTTATCATTCTGCATCAATACCTGCCCATCGGCCGTGGACAGGGTCAGGATAGGATCCATCAGATAAGTGCCACCGCCCGACTGCATGCTATGGACCGCTCCGGTGACTCGCTGGGCAAAGATTTCGAACGTCAGTGACTGTCCGGCACTCGCCGTGATGCCGTAACAATCCACATCCTCTGTTTTTTCACAAACACCTGCAATCGCTACCGGCACGTTTACGTGCTGCGCAGCCGTCGGTAGTCCGTTTTCTTTTTTCGTGTCTTCTGCAACAACCGGCAGGTCCGTGACCATCAGATGTGCGACACTGGATACTGCTGTGCGAGTCGCCACCCGCAGCTCATACACTCCTGTCGGTTGATTGGCGGGGACATCAACTTCAAAGCGAAACGGAGTTCCCGGGCGACCTCGACCGGACCTGGGAGCAGCGATCGGTTTGGTTTCCAGAAACTTCGTCGTAATGCCGGGCTTGTCGAACAGTACGGAATAAGCGCCGTCCAGAGTGTAGTTCGAACGGATATTGATTTCGGACGGCTTGCCGCGCTGCACCACGATTGGACTGGTTGATCCCAGCTGCCGAAAACCGACCTTCGTTTCCGCGGACGCGAATGTGGTGAGAAGAGTCAACACGGCCATAATGATGAAGAACCAGCGTTTCACAGGTGTTGCTTTCGCTCTCACGTACATCGTATTAACTATTGGTGGACAGCCTTTTCCAGATGGCAGGCAGCGGCAGCCCGATTCCGCTTAGTCTCAGTGAAACCACACTGGCGACGGCTGACATGATAATCCACAGCTGGATACGTTCGGCAAGTTCCGATGGTTTGATGCCAGCTGGGGCTGTTACCACGTAGGTGAAGAAGTCCGCATGCAGATATTCGGCCAGTCCCTGAAGACCGAGCCCCCCGGTCAATACGAGAAATCCGATGACCAGCATCCGGCCAAATGGCTGTTGTGCACGAAGTCGCTGTTCACTTTCATTATACCGATTATCTTTCATTCGTCAGTCATACTCATCATTACCGGACGGCAGGAATCGGGACCGAAGTCCTGTTCGCAGGGATGGACGTCATGACATGACGGATTCGTTGTCGGCCGAAAAAAAGTTTTGACCCTCTTAGCAGTATCACGCCATGAATTCTTTAATCACGCTGCCGTCACACAGTCGCAGTGGACGACCGTCCGGCGCGACATGAACAGTATCCAGTGACACGCCCAGTTTCGTGTAGATCGTCGCTGCGACATCAGCCGGGTAATACTCCCGGCCGACCGGCTTCGCTCCCGTGTTATCAGTTTCGCCGAGGACCCTGCCGGCAGGCGTTCCTGCTCCGGCCATGCACAGCACGCTGGCCGATGACCAGTGATCGCGGCCGGCAGCGGAATTGATGACTGGAGTGCGCCCGAAGTCTGTCATCCAGACAACCAGTGTTGTGTCCAGCATACCGCGGTCCTGAAGGTCAGTAATGAGTGCCGGAAAGGCCTGATCCAGAGGAGGCAGCAGTTTCTTCAGGCCTGTAAAGTTCTTTGTATGCGTGTCCCAGCCCCCGCTGGTTACCGTCACGAATCGAGTTCCGGCCTCAATTAATCGTCGAGCCAGCAGGCAGCTTTGTCCCAGATTTGTACGACCATAGTCATCACGCAGTTTGTCGGACTCGGCAGGCAGGTCAAAGGCTTGCTGCGTGCTCTGAGAATTGATAATACTGAACGCGTTTTGATAGTGCCCATCGACGGCACTCAGTGCATCCGGTTGTTTTTCCAGTTGTCGTTGAAACGTATCGATGCTGCGCAACGCCTTCTGGCGGTAGTCCATGCGGCGGGCACTGATGTCACCATAAGGCTTGATGTCGCGAACTGTGAACTTGGCGCTATTCGGGTCACCGGGCAGTTCGAACGGGTTGTGAGCGATGCCCAGGTAACCGGCGAGGCCCCCGCCGAAGCGACGGTCCACATTTGTTCCCACCTGTATGAAAGGAGGAATGGTTCCGTCGAACCCCTTCTCTTTTGCCACGACGGAACCAAAGCACGGATATGTGATGGACGGATTAAATTTGTGGCCGGACATCATGAACGCATCTGCTGTGGCGTGACTGCCGTTCAGAGGATTGAGATTTCGCATGACGGAGAACCGTCCGGCTTCTTTCGCAAATCGCGGCATCTGATCCGTAAACTGAACGCCCGGCAGTGCGGTATTGATGACGCCAAAATCGCCGCGCACTTCGGCTTTCGCATTTGGTTTTGGGTCCAGTGTGTCGTGGTGGCTGGTACCGCCCCGCGTCCATATCAGGATGCAGCTGACATCGCGTTTGGCAGATACACTTGCTGCGCGCAACACATGATCCAGTGACAGTCCGACACCTGCAAGAGATCCGATCTGCAGCATGAAGTTTCGGCGGGGCGAACGTTCGCAGTTGGAATGGTGCTGTGGAAACAGGCTCAGCATGACAGATGCCTATTCTGGCTTCAGGACGTGGGTTATTCGGGAAATTTTCAGGCGAGAAAAGGGGGAGGCCCCTCGTCCAGGGTTCGGCGTGACAACCACAGACGAATTCGGAGTCCGTAATTGTATCGGGGGACCGCTGCTCGGTAAACTTTGTTTACCTTGAGTGGACTGGTAACCCCGGTTTTCACCGGAACCTCGCTTGGTCTCTCAATTATTACCGCTATTCTCGTATGCGATCGGGTGTCGGTTACGTTGCGTTGTTACGGATACGACGGTTCTTATAGTCTTTTTTGGCCTCGGTACGATGATGACCCTAAGAATCGTGATTCCTCTTGCAGCCAGTGCAGTCCTGGTGTCCTTCCCGGCGTGTCCCGTTGTCGCACAACGATTTTCTGTTGAACCGACTTCTGCTGCGCTGGCGGGACCACACGAACGTCTGCAGATTGTGGCGACTGAGGAGGAAGCAGCCGCCGGTCCGATCGACGTTACTCGGGCTGTGACATATCACGCCCTGACACCCGAGTTCGTTGCCGTTTCGCCGATGGGTGTTGTCACTCCGTTGAAGTCCGGCACCGCTGGGGTTCGGATAAAACGTGGCAAGGCGGTTGCCGACGTTAGGATTGTAGTGTCGGGAATGGGCGGCAGTTTAACTGTCAGTTTTCAAAAAGATGT
>Ga0315316_10000943_pt1 | contig 19743 bp, 13 predicted proteins | sample M160m3416metaG_FD_203702 | JGI IMG/M metagenome (GOLD analysis project Ga0315316, IMG submission 203702) | Ammonia-oxidizing marine archaeal communities from Monterey Bay, California, United States - M1 60m 3416 | ecosystem: Environmental > Aquatic > Marine > Intertidal zone | place: USA... | reverse complement strand
GACGTCCGACATTGGAACACGCGTCGGATTGCCATGGGTTTTGAAACGGTGTGTCGCTGTGTTTGAGACGGGTGGCTCTGCGATTTGCAGGCGTCTGTAATACACCGTATTTCCTGAACATCACGCCGCCACAGAGCGGCATGTGCTGCGGAGGCATGCTGTTCGGAAGCAGTTTTGACAGTAAAAACGTTCAGGAAATGATTGTTTGCCGGAAAGGCTGTAACAAAACGGTTTTCTTCGCACTGAGGGTAATCAGACCTTTTGTTTGATCACTCAACGCCAATGCAGGAGAATGCCATGAAACGTCCCACCGAATTACTGTTATTTGCGGCAGCCATCTGCCTGGTTGTCGGAAGCAATTCCACATTCGCTCAGTTCAAATTCAACAAAGGCGGCAGCTCACGAAGCTCCATATCAAAAGGCTTCTCAAATGGCTCACGCAGCTCGTCTTCCCGTAGCCTGGGTTCGTCCAGCAGTTCACGTAAGACAACGTCGGGAACGATCAATAAATTCCGGATGGCGCCGTCCACGAACAATACGAATTCCAGCGCCAAGGGACGTGGCCGATATACGCCGGGGACGGGAAAATCTCAGATGATTCGGAGAAACACCGGAAGCCTTTCTTCCCATCTCTCTGGTAAGTTTGGAAGCAGGGGGCCGCAGTCGAATGTCGGATCCGGCAAGCCGCTTCTAAACAGGGGAAATGGACGGTCAATGGTTCTGCCTCAAAAAGGCAAACAGCCACTGACTAGCAGTACATCCGGTAGGAAACTGAACCTGCCAGGTTCGAAAGTGCCGCACACAAAGTTCAAGACTCTGCCATTCACCGGCAATGGTTTAAACAAGGGATTGCCCGGTTCCACAGTGTCGAAGAACGGAAAGAAATGGTGGCATGATGCCGTACACCACATCATCAGGCATAACCAGCATCACTGGTGTCATACTCGACCGACTTCATGTCACTGGTGGACGCAGTACTGCCAGCCGATTGCTCACTGTGACCACAACGACGTCGTGATTTGTGACTGGAACCGAGTTCATTGCAGCACTGTGCTGCACGTCGGAGTTCCGGCACAGGACGTTCAGTGGTACCTTGGGATGAAGGGTATACTGCTGCCAGGCAAGGGACTGGGAATCGACGCTGTTGAGCCCGGCTCGCCGGCTGAACTGGTAGGACTTCAGCCTGGCATGGTCATGACAGTCTGCAACGGTATTCAGCTTGTTGACGAAGCGTCCATGCAGGAAGCCATTCGGATCTCGGGAGGCATTCTTCAGATGACACTGTTGTCAGCGGATGGCAGTCAGGTTCTCGAGGGGACCGTTCGCATGGCACGAGTTGCCGCAGTATCGTTCTAGAGCGGACGGTGGCATATGCAACATCAGTCCACAGGAAGCCTTTGACCCGGTCTCGCAGAGAGGCCGGGTCTCTTTATTCGCTGTTGGGATCAGACAACGAAGTAAGATTCATCGGCGCTCCAGGGGCTGCGACGGAGCTGAATATTATTCAGGCCCAGAGCTTCGTGAACTGCGACGGTTTCTCCCGGAAAGGCGGCGTGGTTAAGTTCGTCAAATCCAACGACTGAGCCCTTCGTCAGCCGGCTGCTCAGCAATTTCAGACAGTCTCGTGTGGGCTGGTACAGATCCAGATCGAAGTATGCAAATGCCACAATAGTTTCGGGATGCTGTTCCAGGTATTCAGGCAGCGTCTGACTCACGTCACCGCGAATGATTTCGAACTTGCAGACGTCGGGCAACGGCGACTGCATTTCCCGCAGTTGCATGATCTTCTTGAGATACTGGTCGTAGTCTTCCGTTACCGCGTACGCTCCCGGCGTGGCCGCGGCGTCCGAGCCGTCTTCGTTAGTGACGTCGGGAAATCCTTTGAACGTATCAAAACCGAGTATCTTTCGGCGGTGATGGTAAGGCTCAAGAACGGAACGCAGAGACTGAAGAGTTGCAAGATTCTGTCCCCAGCGTGTCCCGAACTCCAGAATTACGCCTGGTACGTGCAGGAACTGTTGATAGAGATCAGCGAAGAACATGAAGCGTTTTAACTCCATAGGCAGCAGATACAGGCCGAGATTCCGGATCAGCTCATGGGGTGGAAGAGGTGAGTCCTGTAATTCACGGCACAGCTGTAAACGGGCATCCACTACGTGGTCCGGCATCACGGACGGATCGACTCGCAGCGGATTTTGGTCAGGCGTCATTGCTGGTATGTCTTCCCGGTTTGGCGTTTCCGCACTTGCTGACCGCTGTTCCTGTCTCTTATCGAAATACTGGCGATAGATACAGTGCGGCTGTTCTGTGATGTTATCCGTTTCTCACGCGGCCTGACGACTGTACCCAAACCATTCGAAGAACTCGGAGCAATGCTCTTCCACCTGCGCAACTTCTGATGGTGTCAGCACGTTGAGGTAATTGCCAACGCGTCCTTTAGAGAGCTTTTGTCCGCTGACTTCGGTCACCCACGGAGAGTACAACGCGCTTGTTGTTGTCTGTGGCTGCACGTGGCCGGTGTCAGGTGTCTGCTCTGTATCGATCTGATCAAACGAAATGCCGGTGAATGACGCAATTTCTTGCAGCATCTGTTTGGGATCATTGACAAGCTCTTCGTAATGCACAACGGCCAGTTGATTTTTGAAGTTTTCATCCTGCACAGAAAACGAAGGCTCGTAGAATGACAAAAAGTGCCGACACAATCGTGGCATGTCGCGGTTGACAAATTCGTAGTACTGTCCGGCGGCCTTCTGACGTGCTCCCACCTGCACCATCGAAGCAATCACATCGCGCGGGTCACGTACAATCATGAGGAATTGTGCCTGAGGAACCAGTTCGTACAGGTGAGGCCAGACTAAAGTGAGGTGCGGCTCTTTCAGAATCAGGTGCGAGTGATTGCCAAGGCGCACATTGACCTGTTCCAGGAATGCCTGCACCACGCCGCAGTTGAAGTTGCGCAGGCCCTGCAGATCGCCGAAGTAGCTCTTGTGATTGTTGTTGAAGTTGCTGCGTGCTTCACTGTAGCAGCAGACCAACTGCCTCAGAAAACTGGATTCAAAAACGTATGGGTTTGCGTCCGGGTGCTGACACAGGATCTGCTGCGCAATCGACGTGCCGGACCGCTGACTTCCGCCTACAAAAATGTAGCTCATGATTGTCATTCCTTGCGAATCAGCTGTTGTAAAATTTGTGGATACGCACTGCAGTGCCTGTTCGGCAACCATCATCCGAAGTCACGCGGCATCCGGCATTGTCGAAACCACAACCGGATCGTTCGGGTGTGACCGAAGTTGTGTATTCTGTGCCGCCCGCAGTGACCTCACCTCTGTGGAATTTCGTTGTGCAAATCTAACGAGGTCTGTGATGGCTGTGATATCGTTGGCTTCGACACCGGTTCCTGTCGGAAACTGCACGACCTCTGTCAGCAGTTGGTCAGTGACGGGAAGCTCCGTCCGGTGGTGCGCCGCTTTGCCGGAATACGGGATTGCGTTATGGCAGCCAGGTTCGAAATAGCTTCTGGCAAATACGCCATCGGCACGCAGGATCGCCAGTAACTCATTACGGGACATGCCGAAGTCTGACTCAACCACATGGGCCACGATATACTGTGCGTTGCCAAATTGATCTGCTGTCAGGCGCATCATTTCCAGCCCGGGAATGCCCGAGGTGCCAATCTGGTACTGGTCATAGTTGCGTTGATTGCTGCCGACGACATCCTGGAAAGATTCAAACGATGTCAATCCGGCAGCAGCAGCGATTTCGCTCATTTTTCCGTTGGTGCCGAGAGCGCTGATTTCCGTCAGTGAAGTAATTCCGAAGTTTCGCAGTCGTCTGCATCGTTCCGCCAGTTGATCATCGTTTGTCGTGATCGCCCCGCCTTCAACTGCCTGCAGGACTTTCGTGGCATGAAAGCTGAAGGCTTCAGCGTCGCCGAGACCACCGATACGAACGCCGCGCGTTTGACAGCCGAACGCGTGACTGGCGTCGAACAGCAACGGCAGTTTGTGTCGGTGTGCGAGGTCGCCAAGCTGATCGGTGTCACAAGGATTGCCCCACAGGTGGACACCCAGAATTGCCGACGTCTGCGGCGAAATACATGCTTCGACGGAGTCAGCGCTCAGCGTGTGTGTGTGACGGTCGACATCAGCGAAAACCGGAGTTAAACCCACCCACTTCAGGGCGTGTGCGGTGGCAATGAAGGTCATGGCCGGGACGATGACTTCGCCGGTCAGTCCACAGGCCATCGCCATGATCTGCAGCGCCATTGTTCCGTTGCAAACGGCTATTGCGTGTCGAGTTCCTGCGACACGACGAACCATGGATTCAAATGATCTCACCTGCGGGCCGTCATTCGTCAGTTGCCCACTGTCGAGAACGTCCGAAATTCGTCGTAGGAACGCCTGCCTGTCGAGCTGATTCGGACGACCGACGGCGCGAGGGTTCCTGAACAACGCTGAACCACCAAAGATGGCCAGATCTCTGACATGTCGTTTCATGGCCCCGTCTCGTGCGGGGCGACCGGTGTCGCAATGCTGTTCGTTGTGCCGTCGGCACGGACCCAGACCTTTGTTCTTCCGGGCGTCATCAGAACAGTCCTGGCGGTGTGCACTGTTCTTTTGTCCGTTGGCAGGTAGAACTTGCGGCACAGCATCGGATTGTAGCAAACCGGAGACCAGTCGTCCGGCGACGGAATCTGTCCAAGGTCTGAAATCGACGCCAATCGGCCTGTCAGAAAGGCGTGTACCGTTCGTCTGTTGGGCAATGGGCCACGCTCCTGGACTGTCTGGTGCCGGCCGATGCCGTTCACGTGAAAGACCACATCGTTCAGTGTCACGAAGTCCGCCATTCCCACGGTACTTGTCTCAGCCTCATTGAAGATCAATGCGAAGACTTTGATTTTATCGTGTCGCAGGAACAAGGTCACGGTTTGTCCCACATAGACTTGTGCTTGATTGGCACAGATAAGTGATTTTTTGCTGACATGGCGGAGGTAGGCTTCGTTGATCCGCCTGACATCTGTCGGTAACTCCGACAGGGCCGCCGCTATCCGGTGATCATCGGTGACGATCGGCGGTGTGTCCGCCGTAAAGGGTTGTGTCATTGATGTTCTCCGTCGGGAACCACGAACGAGGCGGGACCGGTCGCTGTACCACTGACAAAACGTCGCCACATCATGCGAAATGCGGACTCGACGTCGCGTGTGAATCGAGTACCGTTACCGACTGTTGTCTCCATGATTGATCGCAGACCCTGCCGCAGTCGCCTCAGTCGTATGGTATCTCCGGCCAGTCTGGAGACGATCCTGACATAGGCTTCCTCGGAGTCAGCAATCAACTCCGGTAATCCGCAGTTATGCAGCATTGAAGCCGTCGCCCGAGATCCACTCCGTTCGCCCGCGATCGTAGGAATCGGCACACCCATCCACATTGCGTCGTACGCAACGGTTCCGCTGCCCCAGGGATGGACGTCCAGCAGAATGTCGATCTGCGAGTAGATGTCCAGATGATTTTCAGGCAGTTCCCATCCGAGTGTGACTCTGTTTGTATTGATTCCTGCAGCCAGCAGACTCTCGCGAATGTGTTGCCTTAATGACTCGTCACCGCCCAGAGAGTCTCTGAACAGAAGTAATTGAGCGTCCGGTATGGCTGCCATCACGTTTGCCCAGAGCAGTAGCGTCTGCGGCGAAATTTTTTCCAGGCGGTGTGTGGATCCCAGTGTGATACAGCCTTTTTTGTGAAAAGGGGATGCTGCCACGTCCGGGGCATCAGTGGCCTGAAAACAACACGCTCCGTGGGGCAGCAGAGTGACCTGTTCCGTATAAAATTGTGTCGACGCTGCAGAGGGTTCACGAACCGCGTCGCTAAGGAAATAGTCGATGCGTGTCAGGCCGGTGGTTGCCGGATAGCCCATGAACGACACCTGAACGGGTGCTGGTTTGCGGGCGAACACAGGTAGTCGGTTGTCGAGCGTGTGTCCGGCCAGATCGACCAGAATGTCAATGCCGTCACGTTGGATCTGCTGCGACAGGGTTGCATCATCAAGGCCGCGTGTGGGGATCCAGCGGTCGGCTCGATCCTTCAAACTGTTTGTTATGTCATCCTCTTTGCCTGTCTCCGAATAACAGGAGATCTCAAAAACGCTGTGGTCGTGCGCCTCAAGCATAGGAGAGAAAAACCGCATCGTTGCGTGACTTCTGAAGTCCGGCGATACGTAACCGATTCGCAATGGCCGTTCGGCGTCGTCTGCGGTGTCATGTTGTGCGGGAGTGACTGACGCCTCTGTCTGTCTCCCCCATTCGGCGTGAATGCGATGCACGTCATGTACCTCCAGAACGGGGCTGAGGGTAACACTGTACAGATAGCTGCTTTGGTAGGGTTGATTGGAGGGACTCGTGAGTGCAGCAAGTCGATGTGCTTCCAGAGATTCTTCCCAGTATCCGAGTTGTTGAAGAGCGCGGGCCAGTCCGGATACGGCAGCCGGGGAGGAAGAATCAAAGGCAATCGCCTGCTGGAACTGTTCAACAGCGTCAAAACACTGACCTGTTTCGAGATGGATATTTCCGCGATTCACACAAACTTCGCAGCCGGGCTGCAGTCGCTCAGCCACATCAAGTGAGTCCATGGCGGCTTCATGATCCCCCAGCTCTCGCTGGACGACAGCCAGATTAATATGTACCTGCGGCATTGTCGGTCCGAGCAGTCTGGCTTTAACCAATGCTCTCTGAGCGTCATCGATTTGACCGACGTCGATAAGAGTGGCTGCCAGATTGCATAACACCGCGGCGTCATCCGGAGATGATTCCGCCGCGGCACGAAACGTCTGCAGGGCCTCTCCCAATCGGCTCTGGCGTCGCAGAGAAGTGCCCAGATGTGTGAGTGCTGCTGTGTGAGCCTGGTCGCCCCGCAGTACATCACGGCAGGTCTGCTCCGCTTCGCTAATGCGATCCTGGCGGAGCAGTACTGCCGCCAGGTTGGCCTTGAATTCTTTCTCTCCCGGGCGCAATTCGATGGCGCGACGTATTGACGTTTCTGCTTCTTTAGTTCCACCGGACTGGAAGACCACCAGTCCCTTCAAATGTAGCGCATCCGCGTGGTTGGGTGATTTCGCAAGGACGTCGTTGTAGACCTTGAGCGCCGCTGCCAGATTGCCGGAACGGTGTTCCTTGACTGCGGATCTGAGTTTGTTTGCCAGGCGTGAGGTCACAGGTCATTCCAGAGACGTCCGTTAGCACGTGATCGCCGTTGCACACTCCATTCGGTCTTAATCGACGTTGCCGAGCAGCCGGACCTCCTTTTTTTCCGGCCTGGGGGTAATTACCCAGTGTTCGATGGGTTCGGGTCAGCGGCTCGCAGTGGCCCCGATGTGACGTTCTGTGGGGACGAATCGCTGTGCCCCGGCTCTGGCCCATTCGTGCGCAGCATTACAGATCGTTTCCATCTGCTCAGCCTCCAGGCATTCAGCAATTGGCAGCGACAGAATGTGATCCTGCAGCCAGATCGCGTCCTCGCAGTCAATTGAGTCACGTCGCTGCATCAGATAGTTGTGGACCGGCCAGTGTATGGACGTGTAAACACCTCGTGCCGCCATGAAGGACCGCAATGAGTCCCGTTCTTTCGATGACTCACACAGGCGATTGTGAAGCAGCGGGCATTCCTCTTCTGTGAAATCCATCACGGGAGATCCGATGGGGAAGTGCTTTTTCAGGAGGCGATCGTTCAGGTGTCGCTGCGTACGCATCGCGGTGATGTTGGTCTGTAGAATGACCGCCAGCGACTGGCTTGAGATGTCCGAAACCGTCCAGGCTCGGTCTGTCATGTTTTCGGCCTCGCGCATATCTCGCCAGTCATCTGCTTCGTGACGCAGCCATGCAGGCAGGTTTCGGTCCGCCTCGTAAATCGGATTAAAAAATCCGTCCAGGAAGCCGCCGTCCGCCACACGGTATGCCTTTCGTAAACTCCCGAATATGTGTCGATCGCGGACATCATTGTGCGGTGTGAGATTCGTGGATAATGGAACATGGGAACGATCTTCGAGCAGCGTCAGTTCTGCACCGATTCCAGACGCGTCGTTTATGCGGCCGAAATAGTGAATGAACACGCAGGCTGAGTTGGGTTCTGCGTCCTCGGGGTATTGGCAGGTCAGGTCACGGAGCACCGGATAAAAACGCAATTGCACCCCGGGGAAGCGTTCTCGCAGTGTGTCGATCAGAGACCAGCAGACGAACGAAGGGAGATAGACCGTGGATGGCCGCACGACTTCCTTCACAAGAAAAGCAAATGCTGCTCGCCCTGAGGAAAACCACGTCTTTTTCGTGTGCTGGGGGGGCAGCCGGCTGGCGATAATCATGACTCCGCTTCTTTCGCGATTTCGGCAGTCTCTGATGGAACGTTAAGCGAACGCACGATCCGGGAAGCCTGTGCCGCCAGTGAGCCTGGCACTATCGTGCGGAAATCGCCCTGGAGTTCATACAGCAGTCTGTTTCCTGAAGATACGCGATAGCAGTACTGCCATTGCGCGAAATAGTCCGGCTGTGGCAACGCCGTGACGGTGTATTTTGGCGTCAGCAAAGCTTTAAGGAAGCAGTATGCTTCAGCGTCAGTTTGGATCCGGAAAGTAGTCATTGTCGATTCGTGAGGATTCAGGCAGCGAACTGGTGACTGTCGGCTGCGATCAGTTCATAGTCGGCAATCATGTCGCGAACGGTGGCCGTCTTATTCCACATCAGGGCGTCAATAATAGACAGACCGCATTCGAATCTTGAGGTTTTCTGATCATACGCAGGCAGTGCCGGCCGCAGCAGTTTCAGATCAATCCGAGCCTGTTTAAAGGCCTCCGAATCGAAAATACGGCGTCCTCCAGGAGGATTCACGTAGCTGGTCGCTCCAAGTGCCCTGGCTGTTTCCAGCGCCCATTGACCAGGCGTGCCAATATCGGGCAGTACCAGATCAGCCTTCGAGAACGTTTCAAAACGGAACGGCAGGCCAAGGTATTCACAGCAGCAACAGAGGCAATGGACGATGAGGTCCGTCAGTGATTTGGTGTTGCAGGAAAGCGTTTCTGTAAGGAACTCAATCGTTTCAAGGTAGTACGGGGCATTCTTCAGTCGGTACACAGTCAGGCTGTTCAGCAGTTCCTCGCGCCACATAGCGGTTGGGTGTACACAAACCTTATAGATTGGTGTTGACCGGTCACATTGTGCGACAGGCACGCGAATGTATCGCCACGCAGATTGTCCTGCCGACAGAACTCGGTTCCGATTGATCCAGCCGCGGCGAATGTATTGTGGGGTATCAAAGACCATCCAGTGATCCGCAGCGTGGATCAGGCCAAAGTAGCCGAGATACGGAAAAAAGTAGGGCTGCATCATGCCGAGTCGCATTCGTTTTGCCCTGTACTATCAGAATCACACGGAAACATTGTTACTGAATGTCTCATCGGCGCGTGACCCCGACCTACCGTGGCCACGTCGTTGCGCAAAGCAATAAAATGGGGGAAAACGCGAAGCTCACATGGTGCTCTGCAGACTGATGTGCAGTCCGACCCTGATTGTTGGGGCCGACGAACTGTTTTGTGAGAAACTGCGAACGGCGTAATCTGCGTGTTGCTCGCAGGCTGCCGTTAAAGTTGAACGGTTGTGCGGATGGTATGACGTCTGCCGATTTACCTTCATTCGATGATGCGACCGCACCATATGTTGCTTCCAAATCCCGCCTGGTGGACTTTTACACCGTAAGTTCACATATCCCTCTCATTGACCCGGTAATCTGGTTGCTTTTGTTGCTCAACGGTGTTCGGACACAACTCCTTGACGACTAAATGCATCCGCGACCCCGGAATGTGCTCCCAGGCATGATCTGAAATTACGTGCGGCGCCCAGCGTCGATTACGTTCGTTGAGAATTCTGAGGGGGATAAAATGGCGTCTGACACATCGGGTTCGCTGCTGGTCGTTGACGATGATCGACATATTCAAAACGCAATGGCGGATTATCTCCGCAGTCTCGGTCACCGCACCGAAACGGCTTCCACTCACGGAGAAGCCATTGAGCGAATGCAGGAGTTTCCATTTGAAGTTGTTGTCTGCGATGTGAATCTCCCGGATAAGGACGGCTTTGAACTTCTGCAGTGGACGCGAGAAAACACGCCGGACACAGCCGTTATTCTGCTGACCGGATTCGGGACCATTGAGAGTGCCGTTGAAGCCATTCGAATGGGAGCCTTCGACTATCTGACGAAACCTGTCATTGACGAAGAACTGAACCTGTCGATCGAACGAGCAATCAGTCAGCGTCAGATTCTGCAGGAAAACCTGCATCTGAAGGCTCAACTCAGCGAAAAGCACGGTCTGTCGAACATCATCGGCAAAGACTATAAAATGCTGCGGATGTTTGAGTTGATCGAAAGTGTTGCCGACACCCGCACGACCGTACTGATTCTTGGTGAAAGCGGTACCGGAAAAACGATGACTGCACGAAGCATTCATCAGCTCAGCAATCGCGCCGACAAACCCTTTGTTGAGGTGGCGTGTGGTTCGCTGCCCGAAACTCTGCTTGAGACCGAACTGTTCGGACACGTTGCTGGTGCATTCACCGGAGCGACTCACGATAAGATCGGCAAGTTTCTTCAAGCTGACGGGGGTACGCTGTTCCTTGACGAAATCGCCACCGCTTCACCACAACTGCAGGTGAAACTGTTGAGAGTGCTGCAGGATCGGGAGTTCGAAGCGGTCGGAGGCAACCAGACGCATAAAGTTGATGTGCGACTGGTGCTGGCGACCAACCAGGACCTCGAAGAAGCCGTTCGTCGTGGTGAGTTTCGTGAAGACCTGTTCTATCGAATTAACGTGATTTCTCTGACCCAGCCTTCGCTCAGAGATCGGCTCGGCGATATCCCGCTGTTGCTTGTCCACTACCTGAAACAGTTCAATCTGCAGACCGGCCGCGACATCGATGGGGTTGATGAGGCTGCCATGCATGCACTGCAGCAGTACCAATGGCCCGGAAATGTACGTGAACTGGTAAATATCATCGAGCGTGCAGTGGTTCTTTGCAAAGGTGACCGCATTACTGTCGGTGATCTGCCCGAGAAGCTGTTTACGGAACACGAACACCAGACGAATGTTGATGCTCAGCTTGGCGGAGCCTCATTGAAGAAGGCCCTGACCACTCCGGAACGACAGTTGATCGTCCAGGCTCTGGAATCCAACGGCTGGAATCGACAGAACACTGCCAAATCTCTGGGGATTAACCGCACGACCTTATACAAGAAGATGAAAAAGTACGATATCGACTTCGAAACTGTGTACAAACACGCATAGCAAACATCGCGAACCTTGCATGTGCATGTTTCTGGCCGCGTTACAACGATACGGACAGCAGCAGGCGATCTGCGACGCCGTCTTTAGTGGCCGTTAGCTGCGCAGATCGGTTGCCGTCTTTGTGGGAACTGCAAGGCGGGGCACGCCCTGACTGTCGTAATGCCCGTTGAACGACATTCGAAAGGTTCGTTCTGTGCACGAATGTGGTGGAGTCTGTCATCTATCCCGGTACCCCGTGCTGTGCGAAGAGCATGCCGGATCTCATGCGGGAAGGCGTTCTGCGGGGATACGAGTCGGAATCAAGCGATGTAATCTCCGACGGAGAGCCTGAAACACGAATCGCACTGCATCTGCTGGCACTGTTGCTGATTTGCTGCCCGTTGTTGATCACGAACTGCGAAAACTGATGAGTCCGCGGTTGGCTGATAAGGCGATCGACCTTATGTTGCAGGTCACCTCGCTGATTAAGGACGCGTAATTGCATCGGGGCGACACGAACCAGACTCAATGCCGGAAAAGTTGCCGCTATTTCTTACTTTTCGCTGTCGTTGAGTTAGTCAGGTTGTGGTTCTTCCGCGACTTGTCTGTGGCTGAGACTGCATCGTGTTAAACATTTCTTTCACGAAGGCTTACGACAACCAGGATATCGTGGGGGCGTAGTTTGCGTCGCTGCTTTGCGACGGTTTATTGTGCAGAAATAACGTTCCAGGGTGTCCCGAGACTGTAGATGTTGAATTCCTCCGACGGGTTACCGATTCATGTTCGGCTGTTCGCCGGCGATGATGAAACATTCCAACATCGCACGGATATTTGATACTGGCATGACCAGAGAAGGGCGTCCAGACAGCGCGATGGAGCTGGTGCGCGGTTTCAGCATCGACAACATCCGGGAAGACACAGGATTAGCACTCCATTATCGCCGCCGTCTGGTCCCCGAGGTTTTTCCCGACGGAACACAGCTGGTCTCTGTCTGCATGAACAGTCCTGACACAGCCTGCGTCGGCAGGGATGTTGTCTTCGCTTCTGCGCATGACTATACGACAGCTATGGCAGGTGAAATCATCAACGATGCCCGGGGTCCATTCTTTTCCGGCGGCCGCCGTGTTCAGATGTGACCCTGGTGTTTCGTGAAGGCAATTTTCGGCCGCGATTCGCTTTGAGCAGAGAAATTGCAGGACGAGTGAAATCTGCTGCACGGAAGTGAAGTTCGAAACGCTGTGAGTGATTGTACTGAGCATTGGACGCACCGTCCCTGGTCTGCGACAATCTGGAAAAATTACGGAGAGACGGGAAGAATGATGCGATGTCTAAACGTGGCAACATGGTTGTTAGCCGCAGTGCTTCCGACAGTGTCAGCAGTCGCGCAGCCGCAGGATGGTACCGGAGATGTCGATCAGAATCCGGAGCGTCGGAAGATTCTGCAGCTGATCTTTCAGACGAATGATGCCATCGGGAAGGAACAGTTTCTACAGGCCGCCGAACTGTTCGACGGCGCCTGGGAACTGGCGATGCGGCACGAAGATCCGTTGTTGACGATCAATACGGACGTGGAAGACCAGTTGACACCCGGGGAACATCGTGTTCGTGCCGGTGCGCGTTCGCGGCTGGAACAGTTGTTTCAAACGGCTCCGGAAGCGTTTCAACGCACATACCACCAGCATGTCTCTCAGCGAGCTGAAGCGGCAATTCAACGCGCCTTCGGGGCCACCCGCCTGAATGATGTGGTCGCAGCAATTCTGCGATATCAATTCACGCCTGCGGCGCAGCGGGCCATGGAAGCTGTTGTGCAGGTCCGAATCAGTCGCGGTGAATTTCTCCAGGCGGCTCTTCATATGGGCAAACTGCTGCGTCTGCGCGAGGATGCATCGACGGAACAAATGGCTCTCCTGTCGGTCCTCTGGTGGAAGGCCGGACTGGGCGAAGAGGCGAAGGACTACCTTACGGATGTTGTGAGACAACAACCCGGGAAACAGGTGACCATCGATGGGCATCGTTACGAATTACCAGAGTCGGTGCCACAGATTGCGACGTGGTTTGAAACTCACTTCAAGGGAGCAGGTCGGACGTCCGGATGGCACCAGCCCTGTGGCAACTATCGACGGACAATGACTCAGGACACAGGGCCCGCGGAGCTGGAACCCCGCTGGTCTCAGTCTGCGTTTGAGTGCGTCGTGAACGAGCAGTTGGCGGCATTTCTGGAGCCTCTGGCTGATCGTTTGGATGTCCTTGCGGAAGATTTGCTGCATTCCGGAAACTCAGTCATGCCTGTTGCCGTTCCGCTGCTGGTTGGGGATCTGCTGATCTACCGCGGAGTTGCCAACCTGAGAGCCGTGCACCGCGTCACAGGCGAATTCGAATGGGAAACGTTCTCGGTTGACCAGCAACTTATGAAGGCGCTCGCACTTCAGCAACGGATGGACACCGATAATTCGTCACGCGTTCAGGGTGTCCTGAGTCAACCGTTGTTTCAACATTGGTTCCGGGCGAACGTTGGCGGTCAGTTGACGACCGATGGCAGCCTGGTTTTTTCTGTTGAGGAGTCAACAGCAGAAACCATGCAGGTGGACCTGGACGACCATCCTGTTCCGTCGGCATCTCCGGTTAACTGGCTGCGAGCTTACGATCTGTCGCGGGATGGCAGTCTGGCGGGGCGAGCGGGCGGACCAATCGGTCTGGGGACGGGCGACGGCGCTGTAAACCCGTTGGCCGGCATGTACTTTCTTGGCGCACCGCTGGTGATGGGAGATCGAATCTATGTGATGTCAGAACGAGATCAGGGAATTTTTCTGTTGCAACTGCGGGCCACCAAGTCGCGCGGGCCAGGTGGCGAACTGGACATGCTGCCCGTTCGCTCACAGTTGTTATCGACACCGCGCCATCCGCTGCGTGCTCATCCTGTACGGAAGTATGCCGGTCTGATTCCGTCTTACAGTCGAGGCCTGCTGGTCTGCAGCACCTGTGACGAACGGGTCATCGCTGTTTCAGCGGAGGACCATTCTGTTCGGTGGATTTACCGGTATCCGACCAATGTCACAGAACACGAGCTGGGGCGCGGTCGCCCGGTCGTTGGAAACGCCTTTGATGCACGGCAGTCGACGGCGTACGATCTTCTGGAAGGCTGGCGCGACGCACTTCCGCGAATTTCGGATGGGCGAGTGCTGCTGACACCGCGTGATTCCAACCGCCTGATCTGTCTGGATTTGTTAACCGGCAGAGAACTCTGGACGCGGCCTCGTGGTGGCCTGCGAAGAATCGCCATGGTTCGTCGCGGGGCGGTTCTGCTGACGGGCCGGGATTTTGTGGAATCACTTGATATCGAATCCGGAGAGCGAAACTGGGTGACTCAGCTTGAGGAGGGATTGACATGTGGCATGCCGACTGCAACCCGTCAGTTGCTTCAGATTCCAACATCAGCACCAGGTATCGTGACCCTGGACGCAGAAACGGGGCGTGTGTTGCTGGTGCAGGATCTGGCAGACGGTGAACTGCCGGGGAATCTGCTGGCCAGTGACGGAGTCCTGTATTCTCAGTCCGTTTCAAAGGTCCGTAGCTTCGGCGTTGCGCGCGACGATCAGGCGTCGGTTCCAACGGTCGCTGCCACGCACCTGCTGAATCGCGACGTGGCCGGTGCGGTGAGCGTCCTGGAAGAGGCCGTACAGCGCGACAGTCTGCTGAGCCCTGTTGACCTGAGGCTTTCACAGCAGTTGTTAATCGACACGGAATTGGAGTCGCTGCGTCTGGATTTTGCGGCGACAGCAGGTCAGATTCCCAGGTTGCGCCAGTTAATTTCCGATATGGCACCAGGCGATGATCAGCTTACCAGGCTTATCCAGATGATGGTCGGCATGACACTGGGGGACGTTGCTTCACTGCCGGCACAGTGGAATCACGCCAATAAAGCTCAGAGATCTCTGAATCGGTTGAACGATCTGGAATCACGAGGCCAGTTACATGACCCAAACGTCGCTCCCGCGACGCTGGCTGAACGGATCGTTGTGATGCTGAGCGATTTAGCCGGAACACGTGATCGCTATGTTACCACTGGTTCGCTGATGCAACGGGGCCATCGTGTTCCGGCGGCCGCCATTCGGGCAGCAGTGACGCTGCGAAGTGCAGCGGATCAGCAGAGTATCCGTCGCATCGTTGAGCCCCGACTTATGGAGCGCATAGCGACGTCAGCATCGCCTGAAGAATCAGTCTGGTGGATCGATATGTGTATGCTTACGGGATTCTCAGAAGTCGCTCGGCAGTCCGTCATGTCCGGCCGGCTTGACCTCCCGACGCCGTTCGAGGAGGCCGTGCAGGATATTCTGCTGATGCTTGCCGTCGATTCCGAATTAACACCAGCGAGCCAACAGCAGGCAGTGGGCTTGTTGCTGTCGAACTGGACCGCTTCGGAACGCTGGCTGGACATTGGCGACCTGCTGCAGCGAAGCCGCGAAGAAACGACGCGTGGCGTTCAGAACACGCCCGAGACCGAAGGCAACGACCACGCGTCGGGCGACTCCGGTGATATATCACTCATTTCTGACTTCAGGCTGCCACGTGGTGCAGTTGACTCTGAAACGCGTCGAGTACTGCAGGAAAAAGCGGCGCGGCTGTCGCCGCCGGTGCCATGGCGGGGACGTCCGGCTGTTGTGGAATCTGAGGCCCACGCCGGAGGCACCCCTCACAGAACGGCCGAGTCTGCCCATGGCAGCATTCCGTTGTATGGTCCGGCCGGCGGATTCCCGAACTGGAACTTCCTACGACATCCCGGCGCCGCAGGAATCCAGTCAGACGCATCGATTCACGCATACGACGCAGAAGGGAGACATCGGTGGACATTTGATCCAGGTGAGTTGCCGAGGGGCAGCATTCGTCCTTCCGCTCGAAAGTACAATAAGCTGTCTGCTAACTATCTTTGTGCGCACGGCTGCCTTCTTGCCGCCAAACTTGGCCCACAGCTGTTCATGATCGACTGCTCAGGTGCCACGAAGAAAGTGGCCCCCAGAGTCTTGTGGAGTCGGAATGTTTCAGAAACGGTGGGTAATAATCTGCCTTCCCAGTTCTTTTCCCAGGCATGGCAGCGAACAACGCAATACGACATTCAACCCGGGGGATTGTTTCCTGCGGGCCCTGTGACGCGCTACGGTATTCCTCTGTACAGTGGCCGACAGATAGTGATGCTCAACACTTTGACCGGTCAGCAGGAATGGAAAGCAAGTGGGTTGCCGAACGACTGCACGATCGCCGGGGACGACAGTTCGTTACTGCTGCTGAGTGAGTCTGTCGGTTTAGTCGAGGTTCGTGATCCGGTGGACGGAGCATTGCTGCATTCCCACCCATTACCGGATTGGTGGACTCAGGCAAACGAGAATTCCAATGCTTCCGTTCAGACGTTTCAGCTGGAACCGGGGGAACAGCAACGGTTTCGCATTGCGCTGCGAGGACGTTGCTGCCTGGTGTTTCGGCTGAGCACTCAGAGTTCTGCTTTGGAATTGTATGACCTTGCCGGAAACCGTTTCGCATGGACGGTGGATCTGCCGCCTGACTCGGTCGCATCGAATATCGTGAACGACCATGTCGCCGTCCTTTCGGGCGGTAACCGGCTCAGAATATTTAATGTCACGGGTCGGCAACTTGTGTCTGACGTCTTGGTGCCTGCCGCTGAAAAGTCTCAATACCTGTACCTGCGGCCCGGCCGGGCGAACTGGCTGGTTCTGACCTCGTGCCTTGATCAGGAATTCGATGAGCAGAATCCCGTGAATGAATCGCTTCATGTTAACGGTTCGTTGTACGCGATAGGTCGGTCCAGCGGTGAAGTCGCATGGGCCACGAAAATTGATCACGAGTGGATCCGCAGTCTGCACCCCGCTCGCAATCCTTCGCCTACGGTCAGCCCTTTGCTGATACTGCTGAAACGCCCGACGGAGCAAACGGTTCCCTACGCCTACAACGCACGTATCATTGACGTGGAGTCCGGCGAGGTCCTCTATGAAGACAAGGATCTTGGACGAGACTTGTCGTGGCACAGTACAACACTGAGAGACCAGCAGGATTCCATCGACATCGCATTCAATAAACGAACGATCACTTTCGACTACAGCACGAAAGCAGCCAACTAGAGACATGTCTCCGACGCCGCTGTCAGCCTTCGAACTGCTCGAGAAGCTGCCTCACGGCGGCTGTGAAGGCATGGATGTGTGGCGCGCTCAGTCCACGGCGCTTCAAAGCGATTTACGACTGACGCTCTTTTCTGTGGATACGTCCGGCATCACCGGGTTCCGAGCGGCATTTCGTAAAGACCAGATGACTCTCAGTGAAGCGTCACATGACAATGTGCCGGAAATGCTGTACTGGGGTGAGGATGAGGGACGGTTGTTTTTTGTGACTGATATGCCACAGGGCATTCCTCTGTATGAGCGGTTTGATGCAGGCGAGGGGCTGTCGTGGGATGAGTTGGCGGACATTGGCTGGCAAATTGCTTCTGCTCTGCAACATGTTCACAACCGCGGCGTGAGTCACGGGGCGCTGACAGCTTCCTCGGTGTTTGTGTCCACGGATGTACGTGTGAGTGTCGCGGACTTCGGAGTACACCGGTGGCTTGGCGTTGATGATTCATCCGGCAGCTTTGCGGACTTCGCCGCGCAGGACCTGCGAGACTTCGGGAAATTACTCACGGTCGATGCCAATGGGACACTCTGTTCTGATGGTACTGCAGTTACGACAGGCCAGGTCCACGCGATGGACACGCTCATCGCAGATCTGTCGACCGCCGACGCGTCGGTGACGGCTCGTGACGTTCAGGGTAGGCTCGGGCGAATGCTGCTGGACGTGGCCGGTGATTCCATCGAACTGGTCGACGAACGGAATGGTCAGCATCTGGCTCGGCGTTCGATCGTCGATGAGCTTTTTGACGACGAATCCACCACGTCTCGCGAAACGTCTGTTCTGCGGTCCGCAGTTCACCTGCCTTCGATGTGGCTCAAAGTTCTTATTGCTGTAATTGTCATCGCTGTCGTTACAGCGATGGTCGTCCTCAGGGGACTGTAATGACGGCAGGTGCATTGTTGCCATGACACTGGAGGCCTCCAATACGCTGAAACGCCTTGCCAGACGCCTGTTCCCGGATTTGGCGCAGCAAGATCCGTTTGTGCAGTCCTTGTTGCGTCCGGCTGGTTATCCCGTAGCGGTGGTGTGGATGCGTGATCGCCCGGTTGTCCCGGCCTTTAATACTCTTCCGAAACCTCGCTGGATGCCGGATTATGTTGATCTGGTCTCATTTGCTCAGCGTCCGGGCCGCCACGAACTGCACGACCAGGGCGCCTTCTACTGCGTCGACCCGTCTTCTGTGTTTATGGGGATTGGGATGTCGTCGGTGTCTGAACCGGATACGGTCATGGATGTGTGTGCATCTCCGGGAGGCAAGTCAGTGATGGCGTGGCGAGCGATGAATCCCGCCGAGTTGTGGTGCAACGAGGTGATTGGGAAACGTATTCCCGCCCTGATTTCCAATTTAAAACGCTGCCGCGTCTCGCCGGCGTTTGTTCTGAATTCTGACACCAGGATTCTTGCGGAAACCGCGCCACAGACTGCCGACGTTGTTCTGGTGGATGCTCCGTGTTCCGGACAGTCGCTTGTCGCTCGAGGCAAGAAGTCACCGGGCTGTTTTCATCCCGCCACGATCAACATGAACGCCAATCGGCAGCGTCGAATTCTGTCGAATGCGACAGCCATGGTAAAACCGGGGGGACGTCTGATCTACATGACGTGTACCTACTCACTGAAAGAAAACGAACGCAATGTGGAATGGTTGTTGAAGAATAATTCGCAATTTCATCCGGAAACTGTCGACGTTGTGGCTGATTATCGCAGCGAGCACACGGATCTCCCCTGTTATCGACTTTGGCCTATGCATGGTGAAGGCGCCGGCGGATTCATGGCTGTGGTAAAACACAATGGTGCGCCGGGGCACCATCCGAAATTTGATGACACACTGCGACGGTTGCGAATTCGTTGGTCTTCCGAATAGGTGGAGTTCTGTTGCACTGCGTCCGACACATGATTTGCTCTGTGCCGGCACGTACAGGGGAGAGAATTGTCGGTGCAGTTGCTTTCGGTGACCCGGTACATGAAGATCAGGAAGTGTCGCAGCAGTCGTACGACACGTGCCTTGGAATGTCACACACCCTCGGCAGGACCGACCGTCCACTATTGGATCCTTACGATGCGTCGCGTTATCCCGGTTTGCCTGTTGCTGCCTGCCATACTGGCCGGCACAAGGGCACATTCACAGGAGCCGCGACCGGCTCTCCTCGATGGACGATTCTTTGCCGCAGACTTCGACGGGACTGAAGACGCAGGTCTGTTCCCGGCGAACGGTGATGGACACGTTTATACAGCTGACTCGCTGGCAATCAGGAAGATCAAACGCGGCAATCACAT
>Ga0315316_10000942_pt1 | contig 19747 bp, 16 predicted proteins | sample M160m3416metaG_FD_203702 | JGI IMG/M metagenome (GOLD analysis project Ga0315316, IMG submission 203702) | Ammonia-oxidizing marine archaeal communities from Monterey Bay, California, United States - M1 60m 3416 | ecosystem: Environmental > Aquatic > Marine > Intertidal zone | place: USA... | reverse complement strand
TTTTAGCAGTTTTACTGTATCTAAATGATGTGGAAATTGGTGGAGAAACCAATTTCACTAAACATAATCTATCTGTTGAGCCGAGGGCTGGAAGAGTTTTAATTTTTCCAGTTCATTGGCTATATCCCCATAGAGGGGAAATTCCATTAAGTGGGCATAAAACCATTATTACAACGTTTATAGAGCAACAGGAAGATGGGACTTACTGAGGAGTAAATGGGGAGAACGGTATAAATTACCGTTCCATATAAAACGGAGGCGCTTACAGCGAATGAATAATATAGGTAAGTTTTTAGCGGCAGGGGCCGCTCTTATTACCGCAATAGGGGGGCTACTTGGTGTAGTATTGAATAGTGGAGGCGATAGTTCGCCTCAACCAATTACTCATATTTACATAACCGAAATGGGTGATTATCAAGAATTTGTAGATAGTACAGATTTGGAGCACTATACAGGAATGAAAGACTGATGGACGAATTAGAAATACAAGACATTTTGTCAGAACTATCCCCAGAAGGCGTGAAAGAGTGGGAATCTGCTGTGCTTAGGGCACAAAATAAGGCTATGAGGGCATATATTATGTCTCTTGAGGTTACTCCTGCCGATGAGGTGGGACAAGATGACAAATAAATGAAATGAATACTTCTGCTACGCCTCCTAGTTACAATTTTGATCCCGATAAGAGGGTAATGGATTATGGGTATGGTCTTAACGATATCCAAAATGCAAGAGATCGTCTAGGTAGGCAAGACACTTTAGGCAAGTTCAATATAAAGAAAAACTTTCAACAGAAAGCAAGGGCACTTCCTGGGGCCTTTAATAAGCGTGGCATGATGGATTCTGGACTTTACCAAAGAGGTCGCGAGATGCAGGCAGCAGACAAGGAACTACAATTAGGTTCCTTGGAGGCTAACCGTCTTGAAGCACAGACACAGTTAGATCAACAAAGACAACAACTTGAAGAGTCTCTTTACTGGGGCATGGCTTCAGATGACATAAATGATGCACTTAGAAGGTTTGGTTTAGCGCAGACAATTAAGGGATTGGTTTAATGGCTCCTAGGTTAAACATGGACGACGTTAGGCGTCGTATAAATGAGACTAACGGCAGGAACCCGCATGACCCTCGTCCTACTTTAGAGGAATTACAGGCAGAATATATTCGTAACAATCCTTCAGGGAGAGGTAGAGTAAACCCTCATATCCCTGCTTCTGATCCTGCAGATCGTGGAGTTTTAAATAAACAAGGTTCTTCAGGTACGACTGGTCCATTTGGGAGCACAGCGCAAGGTCCACCTAACGTTCTGGACCAAATACAAACTGCTATTGCAGAGTCTGCAAATGTAGAAGCAAGACGTACAGACCCTGCCCCTCCGTCTTACGGTAGCGGTGGGCGTGCTGAAACGCCACCACGTGCTTCTGACACAGCAGAAGTTGGAAGAAGTGGACCTCCTTCAACTCCTACTCGTCCTCAAACTGACATGAATAGAACTGGGACACGTCCAGCAAGGAGTCCTGCTCAGGGTCCTCCAAATATGGCAGATCAGCATGGGCAAGGTCCTTTAGGGGATAGAAACAGGGTAGATCCTAGACCCCCAATGCCTCCTCCTCCTGCAGACCGATTTAGGTTTGGTAGTCCACCTCCTGCTAGGGGTGCTGGATATAATCAAGGTCCACCAAACAGAACAGATCAAGGGGGGCAAGGTCCCTTAGGGGATAGAAATAGGGTAGATACTCGTTCTAATCAGCCTTTAGGCGATCAGAACCGTTTCCCTCCTCCTACTCCTCAGTTCGCTGATTTTTATGACGGGCCTCCTCCTTACACGTTTACTCCGCCGATGGCTGATTTTTACGACGGGCCGACACCCGCACCGATGCATGGAACTTCTCAATATAGAGAAATGCCTCCTCCCCAATTCGCCGATTTTTATGATGGGCCTAATTGGCAAGGTGTTACCAACCCACAACAACAACCTGTAGGCGATCAAAACAGATTTGGTCCTTCTGCGGAGTCTGTGGAAAGTACACGCAGAATTAATGAACTCGCGTACGGTCCAGACGCTCCTTGGAGAACAGATCCTTATACGGGTGGGTGGCAAGATAAGAGAGATGCTCATGCGGCTTTAGTGGCCGAACAAGGCATGGATACTCTGGAACTACGTGAGTGGCAACTGGGTGGCATGGATACAGTGTCTACTGATGCTGGAAATTTTGGTTGGGGTTCACAGAACGCTACTGCATATAACCGCTCACAGAACGGTTCCTTAGGTCCACCAGATCAAAATACACCTTCTGGTGGTTCGTTGAGAGAAGATAAATGGCCTGAAATTTCAGCCTTAAGGTCTGAACAAGGAGGCCCCAGACAGCAAGACTTACAGCAAGCAATTATGGAGCAATATAATTTAGGCTTAGATGCCTTGCCTCCTATGCACGGTACTGCTCAATACAGGGAAATACCTCCACCTCCACCTCCTCCTCATGGAACCGCTCAATACAGGGAGCAGCGTCCAATTCCTCCTTTGACAGATCAGAACCGTTTCGGGCCACCCCCTCCTGAAGAGTGGCTTCCCCGACACGGAACTGCTGGGTATCAACAAGACCCAAGGTTTGGCCTTGGTCCTATACCAGAAACTCCTCCTCTTCACGGAACGTCGCAATATCAAAATGAAGATGTTTTCCGTGAATGGTTAAAGACACGTCCAACTGGCGACGGCACAGGTGGCGGCGGCGGTGGCGGCGGCGGCGGCGGCGGCGGCGGCGGTGGCGGTGGTTCTACTGCAGGTGGTGCTTATCAAGACATAGCAAACTTGCAACAGTCAAAGCGTGACGCTTTAACAGGTTCATATGAACAAACTCAAAGCGATTATGCAGATGCTGAAGATTATAGAGAAGGTCAAATTACACAAATTGCTGATGATTTAACCGTATCGCTTACAGATCTTGAGAATGAGCGTGTTGATATTCAGACACAGATTTCTGATGCGACAAAGTTGCGTGGTGATGAAGCCTTAGCAACTATGGAGGAGCGCCAACAGGCAAACCTTGAGAAGTTAGGGCAGATAGAAACAACTGAATATAATGAAGTTACTGAACTTGTCGCTGGTTTAACTGGCTCACAGGTTAGAGGGGCTAACGACACTATGAACCGTTTAGCACAGGTCGCTAATACTGCTGGTGCTGGTCGCTTGGCTATACCTGCTGAACAGTTGGCTGAATCTATGACTGTTTTGTCTGATGAGATGTTTGGATTAACTACGGCTCTTGATAAAGACTTTAATGACAAGATGGCTATGGTTGATATTGAAGAACAAGAAATGATAATGAAGCAGAGGGAAGCAGATCGCAAGGCTAGGGCCGCTGCGGCTGCTGCTGCCGCTAAGGCTGCTGAAAGTAGCCGCCGTTGGGAAGCGGAGATGGCTCTTAAGGTTCAAAAAGCAGAAACTGACATTATGAAGTGGGAAGCAGAGTTTGGGCTTGATGTTAGAGGCATGGAGTTAGAAGAAGCAGAATTTTTACTTGGTGTTGAAAGAGAGGCCGCTGAAAAGAGAGGCCATGACGCTAATGTTAGCACTCTTGCAGGTATGCAAAGCACGTATACGGCGGCAGAACTTGGCGCTATGACCGATAGTCAGTTAGATAATGTTTGGACACAAGTTGGGGAAGATCTTACAACTTACAATAAATTGTCAAATATGACAGCAGGTTCGGTAGAACATTTCTTACTTCCTGTTGATGAAGGCGGGTTCGGTTATGACGATCCCGCTATTGTACAAAATGGTGTTGCTTGGGCTGGGTTTATGCAAGGAGCATCTGCCTTAGAAGAAGATAAAGACATTATTATGGCTGGTTTTACAGATGACCAACAGGGGGCTTGGTGGCAGGCACCTAACGGAGAAGAATTTTGGTTCTATGACGAAGCAGCCATTGATGAACAAATGGCAATTTATACCGCTAACGCTCTCCAAATTGAAAATACATACTTAGATGTAAATTCTTATGGTGAAGATGTTGGCAAGACTGACGAATGGTCTGAAGTAACCGCTGTTGCAACAACATGGAATGTTTATCACACTCTTACAGATACTCAGGTAGATGAAGTAGATATTAGATCTCAAGAACAACCACCATTTGAAGGTACAGTTTACAAGAGTCCTAACAGGCACGGAGATCCGTACACTAGTTATGATACGTATGACTATATTATGAGAGGGCAGGAGACTGGCCCTGCAGTATCTGCAGCGGATCTAGGCATACTTGCTGGTCCACAATTTAGACAATGACATGGCGATTGACAGACAACAACTTCTGGATACAGTAAAACCTCCTAGTTTTTCAAAGCCGCCTGAAGTTGAAAGACCTTCTGGGAATCAACGATCCACCACAGATATCTTAAGAGATACTTTTGGTGTAGGCGAAAACAATTTAACTAACATAGATCAAGTAATTAATCGTTACGATCCTTCTAAAATTAGAGGTTCGTTAGATAATTATGACACTGTTCCTTGGGTAGATACTCAGGCAAGGCAAGATTTTCAAGATCAACAAAACGAAGGCGGCTTTTGGCAAAGCCGCATAGGTGGTCTAATTGGTCGCGCTTTAGTGACATTAGGTAGACCGCTCTCTGCTGTGGCCGCTACAGCCAAACTCATTGACGGAGGCATTACTAATCTGTGGAGATTAGGTTCTGATCTTGCCTCTGGTGAAGGTTTAGATTCTTTTAGCAATTATTTCAAGGCTGGAAAAGAAGAACTTACAGATTTTTACGACAGGACAAAATATCTGACTACTTTGAATCCTGTAATGTTTTTGAACACTGTTGTTCTTGGTCGCGCTTTACCTTGGGAAAGCATTGTTCAAGGTGAGAATCCGATTACGACAAGTGTTGAAGAATTAGATCCAGAAAACTTTTATCAAGTTTATACTTTTGGTCGCTTGTTTGAGGACGCTAACTGGTTGCAAAACCCAGAAAGCCATTGGGGTACCAAACATTGGTTTGATTGGGATAATGCGCTTGGCACTGGTTGGTCTATAGGGCCTTCTACTAGCGGGGCGTTAGCATTACCCTTTGATTTGGTTTTAGACCCTATAAATTGGCTTGGTGGCTTCGGAGTAACTCAGGGTGTAGCGAAGGCTTTAAGAAGCGGTATAGGTGCAAGCGGCGAGACTGTTGCAATGACTGTTACGCGAAGCATTATTGAGGAAATGGGCGAGAATGTTTTCAGGGGTGTGGCTAGAAGGTCAGGGCAAGAATTAGCCGAAGAATCTATTGAGAGAAGCACCAGAGAACTGGCTGATGGAGTAATGGGGAGACTAGTAGAGGAAGGTATTGATATAACATCAGAGGCCTCTGTAAAGCAGGCCGCTGGTCGCGTAAGGGAAATTTTTGAAGAGGTAGTTGAGGACTTGGCTACACAAGGAGGCATTAATGTAACTGCTAGGGGGACTCAGCGGTTAGCCAACATGGGTGTTGCTCAAACCGACAACATTTTCCTTAATGCAGTTGATGCCACTGGCAAGCGTGTTCTTTTCTCTTTTGATGATGTAACAAGCACTGTGCGTGCGAGCGCTGGTCCAGATGACCTCTTTACAGATATTGTAAAAATTATGGACGGCGGAAGGGTAGTGGAGAAGGGTATTAACGCCCTGTCTGCGGATACAGCACGTGTTGTAGCCACATACATGCATAGGTTTGGGCTTGATAGAAACGGTATGACTGCTGCTCAACATAGGGCAGGTTGGATTCGTAGTTACCAAGAAGGCCAGAAAAAGATTTTCGGTACTGAGGCATACAATTCTTTAGATGATGCTGCTAGAGCGGCTCAAGATGATATTTGGAGAATTGAAGCAGAGGGTTTGATTTCTCAGGTGAGAACTCCTCGTAGCGGGATTCTCACCAGATTTTTACCTGACAATATAAACGTTGGGAAACAGCATATACCTTTAGTTTCTGCTCAGGATCTAGCGGGTTCAACCCCGTTTGGTACTCAATGGGGTATGAAAATACCCATGACTGGTGAGTGGGGTCGCAAAACTTTAAATAATGTTAGATACAGGGTAGGTAAAACCCCTATACAGCATCAAACAGGTTTCAAGTTTGCAACAGGTCTACCTAACAGCAGGGCAGACGAACTAATAAGGCTTATACCTATGCAGTTCCATAAGATTTTTGCAGATATCCCAGGATCTGCATGGAGAAGAGCAACTGGTTTTGTAGGGGGTACAAAAAAATTACTTAAGATGAAAGTTAAGGACGTAAAGAATCCTTGGGGACAACAGCACGCTAGGGTCATGTTGCAAAGATACCTGCAAAGCGGGGAAATGGAAAAGTACCTTGGAACTGCATTTAGGCAAAGACTTGGATTGGCCGTAGATGAAGCAATCTCTGGCGCTGATGGTTCCCTCTCTCGCGCAGATGCGGAGGTAACGTTTTTCCGAGCACTAGAAGGTGACTTAGAGGCGGACAAACTTTTAGATGATTTAGGTTTAATGCATTTAAAAGATGGTTTACGTTCGGCACTAAATGAAGCACACATGATGGCGGAAGCACAGTCTGGTGTACAGTTTTTAAACTTTGTAGATGACTTTGGTCACCGTTCTATAACGCCAGAATTTGCACAAGAGTTAAGAAATGCTCGCAAGTTTAATTTTAGGCAGGGTAGAGGCGCTCCTGATATGGAGCGCTCAGGCACTGAACATGGGCGTAAGTATTTAACTCCTAATGAGTATAAGAACCGTGCGAAGGATTGGTGGAATAATTTAAACGCAGAGCAACAAGGGAAATTTGATTTACCAGATGGTTACAACTGGGACGCACCTTGGGCGGACGCAGACCTTCCTTTCAATGTTCGCGTTGCTTTTGAATCTGCTATGGATACTGCGAATACTCCTGCACGCATGAGTTTCGGAGGCAAAGACTTTGTTGAAGGACAAAGCATTGTCGCCCAAATTAACTCCATTATGGACGAGGCTAAAGTAGGGCACCATATGTTTGAAGAAAGCATAACCAAGTCCTTTTCAGCATACGCAGACATGCTTGCACATAGAACAGGTCAGGTATGGTTAGAAAGCCAGTTGCAGGGTGCTGGGGTACTTCAGCATAGATGGTTGTATAAGAATGGTGTTCCTACCACTGTGGAGCGTGCTGCTTCTAGACGCATATACGACAACCTTAAGGAAAGGCAAGAACTGATAGGACGTCTTGAGGTTAAATTATCTCAAGGGGTACATGCTGATGATGCAGCCAAAGATATTATACGTGCTGAAATTGTTGAGTTAGAGGCACAGATCAGGCAAATTGATGAATTGTATTTAAACAATGTGAAATTTGCTGAAGAAGTTAATGAGTTCGTTATGGACAGGGAGCAAGCAATCATAGCGAAGGAAATGGAAATATCTCAGATAGAGGCAGACATAGCGGCAAGGCAACTACAAATAGACGAAGCGGAAGGTGTGGTGAGAGCAGCCGCAGGCAGGTCTGTACAGAGAGCAAAGCAATTACAGGGTGAAGTAGATGCACTTAAGACTAGGTTGAATGATGCAGTTCTAGGAACTCCTGATAAACATTTCAGGGACGGCTTGTTTTACACGAAATACATGGAGGTAGAAGATGCTGTCAAGAATACAAGATTCATAGAGGACCAATTAACTAGTGCTTTTGGAAGCATACAAGCCGCCAAAAATGCGGCTATGGAATACAGGGAGGCTTTTAATCAGATTTATTTGCACGGCAGTATAGAGCAAATTTCAGATGGTATGACTTTCTGGAAGAATGTGGCGAATGATTTTGACCCTGAAAGAATGTTTGAATCTATGTCCGCAAGAGGCTTAGACGACCTAGACATAATGATGATGAAGGACGTTCTAGAAACTTATGACGTTATTTTAAAGAATTTACAAGATGACGGAATTTTAGAGTATGCACTACTTAACAACTATAAAGATCTTTTAGTTGGGGCTGATGGGATAGCCAGAGCGGCTAGTCCCGATCAGGTCCTTAAGGTTTTAGAATTAATAACCAACCAAGAAAAAGCCGTTACGAAGGTCTTAGATGATCTTTTTACAAGCATGTTGGACATGACTCCACAGTTGAAACGCAGGTTTGGCAACGAGTTTGGTGTTGTCATAGAGGGCAACCAGAGTTGGTCAGAGATGTTCACTGTGCAAGCAAGAAATAGTATCCCATTAGATCCACCTATCAGGAACGTTATAGAAGATGTAGGCGATTTAGATAGATTTTTAGCCAGTTACGCCGAGGAGGCTAACCAACGTATAATGCTCAAGCAGGCAGAGTTGGCTGATAACCCTGCTGCAAGTACGGAGATCCAGCAAGCAGTTCTTGGGACCTCTATCAACGAAGAACCAATGGTTTTGACAATAGGTGATATTGTCCAGATGACGAAGTTTAAGCACAGTGTTGCTGCTGCTTTAGATGCTGACCATAGAATATTTCAGCAACCCACAATACAGGAACTGTCTGTTGTGGGAGAAATTTTTGAATACGGTTCACAACGTGGGCAACAAATGGTTGGCCCTAATGGTAAGAGATATTTTGTAAAGCAGTACCCTACTGCTCAAAGAGCGAACGCTGACGTTCTCTCTTCTCGCATATATAGGGCTTTTGACGCTGAAGCACCTATTTCTTACACCTCTACAGATGATTTAGGAAATGTTTTTGTTATCAAAGAGTGGGTTGAAGGCACATCTCTTAATCAAGCACAGATAAATGACACGATTGTTATGAGCATGAATGGGGAACCTAGGTTAATAAACCCTGAGATCATAGCGGAAGGAGCGCGAAGCGATCTGCTTCCGTTGAATCCTGTGGCAGTTGAATATCAGAAAGGATTACTTGGTGATCTTTTAACAGGCAACTGGGGCGCTGCAGGAGAGGACTTCTCTAATATTGTGATACGTGAGGGTGACGGCGCTGTCGTACGTGTGAATCAAGGGGAAACGTTTGATTTCTTAGGCGTTAATGATGAGATAATTGATGCTGGTGTTACTCCTTTTGAGTATGGGCTTCCTAGGAAAGAGTTGGGTGGAACAGTTAGAGCCTTAAGGGGTGATTACGATGCGTCAAGACCGCAGGAAGTAAATTATTTATTGTTCGGTGATGATGCTGGTGAAGAGGCGGCAGGCTTTACTGCTGGTTTGAACAGTCAGAAACGTTTGTCAGGTGTGGCGCAACCTATGCTTCGTTCGGAAGGAACTAATGTAGAAGATTTAGTTCGTTCTCAAATACGTAAGATCAATGATGTACGCGCTTCACATGGTGGGTGGGCTAGGTTTGTTGAAATTTACTTACCTGATGCGACCATAGAGCAACGTGCCTATTTCACGACGTGGTTAGAGGCAAGATCTAGGGCGCTTGTTGAGAATTTTGGTGGAACTTACATACCTGAAGAGCAGTTACCTATGCGTGCCGCATTCAATCTTGGTATGGCTCCTGATGCCATAGAAAAGGCTTCCAAAGACGGAACCCTTATCTATGTTATTAGGGGTCTTAAAGGGCATCAAGGCTTGGTAGATGATGCCTTGTTTGATCCAATGTTGTATAACGGAAGAGCAAGAGTTCTTCCCGCTATTCAAAACCCTAGAGATGTTTCATCTACAGGAATGCCGATAAACTTTGAGGCTCTTTCGCCTACGCAGCAAACAGAGATGTTTGGTGTACCTTTAACTGCTGGATTTCATTCAAACCCTGTGTGGGGAACCCCTGTTGGTAATGTGTATCTTGGTGCTCCTAGGTCTACGTCTAATTTGATGCCTTGGATAGACGAGGCAAGTAGTGACTTTGCGTTACACCCTATGGCTTGGCAGAAGGCTCAGAATGTACCTACGGCAGATGTAGAGATTGCCCTTCCTAATGATTTGGCGAGTATAAAACTTTATGGAATGAATCAAGAAGCGCATCATCTTCTGTCTAAGTCTCTTGACCCTGCTTTAACTCCTGTTCAACAGGCTGAGATTTTAGATCAGATAGCAACAGAATTTTTCACAAGCCCTTATGGTGCTATAGATTCTTGGACAGGCATGGATCATTTGAGGGGCGTTCAGGCTTTGATGTCTTTAGATATGTTGGGTAAGGCTGGACCTCAATTAAGGTCTGAGATTCTTGCCTACATGACTCCCTTGAAATTAAGTGCTAAAAATATTTTTGAAGCATATGATGACGCCGCTTTGAATCTAGGCGAATGGTACATGTATCCTATGCGTTCTCATATTGCTGATTCTGGAATTGTGAATAGAGCGCTTCGTGGTGGTAAGGGTTCCATGCAAGACAGCAAATATGCTGGACCTGACATGATTAAATATGTTAATCATGCAGTGAGGGATTCTGTTGAAACGATGTCTGTTGTGGAGAAGGTTTTTCAAACCCCACACTTAAGGGCAAAATTTGAACTAGGTTCCGTAGACAATGACGCTTATCAAAGCATTCTTGAATGGGTAATGTACAAGAGGCAAACAATGACATTAGATGAGGTCAGTAGACTTGTAGATGATTTCGCTGACAGGGAAGCCTACCTACGTGAACTTGCTAAACCCGCTGGTTTTGATTTTGAAGTTAAAAACTTTAACGGCCTACGAACACTAGGCGGACAAAACAGAGCCTATTCCCTCGCTCAGAGAGATGCCAGAGATGTAGTGAATGATTTCATGGCTGGTCTACATATACAGTACAGGTCTACACGTTCGGCTAAGTCGGCTACTTGGGGTCACGCTGATGACGCTGATGCCTTTTTGAAGAGGACTAGCAGGTCAATAACGGAAGATCCTATGGATCGTGAAGCACACCTTTTGGCAAGACTTTGGGAGTCTTACCATACAGGTTTAGGGCGAGAAGGTTATGTTGGTACAGGTTGGGCTAATAATTTAGCAAGGAATCCTGACGCATACGCTCGCCCCTACAACTTTAGTGTCAATTTAACTAACCCTCTTGCTGGTAAAGTGAGAAGCGTTTCTACTGGTGAATCTTTCACTAAGTCTATTTTGCCTGCTTGGGAAGAGAAGGCTATGGACGACACTATAAGGTTTATGATGTCTATGAACCTCGGAAAGGAATCTACTCCTTTGCGTGTGAATAACCAATATTTACTCTCGGCAAGTGATCTGGGAACTAATGCTAATCAGGTTCGTCAGTCTATAGAGATTTTAAAGAGGGCACAGCGCAGTCAAGATGACTTATACGACGACCTATTACGGACGGTAGATGAGGCCGCTGAGATACGAGAACAACTTGCTCAAGATTGGTTTGTAAAGCAAAGAGCAGATGAGTGGACTTTACAGAGTCAAGTGGACGCCTATAATTTAAGGACCGATAAGGGGATTGCTGTTGAGGAACTTGCTGAATTAGAGTTACTTAATGGGGAAATGCGTAAAGCCGTTGAGGCGTTGAATAAGATGAGTCCAGACTTTAAGGGATCTGGTGAGGAGTTATTTCAAGCATATAAGGACGTTGAGTCTGCTATACAGATAATGGTTAAAGAAGATGCTGATTTAGCGACAAAGATTGTTGCGGCTAACACTAAAGAAGATCTTAACGCTATCAGGGGCAACAAGTTTGTATTTAAAGATTTAGCCCACAGGAAGGCCACTGGTGAGGCCATTGATCGTGTAATGATTCAAGGGTTTAGGGCTATTGGGCTGCAGTCACAAGGGCCTAGAAGTCTTGTAGATTCTTTAACCGACATGGAACGCAACTATGGTGGTGGAAGTAAGTTCTTAGAGTATTACGATAAAGTACAGAACGTATGGAAGGGTTACGCGATATTGTCCCCAGGATTTTATTCACGTAACCTTCAAGGTGGTGTATTTATGAACTACCTTGCAGGGGTGAACGTTACCTCTTATGGTAAGTATGTTACAGCGCGTACAGTCGTCCGTTTACAGAATGAACTGATACGTAAAGGTTCTTTGGGTCCTAAGAAGCAGAAATGGTTAAACCATTTAGTTAAACACACTGACCCTTACGAAGTTGAGGTTGCAAGAATTATTGACTCCACTGGTGCGGCTGGACATGGACAGGCTGGAACAGAGTTTCGTGTTGCAGACGCAGGCAGGGGAGTTGTCCGTGTCGGAGGGAAAGATATAAACTTACAGAGAGCAAACCCTGCTTCTTCTCAGTTTATCCTCTTAGAAAAGGCGCAAAAATTTAACGTAGGTCAAATAGAGGACATACTGCGTGGAACCCTAATGTTTGACGACATAGTTAATAAAGGCGGTACTGCTTCTACAGGTATGGAAAAGGTTTGGAAGTTCCAATTCAACTACCAAGACCTGTCTGCGTTTGAGCGTAAAGTTGTTAAAAAAGTCATACCGTTTTACACGTGGACTCGTTTTGCGATTCCACGTGTTTTAGAACAGTCATTTAGGAACCCTGCCAGAATGCATAGATACGTATATGCAATGAACAGAATGGAAGATTCTCTTCAAGGAGACATGCAGGATCTTGATTCTGTGCCTGAGTGGATACAAACTGGGGGCGGTATCCCTGTAAACATGTTTGGCGCTGATGGCCAACATGGCTGGCTTACTCTTGACTTGCCTCCTAGGGTCCTTATGGAAACAATAAACCCTATGACTCAACCAGATATGAGTCCTTTAGAGCGTGTGGGTGCGGCTTTGCAACCTATAGGAAACATGATGTCACCACTGATAAAAGCGCCTATTGAGATGACCATGAATAGGAATATTTTCCAAGGTTATAGTTACAAGGGCGACTTTAAACAGGTTCCTTTTCCATTCAACAATGACCTTTTGATGCAACCTATTTCTCTGATAACTGGAGATAACATTGCACGTAAAACGCCAGATGGAAATTGGGTGATGAAAGATTCGTACCTTAATAGTATGAGGAGTTTGTTCCCGCCTTTGCAATCTTTAAGTAGGGTTATGCCAGACACTAAAAGAGGTCAGGAAAATAGGCTTGCTTCTGTAATGAGTTGGTTGCTTGGGATCGGTTTAAGGCACAACTCTCTTGAAGAGCAAGCACGTCAGAGGCGTTACAGGCTTCAAGAGCAAAGAAGAGATTTACAAGACCTTAGAGACATGTATAGAATAGATTCAGAGATAGAAGGGTTAAGATGAAATATATAAGCAGAGAAGAGTGGGGCGCTATAGATACTGGAAAGCCTTTAGTGGCGTTTAGAAGGCGTATGAAGGGCATCGTGTTCCATCACACTACTGGTAGCCCTAAAGACCCCTATAAACAGATTCAGGGGCATGATAGGTACCATGTGGAAGGTCGTGGTTGGAGAACTATCGCGTACAACTGGCTAATATCTGAAGATGGGCAAATATTTGAGGGTCGCGGGTGGACTGTTGGAGGGGCCACGAAGGGGCACAACCATAATACTATTGCTATATCTTACATCGGAGATGGTGACGCAATTACTGATAAGGCTAAAGAAGCCATACTGGTTGTAGTTGAGGCTACACGGAAAAAGTATGGTGAGCATTTATACATCAAGTGTCATAGAGACTTTAAAGCCACCTATTGCCCTAGCGATAATCTTGCTGCGTGGGTAAAAGGGGGAATGGGTGTTGATGAGGGAAACCCTAGTGAGATAGATTGGGACGCTATCACTAAGTATGTATTAGCAATCGGAGATTCTCTCGCAAAGAAACCGCTAAGAATGCGGTCAAAGGGGAAATACGTGACGATGCTACAAGAGCGGCTAAATACTCGTCTAAGGTTAAATTTATCCGTAGACGGTGTATTTGGCCGTAATACTAGGAATGCTGTTAAAAAGTTTCAGAAAAATTTCGCTATCAAGCAAGATGGTGTAGTAGGAAAGGTAACGTGGAAACACTTATGGACAACGTAATGCAATATAAGACAGAGTTAATGAGCATGGTCGCTCTTATAGGTATCATTGTTTTGGCTATTACTGGAGATATAGCGGGAGAAGCCGCTATAACTTTCGTTGGTGGTCTTGTGATGAGAAACCCTGTAGGCGTGTTGAAAAAATAACATGTCTATCGGCCCCGAAGAGGACGCTGCTTTTGAAGAGTGGCTGATCGCTGAAGGCGATTCTCTTGCTGAGTCTATTCGGGAGAGCATGAAGGAATCTTCAGAGTTGATGTCCTTAGAGCAAGGAAGTCATGCGGTATGGCATGAGGGTGATCTAGGAATGTTGATCCTCTTACCTTTTGAGCATGTTATGGCTTTTGCTCAAGAAAATTTAAGTGGAGATTTTGCGCGTAGCCCTGTGCATAATTACGTTTTTAGTATGGTTACTGAACTTTTAATGAAGGCAACTGAACTAACTTCTGACATATACAAGTTTGAGGTAGACGACGACGACTCACCTTTCTAGTGTTTCGTCGTTCTCTCTTAAGGGAAGCAACCAGCAGTTGAGCATTACTTGCCAACCTATGATGCAGTAGCCCACGATATCTGTAAACGTGTCATTTATGGACTCATGGTTCGGAGAACCTGAGTCCCTTTCTGTAAGGTTTTCTAAGCGCGCTATCTTGTCGTGTATGCGCACTATTAGTCCATCAAGTCCGAATCTTTGGATATTGTTGTGACCGTAATCTTCCATCTTGCTTCTTAGGTGCGGTATATTTCCTGTGGCTCCATCGCCTACAAGGTCCCTTTCATCTACGAAATGTTCTTCTGCGTCTAGTGTGACAATAGCCATAGCGATAAACCAGTCTCCGCCTATTTGATCTTCTGGCGGATTCCCGTAAAACTTGGCGGCAAAGTCGTCAAACTCGTTACGCATGATAGTTATGGCGTGTTCTTTAGACATGTGCGGGTGTTTAAAGCCCTCTTTGCGTTTGGTGTCTATCCAATATGCCGCCAATTCGGCGGCATCGTCCCATGTTGTTGGGAGTATTCTAGGTGCTAATTCAGTCATTTAAGTACTCCTTTATGTACTCGTGTTGTAATAATTTTTCTTGCAGCCCTTTAAGGATTGCATCTCGCTTACGAGCAAGGGTTGTTTTAGGTATACCTAGTATGAACCCTGCTCTTCTTAAACTCATGCGTTCAAATAGCAATGCGTTTATTATCCAAATTTCCATATCTGTGAGAGTTTCTAATGTGTCTATTATTAGTTCTCTTAGGTGGAAGCGTTCTTCTGCTGAAATGGGCATGACCGCATGTGGTGCAGACTCTTGAAGAACCTGCAGTACGGTGGCTGGTTGTTTAGGTGAACTTGTTGATCCTTTATCAAACAGCCACTCGTACTCTATAGGGTCACGTAAAAATTCTTTCCTAGACATCAGGCCATATTAGCACTGCTGGTATGGCGTAGTATCTTTTACCTTCAGGAAACATTTCAACTGTTGCTTTGCGTGCAAGTTTCTTTACGTCGCTCATACTCAAGGAGCAAGTTCTATTGTGCTTTGAGTCGTATACGAATAAAGAAACTGGGTGAACCTTGTTCCACCACTCAAGTGCTTTTAGTTTGTCTAATTTAACTTTAAGCGTTTGGTCATCTCCAAAACCTTGTACTTCTACAAGGCCGTAAGAGGTTAGGTAGTCTGGTGTGTGCCTTAGTTCTAAGGGCAACATAGACATGTTTATTGGCGGGCGGTTGAGTCCGAAACGACAGAACTTAACTGTCGTTGTTTCCTCGTAGGCACGCTCTGCTATGTCTCCCATCGTTTGAAAGCGCTGTTTGAAAGATTGATCTTTGAAACTCATTCGTTTTCTCCTGACCGTATCTTCACAGCAGAAAGTATCACTACCTGTCTGTCGTCTTTTAAGACTCCTGCACGTTGTATGCCATCTAAGGCTAGTTTGCAGTAGTTGTCTAGGTCACCCCTTAAAGGGGTGTCCCAAGTTTCTACTGGCTTAATCGTAACTAGGGTGGCATCTTCCATGAACGTTAGTTCAAGTGAGACAGGGCCTTCAAACACAGGCGGGTTGTCACCTACCGCAGTTATGTACTCTTTTTCAGCGCGTACAGTTTCTTGCGGTGTGTAGACTCTTCCTCCCTTTGACATGCGTGGCCGCCCCTTGGTTCGGGGACGGCCTTGCACGACAAAGGAATATTCACCTTCTGGCTTGTTGGTGGGCGCTACTGACGAGTTTTTCAATTTGCTTGTCACAATCTGGTCTGCCTATGAACTTTGATCCTTCGGGCCACCAATTAGATAAGCGTGAGTCTAGGTCTTTAGTCCACGTCATTATGTCATTGGTTTGGTATCCCGCTTCCCACATTGCTCTTGCGAACCTGTTAAGAAAACCGTGTCTACCTCTACCTGCGCCTTCAGCGGCAGTATAGTAGGCGACGGGTCCATCTTCCCACATTCGTTTTGCAACTCCTCGTAAGCGTGTTCCATCTACTGCCATTAAAGGCTCTTTAGAGTATTCACGATTTGGTGGGAGTTTGGATACTGGTGGTTCCCATAAGGTTGCGGCTTCTTCTATGTATTCAACTGCTGTACGATTATGTTCAGCCTCATACACAAAGTTAGACACAGACATTGGCTTATCTTCCTCATCTAAGATTACTTGCCTACCAAGTGGACTCTTACCTCCGTATGGTAGCCGCATGTAATTTCCTGGGGGTCCGTCTAGGGTGTCTTGCTTAGGGTAAACCGCATCATACGGTATGTCTCCTTTTTGCATGACAGCCATTAAGGCTCTACGCATAATAGAAGCCTTAACCCAGTCAGCAGAGAAAACCCAAACGTGACAACCCTTACTGCGTGACAGTTCAGGCCAAGCGTTTATATTCAAGGCTCTCAAAAGTGCTGTAGCATTTTGAGCAAGGACTATTGAGTCCTCTCCCTCGTCTATGTCTATAGCGCCCCACAAACATTTCCATAGGTCGGGATTAACGGATTCGTAAATCCGTCGTCCGTCGTCCATTTTCCATGCTGTGCAACCTGCTGGCGACGCCTCTTCTTCTGGGTCGTAGACCATTGGGTATATCCCAATCATCTCTTCACCGACTAAGTGGCGCTCAAACAGGGAATCAGTGACGTCTGCCCAACGGCAACCGCCTTCATCTGTCCCATAAGCATAGGGAAAGCCCTCAAACAGTTTCTTCATACTCGGCATAATCTTCCACCTCGTTATCTTTAAAACTTAACTGCTCCCACGTAACTCCTGGCTCTAAGAGCCTGCCACTAGGGTGTATAGTTAAGTTTACTTCTGCTTTTTCGCCTTCGCCTGCTTTGTTCTTCCACAAGCCTACACTAACTTCGTCAATGTAGTGGTGACGCACCTCTTCTTCCAAATTGGTGTCGTCCCAACGCCTCCATGTTTCAAACACGAAATGGCTTTCACTTGTAGATGCGAACCTACCAGAGTCAATGCCGCCTGCTTGTCCTCTAGTGCCTGATCCTCTACCTGATTGGTGAAGAACAACACCGATGACACGCCAGTCGGATACGAGTTGCTTGAATGATTCAATCTTGGATTGGACGCTGGCGGCATCGCCAGATCCTCCTCCACGAATGAGTTCAAGATAATCGTATACGAGAACGTGCGGGCGTTCTCCGTTCCAGAGTTCGCTCGCCGCAATACGCATTGCCTTATCTAAGTCGTCTACGGACATGCCAGTAGATTCAAAATGTAGGTTCGTTTCGCTTCCAATGATCTCGCCTGTTCTTATCCACGCTTGTTCATCTTCACGAATGAGCCTACTTATCCAATCTTTCTGACTTATTTCTAAACGCATAGCAGCGTAACGCCCCCAAAACATTGTTTCAGTTTCGTCTGGGCTTACCCACAATGTCCTATGTCCTCGGTTTTTAGCAACCATGTTCATAGCCATCATCGTCTTACCTGTATGCGTTTTACCAATTAACGTAATTAACTGGCCTGGCCGCGCCCCGCCTAAGGTTGCCTCATCAAAGGCCCTAACGCCGAATGTCCATTCTCCACCTGATCTGAGGTCATGTCGCATACGCTTCACTTGCTCAGATTTGGGAGTGAACAAACGCTTTAGGTCTGTAGATGATATCCCCTCTTCTTTCTTACTGGCAGAGGGGGTTGCCCCCCCCTTACCAACAAGTGCTTGGGCAGCCTCTGGAGAGAGCCGCTTAACCATCAGCACCAACTAACCAACCCTGTGGGTCTAAAGGTTGCGGACGTTCAGCCCAGTTGAACGGAGTGTGCTTAACTAAAGCACCAAAGTATCCGCTCTTATTGGCAACGCCATAAGTGCCTTCTCCTTGCGCTACATAAAATGTACCGTCCTCTGCGGCAGTCACACCCTTCTTGACTCTAAAGTCTCCAAGCCCGCATTTACCGTTCTTGGTTATAGGTATGTCTTTGCCGCGCATTGATTCAGCCCAGTAATCGGCGGGGAATTGGCGCTGTCCGTCTTGGAACAATTTCCGTATGGCTTGGTTATCCATAAAGAATGAGTCTTTAGACCCATATGCTATGCCCGCTTGTTTCTCAAACAGGAAAAGCCTATGTACTAAAGAGTACTCGCTATCGTCAATATACATTGACGGTCTTGCCCCACCTGCATTAACAGGTGCTTGTGCTTGTTGTTGCGGAGCAACTGCTTCCACTTCACCAAAAGTATCGGTGATCGCCCTCATGGCGGTAGCAGTTGTTGTCGCAACTATGGAACCTTCCAGTTCCTGCTTAAGTGCTGGCATTGCTTGCGCTAACGCTTTGGCATTATCTATCGCCATCGTTACCGCAACGCCTTCATCGCCGTTTGCAATTTCTGCAACTGCGAGTTCAGCGCCTGCCTTTATCAGCACTTGTGCTTCTATGCTTGCCCGCTCTTGCGGACTCATTGGTTTAAAAGCCATGTTAGTTATCCTCCTAACGGCCCTTGCAGTGCGACCAGTTGTCGCACCATTTCTCGGAACACCACCAACCGTTGTCGCCTAACACCCAAGGCGCGGGTGTTTGTGACTCAACGACGTGGCAGAGTGCCAAGACTTTTGTGCGTAACCAATCAAAGTGAGTTTGGTTACGCTCTAAATCTATATGTCCTACACCTTTAGGGTGCATAATTCTGTAAGAGAAATTCGGTATACCTAAGGCATAACAATAAGCGATGCTTTGGATATCCCAACGCTCGTATTGCCATTTCTCTCTTGAATAATCCCTTTTGGGGAATTTCCAGTCCCATAAACGGTCACGTTCAACCAAGTCTATGGTCCCTGAAAGCCTGACGACGCGCTCGTCATCTTCGTAAAGCATCACATCAAAGTGTTTTTCCACGAATAAGGGTTTGAGTTCGGGATAAACTTCCCTGTACCAACTCGTTACCTTTTCCGCACCTATTTCTGTGGCTTGCTCAACGGTGTAACTCTCCCATGCATCTATGTCGTCTATTGCTTCCGACCACGCATACATGAAAGCCGCTACTGCGTCGCTCTCGCTCATCTCTGCTATGCCATCTACTTTGGCGTTCAATACATCTTCCGCCGCTTGATGGCACGCTGTACCTAATGCTGCTGCGTCCTTCTCTAAAGGTGGGTGTACGTTAAAGATGTCAGTACGAAATCTTTCAAGGCACATATCTGCAGTTTTAATTGCAGATTGTCTCACCCAAGTGTGGACCCAGCGGCCCTTTTCATCTTTGTGAATCGGGTATTTACTCATGTTTCTCCAGACTGTACTAAGTAACCGCCCCCACTCTGTTTAAGTGGGGGCGGGAACTAAGTACCATTTGATCCTATCAACGCATTGTGACTTTCGTGCTACGAAAGTATTACAGTTGTGTGACAGTTACAGTTCATCTTCAAAGAAGATGTCAGACGGACCATCAAGTTGGTCTGCGGTTTCTTGAAGTTCGTTTAACGTTGCTGAGGCA
>Ga0315316_10000941_pt1 | contig 19750 bp, 21 predicted proteins | sample M160m3416metaG_FD_203702 | JGI IMG/M metagenome (GOLD analysis project Ga0315316, IMG submission 203702) | Ammonia-oxidizing marine archaeal communities from Monterey Bay, California, United States - M1 60m 3416 | ecosystem: Environmental > Aquatic > Marine > Intertidal zone | place: USA... | reverse complement strand
GTATTTCCTTTGGCAAGGTAAAGATTTAGGAAATGAATACGGGGCTTTTTTCAACTCACTATTTCATTCAATTTCAGCATTTAATGGTGCAGGGTTTGATATATTGAGAGACTCAAATGGTGGAAGCATAGGAACGATAAATGAAAACCCATATATATTAAATATTACAATGATTTTAATTATACTAGGCAGTATAGGATATCCTTTTATTCTTGAATTATTTGCTAATGGAAAACTTTTTCTGCAATCAAAATATAAAGAGATTTTCTTTACTCTAAATTTCAAGGTTATTTTATTTGGAACTGCATTTATAATAATTCTAGGTTCTGTTCAATTTTTATTTTCAGAATGGACAAATCTAGCAACAATATCTGAAGAAAAAATAAAAGAAAAAATTGTCCTTTCATTTTTTCATAGCATAACTAGAACAGCTGGATTTTCTTTGATAGATTATAATTTGATCCATAATAGTACAAGTATTACCACTATAGCTCTGATGTTTATAGGAGGAAGTTCATTATCTGTAGCTGGAGGGATAAAAATAGGTACATTATCAATAATAACCATTTCTCTGATCTCCACAATTATAGGTAAAGAAGAGGTAACAATATTTAAACGAACAATTAACAAAGATATTATTAGAAGATCTTTAACAATTTTTATTTTTTCTATATTCCTAATAATATTTTCTTTTATGATTATTTCATCTTTTGAACCTGATACCATATTTAGAGAATTACTTTTTGAGTGTGTAAGTGCATTTGGAAACGTTGGTTTGACTACCGGAATTACGGGTAGCCTTAATGACTCTTCTAAAGTACTTATGTCATTCCTGATGATAATTGGTAGGTTTGGTCCAATGGTATTAGCCATTATGTTCGTTGGGAAAACTAAAAGAGAAAATGCAAAACCTGCTTATGAAATAGTAAGGATCGGATAATGAAATTAAAACCTCAAGTTGTTGTTATAGGGTTAGGAAGGTTTGGAACAAGCTTTGCTAGCAAAATGTATCAACTAGGATATGACGTTATGGCAATTGATCATGATGAAGAGAAAGTCCAATCTATGATTGGTCAGGTAACTTATCCTGTAACCGCAGATGCTTCTTCAGAAACAGCTTTAAGAGAGTTAGGAGTACAGGACTTCGATGTAGGCGTAGTTGCTATAGGTTCAAATATTGAGGTTTCAGTGATGGTTACAGTTTTGTTAAAAACCTTAAGTATGGATACTGTAATTGCAAGAGCATCTTCTACTCTTCATGAAAGCACACTAACTAGACTTGGTTGCGATAGAGTTATCTTTGCAGAAGAAGAGATGGGAGACAGGCTAGCCAATACTTTGTTTACACCTATTGTTGATGAATATTTAGAACTATCAACGAACCTAGGAATAAGCAAGATGAAAGTACCTGATAGGCTTATAGGATTCACATTAACCGAGGCTGGGTTTGAAAATAAGCCAGGTTCTCAAAAATTAACTGTCGTTTCAATTAAAAGAGGCGATTCTCTTGTTATGTACCCTGCTGCAGATGAAATTCTCTCTGAAAATGATGAGTTATGCATAATAGGTAATAATAATAGTATAAATAAACTCCTATAACATGAATTCTAAAAATATAATCATATTGCTAGAAAAGGAAAAAAATGAAGAAATTCTTGATTGCGTAGTTCCTTTTATAAAAGAATATTCTTCAAATGTTTATTTTTTGTATGTTATAGAAGTACCTGTTAAATATAATATTGAATACGAAATAGGGAGTGAGATAAACATTGGAGAAAATGTACTAAGCAATGTAAATAAATACTTAATAACAAAAAAAATAAATTATGATTTAAATGGAGAGAATTTTATTCTTTTACAGTCACGAAATGCAGGAGTTGGTGTAGTAAAAGAATCTAAAAGACTAAGAGCTGATATTATTTTTTATAGAAAAAAGAAAAACGATTCGAATTATAAATTTCAGTACATAAATAAGCATTCTGAAGCAGATACAATACAACTATTAAAAGTTTAAAGCTATGAATATATCAATAATTGGAACATCTAAAATTACAGATTTTGTAATAGATAAAATAATAAACCATTCAGAAAGGATTAGAGTTTATTCAGATAGACAGGATTATAACTTTGAAAACAAGAATAAAGGAAAAAGTAACTTAGAAATTCTAACAATTAATAACATTGAAGATGAAATAGAAAATATAACTAAATCTTCTGATGTTATTTTTTTATTGAGTGAATCTGATTCTTTCAATTTATTTTCATATGAAAAAATAATTAATAATGATAGTAATACAAAAATAGTAGCGTTGATTAATGACACTGAAATTTACGAAATATTTAAAGAAAACAATATTTCTGTTATCACTCATTCTCAATTATATAATCAAGATTTCAATTACTTAGTGAAGGATTAAAATATGTATATTATTATATCTGGAATGAACAATATCACTATAAATCTAGCTAAAAAATTAATATCTGAAGCACATGAAATTACATTTATTGGTAATGATAAAAATAAATCTGAAATAATAGAAAAAGAAATAGGATTTGTAAGTATATTAGGAACTTCTAACAATAAAAGTACATTGATTGAAGCTGGAATTGAAAGGGCTGATTTTTTTGTAGCATCAGACTTAGAAGATGACATGAATTTTTTATCTGTAAAACTGGCTAAGCACTTAAACAAAGATGCCGTTTCTATATCTTTGGTAAACAAAATATCAAATAAAAAATATTTTTCAGGAGATGGATTTGATTTTGCTATTAATTATGACGAGATGATAAGTGAAACATTAAATGCATTTATCTCAAACAAGTCTAATCAATTGATTTATACAAATACCGATAATCATACTGAAATAAGAGTATTATCTGTCGGAAACAACTCAAGCTTAATAGGAAAAACAATAAATGATCTTGATTTAGACAATGAAACACAGGTTATAGCAATAATTTCATCTTCTGGGTTGATTTCTCATAACTTTAGCAATACATTAAACCCTCTTGATAAAATATTAATTCAAAGCACTATAAACTATAAAAATAATGACTAATAAAGAAACAAAATTGAACTACTTAGGGCCCATAGGGACTTATAGTGAAGAAGCTGCTTTAATTTACAAAGGTAATAATGAACTTTTACTTTCTCCTAAAAAAACAATATTTGACGTATTAGATCATGTTGAGAATACAAATAATAATAAAGGAATAGTTCCAATAGAAAATTCTAGAGTAGGAACAATACTTGAAACAATAGATTTTCTTATAAATTCTAAAAATTTGTATATAAACAAAGAGATATTACTACCCATTGAAGCATGCTTAATAACAAATAATGAAATAAGTGACTTAAAAAATATAAAGGAAATTATAAGTAAACCTGAAGCTATAAATCAATGCAATCTATGGATTAAAAAAAATCTAATAAAAGAAGTGAAATTGACTGAGTACCCATCTACTGCTGAAGCAGTTTCAGATTTAAAAAATTTAAACCAAAATGTTGCTGCAATAGCAAATGCCAGATCTGCTGAAATCAATAACTGCAACATTGCAGTAAGAGGAATTCAGGATTTTAAAAATAACATTACAAGATTTGCCGTTGTATCTAATCATAAAAATGACAGATCTGGAAATGATAAAACATCTATAGCTTTTGATTTTAAAGTTTCAGATGAAGCAGGTTTATTATTTAAGGCTCTTGAATGTTTTGCAAAAAGGAATATAAATCTAGCAAAGATTGAAAGCAGACCAAAAGGGAACGAGATAGGTAATTATATTTTTATAATTGATTTTGATGGACACATAGAAGATAATTTGATTGCTGATGCACTTAATGAGTTATCAAAAATAACATCTTTGCTAAAAGTACTTGGATCTTATCCTAAATAACTATTCTTCATATAAGTCTTGTCTATTCCTTTTAGACTCTTCAGCGCCTTCTTGAACAGCATTGTTTAATCTTTCCTTAGCAGAATCTACAAGGTCATTAGCCTTGAGTTTCCAGTCCTTAATGTTATCTCCTAATATTTCTCTAGTCTCGTTGCCTGTTTTAGGAGCATATATTATGCCTGCAATGAAGCCTAAAGTAGCTCCATAAAAAAAGCCTTTATAAAAAGAATCTTCTGAAGACATTATTCCCCCCTATTCTTTATTGTTTTTAGATTTTCCAAATATTGATCTAAATAGTTCTACAGATTTATTAATTACATTCAAAGATTCCTTGAAAGAACCTATTTTTTCATTAGCACTATCTATTTGAATTTTAATTTGATTAATTTTTCTCAATATAAATATCAAGAAAATTATTAGAAAAATACCCAAGAATGAAAAAATAGCTAAAAAAGATACCATCAAATAGTTTTCAAGTTCAGAAAGTGTCAAATATATAACCTTGTAATTTATTTTATATACTACAAATATATAAAATATTTAAAACAAAATCAAATTGAATAGCATTTGGTTAATAACTAAATACTAAAAATCAAGATAGTCTCTCAATGTGAGAGATCTTGTAGGATGTCTTAATTTTCTTAATGCCTTGGCTTCTATTTGTCTTATTCTTTCTCTTGTTACACCGAATGTCTGACCAACTTCTTCTAGGGTTCTTGGCCTACTATCGTTTATGCCAAACCTATATTCAATAACTTGCCTTTCTCTAGGTGAAAGAGTTTCAAGCACTTCCATGATTTGAGATTTTAGTAAGTTTTTTGATGCTGAATTTTGAGGCGATTCAGCATTCTGGTCTTCTATCAAATCAGCAAGGTTCAAGTCTTGCTCTTCTCCAATAGGGGCTTCTAAGGATATAGGGTCTTGAGATGCTTTTAATATTTCATTTACTTTATCAGTATCCATATCAAGTTCCTTGGCAATATCATCAGATGTAGGCTCAACCCCTTTTTCCTGAACCAATCTCCTGGACACTCTAAGGATTTTGTTTATTTGCTCAACCATATGAACAGGAATTCTAATAGTTCTAGATTGATCAGCTACAGCCCTTGTAATTGATTGTCTTATCCACCATGTTGCATATGTAGAAAACTTAAACCCTTTTCTGTAATCAAATTTTTCTACAGCTCTAATTAATCCTATATTTCCTTCTTGAACAAGGTCTAATAATGTTAGTCCTCTACCGATATATTTTTTTGCTATAGAAACAACTAGTCTCAGATTTGCTTCTGCTAAATGATTTTGTGCTAAATCAGACCTAGAAAGAATCTGATTAAAATGGCTATCAATTATCATTTTATACATTGATAATTGATCTATAAAATCATTATCTTTTAAGGCTTTTTTTAAATTAGACTTAGTAAAATTATCATCGAGTAATTCTGTAAGGTCAGGAGGAATTAATCCTAACAAATCTGAAAGTTCTTTTATTTTGCTAGTTACATCATCATTTGAAATATTATTTACATCTGCAACATATTTTATTAAATCTTCAGAATAAACACCATGTATTTGATTTATTTCTGATTCCCTGGAAGCCAAATAGCTTAATGACAAAGCATCTGTTTTAGTAACCCCATAGAATTTTCCTATCGATTCTAAAATTGGTTTTAAATCAACTAGCGATTCAAAAATTTGCTTTATTAAGTCTATTGAATTAATTAAATCTGTACTTGATTCATCCAATTCATCATGCATATTTTTATATTTAAATTTTAGGTCAATCGTTCTTGCCAAAATTTCTTCATCTTTTCTAGATAAAAGCTTTACATCGCCTATTTCCTTCAAGTACATCCTAATAGGGTCTTCATATGTATCCTTATATTCTTTTTTCCCTTTAGAAAGAATATTCATAAGGTCATCATTTTGAGCATAAGAATCTCCTGAAGGACCGGCGGTTAAATCTTCTTCATCATCTAAGTTAGAAGAAGTAGAAATTAAAACCTTATCAATTCCCGCATTTGTATCTACATTATCAATATATAGATTGTCATTTAAGTTATCATTTTCGCTAGTATCTTGTTTCAAGTTACCTCGCTCCTTTCTAGTTCTTTTATATTTTCAGTTATTTTAACCAACTCATCCATCAAAGATGTTATTGCTATTTCATCTTTATATTCATTATTCTCAAGTTCTAGTAAGCGCATTTCAGCTTCATTAAGCTTTCTTTTTTGATAATCAATCGCAAGCCTATTCTTAACATTTTCAAGCTCAATATCTTTACTTAAATCAGGATCAACTACAAAATCATTTTTTAAGTAATCGTCTATTTCATCATAAATAAAAATAAGATCTTCGGATAGTCTTTTTCTATCAATTACTTCCTGAGATTCTTTCCAAAGCTTAAAAACAGACCTGTAATGCAAATCAGAAAAATATACATCTTCTATATCTTTTACATTTTCAAATAATTCGTGAGAATCGAGTAAAATTGCTAAAAAATGTTTTTCTTGAGCTTTTTCAGGATTAAATATTACTCTTCTATTCTCTCTTCATCTTTTATAGTTTTAGTCTTTTTTCTATACTTAGATTTACTTAAATTAGAAGATTCTGATTTCAGCAAATCAAAGCTTAAATCTGTCAGCTTAGATATTTTAGCAAGATAAAAAGATTGCTGAACTTCGTCACATGATTCAATAATGAAAGGAAGAATTAAATCTAAAAACTTATATGTATCTTTTTGAGATCCTTTTAAGTAAACTTCTGAATAATGTTCAATTAAGTAATCAATAAAATTCTGTGCCAAGTTAATCATTTCTTCCCATTCAACAGGGTTTGTTCTAAAAATCTCATCAGGATCTTTTCCAGAAGAAGGAAAACATATTTTTATACGTATATTTTTATCTATATTTTTAGTAGCACTACCTATGTTATCTTTTAGTTTATCAATAGTATCTATGGCTGCTTTTTTACCTGCAACATCATTATCAAAACAAAAAATTATTTCTCCGGAAGATGAATCATAAGTAACAAGCTTTCTTAATTTTTCAAAATTCTCAGAACTTATTTGAGTTCCCATTGCGGCAACTAAATTTTGATATCCTCTATCATAGCCCGATATACAATCGAAATATCCTTCTACAACAACTGCTTGTGATTTAAGTTTTATATTTTCAGAAGCTCTATCTAATCCATAAAGAATACCTGATTTATTGAATGCTTCACTGTCTCTAGAATTTATATATTTACTTTTTGAATTTTCATGTAATGACCTGCCTGAAAAGCCAACTATATTTGATTTTTCATCTAAAATTGCAATTGTTAACCTGTTTCTAAAAAAATCTATCCAATCATTATCATCAGTTTTTGATAGTAAGTTAGAATTTAAAACTCCTCTTTTATTTACTTTATTAGATTGGAAAAAATTCATTAAACTACCCATATTCCCATCTGGGCAATAACCAATAAAATTTTTCTTGATTGATTCTAAAGTAATACCTCTCTCTTGAAGGTATGATCGTACATTTTCAGAATTTTCAGAAGATTCATCAAAAATTTGCTTAGAAAAATAATTTTGAGCTAAATTATTTACTTCAAATACTTCATTCAGAATAATGTTGTATTTCTTACGTTTTTCTATTTCATCTGAAAAGGTGTTATCATCATAATCTAATGATAAATATGATGAAAGTTGCCTAATCGCTTCAACAAAAGTTAATTTCTCAGCAGACATCAAATAATCAAAAACATCTCCACTCTCGTTGCATCCATAACACTTGTATCTCTTACGGTCTTTGCTTAAAGTAAATGAGGGAGTCTTTTCTTCATGAAAAACGCATAGCGCCTTAGGTACAGAACCTTGGTTTTGCCAAACTATTCCCTTGCTACCTAAAAAGTCTAAAAGATCAATTTTTTCTTTGATTGTATCTTTTAAATCTGAGGGCATTTATAATTTCCTATACACTTTCCCTTAGTGTACAGATTATTACAAAACAAGGACAGCAATTAATGTTAATTTTTGGGGAAATATTTTTTAATTTTAAAGATAAATTAAATATTTTCGAATTTTAAGTTTTTAGAGATGCCTGGAGATATATTTTCAGCAACTTTAATCGCATAATGATCAGTCATACCACAAATAAAATCAGAGATAATTTCTTCATCATTTTGCTTTTTTCTAAGATATTTTGAAGGAATTTTTTTAAAATTTTCAAAATAATAATCAAATAAAAACTTTATAATTTTATTCGCTACTTTTCCATGGATAGAATCACTAACTGGAAGATAAAAATTTTCAAACATATAATTTCTAAGTTCTGTCATTGAAGAAGAGCATTTTTCTGACATTTGGATATAAGGATTATTATTTGTATTTTTGCCTGTGCAGTCCCAAGAATTAACGATCACATCAGTAACAAAATAATTTATTCTTTCCGATCTAGATAAATTAAAAAAATTGACAATGCTTTCAGGGATTTTTTTATTACTGATAAAATTTGATCTTTTCGCATCTTCAATGTCATGGCTTAAGTATGCTAAAGCATCAGAAATTCTTACTATTTGAGCCTCTAGTGACATTCCTTCAACTGCCTCTTGTGTCAAAAACTTACCTTGTTTTTTGGAATGCCTTCTTATTGCATCTATAACATCATTAGTAAGATTTAATCCTTTTCCATTTTTTTCCAATGATTCAATAATTTTTACAGAATGTATAGAATGATGAAACCCTTTATCCAATATCTCATCAAGTGCAGATTCCCCTATATGACCAAATGGTGTATGCCCCAAATCATGACCTAAAGATGCGGCCTCAACTAAATCTTCATTTAAGTTCAAAGCTCTAGATATAGTTCGTCCAATTTGAGATACTTCAATCACATGAGTCAATCTTGTAGTATAGTGATCACCTTCAGGAGCTACAAAAACTTGGCTTTTATGTTTTAATCTTCTAAAAGAATTAGTATGAATTATCCTATCTCTATCTATTTGGAATGCGTTTCTATATAAGTCCTGCTTGGGCTCTTCTATTGTTCTGATTGCATCTTGTTCATTAATTGCAAATTTTGACAATTGAGATTGTTTTATAGAATTCATGTAAAAAAAATCTGATGAAATATCACTTAATTTCACTTTATATATTCCTCGTATACTTATATTTTTTTATTTCGTTTTGGTCCTTAACATATTTTTTTGGTAATAAAATTGAAATTCTATGCATAATTTCTTTAGTTATATTGTCATATAGCTCTTTATTTTTCTTTTCAGGCAATAATTTGATTTTAAATGGTTCTCCGATCTTTATATTTACAGACATTTTAGGAAACAAGAATTGCAAATAATTTTTACATTTTTCAGATCCTGAAATAGATATAGGCAAAATTATACTATCAGTATCAACTGCAATCACAGTTGCTCCATTAAGGCCTTTATTCAATTTCAAATCTTTACTTCTAGTTCCTTCAGGAAATATAAGCAAGGAGTTTTTTTTAGAATTCAATTGCTCTTTAGCCCAATTGATTGCAGATACATTTAAATTACCTCTATTAAGAGGGAATGCTCCATAAAATTTTAAAAAAATGTTAAATGGGAACTTGAATAATTCTTTTTTTGCTAAGAATTTTGGGTTTTTTCCTACTGCAGAAGCGCATAAAGCTGGATCAATAATCGAAAGGTGGTTTGAAACTGTCAAAACTGCTTTATCTTTAGGAATGTTTTGAAGTCCTTGAATTTTCAAATCTCCAAAAAGGAAAAATGTAAATCGCAATCCAAAATCACAAATTTTAAATAATTTACTCATATTTATATAGATTTAGTATATTAGCTACTACTTGATCAATAGTAAGATCATCTGTGTTTATAACAGTAGCATTTTTATCAATAAACAAAGGAGAGTTAGATCTGTTTTTATCAATCACATCTCTAGATTCAATCATATTTTTCACGTGATCTTTAGATAAATTTTCTAAATCTTTTGATCTTCTTAGTGCTCTTATTTCAATTGATGCATCTAAATAAATTTTAAGATTACAGTTAGGAAGTACCTTAGTACCTATATCTCTTCCAACCATTACAATATTCGTGCTATTTGAAATTTTTTTTTGCTCAAAAACTAAATTTTCCCTCACTGATTTGATTTTTGAAAAATTAGAAACTTCAGAATCAACCTTGTCAGTAAATAAATATTCTGAAATATCTTTTTCTTGATAAATTATTTTATTTTTAAAATCTGAAAATTCTATTACAAGCTTACTATTAAAAAATAATTTTGATGCTTCAATAGGTTCAATTTGAAATTCTTGAGTAATATAAGTTATTGCTCTGTACATAATGCCTGTATCTAAAAAATCAAAGGATAATCTCTCAGCCAATAGTCTTCCTACAGCTGATTTCCCAGATGCAGCAGGGCCATCAATAGCAATAGATTTATACTTCATGTGATTTTTCCTTATGATTTAAGGGTAAATTTAATGACATTACATCAAAAACCAATCTAGGATTTGCATTGCTTTTTAAATTACTAATTGTTTTGATCAACTCTAATACAATATGATTAATTTCTCTAATTTGAAACAAATCGCTTAAATTAGTTTCAAATATAGGATTTGTTTCATCTTCATATAAATTATTTATTGCGATATTGCAAAAATCTATCCAAAGATTTAACTCCTTAAATATGGCATTTCTATCTGTTCTATATCTTGTTGAAAATTTTTGAGCAAAATCCATTCTGTCACTTAGATCCGTTTCACAAAACTCAATAAATCTATCATAAGATTCATAATATCCTTCAATCAAGGAGGGTTCAGAAGATAGCTTTTCTGCAACTTCTATTCTTCCTAGAGAAAAATGAATGATTTTATTAATTGTTGAATTATCTATATCAAAATTACTCGAAATATACGATTGGATTTCTTTTTTGCTTATCTCCAAAACATTAATTTTTTGAGCTCTAGATAAAATAGTTGGATAAACCGAAGACAAATCATTGACTAAAAATATAAAAATAGAAGATTTTGGAGGTTCTTCTAAAAGCTTTAAAAAAGCATTAGAAGCTTCATTATTTAATTTTTCAGCCGCGTCTAAAATAAATATTTTATAATTGCTCATAAAGGGACCTAAATTAGCAATTCTGCTTATTTCTTGAACATGAGGTAATCGTATTTGGTCTGATTTGTTTTCCTCTATTCCATCCACTTGAGATTTAGAATCCATAAGAACTACATCAAAATGTTTTCCATCATCAATCTTTTTACAGGTTGGGCAGCAATCAGTAACTTTAACACCCAAATCTTGATTTTCACAAAATAAAAGTTTAGTAAATGACAAGGCAAGATTTTTTTTTCCTACATTATTTGGACCATGAAAAATATAGAAATGAGAAATAGAATTTTTTTTTATTGAATTTTCTAAAATGTTATAAGCTTTTTGATTAATAATGGTCATAGTATGGATGTACTTAAAAGATCCTCATAACTTTCTCTCCTTCTAATTAAAAAATGGGATCCGTTTTTTATCATTACAACAGCTGGTCTAACTTGCATATTGTAATTACTTGCCATGGCTAAATTATATGCTCCAGAAGCTGGCAAGGCCAATAAGTCACCAATAATTGGATCAGGGATTTCTACATCTCTTGCAAGATAATCTCCTGATTCACAAAATTTACCTGAAATTGTAGATTTCATTTTATTTTTTAGTTCTAATATTTTAGTAATTGAGAACACTGAATAATCAGACCCATAAAGCGCAGGCCTTATGTTATCACCCATTCCTCCATCTACAGATATATAATTTCTAACTCCTGGAATAGTTTTGATTGATCCTATTCTATATATGCTTACTCCAGATCTTCCAACTAAAGCTCTACCTGGCTCAAGAATTACTTTTGGAATACTAAAACCATGTTTATCACATGATTCCTTAATTGAATCACATATGACTTTTGCATAATCAGATATTGGCAAAGGTTGTTTATCTAATTCGTATCCAATTGCGAATCCACCTCCAGGGCTAAACTCTTTCATTTCTAATCCATATTTTTCTCTCATTTCTGCTGCAAAGTCATAAACATAATCTATAGCTTCAGAATATGGTTCCAGTTCAAAAATTGGAGATCCTAGGTGAAAATGAAGACCTAATAAATTTAAAGAGTCAATTTTCATTAATTGCTCTATTGCTTTTTCTGCGTCACCGGTTTCAATTGAAAATCCGAATTTTGAATCGAGAACACCTGTAGTGGTTAATAAATGAGTATGAGGATCAATTGAAGGAGAAACCCTTAACATTACATCCTGATTTTTCTCTAATTCTTTGGTTATATTTTTTAGGTTTTCAATTTCATTAAATGAATCAATCGTTATATGACCTATTCCATAATCTATAGAATCTTTAAGTTCATGGGGTGATTTATTGTTACCATGAAAATTTATTCTATTTGGAGGAAAATTTACATGCTTTGCTATAGCCAATTCTCCACCTGTAACAACATCAATATTCATACCATTTTCGTCTAATAATTTTAGTAAGTAAGGGTTTGAAAAAGCTTTTGTTGAGTAAGATATTACACTGTTTTCTATCTCAGAAGTAAAAGATTTTTGAAAGTCATTAATTGTAGATAAAATAGTGTCTTCATCATAAACATATAACGGAGTGCCATAAGTATCCGCCAACTCTTGTAAGTCAACCCCTCCAATTGAAATATTATTTTTATGATTTACAAAAGTGTTATTTGGAAATATATCACTTCCTGAAAATTGGGTCTTTTCTGTCATAATTCACCTTATTTTTTGTTCACTGAATAATATAAATTCTATAACTTTTAATTAAAAAAAACATTAAATGGAAAAAGAAATAAGACTTACAAACTTTTCTAGCTGTGGTGGTTGAGCTGGAAAAGCTTCAATAGAAGTACTGGACAGGGTTCTGGGCCAGATAAATAAATCGATTTCATCTGAAAAAATTTTAGTGGATCAAAAAACTAAAGACGATGCTGCTGTTTACAAAATATCAGATGACAAAGCAATTATATTCACTACTGATTTTTTTGCACCAGTAGTCGATGATCCATTTTTATTTGGTCAAATTTCTGCTGCAAATGCAATTTCTGATATTTATGCGATGGGAGGAACTCCGACTCTAGCACTTAATATTTGCTGCTTTTCTGATAATATTCCAGAAAAATTTATTGAAGAAATAATTAATGGAGGTATAAGTAAAGCAAATGAAGCAAACGTAATAATCGCTGGAGGACATACTATAAACGATGCTGAACCAAAATATGGGCTAGCAGTTATTGGAGAAATAGATCCTAAACATTTATTGACACTAGATAATGCAAAGCCAAATCAGGATATTATCCTTACAAAACCACTTGGAAATGGAATGTTGATAACTGCTGCTAAAAACTCAAATATAAGTTTTTCAGATTACCCAGCAGGGATTTCATCTATGCTGGAATTAAATAAATCTGCTTCTGAAAAAGCTAAAGAATTTAATGTTAAAGCTTGCACAGACGTAACAGGGTACGGACTTATAGGACATTTAAAAAATATACTAAATGCAAGTAAAATTTCTGCGAAATTAAATTATTCAGATATTCCTATTATTGAAGGATTACTAGAAATTTCAACACAAGAAAATTGGTCATCAGGAGCAATAAATAACGAAAAATACTTTAATATAAATATTAAATGGAATAAGTCCTTAAAAAGATCAGAAAAAATGGTTTTATTTGACCCTCAAACTTCAGGTGGATTGCTATTTACTGTTGAAAAAGATAAATCAAAAGATTTTCAAAAATCACTATCTGAAAATAATAATTTAGTAGTTAGAAAAATTGGAGAAACGATTAAAAGATCTAATCTGGAAATAGAATTCGTTTAATCTTATTTTTCTCTAATTTTTCAAAGCTTAAGCCTTCTTTTTTCTCTATTTTTTTTATCTCTTTTTTTATTCCTTCTAATTTACTTCGGAATTCAATTTCAGGACTCTGCCCTCTCTGAATCATCAAAAAATAAATATAGAACAATAAATCTTTTGGGTTTTCCAATTCGTTTTTCATAATCTTTTTTTCATCTATAGTTATACCAAATTGAAGCATAGTTTTTATAATTCTTTCAGCGGAAATTCCTGAAGGCCCACTGAAACTTAGTTCGTCGGAGATTTCAGGTTTTTTGCCTTTTAATAAATTCCAGTTTTGTTCAACTTCTTCTGGAGTATTGAATTTATTTTTGAAAGATTTATCAAATACATGAGGGTGCCTGTCTATAAGTTTTTGAATAGCGTGATCAATTATATTTTGTTTATTAAATTGATTTGCAGAATTTCCAATTTGAAAATAAAAGATAATGTGAGATAGAATATCTGACAACTCATCAATTATTTTTTTATTATCTTTTTTCTCAATAGCATCTAATAATTCATATGATTCTTCAATTGTAAGTGGGGCTAATTTTTCTAAACTAAGATCTTTATCCCAAGGACAACCTTTCTCAGATCTTAGTTCTTCAATGATTTTTTCTAATTTATTGATATCGTTTTTTTTCATAATTTAAAAAGTTATAATGTTGTATGAGTAAAAAAATCTTCCCTTTATTGAAAATATCTTCTTATCTTCTTTGGGTTCCTTTTATAATAACCATTAGTTTCGAAATGATAACATTTTCTGATTGGATTTATGAACTTAATTGGGAAAGGAATAATATTACATATAAGACTAATTTAGATAAAGAGCAGCTTAATTCAGCATCTGAACAAATAAAAGATTATTTTAAAAATGATCAAGAAAAAATCGAAATATCTCTTCAACAACCAGGAATAACTGTTTCTAATTTATTTAATCAAAAAGAAATAGATCATATGGTTGATGTGAAAAATCTAGTAAAAGCGACTCTTTTATTTGAAAAAATATCATTATTTTTTATATTTTTTTCAATTGTAATTATTTCTTTTAAAAATGGTTTTAATCAATTATTTAATTTTATTTTTAACATTGTTTATAAATCTTTATTAATTTGGAGTGGTATTTTTCTTGTAATTTTATCTGGAATCATAATAAATTTTAATGCAACTTTTATTTTGTTCCATAAGATTTTTTTTAGGAATGATTTGTGGATCCTAGATCCCAGAAGCGACTATTTATTGATCATGTTTCCCGAAAAGTTCTTTTTAGAAGTTTGTTTGACCATTCTTCTGGTTTTTGTAATTATAAATCTAATATTTTTCATAACATCATTGTTATTAGACAGAAAATTAAATCCAAGATGAAACAATATCTTTTGAAAAAGATATATTATCTATGATTGCTCTATGCTTTTGATTTATTGGCTTTTTTGAATTGTTTTTAGATATCAATATAGCTTCCATTCCTACATTTATGGCTCCCAAAATATCTGCAACGGGATTATCTCCGATATGGATTGCATTTTCAGGATATGTATTTAAGTTTTTCAATGTATCTAAAAAAATTCTTGAATGAGGTTTAGCTGTACCTAATTCATTTGATAATGAAATCGTATCATAAAACAAATCATTTTTAGAAAAAAAATCCCTATATACTTTAGGTGAATTAAATCCTGTATTTGAAATTATTCCTATTTTTAAGTTTTTAGTTTTACAAAAATCTAATAATTCATAGGTTCCATCAAAAATTTCAGGGGGGCTTTCTAAGAATGCTTTATCTAATTCATTTCCTAAAGAAATAATTTCATCCAAGTTCAATTTATTTAAAAGCTTTTTATCAATCATATTAATAAATATCACTAGCCAATCATAAAAAAGTCTATCTGAATGAAATCTAGAAAATTTGTTTATTGAATCTGTAACAAAATCATGAGCTATAGCTACTTTAGAAAAATCAATTTTATTAGAAAAATTTAATAAATATTCATGAGCATACCTAGTTTTAATTTCTCTTCTAGTTTTAGAAAAAGAAGAAAAATTACTTTCTCCTATTATGGTTTCCCATATATCAATTGTTACTGATTTATGCATAAAATTAACTAAATAATTAATTGATTCCAAAAATAAAGCTAAAAAACAAATACTTACTAAAGATAAAAAACTATCATATTAAAAAAGTATTTATAGGGCTAAAAGATAAAAATAAAAACATTATCTCTTTCTAATTATAGAAATCATAAAAATTCTTCCATAGACCTTCAGGATGGCTTTAATATTTTTTCTGGACTAAACGGGCAAGGAAAAAGTAATCTGTTTGAAGGGATATATCTTTTATCTATAGCAAAATCTTCAAGAGTTTCAAATGATAAATTTCTAATCAATAATTCTCTTTTAGAAACAGGAGGGCATACACAAGTATTAGGCATAGCTGAGGAAAAAAACAGGAATATAAAAGCTCAAATTGATTATGATATTTCTAAGAATTCAGACCTAGTCAAAACCTTTAGAATTAATGGGGTAATTGTATCTAATCAAGAATTTGTAGGTAATATCAATTCAGTTTTCTTTGATACTGATGATATTTCAATCATTTCTGGGCCTCCTCTCGTAAGAAGAAAATATTTAAACATACTGCTCAGTCAAATCAATAATGATCATGTCAAAAACTTACAAAGATATCAAAAAGTTTTATTTCAAAGAAATAGTTTACTTAAAAATATTAAAGATGGAAAAAGCAACGAAAAAGAAATAGAATTCTGGGATAACAGACTATCTGAAGAAGCGTCAAATATTTTTTATGAAAGAAACAAAATTATAAAAACTATAAAAAAAAGCAGCAATGAATTCGCTAAAAATTTCAATGAAAAAATCAATCTAAATATTAAGTATTTACCTAAGATGGGAAAAAACATTGAAAATAAATTCCTTGAAGAAGAACCAAGTATTGATGAAATAAAGTTAATATTTTATGAATCATTAAAAAAATCTCATACAAGAGATATTGATCAGAGAATAACAACCATTGGTCCTCACAGAGATGATTTTGACATAGTTTTCAATGATGCTCCTGCTTCAATCACAGCATCTAGAGGTCAGTCAAGAATAATATCTCTATCTTTAAAATTATCCGAAGCCAAAGAAATAAGAAATATTACCCAAAGAAAACCTGTTTTGATTTTGGATGATATTTTTTCAGAATTAGATGAGAAAATGAGAGAAAAAGTTGTAACTGAAATCTTAGATTTTGATCAAATTTTATTATCAACTGCAGATATTTCATTGATAGACAAAAAAAAGATTAAAGACGGTAAATATTTTTCAATAAATGAAGGAAGTATAAATAGCGACTAAGTGTTTATTCTTTATCTAGCTCAAATGTTGAGTGTAAAGCATTAACGGCAGAATTAACATCATTTTCGTTTATAAGACATGTGATTCTGATCTCAGAAGTTGTTATCATTTCAATATTTATCTGTTCATTACCTAGGGCATTAAACATCTCAGTTGCATAACCTGGAGCATTTTGCATACCCGTGCCTACAAGGCTAATTTTGGCAAATCCACTTCCTTTAATTATATTTTCAAAATCAAGGTTTTTTTGATCCATTAAAAGATCATATGCTCTTTGAAGGTCATCGTCTGAAACTGAAAAAGAAAAATCAATATAACCATCCATAGGAATATTCTGAACAATAACATCTATACTGATAGATTGATCAGAAAGAGGTTTTAATATAGACCCTGCAGTACCTGGTAAGTTTTTTATTTTTTTTACAGTTATCTTAGATACATTTTTATCAATCGCTATTCCTGTAACAGTTTTATTATTTTCCATATTGTCTCCTTTTACAATAAGTGTACCTTTAGTTTTAGAAAATGTTCCAGCAACATAAACAGGTACATCATAAACAGATGCAAGTTCAATTGATCTTGGGTGCATCTTTGCGCCTAATACAGCCATTTCAAGCATATCTTCATAATTAATAAAGTCTATTTTTCTCGCAGCTGAAACCACCCTTGGATCAGTCGTATATATGCCTTCTACATCAGTAAAAATTTCACATACATCCGCTTTCAATGCTGCTGCTAAAGCTACAGCTGTTGTATCTGAACCTCCTCTACCAAGAGTAGTAATATCTCCTTCTGTGTTTATTCCTTGAAATCCAGCTATAATCAATATTTTATTTTTATTTATTTCACTTAACATTCTTTCAGTATTGATATCAGATATTCTTGCTGATCCATGAATTTGGTCCGTAAAAATTCCAGCCTGAGGACCTGAAAGACTAATTACATCTTGTCCTAATGACTTTATGGACATAGCAAGCAATGTTGCTGAAACAAGTTCCCCAGTAGAAAGCAGTGTATCTTTCTCTCTTAAATCTGGTTCAATTTGGTTAAATGTAACTTTTTCAGACATCTCAACCAATTCATCTGTTGTTTTACCCATTGCAGAAACTACAACTACAGGAAAAAAACCTTCTAATTTTTTTTCAACCACTTTTTTTGCAATAAGCTTTAGCTTATCTACATCACCTATGGAAGTGCCTCCATATTTTTGTACAACAATATTATTTTTCAAAAACATATGCCCCTTTTTCAGAAATAGAAGAAATTATCCCATTTCCAAGAAGATTTAGCTTATCGGCTGCATCTAGCATCTCGTAATTTATAGTAACTTCTTTTCCTAAAGTAATAGCAGAAATAGTTGGACCTGAGCCAGATAGATAAGTTGAGATAGCACCTGCGTTCATAGCTGCATTGCTGATAGTTGAAAACCCTTTTATATTAGGTGTTCTATATTGTTCATGAAGTTTATCCTGAAATGCATATTTTAGAAGAGCAAAATCATTTGTGTTTAGAGAGTTAACTAATAATGCAGAACGAGTAATATTGTAAACTGCATCTTCTCTTGAAATAGTGTTTGGTAAAGCAGCTCTTGATTCACTTGTAAGAATTTTTTGATCAGAAACAAAAGAAACTATTTTTAAGTTTTTGTCATACTTAATATTGCTAATATACCATTTTTCTAGATCTTTGAACCCCAACGTAATTCCTCCATATAAAGCAGGGCCAACGTTATCTGGATGTCCTTCAATATCAGAGGCTATCTGAAAAATATCATCATTATCTAAATCTATATTATGAACTGAATAAGCCAGTAAAATTCCAGCTATTACTGCAGATGAACTACTCCCTAATCCTCCTGATGTTGGGATTGAATTTTGGCATTTTAAGGACACTTCTATTTCTTTCTCACCTAAAATATTAGAAGCATGAGTATAAGATCTGTAAATCAAATTCTCTTTGGTAGTATTTAGAGTTTTAGATCCAAATCCAGTATTTTCAATATTAAACTTTGATCTTCTAAAATTAATCTCATTCCAAACGTTTAAACATACTCCAATAACATCAAACCCTGAACCTAAATTTGCAGATGAAGCTGGAACCATAATTGTATTTACATTATTCATAAAAACCTAAGACCTTAGTTGTCCTTTTCCTGTAACTACCCATTTATATGTCATTAAGTCGTTTATTCCCATTGGACCTCTTGCATGCAATTTATCTGTTGAAACAGCAACCTCAGCACCTAAACCTAGTTCAAATCCATCATTGAATCTCGTAGATGTATTATGAAAAACTGCAGATGCATCTACTCTATCCAAAAAATATTTTGCCTGTTTATCATCACTTGTTATAATTGCTTCAGAATGCTTTGATCCATAAGTTTCTATATGCTCAATCGCCTCATCAATATTTTGAACCGTTTTTATGCTAACTATTAAATCTAGAAACTCTTCTCCAAAATCAGATTTTCTTGCTAATTTGATTTTTGATTTTTCATCAAATTTTTCATACGAAAATTCATCAGCTCTTATTTCAACTTTTTTTTCTAAAAATAAATCAAATAGAGGATTTATAATATCCAAAGAATCTTTATGGATAATTATAGTGT
>Ga0315316_10000938_pt1 | contig 19770 bp, 16 predicted proteins | sample M160m3416metaG_FD_203702 | JGI IMG/M metagenome (GOLD analysis project Ga0315316, IMG submission 203702) | Ammonia-oxidizing marine archaeal communities from Monterey Bay, California, United States - M1 60m 3416 | ecosystem: Environmental > Aquatic > Marine > Intertidal zone | place: USA... | reverse complement strand
GCCGCAGGCCGTGAAACTTAACGTCTGCGAGTCCGAGTTTTCCTGGATCGGAATCCAGCACTGTGCGTTGCAACTGCTGCCAGGCAGTCGTCGGCCAAATGTGTTCGGGAACACGATCGGCACCTTTGATGGATCGAACCCTTCAGTCTTCGTTTTCTCCATTCGGTCCGTCAGTGGCTTGATAGCAATCGGCTCCAGCGTGACAACTTGCTTACTGTTCGGGGTCTTGCGGGGCTTTTCATTCAACCGGCCTGATCCGGTGGCTTCTGCGACTTTCTTTGACAGTTCTTCCATCGTCTTTCGAACAGAAAGAACGTCTTCACTCGGATTCCCTGCGGACAAGTCGATCACGAAGATTTCCCTCAATCGAAGCCTGGTCATAATCGCCAGCGTGACCACATCACCAAGCCTGTTCGTTTTGCATTGGTCGAACAATTCCCGACACTGCTCGGGCTTCAGCGGGCACACTTCACGTCGATCAACCTCAGGGATGTCAACGGTTTTGCACGGGGTGAACGAAATCTTCTTAAGCTTTACAGCTTTGTTGAGTGTGTTCCGGGGTACACGAATTGAACGAAGTCGCTGATTGTCTGTGAACGCCCTTCCGTTTCAGCGTCGCCTGACCGACCTGAAGAGGCTCGCCATCGAGTTTGGCCCGTTTTAGGTCACCACGTCATATCAAACGATGGCTCCAGCGGCCACAAAAAGACACAGCAGAAAGAACCAGCCCTTGCCGGGCACGGTTTCCAGCCACTTCTTCATCTTCTTCTTACCAGCTGGCGTTCCGAGGGCGAAGTAAAGATGGAATGTCATGCCGCCGGAATCGTGTTCACTGTAATGTGGCACGAGCACGTATTACTGACGGTCGATACCAGATGCTCTCGTGTTGTCGGCCACACTTTGACCGGCCAGCCAGCCGGTGCTGAAGGCGGCCTGAAAATTGAAGCCGCCAATCGGTCCGTCAATATCCAGCACCTCGCCGGCAAAATACAGTCCGTCAACAATCCTGCTTTGCATCGTCCGTGAATCCACTTCATGCAGACTGACACCGCCAGCGGTAACCTCGGCCTTATTAAATCCCAGCGTGCCGCTGATGGGGATGATGGCTGCCTTGATCATTCTGGCAAGACCGCGGATTTCCTGACGTGATAGTTCCGCCGCCCGTTTGCCGGCGGACACGCCGACTCTTTCCATCGCGGCACTGGCGAGTCGTTTGGGCAGCAGATTCTGGGCGACGGCGGCCACGTTGCTCCGCCCGCTGCCTCGGCAGCTCTTAGTCAGCTGTGACAGAAAATCCTCAAAGCCGGATGCCGGCAGAAAATCGCAGACAAGCTTCAGAGTGTTTCGATCTGCACTCAACGTGACCGTGCGGCTGATGTCCAGAGCCGCCGGCCCTGAGAAACCGAAATGAGTGAACAGCAGTGATGATCGCCTGCTGGCCAGAAAATGTTTCGATGAGTATCCATTGGCTTCCTGCTGCGGATCGGCACAGACGATCGCCAGCATAGCATCGGGCAGCGTGATTCCCTGCAGGTCGCGCACCCATTGTTCGTCGGTTGTGATCGGTGTGAGTGCGGGCACCGGGTTGACGATTCTGTGCCCAAACTGTCGAGCCCACGCATAACCGTCCCCTGTCGTGCCACAGCCCGGATAGGATTGTCCGCCGGACGTGATCAGCAGATTCGCGGTCTCATATCGCTGCATCGAAGTTTTCACGACGAAGCCCTGTGCCGGCTTTTCGATTTCGGTCACGGCCGCACCGATTGTCAGCGTTGCTCCTGAATTCTTCGCTCGACGCAACAGTGCGTCACGTACATCGATAGCGCGATTGCTGACAGGAAAGATCTTTCCCGTGTCTTCGACCTTTGTGGCGACACCTTCTGCTTCAATCAGTTCAATGACATTTTCTGGTGGAAGAGCCGCCAGCGACGACCGTAAGAAACCGGCTTGTTTCTTACTGAATGCCGCGAATGCATTGGCGATTCCCTGCTGATTTGCTGCGTGAGTGATGTTGCACCGTGTCCCGCCGGACATCAGGATCTTAACGCCGACTTTGTTGTTTTTCTCCAGCAGCAGTGTACGACAGCCGAGTTCCGCAGCACGAGTCGCGGCCATTAGCCCGGCCGCACCGGCACCTGCGATGATCAGATCCCACGTCACAGGGGCAAGGTCTCTGTCAGAATTTCACGGATGGCGCGACGATCCGTGGCGGACAGGTGCTGGAAATCTTCACCCGGGTCATCATCGCCCAGAATCTCGTTCAGCCGTTGACGTACGCGAGTCAAAACACCCTCCGGCAGCACACGAAACGATTCTGAGTAAATCAGAAAACTACACGGCCAGGTAAACAGTCGTTGCGTCAGATCGAAGTGCCGCAGGCTGCGGCCCCTGGAATCAAAGGGGCCTCGTTGCTGAAAGTCCTGTGTAAACTCACTGGTGCCGACGACCGGGCTGGTCAGTAGTGGTTCATCGCAGAACAGCAGCGCCTTCAAAACTTTTTCGGCCGCGGATTCGTAGCGTCGTCTGGTGGAGTCGGACAGGAAGCTGACTTTCCGTTCCAGTGCCCTGTTCATCACGACCGCGTCCCGCGCGGTCAGCCGCCCGGAATGACTGGCTGCGGTCAGGACATTGTGAACCTTTGCCTGGTGCTGCAGAACCATCAGCGCAACAATATCGCTGTGCCCGGAAAGATAGGGTGCTGTATCGACCAGTGGCGACAGATCGGTGATATTGGCTCCGGCATCCGTGTCCAGTTCTCCAGATTCGTCATGGTCGTCAAGGACAACATTGCCCATGTGTCGTTGCTCACCGTGGGTTCCGGTGACGTACCAGCCTCCCCAGCGTTTTTGAAACGGAGTGGTGTGGTCGTTCAGGTGCGTACCCAGTCGAAAAACGGGCTGTCCGGTGCGGGCCGGATACACGCTCCGGACAAGATGTCCGGGAATGCGACGAGTATGGGTGGAACCGTGGCACTGCAGACACCTTGACGTTTCGCGTTTTGGGACCGGATTGTCTGTGTGCCGCTGGCTGAGTGTATAAAAGGTGCCTCCCAGATGAGCATCGGCCGCAGAAATCTCGATAACATCCCCATGCTGGACCCAGCCCACATATATGTCGTCGTTGAAGTAAATCGCGCGAGGGGTCTTCGGGGATATTCTGCCGACCTGCAGACTCGTTTTCGAAAATACCAGTGTCTGCGATGAAACCGGAACATTCAGTTGGCTCAGCAGCGAACGCAGGTAACCGTGGTCCACATCCCACGCCAGCGCGGTGTCGCCCTTTACCAGTCGCTGACCCAGCTGAAAGATGCGATCCGTGGGATCGGTCTGGCTGTAGTTGATCGGTTCGCGTTCAAAGTCCAGCTGCGCCACAGCAACGGGTTGCACGGCGACCAGCATCGTCAGCGTCAGACAGCTCTGAAGTATTCTGATTGGCGAATTCATTGCCGATAATCGAGTAGTTTTTCCAGACTTGCGGTGGCTGCCAGGCAGCAGACTCACTGGGTGACTTGCAGAAGACTATACACCTGGCAATCGCTCACCCACAATGCCCGATCTTCGGGATGACCAGAAGTCTCAATCCCGCGGTTATGGAATCTCCCGATCAGGAGGTTGTAACGGCCGTTCTGCGAGTTCTGCCAATAGCGCACGCAGATCGCTCGGAGTTGACCTCAAGCGATGCAGAAGTTGACTTCGCCCGGCTGATCGAGCTGACTCGAATGTCTGTTACCCCCGGTGCATGGACTAAGAAAGAAGGGCCCGGGACAGATCTACCCCAACAAAGACACGATGAGCATTGTGATCCGCCAGACGCCCATGAAAAAAACAGCAAAGCTGTTCAGCGCGTTACGAAAGGAACATGATCTGCTGATCATAGCGAACGCTCGAATCATACAGTGGCCGAAAGGCAAATCCGGTGAATGGCTCGATCAGGCTGCTAAGGTGAACACATCAGCCGATGGACTGCGGTGGGCCCTGTCGATCAAGTCCGGTATCAGAGAACTGCTTGACTATGTCATGAAAGGTGTTGGGCGAGTCTTATCAAGCCCGGGAATCACGACTCTGCCAGGACACGCCGAAGAAATTTCTGTTTCCGGCGGCGAAGACGAAGGGCAACCGTCCGGCTGGACACTGTCGCTGACGGCCCGGCCGCTGAGCGAATGTGTTCTACTGCGACTGTGTTATCAGGTTGGCGTCGACGAGTCTCGTACTACCGGCGGACGCGGCATCGGTCTGCTTAAATCCGGTCAGACACCGGTGTTTGAATACATTTCCGGCCAGGGATCACAGGCGGGTGTCCCGATGGTCCGCAAAGTGCCGTACGTGACGAAACTCTTCGGGAACACTCCCGGCGGCAAGGATGTGCACCTGATCGCGATTACGCCCCGACTGGTACGCACCGACGTGAAGGCAGCTCCACTGGATCGTATTGATGCGGCTTACGAGGTGGGCCGCGACGGACGCGTCACGCCGCCCGTCGCGGCCGATAGATGACATCCGGAGTTCGGACGATGGCTGCGTGGGGCGTTGCACCAGACGCCTTGTTAGTGTCTGATGCCTTCATTCTGATGAGCGCGCGGTACTCCTGGATCTTCAGCGAGTAGGATGCCTCAACTCGATCCAGAGCGGCGCTGATGTCGCCGACATCCGGCGTATCACACTCGTTCATTTCTGTCATGTGCCGCGTCCTGAAACGATATCGTCACAGGCATGGATCTCACTTAGTGATCGTGGTCATGACGATGGTCATGATCGTGGTCGTGTGAGTGGGAATCGTGGCTGTGATCGTGATGGTGTTCATCCGGAATCGAAATACCGGACGAGGTGGGTACAGGTAGTGTGCCTGAATCCTGCGAATGCAGAAAGGTCGATTCGGCCGCTCGATACACGTCTCGCAGTGAGACTTCGTGTTCTTCAGCGATTCGGGCACAATCCTCAAATTCCGGTGCGAATGTCACGGCGGACCCGGTTCTCCAGGCACGTTTTCCGGTTACGTCGCCCCACGGTGTGCTGACGGACACGGAGTCCCGATGCTGAATGCTGCGTTGCAGTACAGACCGGCGAATACCCAGCGTTGCAGTTTCGCTGAATATGACTTCTTCCATAGCCGCAACGTTCTGTGGCCGGCACAGAACGCTCAGGATCACTCCTGGGCGATCCTTCTTCATCTGGATGGGCGTTGAATACACGTCCAGTGCACCATCGGACATCACGCGACGTTTAACGTGTCCGATTACCTCGCCGGACACATCGTCGAGATTTGTTTCCAGCAGCGTGACGTATTCGCTGCTGGCAGCCACAGAAACTGTACCGACAAACAGGCGCAGAATGTTGGCTCGGTCGGGGAAGGTCATCGTTCCCGCGCCATAGCCGACCTGTTCGATGGTCATTGCCGGCATGGGACCGAAAGAGTCTGCCAGCGTCTTTACGATGGCCGCACCTGTCGGTGTCGTCAGTTCCGCTTCGATGGGCACGTCCGCCAGAGGAATTCCTTTCAGGATTTCCGCGGTTCCAGGTGCCGGAACGGCGCAGATGCCGTGATCGATGTGCACGTACCCACGTCCAGGCGGCAGAAAGTTACAGACAATGTGGTCGGCACCCAGTAAATCAAAACCAACGGCCGCACCAACGATATCGACGATCGAATCAACCGCACCGACCTCGTGAAAATGTACCTTGTTAATTGTTGACCCGTGAACACGGGCTTCCGATTCGGCCACAGCCAGAAACAATCGTCCGGCAAGGTGTCGTTGTCTGTCCGTTAACGCTGCGGCGGTATCAAGTATCTGACAGATGTCTGAGTAGTGGCGGTGAGCGTGCTGTTCAGGGTGATCCACCAGAACTTGAGTTGCTCGAAAACCGTTCTTGATGACCGTTTCGACGCGAAGTCTGACGTCCGGCAGATTCAGAGAGGCAATCGCCGACTGAATTGCCTCAGCGTCGACGCCAGCATCAATCAATGCTCCCAGTGTCATGTCACCGCTGATTCCGGTGGCACATTCCAGCCATGCAGTCTTCATTGCAGCCGCCCTGTGGAGGTGTTCGGAGCTAACGCTTCCCGTCGTGAATCCCGCCGCCGTCGACATTGCCATGTAAAGACAGTCGCAGAGATCAGCCCTTGAATGCACCTTGCTGGCGGATGATATCCAGCGGGTTTCCCGTTGGAGCGGCTTTGGCCGCTTTCGGCTCGGGTTTGGATTCTTCAGCCGGAGCAGCAGTTGATTCTTCAGCCGGAGCATCCCTGGCCGGACCGGCAGCCTGTGACCGAATCTTGTCGAGCGGCGAACCACCTGCAGGTTTTGCGGCAGGTGCTCCACCGGCCTGAGCACGGATCTTGTCAAGCGGTGATCCACCTGCTGCGGGGGTCGGCTTTGCCGCTCCGCCCGAGGCTGCACGAATCTTGTCAAGGGGGCTTCCGCCAGCAGCCGGCTTTGTTGCCGGAGATGCCGCAGCCGATTTCTTTGTTGCCGGTTTTGCCTTCTCTTCGACCTTTGCCTTCGGCCGTGGACCGTCCACAACGGTCAAAAACTGTGGATCAATGTCGTACCAGCTGATGTCTTCCGGACCGTCGAATTCGACCAGCGCTCGACAGTTCATGTTGACCGTTTTGACCCTGCCGGTCAGCGCAGAGAACCGGTGAAGTTCCGGCAGATTCGGAGCAACTACAACCCACTTGTCGGTCAGCTCACGCTTCAGTTCTTCAGCTCGTTCAATCGACATTAGTTTCGTCGCTCAGTGCGTTGGTGGATCTGATGAAATGATGCTGCATCAGTGAATGGCGGGCCACAGCCACAGTGTCCCGAAAAAACCAGGAAAGCTGAGCATAGTCTGTGTCAATCGGAGCTGTGAATCAAGCTTCCGGCAGCTCTCTGCACACCGTTCGCCAGCCCTTCCAAAGACTGGGAATCAGCAGGCACCACGCTTTGCAATTAGCCTGAATTACCATCCATTTGCCGCCGCAGATTTTCCGGAATACGTACGGGGTGGTTGGCTGCGTAGTCAAAGACGACCATCACGGACGTCCCCGTGGCCGCAATTCTTCCCTGCTGTTCGCTGAAGACCGCATGCTCGATATCAACGCTGCTGCGTCCCATCCTTCCAGCCTTTGAACCGATATGCACGGTCTCCGGGAAGTGCAGCTGTCGTTTGTAGTCGCATTTGACCGAAGCCAGAATCGGTCCGATGCCCTTGCCATCCATTGTGACTTCCGACGGCCACGATGCCAGCAGATCGATTCGGGCGGACTCGAACCAGCGGATGTAGACGACATTGTTGACGTGGCCGAAGGCATCCATGTCGCCCCATTGAACGGGCAGCGAAGTGATTGTGCGATAGTCGGCCAGCGCAGACGCGACGGCGGAAGGAAGATCGTTTTTGACCGGCATCGCGTTACTCAGCGGGTTGGGCAACAGCGGCGGCATCAGGCAGCGGTCGTACTTTGACGAAACCTGATATTCCGACAATCACGGCAGCGACCATCAGCATGACGCCGGTCCATTTCCGGGCGTCGTCGCGAAAGATCTGGGTTCCGGGACTCTTACCGACCAGTGCCGATGCGACAAAAAACACGAACACCGCCAGCAGCATTTTGGTGCCCAGAAGGGCATTATACAGAACGTCGCCTTCGTGCTTCGGCATCATCGTGAAGTAGTTGTAGAAACCACTGACCAGGAAGATCGGAACTCCCAGGTGAACGACTTTTTTCCATCGGCTGCGAATGCGTTCGACCAGATCCGTGGAATCATTTTCAAGTGCCGGAATCACGGCAAGGCGATAGAACGCCGTCCCGCCGACAAGCACGATAGCCGTTCCCACGTGAGCCCAGCGGGAAATGACGGACAGAATAAATGATGCATCCATAATTCATATTGCTCGCAGCACAGCGGCGGCACTTTGGCCCATCGCAGTTCGGTTCACCGTCAGAGCAGTGCGTGTTCTGACTCGTTCGGGGCCGCCGTGAACAACATTCAGGCGACAACGGGGATCAGGAATTTCGTAGTTAAGGGTCGCCGGGACTTCGCCGTTCTTCAGCGACAACAGAGTGCCGGCAAGTTCCACAGCACCGGCTCCGGCGTCAAAGTGACCGATAAAGCTTTTCATGGCTGTGACGGGCACTTTCAGAACGCAGTCACCGAGTGCTCGGCGGTACGCTCGGGATTCAACAATGTCATCAGGCTGCGTACTCTTGCCCTGAGCATTAATGTGTCCCAGTTCGTCCGGGCGAATTCCCGCTCGCTGCATCGTTGATTCAATAGCTCGAACGAGCCCCAGACCAACGGATTCGTTGGCATGGCCTTTGCCGTCGCAGCCAGCGCCAATGCCAAGAACTTCGGCATAGATCTCTGCACCCCGCTGTTTCGCGTGAGCATAACTTTCCACAACGAACGTTGCCGCACCTTCACCTACGACAGCTCCGTCACGTTCAAAATCAAACGGTCGACAGGCGCGGGTGGGGTCATCGTTCCGCTGAGAAAGTCCTTCAAAGCGATGGAATTTGGCGATGTCCACAGGATGGATATTTGAACTGCAGGCTCCGACGATCATCGCATCGGCACGTCCCGCTTCGATGACGCGAACTGCTTCAGCCAGCGCCAGCAGGGCTGAAGCGTCACGGCATGTAATTGTGTTGTTGGGACCACAGGCGTTGTGATCGATGGAAACATGGCAGGCCGGCATGTTCGGCAACTGTTTCAGGAGCCAAAGTGGTGCCACTCGGCCCATGCCACCTTCGCCCCAGCGAGTCATTGAGAATTCATGATTTTCACCGCAACTGGCATTCGCCGCAGCCAGCAGTTCGGAAGGATGACTGGTCATGCGCCCGGCGCCGTAGACAACGCCCAGACGATAAGGATCCACGTCTCCGGGATTCAGACCGGTGTCCTTCATCGCCAGACCGGCGGAGGCGACACCCAGCTGCACGTCACGAGACATGACCTTGATGAACTTGCGATCGCGCAACATTGATACGGGGTCGAAGTCGCCAACTTCAGCGGCAAACGGAGACGGCAAATCGTCCGTACCAATCGATTGAAGATAATCGATTCCGCTTCGGTTGCTCTTTAAGCTGTCCCAGAAGTTGTCATTGCCTATTCCAACGGGGGATACAACCCCCACGCCGGTAACAACCACCCGACTCCCATCGCACCCAGCCATGGTTCAGCCTCGCACTTAACCGAAAGACGACTCAATTTCGTCTTTCAATCAGACCCATCTTGAGAATGTTGCCGAAACTCCCTTTCAGCCCGTGCCAACGTTGCATCCCTCTGCAAAACGTCGACCAATCTTTTGGTGATACTTGAACCCCGTTGTTCAACGCCGTCGTTCTGCTCCCCAGCAGTTGGACAGACAAACGTAGTTCCAGCGATCGCCAGCCTGCTTGACGACAAGCTTCCCGCGACCTTCGTAAATTACACGCTCGAAAGTCACGTATGTCAAGACGCCCAGCCGTTTTCGGCAGAATAGAACCCCTACAGGTGTGTAGTAATTCTCTGATTTCGGCAATTGTTGCCGAAATACGGAAACAAGCTTCTGACTGAAGTCGCTCAAAATGGACCGTCCAGGGCCACTGAGTCTGTCGAAAACGTTTAATCGCAGAGCAGTGTTGGCAGTTGCCGCTGCCAACGTAACCTTAACCAGGCTCAGTGGTTCGGGCGGGATCGACAAAGAATCCGCCTTTCAGGGCTCCCGGCAGGCGATAAGACAAATCGTGGCCTGTCGTGTGACCCGTTGCTCGACAGACGATTGTGGTGGCCACCTGTAGCCACCACAATCAAGATATTGCCCGGCTGAGCTTCGTTGATCTGCGACTTACTGCCGGGGCCCGCAACGTGACCTCTTCGCAACACACCGTAAGAATCAATCCGCCAGAGACGTCTCTGGTTCATCGAAGAGCCCTGTGTTCCGCTCGTGATCGTTTCGTACTGACTAAGAATTCCGCATGCTTCGCAATCCGCAGATTCCCGCGAAATATCTGTTTCCCTTCTGCCGTTCAATGGGGCGCATGCTGGAAGCTGGTGTCGAGGTACGGAAATCACTCAAAACCTCGTCCAGCAATACTCGAGACCAGCGACTGTCGGACACTGTTAGTGATGTGCTGACGTGTGTCAAAAAAGGCGACGACCTCACGACCTCTTTCCGGCAGCATGAGGCCCGGTGCCCTGCACTGTTTCTGGATCTGCTGAATGTCGGCGAACAGACCGGTTCACTGCCGGAAGTATTTGCCGCGCTGGCGGATTACTACGAAGCCAGCTTTAAACGTATGCGCGAGTTCCGATCGCAGATTACCTGGCCGGTAATTCAGCTGTTCGCGGCAATTCTGGTCATTGGAGCGGTGATCTATATTCTGGGCATCATCAATCCGGGCCAGGAAGCAGACGACATCCTTGGCCTGGGATTGATGGGCACCAGTGGTGCCATCCGGTGGTTTACGATGACACTGGGTTCGCTGTTTACGATGTGGCTGGCGTACACGGTTGCTACCAGGTCGGCTGCCGGGCAGATGGCCGTGGATCCGTTTCTGATGCTTATTCCCGGGGTTGGCGGTTGTATGAGGTCGTTTGCGATCGCGCGTTTCTCGTGGTGCTTTGCCCTGACACAGCAGGCCGGTATGCCAATCAAGCCTTCACTGGAATCAAGTCTGAAGGCTACCGCCAACGGAGCGTTCATCGCGGGTATACCGGGCATCTGGGATCAGCTTGCCGGTGGCCGCACGCTGGCCGAGGCACTGCAGAGTTCTGGTCTGTTCCCGGTTGAGTTTCTGCATATTGTGGATACGGCAGAGCAGACAGGAACGGTGCCTGAAAGCCTGGAACGCATGAGCCATCATTTTGACGATGATGCTCACCGAGCCATGACGTGGATGACGACTCTGCTGGCTCGCACTATCTGGGGTATGGTGGCATTATTCATCGGCTTCATCGTGATCAGGTTCTTTATGACCTACGTCGCGTTGATCAACTCGTTCAACGTGTGATTGTACCGTTTGTTATTCAGGTTCCGGACGTACCGGCCACATGTCGTAGTGTTTGGCGCTTTGACCGGTCCAGTACGGTGACGATCCCCACAAAGGCACAGTGGTGAGCGACGCTTCCCAGCGGCCGAGCATCTGAAACAGTTCCGCAGCGCGCACCGGATCGGTGGCCATGCGGTCGACCGACTCTGCCTGGTCCACATCCGGTCGAAACATCTGCGCCGGACGGTGTGACAGCCTGATCAGTTTGTCGCTGCCGTCCAGCACTGCCGTTTGCCCCTGCAGACGCCAGAACAGCGTTCGTGATTCCGGTGGAGACGTGTCAGTCAGTTGTGACAGCACATTGCTTCCGTCGTACGCGCCATACGCTTTGACTGATTTCTGACGGTTGTTCCTGTCCTCGTGCGCGCGTGGCGGCGACAAGGGCAGCGGTTGCCCGCCGGCGGCAGTCATGAAGGTTGGGAGCAGGTCGAGACTGGACACAACGCCTGCGTAAGTTTCACCGGCAGGCAGCTGGTCCGGCCAGGACCAGATCATGGGGATTCGAACACCACCTTCTCGCAGACAGCCTTTGACGCCCGACAGCGGGCCATTCCAACTGGCGTTGCCCGTAGCACCACCATTGTCGGAAAAGAAACAGATTAGAGTGTTGTTCAGCTGACCACCTGCCTGCAGTTGGCTGCGGATGCGGCCTACTCCGCGATCCAGGGCGTACATCATCGCTGCATACGTTCGGCGTCTTTTGTTATCGATGTGATCGAAACGTTTCAGGTCGGCTTCCGTTGCCTGCAACGGACCGTGCGGTGCGTTCCATGAGGCAAACAGGAACCACGGTTTCTGTTCGGTGTTTGATTCCTGTTTCCGAATCCAGTCGATGGCCTCGTCTGTGAAAAAATCGGTCAGATACGGACTGGAGAATTCACGCAGGGGCTGTCCGTTGCGTTCAAGCTGGTTCCTGTCAGGTTGCGGAAAGTAACTGTGACTGCCGACCAGCATGCCACAGAAATGGTCAAAACCCCGGTCGTTCGGATGGAAGCCGTCACCTGTGCCCAGATGCCACTTGCCGATCAGTGCTGTGGCATACCCGTCAGCACGTAAATGGTCGCCGAGTGTGTGTTCGCCAGGGGGCAGTCCCAGTAGTTCCGGCCTGGTCGCGTAGTTGGCGGCACCCTGATTCAGATTGCCTTCGTAGCCGAAACGCCGCGGATCGCGTCCTGTCAGCAGTCCGGCGCGCGAGGGTGAACACACCGAACTGGCGACGTACGCATGTGTGCAAAGAACGCCTGATTCCGCCAGAGCATCAATGTGCGGTGTCTCCAGGTGTTCGCTGCCCATGCAGCCGAGGTCGCCGTACCCCATGTCGTCCGCCAGCATCAGGACAATGTTCGGACGGCTACTTGGCAATCCGACCGAAGTCGTGGCCTGCTCGTCGCTTAGAGTTGATTGACATGGCAGTACCGCGAACGTTGCTGACATAATCACCATAACTACTTGCCATAGTCTTTTGCGTACACACATCATCGGATTCTCATATGGTGGATGAAACTTCAAGATCAAGGACGCAGCCTGTCTGCGGGAACTGTCAAAAGCCCCTATTCGTCTTGCTCCTCGTAGGATAACTCTTGAACGCCGCCGTCGTCGGTGATGACGAACTGATCAACAAGGACGTCAGTGTGCGTAGTCGTGGTAGTTCATGGAAACGATCGGCCACATGGAGCCGTGCCGCGTGTCGAAGAAGAACAACGGCAGCGGCCACAGGTCGCCGCGCATCGTGCCGAAGTCGCGATGCCAGGCCCATTCCGGGTGATCGAGATATGGGAAGTTGCCGAGATGCCAGACCTCGCCGGTCTTACGTGACTGCACGGATATCGTGCTCGTTTTCTGGAACGATTCGAGCAGCAGTTCGCGATCCGGCGAAAGCGTCTGATGCCCACCGCCCATGTTTTCCGCGCGACGCACAGCGACGCCGTCGGTGTCGTAGTCCAGGGCGCTCTGCACCGACATCCGTGCCACGATCGCGTCGCTTTTCGCTCTGGCACGCAAGACATAGTGACCGGGCTCGGTCAGTTTGATCTCGTGGATGAGTCGTCTCTGGTTTTCATTCAGAATCGTGCGACCGGAGTCCGGAAACAAATTCGTCCGTTCATGTGGTTGAACTTCTGGCTGTGCTTCCGTCCTTACAGGCGATATCAGGAATGCGGCGACGATCAATGTTGTGGAAAAGTGATTCATAAAGAGCTTCTACAGCAACTCCTGGATCGGTGTGGTGTCATCCAGTAACTGACGTGGGCGGCCGGCAAAGTCGGGGAACGATCACAACAGTGCGTTCGATCTCCGAGCAATGTCAGCATGACTGGCTCCCTGTTCGCTAATACAGCCTCTCTTTGTAGGCTTCATTGATTGAACAGTCTAACTCATCGGCCGTTTTTCCCGTATCCGTCTGGTCGGCGAGCATCGTGCCGAACGATGGCAGGTCAGTACGATTCACTCGGTAGGAGTCTTCCCACAGGGCTGAGCGTTTCAAAGCCTTGCCGCATTGCAGGCAGGCCTTGTGCACTTCGACCAGTATCCCTGTCACCGGCACTTTGCCGTTGATGGCACAGCATTCCAGTCGCGGGTCGTCGTGAATGATTTGAGCACGGCCGCTGATTCGCAGCGATTCAAGAATGCCAGGCACGACAAAGAACAGAGCAATCTCTGGATTGCCGGTAAGGTTCGTCAGTGTGTCCAGTCGATTGTTGCCACGTCGATCCGGGATCAGCAGGTGCGACGGATCGAGTACCTGAACGGCCCCCGGCTGATCTCCGCGCGGCGACACGTCGAGCGAACCATTTTCGGCAATCGTGGCAATGCAGACGAATGGTGAGAGATGCACCATGGTCTGGCAATGCTCGTCGAGCGTGTCCATGAACTTCTGCTGCGACAACAACGACGGCTCGTCGTAGAACGAACGCAGTTGCTCTTTCGCGGTCACTTGGTTGGGTGTCTCGTTCATATAACCCGCCTTTGGTTGAAGGCATGACTGCCCACCACATTTATCGGCTCTTCGATCCGCAATTGTTCCTTGCCCGCGAGTTCAACCAGATCCGGCAGGTTGTAATCTCGCAGTGCTCCGTGGACGGCGTTGACCAGTTGGTTTTTGCTTTCCGGCGCGGCGACGACTTCCGCCCATGAACGAATCATGCGGTTCAAGCGAACCGATTCGAATCGCGATGCTTCGAGGGCCGCAGCGTGCAGCGCTGGGATGGCGGCCTCGCCGGTTGCGATCATTTGAATCGGGATCGGCTTTTCATTCGATCCGTAACGAGACAGAAAGTCTGACCAGCGAATCACATCGGTCGTCCGCATACCCACGAACGAGCGGCCCATCAGACAGGCGAGATAAATCTCCTGTGAATCCGGACCGAAAAGCCCACGGCCGTAGGCTCGCTTGTCGTGGCCGGTTTCTGTTTCGCCGATGCCGCTGAGTTCGGCGGACAGGACAATGTGGCCTGCTTTCGCGAGTTGCTCGCAACGGCCACCCGGTTGGGCCTCGGCTTTCATGCTCTCGCCGTGCAGATAAAGCACTGGCGGCTTGGATATTGTCTCAGGAACGAAAAGCAAGCCGGGCAAGGTGAGTTGTATTTCGTTGCCGGCGAGAACAAGTTTCTTGATTCGGTAACCGTCACGTTGGACGGTAGTGGGATTCGTCAGAATTCCTTGTTTGCCATCCAGAGCGGAAGGAATTCTGGCGAATTCCACTACGCCAATCGTTTTGCGAATCAACTTGTGATGTTGGTCGGAGTTCAGCTTCTCCCATGCAGCCCTGCGCCGCTTTCGCAACTTACGTTCGACGCCCGCATTGATTTCGAAAACAGATCGCTCGCTTTTCATCAACATCACCTGACCGTCCGGTGAGCACAACAATTCCTCGTCCGTCCAGTCGGCCGAGTATTGATGTTCGCGCATAACTTCGTCGGTTAGCGGATCGGGTAGCGGATTGATTTCGTGAATCACGTCGTCTTTGCCCAGGAGCCAGCGCCGCATGAAACGCACGGACGCCGTTCGCAGCAGAATGGTAAAGCCGTGGCGTGCGTCCGCCTCGATCATGTCGACCCGTTCGGCAAACCCCATCCGCGTATAAAAACGCTTCGCCTGCCGAAACAGATCCCACGTATCGCCGATGTCGAACGTGACGTCTCGCGTGGCGGCGCATATCAAAGTGGGCTTCGGGGTCCGCATCATGACATAATCCGGTTCGTCCATGCCGAATGCGATCTGGCCAAAGATATTCTGCTTGGCGTCCTGTGCGCCTACCGTTTCGATCAGGCGGCGATACGTTGTCAGATAACACGCCGGAGCCGCCGCCATGATGGCTTTGGGTACGTCATAGGCTCCGCCGTCCACGGCAATACGACCTTCGAGCACATCAAACGACATACCTTCCTTCTTCAGATAACGATTATCAGTGCAAATCAACGCCGCCAACTGCGCGCCGGCGGAATGGCCGCCCACAAAGATTCGCTTCGGATCGCCGCCGTATCCGGAAATATTTTTGTGCACCCAACCGATCGACCTTGCGACATCACTGGTCAGCTCTTCCATAGTGACTTCCGGCAACAGACGATAATTCGTTGAGACAAAAACAAAGTCTCGTACAGTCAGCACTTTGGGCTTCAGCGCGACATCGCTTTTGTCGCCCTTTTGCCACCCGCCGCCGTGAATCCAGAACATCACCGGCAGAGATTTCTTCGCCGGCTCTTCGGGTGTGTAGACATCGAGGACATGCCGCTCGTGGCCGTTCCGCACGTAAGGAATGTCGGACGCCAGCTTCTGTGCAAGAGCAGCGTCGTAAATGAACAGCATCAAAACGACAGCGGAAAAGAATCTGAATCTCATAGCATGTCTTCCTTTGATCACCTTTCAATTCTTTCACGCGAAGTTTCCCAATCATGCCCCATGGCCGTTACACGTTCAGGGAACTTTGCAGCTTCGTTTGTCGTTTCGCTGTCATGCAATCCATAGAGGCCCGTCCTTGCTTGAGCTGAAATGAACGAGATCCCTGCTTGATGCAATTTGTACCAACTGCAGCCAAACAGGGGTCAAATCGGGTCAGTTTTAGAGTCTTTCAAACTTCACTTGAGAGCCCGCAAACACCTTGAAATACGGTTTTTTCTGCTGTTTCGGTCGTACTGACGTCAAACATCGTCGGCCAGCATGATGATGATGTTTGGCGGCGCAGCAGTCGTGCCGGACCAGCAGGCGAAAACGGTGGTCAGTGAGACCAGATAGTTCAGATGAACCTGTCGCAAGGGATTCACGTTCTGTTGAAAAATATCAGAGCTCAGTTTCTTGAATCGTCCATGGCTCTTTCGAATGGGGGCCCTGTTCTTACAACCGTGATTTCAACCAGGCGTAGATGGTGCTGCCAAGTTGACTATATCCCGCATCGTTGGGATGTACTCCATTGTTCGCCGGGTAACCGTCGATCGAGTCGATGTTCAGTTGCGTCGGAATAATCGAGACATTGTTGTCGTCGGCGGCAAGGACATTCCTGATCTGTCGCTGCACAAGACGATGTTGAATTCGTTTCCAGCCCCAGCGACTGTATCGATCCTTATAGTTTGCCCGAAATGCTTCTTCACGTGAGTTGGGAGCAGGAGTCAGGCAGATTCCAAAGTGAGCATTCGGTGCGGCTCTGCGGAAGTCGGTCAGCAGAGTACCTGCGTGTCCGAAGACAGCATCGATTCGAGAATCAATACCAGGCGGATCGTCGGCCGGAGCACTGAAGCAGTCGTTGATGCCCAGCATGAAAACGACAAAGTCGGGCGGCCGCTCATCACAATGTTCACGAATGTACCGCTTGACGTCCAGGTGCGGTTTCTCGTCCGCACCGGCAAAGACAAACGGACTGCTGCGTTTACGGTACGTGCCATCCGGGTTCGGTTCGTACCGGGTCGCGAATCGCGCCCATGTCCAGCCGCCGTACCCCTCGTGGGCGACGCCTTCCGCTGCCGACGACGGACGGTGGGTGCCCAGCATTGTCCATTCCGGATTTCCCGGCTGTGACAACAGACGTGCGACTTCATTGGGATACTTCGTGGCATGAGTCAGGCTGTCTCCGACGATCAAAAGTCGGATTTTCCTGTTCTGCCCGGCTTCTTTCGGGATTACATGCAGCACACTGGCCGCCGCCGCCAGAACCTGTCCGTCGTCGTTGCTGACACGAATTGAAAACGGCACGGGGCCGGTATCCGCTGGCTGCGGAATGACGGTCCAGCGACGTTCTTCGGTGTGCCCAATCGAACTCTGCACTTCGAAGTGATAGTTAGCTGGTTCCTGTGTCAACACGATGTTATCAAAATAGACGTTCATCTCGATACCGGGTACGGCATAAATCGCGGGTGGCAGAGTCAGCTCAAGCGCGTTTTCGGCTGTTACATCCGCCGCGCTGACAATCCCGCCGAGGAACAGCGCCAAGGCCAGCACCACAAAACTTCTGACTTGCTGATGAATTCTCATCTACTGGTTCTTCGTGTGGATGTGTGTTTGCTCTGATTTGACTAACATTCGTGATACAGGCTGTTTCCTTCATAGCCTGACGGCGACTGCATGCCAATGCTGGACGAGCGCATTCTCTGAATGTCTGCCAACACTGAAGGCTTCGAATCTGTTTCTGCGACCAGGCTGAAAAATGAGTATTGTTGAACCTGTTCGCCTGCTGGACGAATTCCGACAGCGCCGACGTGAGCTTCTGAGGATGGTCGGTCCGGGGATCATCGTAACGCTGGCTGCGTTCGGCATTGCATTTTACTTTGTGGAACCACCGCCGCCGGATACCCTCGTGATTGCGACCGGAGCAAAGGGGGGGCGTTATTACGCCTTCGCGACAAGATATGCTGAAGCATTTGCGGAACTCGGAATCACACTTACGCTTCGCGAAACAGCCGGTTCGGTGGAGAACTTCGATCTGCTGCTGCACGACGACGTCAGTCTGGCAATTGTCCAGGGTGGTACCGCTCCAGCGGAGGCTTACGCCGCAGGTTCCATCGAAGCGATTGCCAGCTTGTACCTTGAGCCGCTGTGGGTTTTTCATCGCGCCGGTCTGAAAATCGCACATCTTGGTGATTTGAAGGGGCGGCGCGTTGCTGTGGGTAAACTTAACAGCGGTTCATTTCTGCTGGCGACACAGCTGCTGGCCATGAACGGCATACACGACGGACGCGATGGCACTGAGTTCGTCAAACAAAGCGGACTGCAGGCGGTCGAATCTCTTGATGCTGATCAGGTTGATGCCGCCATGTTCGTGGTGGGACCGGAATCGCCAATGCTGCCGCAACTGCTGGAAGACCCTCGGCTTGTTCTGATGGAGTTTTCTCGACAACACGCGTATGCACGGCGTCTTCCTTTTCTGAAGGCGGTCGTCCTGGAACAGGGGGTGGTTGACTTTGAAAAGAACCTGCCACAGAAAAGTATGCGTCTGATTGCTCCTGCCGCGAATCTGGTGACGACCGCTGCTATGCACGATGCATTCATTCCGCTGCTGCTGGAAGTCGCGATGGCTCAGCATCGTGACGGGGGGCTGCTGGCCGATGACGGCGAATTGCCGTCTCAGGATCATGTTTCGTTTCCCGTGAATCCGGCCGCTCACGACTATCTTGTACACGGCCCGTCGTTTTTCCAGAAGCATCTGAGTTTCTGGGTCGCATCGATGATTGATCGCACGAAGATCCTGATCATTCCGCTGCTGACGCTCTTGATCCCTCTGTTCAAAATTGCACCTCCTGTTTACCGATGGCGGATTCGCTCAAGAATCTATCGCTGGTATGACGTACTGCGGGGCATTGATCAGAAGCTGCGCGAGGAAAACGACGATGATTCGCCGGATCACGCTGCCCGACTGCAGGCCATGTCCAAGGAGCTGAACACCGTCCACATCCCACTTTCGTACATGGAAGAGTTCTACAATCTGCGACTGCACATTGATCTGGTGAACACCGAACTGGAACGACAGACAGACCCGCAGGACGCCGCACAGTCTGTTGATTCGACGTCACGAAAAGCTGAATGATGCGGCGAACGTCTACCCGAGGAAGCGACCATGCCGACACGCCGACGTGAATTTCTGGCAGGATTAATGGCTGGTAGTATGGCGCTGGGACCGGGCTGGACCGGTGGTCGCAGCACTGCAGCGTCGGAACTCGAGGCCCTCGATGCGGCTCGTCAAACGGCGGCACATCGTCGGCGGCGCGTGATTCTTAACAACGACGGCGACGACATCTGGCAAAAAGGTGCAGACACCGTCAGAAAGTTTCTGGCCGTGCGTCATACGCCGCTGCTGCAGACTCACGTTGACAGCATCTGCTATTCGACCACCCAAAGCTTCAACTTCTTTACACATGATACGAAGATAGCGGAAGTCTTCCGTTCGAAGGACGGCACGTTTGCGGACAATAACCTGACAGCGTTTCTGGAGCAGGGCACCGACGGGCTGCGAATGTCCTGCGAATTCGCGCACCAGCATGGCCTGGAATCAATCTGGACCCTGCGAATGAACGATATCCACGATGCATGGACGGCTGCCTTTCGTCCCGGATGGAAGCAGCAGGATTCCACCCGCATTATGTCCACTCCGGCGGAGTCACAGAATTACACAGATCGCCGCAGGCTCTGGAGTCTGGTGGACTTCGAGCATCCTGATGTGGAACCCCGCCTGCTTCAGATTGTTGAAGAAGTGCTCGTCAATTATTCAGTCGATGGCATCGAACTTGATTTCCTGAGAGCGCCGTTCTACTTTCGAACGACATTTGCAGGTCAGCCGGT
>Ga0315316_10000936_pt1 | contig 19775 bp, 25 predicted proteins | sample M160m3416metaG_FD_203702 | JGI IMG/M metagenome (GOLD analysis project Ga0315316, IMG submission 203702) | Ammonia-oxidizing marine archaeal communities from Monterey Bay, California, United States - M1 60m 3416 | ecosystem: Environmental > Aquatic > Marine > Intertidal zone | place: USA... | reverse complement strand
CCAGACAAAGTTGGCGAACATGACATTCAATGTAGAGAATATTGTGGATTAATTCACTATAACATGAGAGGAACACTCTATGTTACGGAGCCAACATCATGAAAATCTTAACAACGCTTTTATCACAAATTAAATTCGAGGAGAATAACTAATGACTCTGGAACTACAAAAACCACGTCCTATTTGGCAAATTATGTTTTCAACACATCATACTGATGTTGGATTACTCTACTTGATCAGTTCTCTTACATTCTTATTCTTAGGCGGTGCATTGGCACTTGGAATTAGGGCCGAACTATTCTTCCCAGGTTCTCAAATCATTGCAGATGCTATGACGTTTAACAGAATTTTTACTGTTCACGGAACAACGTTGATCTTCTTATTCATTATTCCATTTGCATCAGCTGTTGGTAACTATTACGTTCCAATTATGGTTAGATACAAGGATATGGCATATCCAAAACTTAACGCAATTGCATTTTGGATGATTCCTCCAGCCGGCGTACTAATCTGGTTAGGATTTGCAGACTTTACATGGTATGCTACCCCTCCATATTCTATAATTAGTGCTCCAGGACCTGCAGCAGACATGTGGATTTTTGGACTAAAGATTTTGGGAGTTTCATCGGTTCTTGGTGCTCTTAATTTTGTGGTTACAATTCTGAAATGTAAACACCCTGACATGTCTATTGGACAAGTCCCATTGTTGGCTTGGTCTTTCTTGTCTTCATCTTTAATTATTCTTGTAGCAATTCCAACATTTGCAGCAGCATTGTTGATGCTATTGACTGACAGACTTGGCGCAAGTGGATTTTTCAATCCTGCAATGGGTGGTGACCCAATCGCATATGCCCACTTGTTTTGGTTTACATTCCATCCTGAAGTCTATGTTTTGGTAATTCCTGCAATTGGTATGATGTATGAAATCATTCCAAGATTCTCAAGAAAACCAATTTACAGCTATAATTCAGGTATCTTTGCATTTGTTTTGTTATCTATCGTCGGTTTCTCATCATGGGCTCACCACATGTATGCAACAGGAATGTCTTTCACTGAAAAAACTGTATTCATGGTAGGAACTTTGGCTGCTGTTCCAGCATCCGCAATGCACGTGTTTAACTTTATTGCAACAATGTGGAATGGCAGAATTAAATTCGCAACACCAATGATGTGGGCTGTTGGAGGAATTGCATTATTCTTCTCTGCAGGTGCAGGTGGCGTTGCAAATGCCGCTATGCCGTTGGACTTTACGACACACGATACCTATTGGGTAGTTGGACACTTCCATCTATTTGTGATGGGCACTATTGCATTTGGTTCAATTGGATTTCTCTACTACATGTTCCCATATGTTACAGGTAGAATGTACAATGAAAAACTAGGTCAAATTCACTTTTTGATGTCATTTGTTGGAACTGTCCTAGTGTTCTTTACACAACACGTACTTGGCTTGTATGGAATGCCAAGAAGAATTTTCGATTATCCGCCAATTCCAGAATGGATTGCTATGAATCAAATAGCTTCAATAGGAGCAATGATTATTGGTATCAGTATGGCAATATTCTTAGCAAACATGATTCACAGTGCTGGAAAAGGAAAAATTGCAAACACTGACGATCCGTTTGGTCTTGGAGGCAAGTATTACTATCCATTTGAGGCAAAGAACCCATCACATTAGGAGATAAATGAAATGAGTCAAGATAATTCCCAACAATTTTACAGAACATCATCGTCCAGAGTTGGACAGATGTTGGCTATCATGTTAGCAATTTGTATTGTTGGCGGAGTGATATTCTTTACATTTTGGGACTACTGGATTTCAGAACCCGCACCAGTTGTTGCAATGATGGCAGGAGAAAAAACTCATGCAGGACCTGCAACGGCAACTGGACAAACCATTACACAAGATCTTTCATTTCTTGAATCAGCTGACTTTAGATCTTTAACGTTTAATGCTATGATTGATGAACCCGGAGTCAATCCAACAATTGAGATGAGTGTTGGCGATAAGGTTGTCTTTAATGTTGTAAATGACGGAATGTCATTCCATGCATTTGGTGTAACACAAGACACTGAGGGTTTCTCTGGAGTCATTCCAGGTAGTGAAATTGCAGCACCAACAAATCCAATGAAACCTGGAGAATCTGGTACTTCTGAATTTATTGCAGGTGAAGAAGGAACATACTACTACATTTGTACAGTTCCAGGCCATAGAGACCAAGGAATGGTTGGAGAAATTATTGTATCTGCTTCAAGTGGACCAGCAGTTGCAGCACCACCAACTGGCGTATCTCATGAAATAGAATTTGATTTTATAGAGTCATCTGACTTTAGGACTTTGGCATTTAATGCATTGCCTGGAGAAGAAGGACATAATCCTGATGTCACCGTAAGTTCTGGTGATGAGGTAACAATTACTACAGTTAATGCTGGAATGTCATTCCATTCATTTGGAGTTGTTTCAGATCCTGATGACTTTAACAGTGTGATTTTTGATTCTGCAATTGCAGCAGCAACAAATCCATTAAAACCTGGAGAATCTGGTAGTACTACTTTCATTGCTGGTGCACCTGGAACATACTACTACATTTGTACAGTTCCTGGACATGCATTACAAGGAATGGTCGGTAACTTTATCGTAGAATAATTTTGGCAATTCAATACTTAGCATTATCAACTTTAATCGTTTTGTATTCATTGATGTTTATTGGTGGGTATATCTCTGCAGCTGGACTTGGATTAACTTGTCCTGAATGGCCAGAATGTCCAAATGGCTTTATGCCTTCAGCTGAATATTTTGTTGAATGGACTCATAGATTGATTGCAGCAAGTGTGGGCATCTTAGTCATTTCTACAATGGTTGCAAGTTTGATTAACAAAAACTCAGATTTGAAAATTAAAATCACGAGTTCACTGGCAACGGCATTAGTTGTCACACAAATTACTCTTGGAGCATTAGTAATTGACTTAAAACTACATGCAGTTTTAGTGTCTGTTCATTTGGGTATTGGAATATTCTTATTCTCAATGGTGTTGTTGACCACATTATTTGCATTCCGTATCGCAAAAATGCCAATAAAATCTAAGACTTAAATTTTTTTAAAATTTTTGGTAGGTAGATGTACCCCATAACCACTGCAAAAGTTAATGCACCTAATGTAATTGCAGCGATAAATATCACTCCAAACGGACTTTGAGTTCCCATGTTAAAGTTGTATGTTAGCGTATCCTTTGTTCCCTCCATGTCATACAAGTCGATCAACACGATGTGGTTTCCTGGACTCCTCCAAACATAGTCAAAATCCCAATGCCCCGTGTTTACTGATGTCGGTGGAATTGTATCCACCTGTTGATCGTTGAAGAAAATTCTAATTCCCATTGTAAAATTTTCCACCTCTTCAAAATCTGCATCAGTCACCCTGATTAAAAACTGAGATGGCTCATTAATCTGTGGAAATTCTGGTGCGGTGGCCACTTGAACTCTGTATCCGCCATAGAATTTTTCTGCAGAGTTGAACATTGAATGAGCATATGCTGTATCTATGGCTGAGATCGATGAAAACAATATCAAAAAGATCAATAGCGTTGATCGCACCTTGTTCATTACATTCTAATTATTTGTAGGTGAATATATTGTAAATCACTTTTCTTCTAGGAAATCTTCACAACCTTTAAATCCTTATTGCCAAAAAAGCAGTTATTGACCCTCGTTAGAAAATCAATCGATATCAAAACACCTGTGGAAAATGTCTTTACATATTTTGCAAGACCAGAACATGTTTCTGATCAAATCAAAAATGATACAGTTGGAATGACAGTAATTCCAATGGATATCAAAGAAGGAATGGGTGTTGGTACAACATTTAGAATTATCGGTGACTTTAGCGGTAAACGTTTAGAGTGGGATTGTGAAACAACTGAATTTGTCAGAAATGAGAAAATTGTTGCCAAGCAATTCGAAGGTCCATTCAAGAGATGGCAAATCACAAATGAATTTGAGTCATTAGGTGATAATCTCACAAGAATTACAATGTCAGTAGACTATGAAATGCCATTTGGTCCATTTGGAGCAATTTTGGATAAAGCAAAATTTGCAAAATCTGCTGAAAAAGGAATGGAAACTGCACTTTACAATGTTAGAGGACTATTGGAAGGAAACGGTTCAATTCCTGTGTACATCACACTGGATGCATACCAAAAACTTCTTGCAGAAAAGAAAAAGATGAACAATGTCCCAGTTTCAACTGCACTTACAGCAATTTTAGAAAAGTACAGTGAACTCGAAGCCAAAGCACAAAACTAAATTTTCATTTATTTTAAAATCTTAAGATTAATAACAACTCTAGGCTTTTTTATTTTGTTGGGTTTATGGCGCAGCCAGGTAGCGCACCGGACTCTTAATCCGGTTGTCGAGGGTCCGAATCCCTCTAGACCCGCTTCTAATTTTCTACTCAATCAAAAATAAAATTATACTTTTTTCAGCAAAGTAAATCTTGTATCATCTTGCCCGTAATCCTCGTGCAAGTCCACGTCACTAACAAATTTTACTTCATAGTTTAACCACTTTTCTCCCATATTGCGAAACTTTTGATTCTCATCAACCTGTTTTTCAGTTTTCTCATACTTTTCACAATGCATTATCCATCTTTTTGATACTCTGTACATTTCTGCAATTCCCTTTTCTAAGACGTCATCATCTAGATAATTCATCAATCCATGTGTAAACACAAAATCTATCGAGGAATCCTCAAATGGCAATTTGGTAATATCTCCTTTTTGAAAATTTGCAAATGACAATTTTTCCTTTGCAATTTTTAATGCATGTTCATTTAGATCAATTCCGTGTAATTGAAACGAATCTGAAAATAATCTCAAGTCAATTCCTGTCCCGCAACCTATCTCTAAAACACTCTGCACAGTTGGTAAAGAACTGGCTAAATCTCTAACGTATTTTGAAAATTCTTCATTATATCTTGACTCATTTTCATCGGCGTATTTGTTCCAAAATTCCTCGTTATACTGCATATTATTTTTCCGTTAAAAGCCGTATTTGTTATTATTTCTCTTTCCTAATGTTGACATTTGCATGGAATAAGTTTTGTATCAAAAGTACAGTCATGCGGACCGTCTGATTTTCCTTGCGTTGGAATGTTTTTCATACAGTCTTCGTGACGCCCTTTTCTGCAAAACCAACAAATTTCCGGCGTATCGCCAGTTGCACACAAATCCATAATCTTCAATCTTTATTCTGGGTAAAAAAGTTCTTTGAAATTAAATAAATGTCAACCATGGCAAAAATCTTTCATCTTTACCCGTAACCACATCTGTAAATGATTTTTGTAATGCTTTAGTCACACTTCCCATTTTTCCATTTCCGATTTTTACTTTATCTACCTGCGTAACTGACTTTACTTCTGCAGCAGTACCTGTCATAAAAATTTCATCAGCACTGTACAGATCATCTCTTTCTAAATCACGTTCAATTACAAATCCACTGTTTTCTTCAATTATCTGAATAACGCTGTCTCTTGTTATTCCTTCTAATCCTCCTGCTGAAAGTGGCGGTGTTTGAATGATGTCGTCTTTGATGATGAATATGTTTTCTGCACTGCCTTCTGCAACCTTTCCTTGCGAATTTAACATAATTGCCTCATCATATCCGTTATCCAGCGCTTCCATTCTTGCAAGAGCTGCATTTGCATAGTTAGATGCTGCCTTTGCTTGCATTGGTTGAGACCTTGAATCAATTTTTACCCAACTTGAAACTTTACATTTTGATCCAGAAAATTTACCAGCTTTAGATTCTCCCATTTTCCATTCCCAACATGAAATTGACATGTCTACTTTGTTTGTGGTAGGAGTTAATCCCATAGTTCCATAACCGTAATATGCCAATGGTCTGATGTAAGCTTCTTTGAGTCCGCTGGCTTTTACAGTTTTTAAAATGGCCTCTGAAATCTCTTTTTTGGTAAATTGCATTTTCATTGAATATAATTTTGCAGATTTGAATAATCTATCTACATGTTCTGGCAATCGAAATACCGCAGAACCGTTTGGGGTATCGTAGCATCTAATTCCTTCAAAAATTGATGTTGAATAGTGCAATGCATGGGTCAATACATGGACTTTGGCATCTTTGAATGGCACTAGTTTCCCATTCATCCATATTTTACCCGTCTCTATCATAGGAAAAGAAAAAAACTCTGGTAATTTAAAGAATTATCTTTTAAATTATTTTATTTGGAAACTACATATCAGATAATCTGCCTACGTACAGTATGGAATGGACTTTGGGGCTTGTTGGAATAATCCTTCTTGTTATAGGGTTGATTGGTCAGGCGTTTGAAATGAGAAAAATTCGTTTGTCCACTTACTCAGATGACGAATTGGCATCTCCAAATCTTTTCATGAATAAGAGTAATTTCAAATGGTATGTGATTATTGGAATTGGCATAATTTTTTGGTATGTGGCTGAACGTATTTGATCTATATAGATCAGAATTATATACTAAAAATTTCTACAACAATTAGCGTGTTTTGGGTAACGCCGGACTAAATCTAGATAACGGTCCAAGAATAAACCCTATGGCGTTTACTGGTGAAAACCTGTAACGCCATCGTTTTACTAAATAAAATTAATTTCTGAAATTTCTTCATGCACTGCTTTGATAGCTTTCTTTATGTTCTCTTCTGCATCTTCAACAACAATAATTATTCGTGAAGTTTCTTCTTGTGCATCCATATTCAAAATATTTAATCCGGACTCTCCAATTTTTGCACTAGTTCTTGACGCAACTTGTTGAACTCTCCACATCTCATCACCAATCAACGTAATTACCCCTCTGTTGTATGTAATTGTAGCAAGAGAGTCAAATCCTAGCAAATATTTTTCATTTCTTTTAACATAATCTCCATCTAAAAATAATATCCTGGATAATTCCACGCCATCTTTTGTAAATGGTGATAAAATTATGAATTCACTATATCGCTTGTCTTTTTCTAACGATGTCAATAATCTTTGAATCGAATTTGTTTCAATTCTAAATATTGCACAGTTCTCTTTTCCTGTTACAATTTTTATCGGATGATCTTTTTGATTTTCTAATTCTCTTTTTATCGTGGTTATTTTTTCTGGATTTTTTATATTTGTAATCTTAATTGGCATGTCTACCCCGTGCTCTACGATTTCTTTTATTGCGATTGGATCCAATATTTTCATTCCAAACATTCCCGCAAGTCTTGCTTCATTATATGATAGCTGACTTACTTCCCTTAATCCTAATTCTACAATTTTTGGATCCGCTGATACAACAGAACTATCTTTTTCAAAATCTATGCTGGTCTCATATTTTTTATTAAACAATATTCCTATGTCTGCTGCAGTTCTGTCTGAGCCCCCTCGCTCATATGTTGTAGTAACGCCGTCTGTTGTTTTTCCAATAAACCCTCCTATTGTAACTACTTCGTTATTTTCAACTAGTTCTGAAATCTTCTCCATTTTGCCCTTTGATTCTGATATGAGAAAATTTGTAGATTCAATATTGTTGTCTGTAATTATGGGCCAGTCGTCAAATTCCACAGAATCTGTTTTAATCTGATTGCTTCTTAGAATATGGCTCATTACATGAGACATCAAAATTTCTCCTGAAAATGCTAAGGCTCTGGAACGCGTTTCATCGACAAATTCCTTATTTTTAAGCGCGTCATCTAGTGCTTTTTGTGATTTTTGTAGGTGCACGTCAATGACATTTTCACAATTTTTTTTATTATCCTCACTAACTAATTGAAGAATTTGCTGATATGATTTTCTTACAATCTCTAATGACGGTGTAATTCCATTTTCAGCATTCTTTCCTTGTTCCAGTATGACGTCTGTCAATGATCGTTTTTTTCCATCATGTGTAGTTAACGGGGCTGAAAAAACAGCGATTATCTTTGAATCTTTTTTTAAGCTATTGATTCTCTCAATTATTTGAGGTATTAAGACCCCGTCTGGGCCTATTGCGCTTCCTCCAAATTTTGCAATAATCAACTTGGCCATTGTATTATTTTAAAACCAAATTACCATCTAATAACTATTTGATTTTTCTTTCATTAATTTTTTAATAATCTCTGATGCAACTTTTGCACCATCTGTTTTTACCTGATTTCTTTTTTGTTCTAATTTTTCTAAAATTAATTCATCAAGCCTATTGATATCTTCAAAAACAAATCCCTCGTTTTTTGCATTATCTTCCTGTTCAAAATGATCTTTAATTGGAATAAATATTCCCGGCGTGCCATACACTTTAGCCTCATCCATTGTTGACTTCCCTGCCAATGAAATTATCAAATCTGACGCAAAAATTAATTCGTGTAGATTATTTACAAATCCTAAATCTCTTACATTTTCAAACTTTTTACTGACTGACGGTCCTGACACAACAATGATTTCTATATCTTGATTGATTCTTAAAATCGCTTCTATGGACTTGTCAATTAAAAACAAACCTGCACTAGTGCCTCCTATTGAAATAACAACTGTTGTCTTGTTAAATGAAAACTTTTTTCTTAATTCTTCCCTTGAGATATTTATCTCTCTGACAATTGGTCCCACTCTTTTGACATTATCATAATCTTCTCCTTTTTCGGGAATTATTACAGCATCACAGTTTTTTATAATATTCATCATTGATTTGTTCATTTTTTTTTCAATAAATGATGCAATTCCTTTTGTGAATTTTGTTTCTAAAACATCCGTAATCAGTATGTTTGGAATTTTTAAATTTTGTGCAACAGTTAATGAGGCAAAATCTTCATCACTAATTACTAAATCCGTCTCATTTGTTTTAAGAATTTTTTCTGATATGTTTTTGCAATTTTTATAATAATGAAAGTAATTCCATAGCCATTTTGTTTGATTTTTTAATGTTCCTTCATTTACAATAAATGATGGCGGATTATACTCGTCTTGTATTTTAAAATCTAATTTTTTTAAGATTTTTGCTGCCCCACTACCAGTTATGAAATTAATCGAAATATTGTGCAAATTTCTTGCTATTGCAATATCTCGGGTCACGTGACCCAATCCAATTGGACTAGAAAAAAAATCACAATTATTCACAATTTCTATTATTTTTAATCAAATTTCTATATTTTCTCTTGTCTCAAAGTTTAAATGGATTTTAACGAGGTAGGTTTCAGTGGGCTCATAGTCTAGCTCGGTTATGACGTCGCCCTTACACGGCGAAGATCCGGTGTTCAAATCACCGTGGGCCCACTTCTACTCTTAATGCCATTATCCTTATTGATAATGTCCAACATTCCTATAAGTTAGAATTTCTGACAATAACTGCTGTGTCTTCTTTTACTTTTTTCAGTTTACAAAAAAAATTGCTTGTATTGGTCTTATCTACAACACTCATTTCAATTTCAATCACTACTGTATTGTTTCTTAATTTTGATAAAATCACCATTTTTCAATTTCAAGAAAATATCATCATAATTGGAATTTCTTTAATGGTCGGATTGAGCATTTTGACATATTTCTTGTCAAAACGTCTTTCTGGACCCATTTCACAACTTAGTGCTGCAACTCATCTAATTTCTCAAGGTGATTTCAGTGTTAGAACTAATATCAAATCACGTGATGAGATAGGTGGTCTTTCTGAATCTTTTGACTACATGGTAACAAAACTACAAGAAGCAGAAATTACAATTAAACAAAAAGAGGAAGTGATCAAGCAACAAGAAGACATTCTTTTAAAATTTTCTCAACATACTCAAAATGACTGTGTTGGAGTCATAGACATGAAAGACTCTACTAAGATTTCGGCTAAATTATCTGATGTAGATGTCACAAAGTTATATGAAATTTTTCTAAACTTTATGGCAAAAATTGTTCGTAACTATAACGGAGAAGTAGTTAAAAATATTGGAGATGCCCTGATGTTTAGATTTCCAAATACAAGTCTTGATGACGATTCAGAAATGAAAAATATTTTGGAATGTTGTTTAAACATGATTGAATCTCGTGGTGAATTAAAGAAACAACTTGAAGCAGAAAAAATGCCTGAATTAAATTATAAAATTAGTATTAGTTATGGATCTGTAAAAGTGGCTCAAAGTACTACCTCTACTATTAGTGATATTTTTGGCCCGACTGTTAACAGGTGCTTTAAAATAAATTCACTGTGCCCAGAAAATAGTCTTATTATTGATGATAATTTGTATAAAATTCTAAAAAACTTTGATGAGTATACTATTTCACAATTATCTGAAACTGAAATAAACAAAAAATATGGATATACAATTTTCCAAGTTAAAAGAATGAACTAATTTCACATCAACAATTTTTTTGTTGCAAGTAAAATTAATTGTAATGTCAATTGAAATTTGCTAAATAACTATATGGCAGAAAATTTGCTTTTATCATGTCTTGAAAGCATCTGATCTATTTGTAAAATGTCTGGAAGCTGAAGGTGTAGAATACATTTTTGGTATTCCTGGTGAGGAAAATGCTGACATGATGATGTCTTTATTAAAATCAAAAATACAATTCATTATTACTCGACATGAACAATCTGCAGCATTTATGGCAGATGTATACGGAAGACTAACCAAAAAAGTAGGAGTTTGTCTTGCAACTTTAGGTCCAGGAGCTACTAATCTAACAACTGGAATTGCAAATGCTAACATGGATAGATCCAAAGTCTTAGCAATCACTGGACAAACTAGTGTGGATTCACTACACAAGGAATCACATCAAAACATGGATGTCATTACAATGTTCAAACCAATTACAAAATGGAATTGGTCTGTAAGAAATGCTGATAGCATTCCTGAAGTGATTAGACGTTCATTTAAAATTTCACTTGAAGAAAAAGTAGGAGCTACACACATTGAACTTCCACAAGATATAGCAAAAACAACTTCAAACATCCTACCCCTTGTACCTACTGATACATTACGTTCTCCTGCAAACATGTTTTTGATAAAAAAAGCAGTACAACTCATTTTGAATGCAAAAAAGCCTCTAATTCTTGTAGGTAATGGATGTGTTCGAGAAAATGCAACATTTTACGTAAGAAAATTGGTAGAATTAACTGGAATTTGCTCAATGAATACATTCATGGCAAAAGGTGTAATTTCAGATAAATCTAAACATCATTTACAAACAATCGGAATTAAGGAAGCAGATCATGCGCTATTGGCCATGAAAGAGGCTGATTTGGTCATTGCAATTGGATATGATTTAGTGGAGTATAGTCCAAAATTTTGGAATCATTCATTAGATAAAAAAATTCTTCATATTGATTTTACCTCTTCTGAAACTGATACGTATTACACCCCTGCTGTAGAAATTGTTGCAGATATTGAATTAACTATTGATCTAATTTTATCTGAATTAGAAAAAGAAAAAGAAAAAGATCCATGCATTTCCTGTTTTCCTGCACATGAGATACCAGAGTCATTTAAAAAAATAAAATCAGAAGTTACTCACAAAATTTCTAAATACAAAAATGACACATCATATCCAATAAAACCTGAAAAATTAATTACTTCTGTGAGAAAAATATTGGGTCCTAGAGATATTGTTTTGTCAGATGTTGGTGTTCATAAATTATGGATTTCAAAAATTTATGATACTTATTTTCCTAATACTTGTATAATTCCAAATGGATTTTGTTCAATGGGTTTTTCATTACCTGGAGCACTTGCTGCACAAATTGTACATCCTGAAAAAAATATTGTTGCAATGTGTGGTGATGGTGCATTTTTAATGAATGTACAAGAATTAGAAACTGCAGTTCGTTTGAAATTACCTGTAATTATTGTGGTTTGGGTTGATGGAGAATATGGATTAATTGCATTAAAACAAAAAATGGAATTTGGACAAACAGGATTTACTAAATTCACTAATCCTGACTTTGTAAAATTAGCTGAAAGTTTTGGTGCTACTGGATTCAAAGTAAGTTCTACAAAAGAATTTGAAGAAACATTTGAAAAAGCCACTGGTATAACAAATGGCCCAGTAATTATTGCTGTAGATGTAGATTATTCAAGAAATAATATCTTACTTAATGATGAGTATTGTGATTTACCTAGTAAATAACGCCATCAACATTGCTTGTTTGAAAGTGTAAAATCCATTTGAATATTTTTTATTCATTCCAATTTTTCCAGTTGTTTCTTTTTCACATATGATGTATGGATAATACGTGTCATTCATTACATGAATATGCCTGTAATTACCATTCATTACCTTTTAAAACCAATAGTATTTATACCAAGTTTATTTCTGTGGTATTATGAGTACACAAACAGCAAAAACAAATCAGTCAAACGATGTATTTGCAATTTACAAACAAAATGTACAAAAATGCTTTGAGAGTGTTACAAAAAATACTCCACAGTATTTTCAAGCAACAACACATTTTCAAGAAGAATGTATGAAAGCTGCACAAAAATCATTTGATGCTGCAATCACAATGCAACAAGAATTTGCACAAAAATCTGGACTATCCTCTGATGTTCCTGATGCTGCAAAATCTGTAATTGTTGATTTCAACAAACAAATTATTCAAGCAAGTAGCATTCAAAATCAAATTGTAAAAACTACTGTTGATACTACAACTCAAAATGTAAAAACATTCAATGACAATGTCTCTACATTTACTGATTTGAACAAAAACATTATCCAATCTTGGATAAACACTTGTACCCCTACAAGAAACTAGGGTAACTTTTTTTATTTTATTTATAAAATAGGCTTTTTGCAGCTCTGTTTATAATTTCACTATCTGTATTGTTCAAACTTTGTGCGATGATTGCAACCTCATCTTGGTTAACTGCATGGTCGAGTGTAAGATATACTGTAAACATTGGAATGTACACCATTAGCTGCTGCATTTTTTCTCGCATGATGTGAATGTATGTTGTTTTTCCATAAACCTCATCAAAATGCTCTCGTCTGTTTCTCCTTGAACTTACCTGGTAGTAAAATAGTATGCGGTCTGCATCTGGCTCGTTTGGTGTACTGGCCTTTGAGGATTGGTCCAACACCACATGTCCTTCCAAATCAATTAATCCCAAGTGTTCAATTCCTGAATGAATCTCAAAAATGTGTTTTGCTAATTCTTTAATTTCTGCAGTTGTCATGAATTCATTTAATCTTACTAATATAAAATTAATTGCATATTTAAAAAATCATTAATTTACAATAACTGATTTTACATTAACGAATTCTTTGATTCCATAGTCTGATAACTCTCGTCCTATGCCTGAATTTTTTACTCCACCAAATGGAACACGAGGATCTGAAATTACCATGGAATTAATGTACACCATTCCTGCATCTATGTCCTTTGCCAAATTGTTTTCAATGGCATATTTCTCAGACCAAATGCTGGAACCCAATCCAAATTCTGTGTCATTGGCAATCTTGATTGCCTGTATTGGATTTTTCACAGAAATTATTGGAGCAACTGGACCAAACACTTCTTCACGTGATACTGACATTTCTGGCTGTACATGTGTAAGGACTGTTGGATTGAAGAAAAATCCAGTTCCATTTGGTGTATTTCCACCAGTTAGGACTTTTGCTCCCGCACTAGTTGATTCGCTAATCTGTTTTGCAATAACTTCACGAGAATCTCCACGAACAAGCGGACCGATGGTGGTTTTTGGATCAAGCGGATCTCCCACAATTTGTTTTTCAACATGTTCCTGGAATTTTTTTGTAAATTCTTCTAAAACCTCTTCTTGCACAATAAATCTTTTAGCTGCAATGCAACTTTGACCATTGTTGAGAAATCTTGATGCTACTCCAACTTCAGCTGCTTTGTCCACATCTGCATCTTTTAGTACTACAAACGGATCACTTCCTCCCAATTCTAAAATAAATTTGTGTAAATTTTGACTTGCAATTTCTGCAACGCGTTTACCTGCTCTTGTACTTCCTGTGATGGATACTGCATCAACTGGAGCTTGTGCAAGTGCTTCACCTACGGTATAATTTCCAACTAGATGTCTAAACACCCCTTTTGGAAAACCTGCTTCTTCAATTACATGTTGTAGCGTGTTTCCTGATAATGGACATACACTAGAGTGTTTTAAAACAACAGTATTGCCTGCAAGCATTGCAGGTAGACAAAATCGAAGTGCTTGCCAAAATGGAAAATTCCAAGGCATAATACATCCAATTACTCCTAGAGGATCAAAACGGACATAGCTACTTTTAGCATCCGTGTCTAATTCTTCAGGCTCTAAAAACTTGGGACCGTTATCTGCAAAATATTCACATACCCAACTACATTTTTCAATTTCTGCAAGAGACTCTCTGATGGGCTTTCCCATCTCGTTTGTAATGATGGTCGCAAACTCTGTTTTTCTAGCATGCAAAATGTGACCTAAAGATCTTAGCAGTTTGGACCTTTCAGAAATATCAATTTTTTTCCAAATTGAATTAAAAACCATTCTTGAATCTTGCACCTCGTCTTTCACTTGTTCAGCTGGAATGGCATCATACTCTGCAAGAATTTCTTCAGTTGCAGGGTTTATTGTTGTAATTTTCACAATTTTTGTAGAATTTTTTTAAAATTTATAGATTGTGAATTGTACATGCAATTTGCAGCATTTTTGAAATATTTTATAGATTAAAAACTAAATTACTTGAATTGATCAAACATTTTAAAATTATACTCCATCACAGTTGACATAAAATTATCCCAACTTTTCATTGCAGATAATTGCGTTTCTGTAGAATACTTTCTAAACTGAGCATAGTAATCCATTTGTTGTATCATGTTATCTGTATGGGCTTTGGTATATTCTCCAAATGCCTTAACAACTCCTTTATCTACGCCTAATTTGTCAAACAATTCTTTCTCACATGTAATACACGAATCAAAAGTATTGTTCATGCTATGAAGATATGCCGTATATAGTTCAGAGAACTGTTGCATTTTTAGAGGCAACTGAGATTCTAATTTTTTTGTAATTTCATGAGTATTGTTTTTTAGTATTTGTGAAACAGATTCTGTCTGAGTATTTTCTTTATTCTCTATTTTATTGTTAGTTTCTTCTTTTGTTGTACTCATGATTTTCAAAAATTACATGGTTATTTAATTGAAGCAACAATATCTTATTTTGAACCCATTCTGCTAGGCTCACCAATTTTGGTGTTTACAAACTGGTCCATTGCTTCTTTTTCTGTAATCTCTCTTAGATTTGATTGAACTTGCTGAACAGATTCTAAGGATTCAGACATTTTTGAAATACATTCCCTTAACTGTGCTTCAGAATGCACTTCGATCTTATTTTTACACTCAAAACAATTTTCTGCCATTATACTATACAATCAAATTGGTATTGTTAATTAATTTTTTACAAATTATTCAATATGTGCTGATTACCATTTGATACCATTTGAAGACATATGCTGGCATTAGATTTTTTAATCCTTTTGTATTATGTTTGATTAATTTTTCTGGAGTGTTTTATACATAGCAAGTATTTGTAATGGGATTTGTATTCAGCATAAAGCTCAAAGACTTGAAGAGGGTGGACGGTATGCTAATGGTCAAAAGAGATGTCAATGCTGTGATATTTACATTAAATGGGACGGAATATGGTGCCCTTGTTGCAATTATCGATTAAGATCAAAACCCAGAAACAAAAAGTATAGAGGAAAATATGAATCTAGAATTAAAAAACAGGAGGTCATCATTAATGCCTTGTAAGGGAATTTGTCACCATCATAAACCCACTTGGATTTCACAAACACTACGGTATGCTAATGGTCAAAAGAGATGTGCTTCATGTGAGGTGTATTTGGTATGGGATGGAAGATACTGTCCCTGTTGTGGCAGATTGTTGCGACAAAAACCTAGAACTGTAAAGAGCAAACAAATGTTTGTTGAACAAAAAATGAGGTTACAAAAAAATCAATGATTAATTTTAATAATTTCAAAAAATCTATCCCTTTTTGTAAAATAAAAATTAAACAACAGGAGATGTCCCTTTTTGGTTTGTAATGGAATATGTCATAACTACAAGACAATTGTGCGAATTAATCATTGTCAATATGTAGGTGACCAAAAAAGATGTCAAAGATGTGAAATTTACATTAAATGGAGTGGAAAATACTGCCCATGTTGCCATCATCAACTGAGAACTAGGCCCCGCAACTCAAAAGCCAAACGAAATTTTTTAAAAAAATTATACATTGAGGTAAATAATTAATGGTTTGCAAAGGTGTCTGTCACAGATATAAGACAAAAAGTAATCTTAATGGATTACGATACGCTAATGGACAAAAAAGATGCAACGTCTGTGAAATCTTTGTAAACTGGGACGGGCTATGGTGTCCGTGTTGTGGCATGCACCTGAGAACCAGGCCAAAAATTTCAAGATATCGACAAAAATGTATCGTACAAGTAAAGAGTAGTGGGGGCAGTCTATCTTAGTAAAATCTGCATTTGTTTTAATAAAATGCAATAATCTGTATGCAGAGCAAGTAATTGTTAATTTAAAAAAAATTGAATCCGTTAAAGAGATTCAGGGAACATATGGATCATTTGATATACTAATCAAAATCGTAACAAATGACGCAAAAGACTTTGATGAAATAATTTCTACTCAAATTAGAACCCTTGAAAATATCACTTCTACTGTAACTCTAAACCTAGATAATTTTAAAGAAAATTAAATCAACGAGAAAAGGTTGGAAAACCCTGAACTTAGAACTACAACTTAACACGAATTGTTTTCCTTACTCACCACTCTACGACGCAGACATGGTGGTTTCTCGTTACTTTCATTATGTAAATATTGTATTTAAGATTGATCTAAAAATTTTATAGAATTATTAAATTATTTTTGAAATAATTACAAATATTATTTTTGATATTTAATCAAAATAAAATATCATTCAACATATTCAAGAACTAGTATATCCTAATCATAATCCATTGAGTGAATCAAAACGAATGTGTAAAAATCAATGTATAAAGTACAAGGCACTAAAACCTGCAAACGGTTCAAAATTAGCAAAAATTACTGATGCATCTACTGAAATTGGAAAAATGCAGGCAATAAAACCACTATACGATATGATTACAGAATCTAAAGGTGAATCCATCCCTGTTTTCATTAATCTATTATCTCTATTTGATTCTCTAGTAATTTGGCAACAAACCCATCCTACACCAATTGGAATGGACAAACACATCGATTATTTACAAAAAATTTTACGGGAACGTATTGCAAAGCGATAATTCCATAGATGAATTGGTATGTCTTGCAAAAGATGCAGATTATACCCTAACTCAAAATATAAGAAAAATAGTTTTAGATTTGTTACATCAAAGTGTGAAACCGAACACTAGTGATTTTGATAAAATTTTATCACTTGGAAGATTTTTTGATAATAAAATTGCAAACCAAATAGGAACTACAAAAAATAATGAACTCCTATCAGATTCACAAAAAAGTAAAGAACTATCTGACAAAGTATCTTCATGTATATCTAAAATTAATCAAATGTCTTACAACAAATTGCTTATAGTTATAGATCAACACTCTATTGGTGGAGTAGATTCTGCAACAAATTATATTCTAACTGGAACTAGAACGGCAAGATTCAAACGATCAAAAATTACTTGATTAACTTATCCTATTTTACAGCAACTTTTACTTTGTAATCCTCTAACAATCCAATAAATTGAAAAAATTAAAACCCCTACTGAAATAAATTTTAATTCCAACCCTTGCATTGGAAACAACGACAATCCTCCAATTGCTCCTAAAATTACGGCTAATGGTGCAGTACAGGCTGGACATCCTGGAGTAAAGGCTGCAAACACTCCACCAAATATTGCAGTTGAATTTGTTTTAACTGAATTAACCTTCACTGAGTTCATTTTCTTTATCTGATTCATTTTATACGCCATCATTGCAAAATTGATTCCAGCAAGGGTTGAAATCACTACTGTCAATCCAATTGATGTTATGATGTAGTGTGGAGCTAATTCTATTGCTACATCAAAATGAGTTGGCAGCATTGACATTGTTAAAAAATAATAAATTATTCCTAGTCCTACCCCGCTGATTATTCCAATCCTTGCATATTTTTTCATAGTCAGTACATTTGAAATTAATTGAATCTTAGTTACCATGTAGTTTACTTTGCAATCCATCTTATTTTAACCATTTATTGACAGACAAAGATTCTTAGCCTATACTTCTAGATTTTAATTATGACAGAATTTTCATCTAATGAAAAAACCATCTTAGTTCAATATGGCATTAAAAAATATGAAAACGAGGATGTGATTTTTGAAAAATTAAAAACTATCTTGTCCGAAAAAGATATTCAAAGAAATATTGACACTTTGATTGGAACTCAACGAGTTAGAAGAATAGGCCCTGAAATTCTTGAAAACAACGAGAGTCATACTGAATTACCTGACTTGCCTGAAAATCTAAAATCCGTAATTGAAAATCTGTAATTTAAAATCCTCTAATCCCTTGCGGACGTACCATCTCTGGATGTTCTTTCATCCATTCTACTTTATCTAACATTTCTTGTTTATCTTCAGGGAACGTACCTTTTACCGTATATGCGTTTGAGCCGTGATTTACTCTAAATACAATTTCTTCTTTTGTGTTAATTTGATTGATCAACTCATAAAGTTCTTCCAATGATTCATCATCATTTATCCTGATAAATTCACCTTCATATTTGTCGATAAATTCTTGTTTGATTCCATTTTCTAAATAAAGTGTTAATGCACCAACGTAATGTGGTGAACATGCGCTAATGACTTCTGCAGTTCCTTGGATGTGGTCTTTTGAATATTTTTTTCCACCCAAACCCAAAATCACCATACACGACATAATGTAGCCAGCTTCTTTTGCTTTGTTAACTGATTTGATGATTGTTTTTGCAACAGCACCTTTTGTTACTTTTTTTAAAACAATATCTGAGCCACTTTCAATTCCTAAATAGAACATATCCAATCCTGCTTCGTTCATTTTCTTTAGTTCCTCTGATGTCTTTTTTAGAATATTCATAGGCATTGCATAACATGAAATTCTCTCAATATTTGCAAATTTTTCTTTAATGTATTTTACAATTTTTATCATATATTCTGAATCTAGATTTAGTGCATCTCCATCTGCAAGAAATACTCTTTTAGTATCTGGTACATAATTTGCCATCATATCAATTTCAGCTTTTACATCATCCCATGTTCTTTCAGAATATTCTTTTGATCTATACATATCACAAAATGAGCACTCATTAAATGAACAGCCTAGTGTGACTTGAAAAATTAATGATCTAGCTTCTGATGGTGGCCTGTACAACGGTGCATCATAATTTAACATCATGTTTCTATCTATTTCATTTTCTTTGATTATCTTTTTTATAGTTTCTATCATGATTTCAGGCACAAGTATTCTAGAATTTAGAATATTTATCAAATTATTAAAAATTGGTTTAAAATAATTCTAATTTATTTATACCAAAAATTATTAAAATCATGCTACAAGAATATCTAAAACTTAACAAAAATATTCTAATTGCATTTACAGCATCAATAGTCGTTTCTGCAATAATTGCACAACTTCTTTCTGAACAAACTGATTATCTAAATGCTACTTATACAACAATTGCTGATTATGTAATTTATTTTTCTGTTTTTAGTTTTTTATTTTATTTGGATAATAGAAAAAAATATGTTTTAGAATCTGGTAAAACTGATACTGTAAAATTAAAGCACGATCTTAAA
>Ga0315316_10000933_pt1 | contig 19794 bp, 20 predicted proteins | sample M160m3416metaG_FD_203702 | JGI IMG/M metagenome (GOLD analysis project Ga0315316, IMG submission 203702) | Ammonia-oxidizing marine archaeal communities from Monterey Bay, California, United States - M1 60m 3416 | ecosystem: Environmental > Aquatic > Marine > Intertidal zone | place: USA... | reverse complement strand
ACTTGAAGTCTAGCAGTCGCGCGGCGTTCATCCAGGAGTGACAGACGTTGTTGCCATCGCCCAACCAGCAAACTTTCCGCCCGCTGATGTCCCCTCGCACTTCGAAGTAGGTTTGCAGATCAGCGAGTATTTGGCAGGGGTGATAGTCGTCGGTCAAACCATTGATGACAGGCACACTGGAGTGCGTCGCAAACTGCTCGACATCGGCGTGGGCGAAAGTCCGGATCATGACAATATCCACCATCGAGGAAATGACCCGGGCACTGTCTTGTATCGGTTCGCCTCGACCCAGCTGCGTATCCTGACCCGAGAGAAACAGTGCGCTTCCCCCCAGCTGCGCCATACCGGCTTCAAATGACACGCGGGTGCGGGTTGACGCCTTGGTAAAAATCATCGCCAGCACTTTGCCGTCGAGAGTATGCGTCGCGGCACCTTCGCGGTGCTGGTTTTTGAGCTCAATCGCCCGATCAATGAGGCCGCGTACTTCATCGGGCGAGAGATCCATAAGGGTCAGAAAATGTCGTGGCGCGGTCATGCGCGGTCTTCCTGCTGTGCGATCTCGTTGAGGATTTGCGCGATACCTGCGCCCATTTCACCCGCCTGTTCCAAGCTCATTACCAGTGGCGGCAGCACCCGTATAGTATCCCCCCCGGCGATATTGAGCAGCAATCCCCGATCGAGGCCGCGCTGCACGATCTGATCAGTCGCGGTAGTGGGTTGTATGCCTATCATAAGACCTCGTCCTCGCACTTCGGTAACTAGCGCTGGGTCTGTCAGGTGACCGTGCAAGGCTGTGAGCAGTGCGTCTCTAATGTGATTAGCCTGCGACATCACATTCTCTTCTGTGAGCGTGGTCAGCACCGCCTGCGCAGCGGCGCAGCACAGTGGGTTACCGCCATAGGTGGAGCCATGGTCGCCGGGACCCAGTTGCTCAGCGGCGACGCCTCTCGCCATACAGACTCCAATGGGCAGACCATTGCCCAATCCCTTTGCGGTGAGCAACACGTCGGGCTCCACCGCCATTTGTTCAAACACATAGGCTGAACCGCAGCGTCCGTTTCCCGTTTGAACCTCGTCGAATATCAGTAACCACTGATGTTTTGTGCAGAGCGAGCGCAGGCCTTGGAGATAATCAGTATCCAGTGGTCGGATCCCGGCTTCTCCCAAAATGGGCTCCACCAGCACAGCGACCACGCCGTTCAGTGTCTCGCCCAGGGCGTCGATTGCGGTGAGATCATTGGGTGGTACTCGCACAAACCCCTCCAGAAGAGGCCCGAAGCCTTGGCGAATTTTCTGGTTGCCCGTGGCTGACAGCGCGCCGATTGTGCGGCCGTGGAAGGCGCCATCAAGCACAATAATCTTCGGTGTCTCGACACCCTTTTGGTGGCCGAAGCGCCGCGCTAGTTTTATCGCCGCTTCATTCGCCTCTGCACCCGAATTGCAGAAAAACATGTTTTCCATGCCGGTGATGGCGCGAAGCTGCTCTGCCACCGCTTCCTGCAGACCGATGTGGAACAGGTTAGAAGTGTGCACTAATCGTTTGGCCTGATCGGTGATCGCCTTGGTGACGCGGGGATGTCCATGCCCCAGATTAGTGACAGCGATGCCGGACACGCCATCCAGATAGGCGCGATCCGTCGTGTCGTACAGCACCGCGCCTTCTCCTCGAGAGAAAGTGACAGGCAGGCGACCGTAGGTCGGCATAATGGCAGGCGTCGCGTCTGGCATCGTGTTTGGGCCCAATATATCGGCGGGGAGCAAGAGTAGCGGAGCGCCAGACGGAGTCAAATACGTCACATCGGTAGTTTTACGCGCGGGGCCTCTCTTGCAGTGCCATTGTCGTATTACAATAGGGGCCGCAATCAATCCCAAGCAATGGCGTGTGACCGCCACGATGGAGCAGTGTATGGACATTATGGAGACGATCCGCGAGCAGGTAGAGGGGAATCGCATTATTCTCTACATGAAGGGCTCGCCTAACCAACCCCAATGCGGGTTTTCTGCAAAAACCGTTCAGGCCTTGATGTCCTGCGGTGAAAAATTCGCCTATGTGGATGTGTTAAGTAGTCCCGATATCCGCGCGAATCTGCCGACCTACGCCAACTGGCCTACGTTTCCACAATTGTGGGTGGATGGCGAACTGGTGGGTGGCTGTGACATCGTCTGCGATATGGAAACCTCCGGCGAGCTCAAGGAGTTGGTGTCAGCGGGAGAAGCTGAAGGTGGGCAGGAGTAAGCCCCCGAGTCAGTGACGGGAAAGGTAATGGATATTCAAACCGCTATGGCAGAAATGGGGTATGCGGCGCGCGCCGCATCCCGTGCGGTGGCCAGTGCCAGCGGCGAGCAACGCAATGCGGCGTTGATAGCGATACGGGAGGCGATCACTGCCAACCGCGAGGCCATTCTGGCGGCTAACGAGGCTGATTTGGAGCAGGGCCGCAGCAATGGGCTGGATGCGGCCCTGATGGATCGCCTCGCACTCACGCCGGCAAGATTGGACGCGCTGGAAGAGGGGCTTTCTCAGGTGGCTGCCTTGCCCGATCCTATCGGCGTGATCACCGATCTACAGCGGATGCCGTCAGGCATTGACGTCGGCACCATGCGTGTCCCGCTGGGCGTTATCGGTATGATTTACGAGTCGCGGCCAAACGTCACGGTGGAGGCCGCCTCTCTTTGTCTAAAGGCGGGTAACGCCGTCATTCTCCGAGGCGGTTCCGAAGCGATCCATTCCAATACCAAGCTGGGTGAGGCGTTGGCCTCTGGGCTATCGAAAGCGGGTATGCCGGTCGAGGTGGCGCAGGTGGTGCCGGTCGTCGATCGCGCAGCAGTGGGGGCAATATTGACCATGCCGGAATACATCGATCTGGTGGTGCCACGCGGCGGGAAAGGGCTGATTGAGCGGGTCGCTGCCGAAAGTAAGGTGCCGGTTCTGGCGCACCTTGACGGCATTTGTCACGTCTATATCGATAGTGATGCAGACTGCGAGAAGGCCCATCGCATTGCGTTCAATGCCAAGACTCAGCGTTACGGCACCTGCAACACGATGGAAACGCTGCTGGTCGCCAAGGCGCAGTCGGCGATGCTGCCCGACTTAGTGATGGCGCTGCAGGCAGAGGGTGTCGAACTAAGGGGTTGTGCGGAGTCGCGCCGAGTCGCCCCGGCGATCACAATCGATGCCTCGGAGGCGGATTGGTCGACGGAGTACCTGGCCCCGATATTGTCAGTCAAGATGGTCAACGATGTGAGCGACGCGATGGCGCACATCGCACAGTATGGCTCCGACCACACCGAAAGTATCGTGACCGAGAACCCCGAGACAGCATCGCGATTTTTACGCGAGGTCGATTCCGGCTCGGTGATGCATAACGTTTCCACCCGGTTTGCAGATGGTTTTGAGTACGGTCTCGGTGCTGAGATTGGTATTTCCACTGGCAAGCTCCACGCAAGGGGCCCGGTAGGCTTGGAAGGCCTGACCTCACGTAAATACATCGTTAAGGGTGATGGCCACATACGCCAGTGAGCGCGATCATGACTGACGCTGGCGGTCCTGTGGGTTTTCTGGGCGGCGCGTTTGATCCCGTGCACATCGGACACTTGCGCGGAGCCATGGCGGTGCGCGACTGCCTCGATCTCGAGCGCGTTGATTTGATCCCCGCCGCACAATCTCCCTTGAAAGACTCGGCTAGTCTCAGCGCCTCCCATCGCGCGGAGATGCTGCGTCTGGCGGTCGCCGCCGTGCCGGGTCTGGAGGTAGACCCCTTGGAGTTGGACCGCCCGGGGCCGTCTTACACGATTGACACCTTGAAGAGTCTCCGTCTGGAATACGGCGCCGAGCGCACGCTTGTGTGGATCGTCGGTTCGGACGTCCTCGCAACACTGCCACGGTGGTCTCAATGGCAGCGGCTACTCGACTTCGCTCATCTGGCGGTCATGGATCGTCCCGGGACTTTGCCGCCAGCGGCCGAAGTCTCCAGTTGGATGGCACATCATAAAGTGGATCAGACCGCGCTGCTGTCGCGGCCTGCCGGAGGAGTGATCAGTTTGCAGCAGCCGCTTCTCGATATTGCGTCGTCTGATATTCGCGCAATGATCAGTGCGGGGCGTGACCCTCGCTTTCTGCTTCCCGATACAGTAATGGAGTATATTGGCCAGCATGGTCTTTTTGGTTTTAACAACACATGAAAGCTGAAACTTCGGTCCCGGATATACCCCACGGCGCTGCGTTGCTCTCGCTCGCACAAACGGCGCTTGAGGATCTCAAAGCGTTAGAGCCTGTGGTGCTCGATGTCCGGGAACTCAGTTCAGTGATGGACTGGTTAGTGGTGGCCAGTGGGACATCAAGCCGCCACGTTAAATCTCTCGCTAACAACGTCCTGATGAAGGCCAAAGAGCAGGGGGTCCGACCCTTGGGCGTCGAAGGTGAGCGAGGTGGTGAGTGGGTACTCGTGGATTTCGGTGATGTCGTGGTCCATGTCATGCAACCAGCAGCCCGAAATTTTTACGATCTTGAGCGACTGTGGTCTGTGCAGAGCGCGCAACCTCAGGACAGCTGATGCGGCTACGAGTGCTGGCAGTAGGGCAAAAAATGCCGGCATGGGTAGATCAGGGGGTCAAAGAATATGCGCGTCGTCTGCCCCGAGAAATGCCAGTGGAGTGGCTGGATATTCCACCGGCGAAACGCGGGAGTTCCTCCGAGGAGCGTTACCGAGAACAGGAAGCCGACGCGATTCATGCGCGCCTCAGTCGCGATGATTATTTGATTGCCCTCGACGTTGCGGGCCTAGAGATCAGCACCGAGATGATTGCCGAGCGATTTGACCAGTGGCAAATGCAGGGTGAGCAGGTAAGCATCGCTATCGGCGGGCCGGACGGTCTGCACAAGAGTGTTCTTGGCATGGCAAAAGAGCGGTGGTCTTTCGGGCGCATCACGCTGCCGCATCCGTTGGTGCGCGTGATTCTCTCGGAGCAGCTGTATCGCGCATGGTCGATAAAGGCAGGCCATCCCTATCATCGGGGTAACTGATGCTCAGACCACTTGATGCCCTGCGAGATACGCGTCGGGAGTGGATGATTAACCGCTCCAGGCTGATCGCTGCGCTGCTGGGCATTTCCCTCCTGCTGACGGCCCTCGTTTATCGCTATTACTCGTTGCAAATTACGCAGCATGAGGACTTTCTCACCCAATCGGATCGCAACCGCATCAGGGTGGAAGTCATTCCGCCGACCCGCGGGCAGATTGTCGATCGCAAGGGACGGTTACTGGCGGCGAATAAACCCACCTTTGTGATCGGCGTGGTCAGAGAGCGGAGCGCGAATTCAGAGGCATTAATACTGGCCCTGACAGAACGTCTGTCGCTCACCGATCGTGAGCTGGAGGCGTTTCGGGAGCGTTCGGAGCGGCGACGCCCTTTTGAGTCAGTACCGATTAAGCTCGGGCTGGACGATACGGCTCTCGCGAGCGTAGCGGTGGATCTGCATGCGATGCCGGGAGTGGTGGTTGATGCCCAGTTGACGCGCGATTATCCCTATGGTGAAGCGCTCAGCCATGTTCTGGGTTATGTCGGAAGAGTCAGCGCGGATGATCTGGACGAACTTGACCCAGAGCGCTATCGAGGCACGCTGCATATCGGCAAAGTCGGTGTGGAAAAGCGCTACGAGCCGCTCTTGCACGGCAAACCCGGATTTCACCATATCGAAACGAACGCCCACGGACGTGTGTTGCGCGTACTGGAAAAACAGGCGCCCGAACCGGGCAAGAACCTACGCCTGTATCTGGATCTGGATTTACAGCGCGAGGCCGTGGCAGCGCTAGGTGATCAACGAGGGGCAATCGTGGCGTTGGATCCGGCTACTGGCGGCGTGCTGGCGATGGTTTCCAATCCCAGCTACGACGCGAATCTTTTTGTTGAAGGGATCAGCTACTCCGATTATGCCCAGCTGAGAGGCTCGCTGGATACGCCGCTCCTGAATCGCGCGGTACAGGGCCAATATCCGCCGGGATCAACGATCAAGCCACTGATTGGCCTTGGCGCGCTAGAGCGCGATTTCGTTACGCCAGACACGGCAATACCTGACCCTGGTTGGTATCGACTGCCCGGCGATGATCGGCGGTATCGTGACTGGACGTTGCGAGTGCGCGGGACGGGCCACGCCGAAACGGTGGACTTGCATATGGCTATCGCAGAGTCCTGCGATACGTATTTTTACGATTTAGCCCACCGTATGGGGATCGATACGATGGCAGAGGCACTGCAGCCTTATGGCTTGGGGCAGCGAACGGGGATCGATACCACCGGCGAGCAAGACGGTATTTTACCCAACAGCCAATGGAAGCGGACTGCCTTGGGTGAGCCGTGGTATCCCGGTGAAACGATCAGTGCCGGCATTGGTCAGGGTTATATGCTGGCGACGCCCCTGCAGTTGGCCCAGGCGGCCATGATGCTGGCGAATAAGGGAGAGAGTTTTGTGCCATCGGTGGTGCATCGTGTGGGTGACCTCACCGTCGGCGGTGTGCAGCGACCACCGCGGGAGATTGATGAAGATGATTGGAAAGCGGTGGTCGCTGGCATGGTAGATGTCGTGCATTCGCCGCGGGGGACCGCGGCAAGCATCGCCAAAGGTATCGGTTATCAGATGGCGGGCAAAACCGGGACTTCCCAGGTGGTCAGCATCGCGCAGGATGCCATTTATGACGAGGATGCCATCAGCGAACGCAACCGCAACCACGGACTCTTTATTGCCTTTGCGCCTGTCGAGAAGCCCCGCATTGTGGTCGCGGTGATCGCAGAGAATGGCGGCGGCAGCGGTGCGGCATCGCCGGTAGCCCGCCGCGTGATCGATGCGTGGCTGGGAGAGGCCGGGGATGTCTGAGTACACGCGCTTTTTAGAGGGCTCTGACCGGGACTTTTCCCGAGCACAGACCCCAGCAGAGCGTTTGCATCTCGATGTAGTGTTACTCACCCCCGTGTTAGCCATCGCCGCGATGGGTTTATTTGTTCTGTTCAGCGCGTCAGATGGCGACTGGAACACGGTGAACCGTCAGATTCGTAACTTTGTGGTGGGCTTCGGCGTGTTATTAGTGGTGGCGCAGGTTCGCCTCGACACCCTTGAGCGCTGGGCCCCGGCACTCTATCTGGCGGCGCTGTTGTTATTGCTGATGATTCCCTTCTTCGGGGTTGGCGCGAAGGGTGCGCAGCGCTGGTTGAGCCTCGGTGTTATCCGCTTTCAGCCCTCCGAGATCATGAAGATTGCGATGCCCTTGGTGGTGGCCGCGTGGATCGTCCGCCACGGACTGCCACCGCGTCTTGGTGTCACCGTTGTCGCGCTACTCATGATTGCCTTGCCCGCAGCAGCGATTGCGGTCCAGCCTGATTTGGGAACGGCGATTTTGGTCGCCGCCAGTGGTGTGTTCGTGGTGTTTATGGCTGGGGTCAGCTGGTGGCAGATACTGTCGGGCGCGCTGGCCGCGCTGGCCTGTATCTGGCCCGCCTGGCTGTATCTACTGAGGGATTACCAAAAACAGCGGATCCTCACGCTGTTTGACCCGGAAGCGGACCGACTGGGGGCCGGTTGGAATATCATCCAGTCCAAAACGGCCATCGGGTCAGGGGGTTGGAGCGGAAAGGGGTGGCTACAGGGCACCCAGTCGCATCTGGACTTTTTGCCCGAGAGCCAAACGGATTTTATTATCTCGGTATTGGCAGAGGAATGGGGCTTACGGGGCGTTTTGGCTCTGTTGGTGTTGTATGGCCTGGTGGTGGCCCGAGGCCTGTGGATTAGCTTTACCGCACAAACGAGCTACGGCAGATTGCTCGCCAGTGCGATCACTCTGACGTTCTGCGTTTATGTCATCGTGAATATGGGCATGGTGGCGGGGGTTCTGCCCGTCGTCGGGGTACCATTGCCTTTTGTGAGCTTCGGGGGGACTTCCATTGTCACCCTGTTGCTCGGTTTCGGTATTCTCACTGCGATCAGCACTGAAAAGAGGATTCTATCTAGATGAGCGCGATACGTTGTTTCTCATGCTCGCCTTTCCGACCCGTTCGACGCTGGCGCAGTCGCCTCTTGCTGATGGGGATTGGGTTGTGCCTCGCGACAGGTGTAAGTGCCGGCGATTACAGTGATCGGGAAGCGGCCAGTGCGGTGATCACCGCAGCTGAGGAAGCGGGAGTGGATCCGGAGTGGGCGAGGCAGCTCATCGACGCGGCGCAGCGACAACAAAGTATCCTCGAGGCGATCGCGCGTCCCGCAGAAAAAACTAAGGCCTGGCATGAATATCGCAAGATCTTTCTGACCGAACGCCGCATCACAGAAGGCGTGAGTTTCTGGAACGCTCACCAAAACACGCTGCAAACGGTCGCCGGGCGCACCGGCGTTCCACCGGAGCTCATGGTGGCCATTATCGGGGTAGAGACCTATTACGGTCGTATTACGGGCAGTTATCGGGTGATCGATGCACTCTCCACGCTCGCCTTTGACTACCCAAGACGGTCACCTTTTTTTACCAGCGAGCTTGAGCAGTTTCTGGTGCTCGCCTGGGAATCCGGCAAAGACCCGCTCGCCTTAAAAGGCTCCTACGCCGGCGCGATGGGCTACGGTCAGTTCATGCCATCGAGTTATCGCGCCTACGCCCGCAGTTACGAAGGAGAGACGGCACCTGATATCTGGGATGACCCGGCAGATGCGATCGCCAGTGTCGGCCACTACCTTAAGGCCCACGGATGGCGCTCAGGAGACGGCGTGACGGTAGGGGGTATCCCGGAGGACCCTGATCCAGATTTGTTCGAGCGGGGTTTGAAGCCCACACAGACCGTTGCCGCGCTGGCGCTTGAGGGGCTAAAGCCGGCTGAACCGCTTGATCCTAAAGTGGTGGCGACCCCGCTGCGTCTCGAAGAAGAGGGTGGAATGCGCTATTGGCTCGGCCTGCAGAATTTCTATGTGATCACTCGGTATAACCATAGCGCGATGTACGCGATGGCGGTGTGGGACCTCAGTCAGGCAATTGTTTCCGCGCGCTCGGAGCCTTGAATCGCTGCCAGGGCCTGCTCGTCTGGCTCGCTCTCACTGCCTTGGCAGCGTGCGCACCAATCTCGGTTAATGCACCCCAAGGCGTGGCGGACAGCGCGCCAAGTTCGATCGACGCTCCGGTCTGGCAGGACGCGGTGCCGCGTCCTGACCCTTTGCTGTCCAATGGTAATACGAGCCCTTACGAGGTCAATGGCCAGACCTACACGGTACTCGCCACGCACCGGGGTTACCGTGAGCAGGGCACCGCCTCTTGGTATGGGATGAAATTTCAGGGGCGGCCCACCGCTAATGGCGAAATTTTTGATGTGTTTGCTGCAACGGCGGCGCATCGCTCGTTGCCGATTCCCAGCTATGTGCGCGTCACCCACCTGCTTAACCAGCGGAGCGTTGTGTTGAGGGTGAACGACCGGGGACCCTTCCATCCCGACCGATTGATCGACTTATCTTACGGTGCGGCGAAGCAGCTTGGTTTTGCCGAGCAGGGCACAGCCTTGGTGCGGGTGGAGTCGATCGACCTGGCAGGCGTCGATGACCGGCGCGCATCAGCCGCATTGACGTATCGGTACCTGCAACTCGGCGCCTACGAGTCACCCGACACGGCCGATCAGGTCGTCAGGGAAGTTACCGATCGCTGGGGTTATCCCGCGACGACCAGTCTGGTGGATGCAGGGGGCAAAAGACTGCACCGCGTCAGAGTGGGGCCGTTTGCCGACCCGCAAGCGCTGGAGCGCGCGCGCGCTGCCCTGATGGAAAGTGGTCATCAGTCACCGCAGCGATTACCGTGAGCCCATGATTTTCATCGGGTGCCCCGCGGGCGTACACTGACGCCGTGTTTTATGACGGCCATGGAGAGATTCAATTGACGATAGGAGTGCGAATGACGCTGAAGCGTTCATTCCAATATCTGATTGGCGCGATGTGGTTGCCATTAGCAGCGCTAGCCAATACGGGCCTCGTGCCCGCGCCGCCCGCTATTAATGCTGACTCTTATTTGTTGGTTGATTTTGATACCGGAACGGTACTTGTCGATCACAACGCTGATCTGCAGCTGCCCCCGGCAAGTCTGACAAAGTTAATGACGGCTTATGTCCTCGCTCAGGAGGTCGAACTGGGCCGGCTCAGTTTGGACGATACTGTGCCGGTGAGCCGCAACGCGTGGTCCCAAAATCCCGTATTCAAAGGGTCTTCGCTCATGTGGATTGAGCCCGGTAAGCCTGTCACGGTCGCGGAGCTGGAGCGAGGTATCGTGATCTCGTCGGGAAACGATGCCACCGTTGCGATCGCCGAGCATATTGCGGGCAGTGAAGCAGCATTTGTGGATTTGATGAACCGTTACGCACAGGAGATGGGGCTGACGGGCACCCATTTTGAGAACAGTCACGGACTCCCGCACCCCGAGCATTTGTCGACTGCGCGTGACCTCGCCGCGACCGCGGTAGCCGCCATTCGTGACCACCCGGAGCGCTACGCGGTATACAAGGAGCAGAGCTACACCTACAACGACATCACGCAGTACAACCGCAACCACCTGTTGCGTGAGGATGACTCGGTTGATGGTTTAAAAACCGGGTATACCAGAGTCGCGGGGTATGGCCTTGTGGCTTCCGCTCAACGAGAGGGTATGCGACTGGTCTCTGTCGTCATGGGAAGCAGTTCGACCGCGAGCCGCAAATCAGAGACGCGGAGTCTGCTTAACTACGGATTTCGTTTTTATGAGACGGTGAGGCCCTTAAGCGCTGATATGACCCTTACCGAAGACCGAGTTTGGAAGGGCCAGGCGCAACAGGTCGCCCTCGGTGTCACAAAAGACGTTGTGCTGACCCTGCCCAGGAGCACGGCGCAGATCGACTTATCGACAGAGGTGATTAAGCCTCTTGTTGCGCCCCTGGCCATGGGTGATGTCGTGGGGCGGGTCGTCATGACTCGTTCAGGGGAGCCCGTCGGCGAGGTGCCACTGGAGGTATTGCAAGCGATTGAGCCGGCCGGATTTTTTGCTCGCTTATGGGATGCGATCCTGCTGTGGTTTCAGCAACTGCTGGGATGACTCTCGGTGACTGAGCCTCCACCCAAGATCGTTTTTCCTTGCTCTTACCCCATCAAAGTACTGGGACGAGCCGGGGAAGATTTTCAGCCCGCTGTCATGCGCATTTTTCACGAGCGGGCTCCGGGGTTCGAGCCGGGAGATGTCCTCATCAAGGACTCACGTAAAGGCACTTTTCAATCCATCACCATTACCATTGAGGCGCAGAGCGAGGACCAGCTGCGGTTAATCCATCAGGATTTGATGGACACTGGTTTGGTGTCTATGGTGCTCTGACGAGATGAGATGTCGTCATCTAGGCGTGGTGGATTATCAGTCGACCTTTGATGCCATGAAGGCCTTTACCGCCTCAAGGGCGCCCGGGACGCAGGATGAGATCTGGTTACTTCAGCATCCGCCCGTCTATACACAGGGCCTGTCCGGTAAGCCAGAGCACATCCTGAACACCGGAGACGTCCCCGTTATTCAAGTGGATCGCGGTGGGCAGGTGACTTATCACGGTCCGGGTCAGTGGGTGGCCTATGTGCTCTATGACCTGCGTCGTGCAAACGTCAACATCAGGGAGCTGGTGAATCTCCTTGAGACGGCGGTGGTGCAAGTGTTGGCGGAATCGGGGATAGCCGCCTGCGGGGATCCTGCAGCGCGAGGTGTCTATGTGGAGGGACGCAAGATCGCCGCACTGGGCCTGAAGGTCAGTAAAGGGCGCAGTTACCATGGTCTTTCGCTGAATGTTGATATGGATCTCACGCCCTTTGCCGGCATCAACCCCTGCGGTTATGAAGGGCTCGAAGTGACCTCGGTCTCACAATTGCTCGGCAGTGGTTGCCCCAATATGACTGAGATGGGCGATTCCCTGTTGCGGCATCTCCAACAGAACCTGCCTGACCCTTCCTGACGCGGCTGATATTGGCTGGCATAATCGCGCCTCCTCCAAGGAGCCGTCATGTCTGAACTACAGCGCGATGTCGACGCGCGTCGCACCTTCGCCATTATTTCTCACCCCGATGCGGGTAAGACCACCATGACCGAGAAACTGCTGTTGCTCGGACAGGCGATTCAGGTGGCGGGCTCGGTAAAGGGTAAGCGAGGGCCGCACGCAACCTCGGACTGGATGGCCCTTGAGCAGGAGCGGGGGATTTCGGTCACCTCGTCAGTGATGCAGTTCCCGTACCGCGATCGCTGGGTAAATTTGCTCGATACGCCGGGCCACGAGGATTTTTCAGAGGACACGTACCGCACCCTGACGGCAGTGGATTCGGCTTTGATGGTGATAGACGGTGCCAAAGGCGTTGAGGATCGAACGATCAAACTCATGAATGTCTGTCGTTTGCGAGATACGCCCATCATGACCTTCGTCAATAAGCTCGATCGCGATATCCGTGATCCCATCGATTTGGTGGATGAGGTTGAAGAGGTCCTGGGAATTGCGGGCGCACCCATTAATTGGCCGATAGGGATGGGCCGGGATTTCAGAGGTGTCTACAACTTATACACCGATACCCTCCACCGATATCAGCCTGGTGACGGCGCGACTCTGGTAGAGGAGGATCTTGTCAAAGGCCTCGCCTCAGAGGAAGCGCAGGCGCTGCTGGGAGAAGATTACGAGGTATTCGTCGAAGAGATAGAGCTGGTGCGGGGGGCATCGCATGAGTTCTCGATTGATGCATTTCTCGCTGGTCAGCTCACGCCAGTGTTCTTTGGTACCGCATTGGGTAACTTCGGTGTCAGGGAGATGCTGAACGATTTCGTAGAGTGGGCGCCACCACCACAACCTAGAGTTTCTTCTGAGCGGACGATCGAGGCTTCTCAGCCTGACTTTACGGGCTTCGTTTTTAAGATTCAGGCCAACATGGACCCTAAGCATCGTGACCGTATCGCTTTTATGCGGATCTGCTCGGGCCGCTACGACAAAGGGATGAAGATGCGTCATGTCCGGATCGACAAGGACGTGCGGATCGCGGATGCCGTCACGTTTCGGGCCGGTGACCGGACCTTGGTGGAGTCGGCAGTGGCTGGCGACATCATCGGCTTGCATAACCACGGCACCATTCAGATCGGTGACACCTTCACCACAGGAGAGGCGATCCGATTTATGGGTATTCCTCACTTCGCGCCGGAATTGTTTCGGCGCATTCGCCTGAGCGACCCCATGAAGGCCAAGGCTTTGCAAAAGGGTCTCCAGCAGTTGTCGGAAGAAGGTTCGACCCAGGTGTTCTCCCCGCTGAACAACAGCGATCTCATTGTGGGTGCGGTAGGCCAGCTGCAGTTTGATGTGGTGGCTTATCGGCTAGCCGATGAGTACAAAGTGGAGGCCCTTTACGAGCCAGTGAATGTCTATACTGCGCGCTGGATAGAGGCTGATGACGAGCACAAGCTGGAGGAGTTCCGGAAAAAAGCGGCGGAGCACCTTTCCCAGGATGGCGGCGGTTACCTGACTTACCTGGCACCCACCCGGGTTAATCTCTCCTTAATGGAAGAGCGCTGGCCCGACATCCGCTTTCGTGAGACCCGAGAACACTGAGCTTTCAGAGCAAGGCCTCAATATCGCTAGCGATCGCCTCGGGCTTGGTCGACGGCGCATAGCGCTTGACCACTTCACCCTGTTGATTGACCAAGAACTTGGTGAAGTTCCATTTGATACGCTGACTGCCGAGTAAGCCGGGCGCCTGTGTTTTCAGGTGGGTAAAAAGCGGATGACTCGACGCGCCGTTGACATCGATCTTGCTGAACAGTGGAAAGCTGGTCTGGAAGTTCAGGTCGCAGAAAGACTGAATCTCTTCCTCGCTGCCCGGCTCCTGCCCCCCAAACTGATTGCAAGGAAAGGCCAGCACCGAGAATCCGCGCTCACCATAGGTTTGGTGGAGCGACTCCAGCCCCGAGTACTGCGGCGTGAAGCCGCACTTTGAGGCGGTATTAACAATCAGTAATACCTTGCCTCGAAAGTCGCCAAAATCGGTGTTATCACCGTTGGCCAGTGCAGCAGAAAAATCCATTACCGTTTTCATACAGTGCTCCATAGAGGCGGCCGGCGTCGGGACGTCGTTCGCGGGGGTCAGTTGATATACGAGCCTTTGTCCGATAACGGACACTGGCGCCAGCGGTTCGCATTTAGCCATTCAGTCATTCAGATAGTGCCGATTCAAGTGAATCGTCCTAGGCAGAGAGGTAGGTTTCGAGCTCAAAGTCGGTGACCCGGCGCTCAAACTCGATGAGCTCCTGTTTTTTGACTTCACTAAAAGCGGATTGAAATTCTGCGGAGAGTGTATCGCGAACATTGCCAGATTGTGAAAAACGGGTAATGGCTTCTGCCATGTAGCCTGGCAGGCAGATATTGGTCTCGTCTTCAGTCCACGCGTTGCCGCTAATGGGTTCAGGAGCGTGGCATTGACGTTCAATGCCCATCAAGACGCCTGCCAACAGGGCCGCAATCGCGAGGTAAGGGTTACTGTCCGCACCCGCAACCCGGTGTTCGATGCGCGTTGCAGCACTTGGGCTTGCTGGAATTCTGAGTGCGGTTGTCCGGTTGTCGTAGCCCCAATTGGGCTGTGTGGGTGCGTGGTTGCCGGCCTGAAAGCGGCGGTAGGCGTTGTAGCTCGGTGCAAAAATCAGCTGCGTATCACTCATTAGATCGATACAGCCGGCGACCGCCTGTCGAAGGGTCGGAGTGCCCTCAACGTCTCCGCTGTCAAAAACGTTTTGCCCCGAGGTATCGAGCAGGCTGCAGTGCACGTGCATGCCGTTACCCGCCTGATTTTCCATCGGTTTGGGCATAAAACTGGCCATCGCACCAAAGCGCGCAGCCACGCTACGGATACTGCGCTGCATGCGGATGACCTGATCGCAGTAGGCCAAGGCATCATCCGAGTAGGCAACGTTGATCTCGTATTGGGCCGGGGCGGCCTCTTTTAAAACACCTTCATAAGGCAGGCCCTGAACGGCAAAAGCGTCTTTCAGGGCCTGAAGTAAATCGGCGTGCTCATCTAGCGCGCTCAAGCCATAGAGATTGCCCCCTGTCTGAGGCTCAGCCGGTAATGCGGTGCGAGGAGACTGATCCTCAGCCGGCTGTTTGAACAAATTGAACTCGAGTTCTATGGCAACCCGGGGAACGAGGCCCCGCTCGGCCAATTGGTTAACGACGCGGGCCAGAACTTGTCGCGGGTCGGACAGCAGCGGGCTGCCGTCGTCCTTGAACATCGTCAGCACAATCTGGGCGCGGTCGACTCCTGTCGAATTCAGTACCGGTACCAGAGACTCGGGTACGGCCCGGCACAATCCGTCAATATCGCCATTGTCGAGTGCAATGCGTGGCACATCGCGTCCCCAGGCGTCCTGTGCCACGGCGGATTTGGGCAGCTTGATGCCATCAGCCAGCAGCGAGGGGAGTTTTGCAATCGGAAGCCACTTGCCTCGCGCAGCGCCATTGCAGTCTGTAATAAGCGCTTCCACCATCTCGATGGCGGGGTACTCGGTTAACAATGTCTCGGCGTCTGAATACATTATGGACTCTCTGTCGGGCCGCCGAGTTTACCCCTGCGGGAAGCGCCTCACCAGTCGATCGGCGCCGTGCGCCAATGGCTTTGCCATGCGCTGCGAACCTTGTCGGGGTAGCGCTGGCTGCCGCTTGAGCCATTATAGGCAGCCAGTGCCCGACGCCAATTTTGATCTTCCCGGTCCAGGTAAAAACGCAGAATGTAGCAGCCGTAACGAAGATTGGTGGGCATGTGAATCAGGTTATCGTCGGGCCGTCCAATCTCGTTTTTCCAAAAGGGCATGACCTGCATCAAGCCTTGCGCGCCGGCCTTTGACAGAGCGTAGCGATCAAAGCCACTTTCGACCTCGATCACCGACAAGACCAGTTCAGGAGGCAAATTAAGCTGGGTCGCTTGCTGATGAATCTGGGTGAGGAGATCGAGACGCTCCCGGGGATCAGCGACGAAGGGTGCCAGCCGCTGTTGCATGTCTACCAGCCACACCTCGGCAGTAAAGCGATCTTCAAATCCGTCGTCTTCTGAGAGCGCTCGATCCAGGTAGGCTGATAGAGCCGCTCGGTCAGCATCGGAATCGGCAAGCGCGTGTGTCATCTGAGATGCGACAAGTAGTAATGCGATTGTTGCGGTTGCCTCTCGGCGCAAACTGGTTAGCCGTCCGCTAGCAGTTGCTGAATACGGCTGACCGCAACATCAGGAGCCACCATTTCGGTGTCGCCACTGCGCCGCTGGGTAAGCTCCAGATTTCCTTCCGCCAGCGATCGCTCCCCCACTGTCACCCGCAGCGGCATACCCAGAAGTTCCATTTCCGCAAACTTCACGCCGGGCCGCTCGGCGCGATCATCCATGAATACCGCCAGACCGGCTCGGTTGCAGGCTGCGTAAAGATTTTCGCTCGCCTCCCGGACGGCGTCGGACTTATCCAGCCCCAACGGCACGATGGCCACATCGAAAGGTGCCATGGCCGCAGGCCAGACAATGCCGTTGTCGTCGTGATTTTGCTCAATGGCGGCGGCGACAATGCGCGTGACACCAATGCCATAACAACCCATCACCATCGGTTGATTGCGTCCCTTGTCGTCCAACACCGTGGCATTCAGGGTCTCGGAATACTTTGTACCCAGCTGAAAAATGTGCCCTACCTCGATACCGCGCCGAATTTCCAGCGTTCCCTGGCCACAGGGGCTGGGATCACCACTGACAATCTCGCGAATGTCGGCGAATTCGGCATTGGGCACGTCGCGCGCCCAAGTGGCGCCTCTCACGTGATAACCATCCTCGTTAGCACCGCAGACAAAACTCGGCATCAGCGCAGCCGTGTGATCTACGATCACCCGGACGGGCGCACCCACAGGACCCAGTGAGCCGAATCCCGCCCCGAGGCGTTTCTGCACTGCTCCCGCATCGGCCAATACCAGAGGTGACAGCATGCCGGGCAGTTTTGCCGCCTTGATGGCATTGAGTCGGTGATCGCCGCGCACTACGAGGGCGACCAGATCGTCTTGTTCATCCATTGCTAAAAGTGTTTTGATCGATTCCTGCGCCGGTATCCCCAGCTGTTCGGCAAGGTGATCAATTGTGGTCATACCGGGCGTCGCAAATTTTTCCAGCGCGGGCGTCTCACCGCTGTTGCCGCCCGCTGCCCCGCTGAGCGCTGGGGCCAGTTCGACATTCGCGGCATAGTCACTGTCTGTCGAAAAGGCGATGGCATCTTCACCCGATTCCGCCAGCACGTGGAACTCGTGGGAGTGGTTCCCGCCGATCGCGCCGGTATCGGCCTCCACGGCACGAAAATCGAGGCCCAGCCGCGTGAAAATAGTGGTGTACGCCTCGTGCATGCGCCAATAGGTCGCCTCTTGAGAGGCCTGATCGATATGAAAGGAATAGGCGTCTTTCATAATGAACTCTCGTGAGCGCATCACGCCGAATCTCGGCCGGATCTCATCGCGAAATTTGGTTTGAATTTGGAACAGATTGACGGGTAGCTGCTTATAGCTTTTGATTTCGCTGGCGGCGATTTGGGTAATGACTTCTTCGTGAGTGGGCCCGAGACAAAACGGACGCTGGTGGCGATCCTCCAGTCGGCACAATTCCGGCCCATAAAGCTCCCATCGCCCCGAGTCTTGCCAGAGCTCGCCGGGCTGCACCACAGGCATGGACAGCTCCAACGCGCCGGCACGCTCCATCTCTTCACGGACCACTTGCTCAACTTTACGCAGCACCCGAAGGCCCAATGGCATCCAGTTGTAGATTCCCGCGGCAACCCGGCGGATCAGCCCGGCCCTTAGCATCAGCTGATGACTGATCACTTCGGCGTCTGACGGGGTTTCTTTCAGGGTTGAGAGCAGGAACTCACTGGCACGCATAACAGACTCCACATCGCAGGACGCCATTCTAATGTCGCGTGGTGTGGGCCGTACAGCGGTGGCGCCTGTGAATCCTTGTACCTCAACGGTGCGAAACGCTCGAAGGGACTTGTTCCATTTTGATCTGTGGTGTTGAATCGCGACGAGTTGGCGGCGCTTTCGAAGGTTTTGAGTCGCCGCCACATTATGAGGCAATGCTCATGGCAAAGAAGCAGTCCAAGAAGAAGCCGGCGAAAAAGATGAATGTGGTGCAGGACAAGCTGTCCAAGTCGCAGATGCTGTCTCTACTGGCAGAAGACAGCGGCCTGACAGCGAGAGAGGTGAGGCGGGTCATGGATTCGCTTGAGCGACTGATGGAAGCCAGTCTCTGTCCACAGAGCATGGGTCAGTTCACGTTACCGGGGTTGATGAAGGTCAGCACTGTTCAAAGACCCGCTATTAAAGCGCGACGCGGGATCAACCCCTTCACCAAAGAAGAAACCTGGTTCAAGGCCAAGCCTCCGAGCACGGGGGTCAAAATCCGCCCGCTAAAAAAAATGAAGGGCTTTGCCAACTGAGGATCAAGCGGGCTTGCTGACACGTATTTGGGCGGTTTGCTCAGCGCGGAGCTAAATCCTCACGCTCTGAGTATCTTTAACTGATTCAGCGTTTACGGTACGCTCCGCGCCCTCATACAACATACCTTTAACCTTTAGCGGGTCGCCGGCTGAGCGCGGTGTTTGCCCGAGAAGAATGCGATGCCTATTTACGAATATTGCTGTCAGGAGTGCGGCCACAGCCTCGAGGCCCTGCAAAAATTGGCGGATGCGCCGTTGACCGACTGTCCGGCATGTTCGCAACCGGCTTTAAAGAAGCAGGTTAGCGCACCTTCTTTCCGACTCTCGGGCGGCGGCTGGTACGAGACCGACTTCAAAACCGGAGACAAGAAAAACATTGCCGGAGAGCGCACTGACGCATCGGATAAGCCTCCCGCGAAGGCGGAGACTGGAACCACCTCCGGGGACAAGCAGAGTAAAGTGGAATCCAAATCGGCCCCGACCTCGAAGACCGACACCTCGAAAGCCAGCTGAGGATAGGAAACGAAACCATGGAAACAGCGATGCGAACCCACTACTGCGGCCTGATCGACGACGATTTGATCGATCAGACGGTGACATTGTGCGGATGGGTTGACCGACGGCGCGATCATGGTGGCGTTATTTTTCTCGACATGCGCGACCGTGAGGGTGTGGTGCAGGTCGTGTTTGATCCGGATACACAAGAGCATTTTCAGCGGGCGGACAGCGTTCGTAGCGAGTATGTGCTGCGCATCACTGGCCGGGTGCGCGCGCGCACTGCCGAGACCGTGAATTCAGGCATGGCCTCAGGCCGAATTGAAGTGCTCGGTAAGACCCTCGAGGTGCTCAATGCCGCCCAGACCCCGCCTTTCCCGCTAGATGAGCATCACTCGGTGGGTGAGGACGTGCGGCTGCGCTACCGATATATGGATCTTCGTCGGCCCGAGATGCAGCAAAATCTGATTGCCCGCGCTCGCATTACCTCCAGTATTCGTCGCTATCTCGACGAGCAAGGGTTTCTCGATATCGAGACACCAATACTGACCCGAGCTACGCCAGAAGGCGCTCGGGATTATCTGGTGCCCAGCCGAACTCAGCCCGGCGCTTTTTTTGCGCTGCCGCAATCGCCACAACTGTTCAAGCAATTACTGATGGTCTCGGGATTTGATCGCTACTATCAAATTGCACGCTGCTTTAGAGACGAAGATCTGCGCGCGGACCGACAGCCCGAGTTCACCCAGATCGATATTGAAACCGCCTTCCTCAATGCCGAGGAAGTGATGTCTATCACCGAAGGCTTGGTGCGCACCCTGTTC
>Ga0315316_10000931_pt1 | contig 19837 bp, 19 predicted proteins | sample M160m3416metaG_FD_203702 | JGI IMG/M metagenome (GOLD analysis project Ga0315316, IMG submission 203702) | Ammonia-oxidizing marine archaeal communities from Monterey Bay, California, United States - M1 60m 3416 | ecosystem: Environmental > Aquatic > Marine > Intertidal zone | place: USA... | reverse complement strand
GCTTTGTCTGCTGCTGCTTTGTCTGCTGCTGCTTTGTCTGCTGCTGCTTTGTCTGCTGCTGCTTTGTCTGCTGCTGCTTTGTCTGCTGCTGCTTTGTCTGCTGCTGCTTTGTCTGCCATCATGGCTTTATGATCTACATCTTTATCATCATGTCCATCAGAATCATAACCTTCACCAAAGATCATAATTTTTTGAGAATTTGCCAAAAAGTCAATTGTTAATCTTTTTCCAACTTGAGTAAATTCAACTTCTTCGCCATCAATAGTTACAAAGTATGTTCCATCATCAAATGGAATAACTGAATCAGAAGTAACGGTAATTGTTAATTGCCCATCAAGTCTGGAATCCATCATAATTTTTACTGCATTATGGTGCTCATCTTGAGATATAGAATCAACGATTCCACCACGAATTGTATATTTTAGATTATCACTTGATGATGTTTGAGGTGCAGATTGTGGAGTTACATTAGTTGTTGGTGCAGTTGGGGGTGGAGAATATGTTTGCGTAGGAGCAACAACGCTTGGGGCGACAGTATTATCAACTTGTAAAACAGTGCCCATAACAACAATCATTACAGCTACGAAAGCAATTGTGAATATTACACCAAATTTATCTACACCGGCCATATTCATAATTTTTACAGGTATTTTAAATATCTAATGCTTTTTCACGATCTAGATTTATTTGCGGAATTTATTCAACACAAATATGACAGATGTAGATTCAAGTAAGAAATTCTATCTCTTTCTTCACGGAAGAATGGACTTACAGGAAAAAATGTTGAATTCATTAGCAAGTAATGGATTTCAAAAAGAAAATGCAGTCATGGGTAATCCAAAACAAGCAGGAGAGATTGGAGACTACATGATACAATTATGGCCACCAGGACCAAACCCAGATCATATCAAAGTTCAGAAAATCACAGCAGTGGAAGAATGCGAACCTGAAGGAATGATTGGAGTTTGGAAGGGTGTTTCAAAAGAAGATCTTTTTGAGATTAAACTAGAATAGATTACAAATCGCTAACAATTCCAGAAATGAATGATTCGTATTCATCATCTATGAATTCGATAATTTCAAATTTATTTTCTTTTTTTGCTTTATGAATTGATTCTAAGTGATAACAAGGTGTTTTATTTTTTATCATGCCAAAATAGTAACCTGAACAAGAACAAAAATTTGAATTAGGGTCAATCCAGTGTTCTTTTTCTTTGCCAACAACAGTCCAAATTTCTCGTTTACTAGGATTGAACAAATGTAATTTAACACGTTTTTCATTAATTATGTAGTTAATTCTTTCTTGTTTAGTAGGCATAAGGAATTAATCTAGGACGGACGTATAATCTTGATGGTAATTACAAGAATAATTGATTCAGAACCGGCATTAATTCTTGAAGATAATAAAAAAAATTTAGTAATATCTGATCTTCATATAGGATTTGAACATAAATTTTCATCAAGTAAAAGTTTTGTTAAAAAAAATTCTTCAGTCAATGATATAATATCAAATATTACAAGCATTATTAAAAAAGAAAATCCAGATACATTAATTCTTTTAGGTGATATCAAATCAAGTATTCAAAATATAACAAAATCAGAATGGAAAGATGTTCCATATTTTTTTGAAGAAATAAATGAATCATTAGAAGTCATACTAATTCCAGGAAATCATGATGCAAATATTGAAAGATTAATTCCAAATGATGTAACATTGATAAGCTCAAAAGGAATGATCATAGAAGATGTGTTACTAACACATGGACATACAATGCCATCAGAAAATTATTCAAATGTGAACAATATAATCATGGGACATATTCATCCAGTTTATTTCGATAAAAATTCGTTACTTAATGGAAAAAGAATTTGGATTTCAATTAAAACTGATAAGTCAGAAATTTTTTCATCTGCAAAAGGAAAAATTAACATTACAATCGTTCCTTCATTTAATCCGTACTTTTACGCAACCGAAAAGAGATATTATAAAAAATCAATTTCTCCAATAATTGAGAAAATCAAAGAAACTTCAATAGCAAAAATTGTGACTTTAGATGGAACTATAGTTGGAAATGAGTCAATACTTAATGATTTAATCTAATGTTCGTAAGGTTGTAGAGGTTTTTTGGTAGTTTCATTTGTTTGAAGCCATTCTAAAGTTTTTACAAAAGATTCTGATAATTCAGGAGTGGTTAAGACAGGAATTCCTAATTCAAGGGATTTTCTTCGAATTTGATACTCGTCGTATAACATTCCAACATATTTTTCCAGAGTAGAAGTACTTGGTATGTTTACAATAAAATCAATTTTTCGTTCGTGTAAAAGATCAGCAATGTTTGGTTTTCTATCAGGCTCACTAATTTTATGTACAATTTCTACATCACCTAATTTTTCTTCTAAAAATTCAGCAGTATGTTCAGTAGCCATTAATTGAAATCCCAGTTTTTTTAGCAACGCAATTGTAGGAAGTAATTTTTCTTTGTTTTCTGCACCGCCGATTGTAATTAATGCAGCCCCACTTTTTGGCAAATTGTATCCAACAGAGGTCAACCCTTTTGATAATGCATCATAAAAACTATCGCCAAAGCATGCGGCTTCACCAGTAGATTGCATTTCTACACCAAGTACAATATCTGCACCATCTAATTGCATGAATGAAAATTGAGGAACCTTGATTCCATGAATTTGGATTTTTTGCCATTTGCCAGGAGGAATTTTAGGTAATGGTTTTCCAAGTGCAGCTTTTGCTGCAAGAGATATAAGATTAGTTCTAGTTAGTTTTGATACAAATGGCATTGAGCGAGATGCACGAATATTTAATTCGATTACATATTCCTGATCATTATGAATTAAAAATTGTAAATTAAATGGACCTTTAATTTTAAATTCTTTGGCAATTCTTATTGTAGAATCAGTAATATTTTCAATTATTTTATTGCTTAAACGCCAAGGAGGAATACACATCATTGCATCACCAGAGTGGACTCCTGCACTGTCTATATGTTCAACAATTGCACCAATTATTACAGTTTCACCATCAGATACACCATCTACATCAACTTCAAGTGAATTTAGCATGAATTTTGTAATTACAACCGGATAATCAGGTGAAACAACAGCGGCGTTAGTTGTAAATTCTTTTAGTTCTTCTTGCGACCATACAACTTTCATTGCCGCCCCACTTAGAACGTATGAGGGTCTAACCAAAACAGGATAGCCTACATCCAGTGCAAAGTTTTTTGCATCATTAATGCTAGAGAATGCTTGCCATGATGGTTGTTTGATGTGAAGTTTATCTAATATTGCACTGAATTTTGAACGATTTTCTGCACGATCCACATCTTCTGCACTAGTTCCAATTAATTTTATTCCATTTTCTGCAAGTTTTGGAGTAAGATTATTTGCAGTTTGTCCACCAACAGAGGTTACAATGCCTTTTGGATTCTCAAATTCAGATATGTCAAGAATTCTCTCAAGAGTTAGTTCTTCAAAGTATAATCTACTACAAATATCATAATCAGTAGAGACAGTTTCAGGATTGCAATTTACTACACTAACGTTTTTTTCTCCATTTTCTTGTAATCCCCAGACCATGTTGACAGTACCCCAATCAAATTCAACACTACTTCCAATTCGGTATGGACCAGCCCCCAAGACTATTACACCCTTATCAATATCATTCAATTGTACATCATTTGAACCTCCTCCATATGTCATGTAGAGGTAATTAGTCTTGGCAGGCCATTCTGCAGCAAGAGTGTCAATTTGTTTTACAGAAGGAATTATACCAAAATTTTTTCTTATTTTACGAATTTCTTCATGAGACGTATCTTTTGCTCGTGCAATTTGATTATCAGAAAATCCCAATTTTTTTGCATTATGTAAAAGAGGGCTATCCAATTCATTTTGTTTTAATCTCTCTTCAGTATCTACAATATTTTTAATTTTTTCAATAAACCAAGGATCAATTGCAGATAAATCATAGATTTTTTGAACAGAAATTCCTTTCTTCAATGCAGCCGCAACATAGTATAGGATAAAATCATCATGAGATTGTAGATGTTGTTCAATATCTTCTTCATCAAATGTTTTCCCATTGGCACGGTTTAATACAAGACCATCTTTTCCAATGTCTAACATTCGAATTGCTTTTTGTAATGATTCTTCAAAAGTTCTACCTACAGCCATGACTTCACCTACAGATTTCATTGTTACACCTAACTTTCTATTTGCTAATTCAAATTTTTCAAAATCCCATCTCGGGTGCTTACATACAATATAATCTAAGGACGGTTCAAAACATGCAGTGGTAGACTTTGTAATTCTATTCACAAGTTCAGGAAGTGAATAACCTAACCCTATTTTTGCAGACATGTATGCAAGAGGATAGCCTGTAGCTTTACTTGCAAGTGCTGAAGAACGTGATAAACGAGGATTGATTTCAATTGCAACATATCTGTCAGAATCAGAATCTAATGCATATTGTATATTACATTCACCGATGATTCCAACATGTTTTGTAGCGCGCAATGCTGCAGAACGCAGTATGTGGTATTCATGATTATTAATCGTTTGAGATGGAGCCACAACAATATTATCACCTGTATGAACTTTCATGGAAAGAACATTTTCCATATTACAAACAATTACGTTGTTTCCCCCATAATCCTGCATTACTTCATACTCAATTTGCTTCCAATGACCAACATACTCTTCAACAAGAATTTGTCCTACAAGACTTGCAGCCAATCCACGTCCAGTAATCTCATGTAATTCAATTTCATTGTGAGCAATGCCACCTCCCTTTCCACCTAAAGTGTATGCTACACGAACAATTACAGGATATCCTAATTCATCTGCTATTTGTTTGGCGTCTTCAAAAGTGTTGACTGTCTTACTTTTCAAGACTGGAACACCGCAATTTTGCATATTATCTTTGAATTTCTGCCTATCTTCTGTAGCCATAATTCCAGGAATTTGTGTTCCCAATACCTTAACATCATATTTTTGTAAAACATCCATCTCATCTAATTTCACACCGCAATTCAATGCCGTTTGTCCACCATATGACAACATGATTGAATCAGGGCGTTCAGATTCAATTACAGATTCAACATATTGTGGAGTAACAGGTTGAAGATACACCTTGTCTGCAAATCGAGTATCAGTTTGAATTGTTGCAATGTTTGGATTAATCAGAACACTTTTGATTCCATCTTCATGTATTGCTTTTAGACATTGACTTCCTGAATAATCAAATTCTCCTGCTTCACCGATCTTTATTGCACCACTTCCAAGTACAAGAATTTTCTTTAATGATTCATTTTTTGGCAATTTCTTATTTCTCCATTAATTTTTTTAGTTCATCAAAAACATATTTGCAATCAAAAGGACCAGGCGCGGCTTCAGGATGGAATTGTACAGCAATACAATTTTTTGTTTTGTGTTTTATACCCTCAACGGTGTGATCATCAGCATTTGAAAACCATAATTTAAAATCAGATTTTTCTAAAGACTCGGGTTTTATCCCGTAACCATGATTCTGGCTTGTAACATAGACTTGATTTGTTTCTAAATTGATACAAGGTTTGTTTTGTCCACGATGTCCATATTTCAGTTTGTATGTTTCAGTATTTCCTGCAATCCCAATAATTTGTGCACCTAAACAAATACCTAATGTAGGAATATTATTTTCAATTAATTTTTTTGCTGTATCAATAGTTTCAGGACAATTTTGTGGATCACCAGGACCACTACTCAAAACAACACCTTTGGGATTGTGTGACATTACTGTATTAAATGGAGTATTCCAGGGAACGACTATTGCTTTGTATCCTAATTCCCGAACATTTCTAATAATTGCATTTTTTGCTCCAGTATCAATAACAACTACAGACTGATTATCATCACCATAAATTTTTTCTTCCTTAGTAGATACAATGTCCATAAATTTTTCAGAATTGTATTTTGTGACATCAGCAAGTTCTTTTTTGACTTTTTCAACATCAATTTCGTCATCAGAAACAACTAGGGCAGCCATCATTACACCACTGCTTGTAAGAGTCTTGGTAATTTCTCTAGTGTCGATTCCAGATATGCCTGGAACTTGTTCATTATACATCCACTCATCTAAAGTCATTTTCAGATTCCAATGACTTGCAGTCTGAGATAACTCATGAACTACTAGTCCTCGAATCTGCATCATGTCAGATTCAAAAAATTTAGAAATTCCATCCTTATCGACTTCGGTTGAATCTGGAACCCCATAATTTCCAACCAAAGGGTATGTTAGTGTAAGAATTTGGCCATTGTAAGAAGGATCTGTTAGAGCTTCTGGATAACCAACCATACCTGTATTGAAGACAATTTCACCAAAAACACTAGTAGAATAGCCAAATCCCATTCCATCTAGAGTGGTTCCATCAGAAAGGATCAGCTTCCCAAACTTGTTTGCATGTTTGGATTTCTTTGTAGTTATTGTGACCCTCTACAAGTCTCTTAGAATCAGGATTTAAAAGCTTCTTTGCCTGATCGGTATTAAAATCGATCAGAGTGCACCAAATGCTTCACTCCATTTATGATATGCACGAATATTTTCTACAGAGACACTTGGTTTTCTTCTTGCTTTAATATCTTTAAAATCAGTCATCGTCAGTTCACGAGGATCTTGTGCAACTTCACCATCAATAGGTTCATGATAGCTTGGAGATCTGAATAATTCATTTACAACTAAGAGTTGCGCACCCTGACAAACATCTTTGATATCACTTGCACTGTATCCATCAAATTGTTTTGAGAGAGTTGCCAGACTAAATCGTGATGATTTTTTTAGAGGAGTGGTGTATTGAGCGAAAAGTTTTTGTCTGGCATCACTAGATGGAAGAGATACATAAATTCGTTTTTGGAATCTTCGTAAAAATGGCTCATCAAGACTCCACGGTTTGTTAGTAGCCCCAATAACATACATCATGGTATCTTTACCTTTTCCATTAACACCATCTAATTCAGATAAGAACTGATTTTTTGCTCTAATCTCACCACCGACTTCACTGTTACGATCCCCAAGAAGAGAATCAACTTCATCAATAAATAATATCACAGGCTTTCCCTCGCGTTCATTATATTTTCTAGCCATTTTGAATAATTTTGACACATTTTTTTCTGCTTCACCAAGCCATTTGCTCATCATCGATGCAGCATCAACATTGATAAAATATCCATCTAATTCATTTGCAGTGGCTGCAGCAAGCATTGTCTTTCCAGTTCCAGGTGGACCATACAACAGCATTCCACGTGGCCAACCTAATGGAAAGAGGTCAGGCCTTTTACTTGGATAGACAATTGATTCACGTAAAGCTCCCTTTGCATCATCCAATCCAATAACTTCAGACCATTTAACATCAGGTTTTTCTTTCATTACTAAATCTTCAAGATCACCCTCATCTTTATGAGGTTGAGCACGTGCCAATGCTTTCTTTTGTTCTTCAGGAGAGGCATTAGGATCTACAACAGGGTCAACATCTCCACGAGTTTCTTTTAGAGCCTTAATACGTTCTTGATATTTTTGATAGCTATTTTTGTAAATCTTATTTACACTACTAGTAGGATAAAGTCGAATTAATTTCAAAAGAGTTTCAGATGCATTTTGATAATCAGCTATGGCCATACCAGCTGCACCTTGAGAATCAGCTTTAATAGCAGCTGCCGCATATTTGCTAGCACTTTTTTCTAATTCTTGTGGAGCCATACTCATATTAATTCACTAATGCATTTAGTCATGATTTGACTAGGTATTAGCAAGAGTAAACTGCTATCGAAATTTTGGTGAAATTTATTCAACTGAAATCAATGTTAACGCCTGCACTAATCTAACATAAGACTAAATATCCATTTTTGAATGAAATTTCATGTTTGAAGAACGGTTAAGAGACTTATCAATAGAGATTCCAACCCCGCCTAATCCAGCAGGATCATATATTCCAGTAATCACTACAGGAAATCTTGCTTATGTTTCAGGACAAATTCCAATGAAAGATGGTAAAGTGATTTTTGAAGGTAAAGTTCCAGAAACACAATCATTGGATTCAGCAAGAGATGCAGCAAAAATTTGTATAATTAATGGCCTTGCTCAGCTAAAAGCAAATCTAGGATCACTAGATAAAATTACAAAATTTGTCAAAGTTTCTGGATTTGTTAATTCAAGCCCAAATTTCACAGAACATCCAAAAGTAATCAATGCAGCTTCTGATTTACTAGTTGACATATTTGGCGATATGGCAAAACATTCTAGAATTGCAGTAGGAGTTACTAGTCTTCCATTAAATTCAACTGTAGAGATCGACATGGTTGTAGAATTTTCTACTTGATTTCAGAAACAGATTTTTCTAAATCATCAATCAGAATTTCATAATCAGAACGAGTTTTTCCTAATTCCTTGAGTTTTCTTTCCTCTACATCTCTTAGATTTTTATTGACATCTTTAGCAGCATGATTTAATCTAGCCTCAGCCATCATGAATAAGCGATTATTTTCTTTCCAAAGATGTTCAGTCACATGTTGAACATACACCTCTAATGCAAGTATAAGATCAATGGAATCATTAGTTTCAAGATATTTTTTAGATGTCTCTCCAATTTTTTTAGATATAGTCTTAGTTCGTTGATGATCAATTATCATCATGCGAATAGGACCCATATGAGAAGGCATTCCAGCTTTTTCAAGTGCAGGAAATAGAGCCTCTTCTTCTTTTCCATGATGACAAATATCTGTAAAATTCTGAGTAAAATCAATTGTTGGGAGTAATATGTCCTCTGGAATTTGCTTTCCATCTTTTAGAAGTTTTATGGTTGCATCTAAAGCCTGCAAAACTTTTTCGATTAATTTATGATCTTTTCGTAACGATTCAGTTGACAAATTATTTTCCTAATGAAGAATTTAATAGATTTATGAATTTGGTAATTTTATTTTTAGGAATTGATGCACCACATGCTTTATCATGGCCACCGCCAGATCCACCAATATCAGTAGTGATTTTATTTATTAATCGTCCAAGATGAATTTTACACTGTTTAGAACCCCTTACAGAAACTGCATATACACCATAATCAACACGTTCTTTGTATGCAACACCTACATCTTTTCCAGATAAACCAAGAACAAAGTTAACTGCACCACTTGCACCAGAGTCGGTGATTTCCATATAACCCAAATTCTTTTTTAATTTCATATTATCTTTGACTTTGGATATGATAGATGCTAATTTTTCAACTTGTAATTGTGCAAATTCAAATGAGTTTGAGATTTCATGTGGATATTTTGATTCACTAAGTGCATCTACAAGGTATAGTAAGTAATCAGGATCTTTTTGATGACCGACAATATTGTAGGTCATTACAGTTGCACTGATTAATGCAAATTGTCTGTCAAATATTTGTAAAAGTTTTGAACCACATGGTCTGTCTTCCATATAATCAGTTATAGCAGCACATGCAGCAATGAATGATGCATGATCATTTAATTTCTTTTTGTATGTGTCAAAAACTTGAACTGATGCACACTCGTTTGTGTCATGAATTACTTTAACTTTGATTTTTTCCAATTGTTTAATAATTTTTTTATCAAGATCATGATGATCGATATATGATATTTTCACACTACGTTTTCTTAGATGTGTTAATAATTCAACAAAATCACATTCATTTTTTTTATTTAATCCAAGATCACAAATATACAATTCTTTTAATGTATTATCACTTCTAAGAGGTTCCATATCATCCATCATGCCAGGATAATCTGTGAGGATTGTTTCACCGCCAAATGCTTGTTTAATTAATGCTGCAGAACTAATTCCATCAGTATCTTCTCTATGAGATACACACACAATTTTTGATTTTTTTATTTTACTGGCCATCTAAGGTTAAAAATTGTTAACCCTCATTTAAACCAAAAATGTTTATTTTGATTTTGATTTTGGAGAAACGGTTTCTTCTGAATTAATAATTGTGGAATAAATCTCATAGATAGTAGAATAATTTAATTGGTTTTCTTGATCAAATTTTTGAACTTTTTCTAAGAATTCAGGGGTTGCATTAAGAATTTCTTCATCAATTCTTTTTCTCATTTCACGTTCAGATAATGTAGACATGTAGATTGATGAAATATGACGTAATATGCTCAAGCTTTGATTGTTTAGACTTTCTACACTGAAAATAATTGACTGGGAAATGAATTGAGAAATATACGTACTAAATGGTTTGAAAAGTTAAAAGTCAAAAAAAAACAAGTAAAATATGGAAACCAAGAATATTGGATTGAGAAATATACCAATTGCAGATACAAAAATTTCCATGATTGATGGTGAAAAAGGAAAACTCATTTATCGTGGATTTGATGTTTTAGATTTAACAAAAAATTCTAATTTTGAGGAATGTTGTTTTTTGCTGTTACATGATCATTTGCCTAATAAAACAGAATACAAAGAATTTGTTTCAAAGCTAAAAGAAGCAAGAATGATTCCAGAGCAAATGCAAAAAAATATGAAGAACTGGAGAAAAAATGCCCACCCAATGGATGTGTTACAGGCATTTGTTGCAGCACTTGCAGGTTATTATGATGAACAAGGTTCTGAAAAAGAAGTTAGTCAACAAAGAGCAATTAATTTAATTGCAAAAGTTCCAACAATCATTGCAAGTTGGGAGAGAGTTAGAAATGATAAAGAACCTATAAATCCCAATCCTAGATTAAGTCACGCATCAAATTTTCTCTACATGTTAACTGGAAATATACCAGATAAAGAAATGGAAAGAGTGTTTGATGTTTGTTTGATTTTACATGCGGATCATACTTTTAATGCATCAACATTTGCTGCAAGAGAAGTTGCATCCACTCGCGCACATATGTATTCAGCAGTAAGTGCGGCAGTGGGTGCATTAAGTGGAGAATTACATGGAGGTGCAAATTTTGAGGTTATGAAGATGCTTCTAGAAATTGATGATGAACAAAAGGTAGAAGGATGGATTAAATCAAAAATAGAAAATGGGGATAGGATCATGGGTATGGGACATGCGGTTTACAAGACAGTTGATCCACGTTCGATGGTTTTAAAAGAATTATCAAAAAAATTATCTAAAAAAACAGGATTGCCATGGTTTGATATTACAAAAAAAGTTGAAGAGATTACTGCAAATATCATGAAAAATAGAAAAGAAAGAGATATTTTTCCAAATGTTGATCTTTATAGTGCATCAGTTTACTATATGCTAAGCATTCCAATGGATTTGAATACACCAATTTTTGCAATCTCACGTGTATCAGGTTGGGCAGCACATGTTATTGAGGAAAAATTTGCAGAAGCTGCACCGAAACCAATGTTGTACAGACCAAAGGCAACATACGTTGGGAAATATGATGGACCCCAAGGATGTACTTACATTCCGATAGAAAATAGAAAATAATTAATTTCTTGTTTTTAGCCAGTTTTGGGCTTTTGAATTAATGTCATGACTGTATAATACTTCAAAGACCATATCATAGAATGTAATTCCCTTTTTTTGAGCCTGACTATCAAGCCATTTAATTCCATCAGCCAGTTCAGGATCATGTGCAGAGAAGTCTACTAACTCGTCAACCATTTTTCTAAAGAAATTATGCGACTTCATCATGAAAATTAATTTCAATGCGGATCATTAAGACCAGAATACAAATTAAATAGACAAAAAACACCTTTTTGATTGACTTATGGAACATGATCTTTTCTTTGATGGGAATATGAAAGAATATTCCTGGACAATCATAACAGGAAAAAATGTGGCAGAGCAAATTAGAACACATCCAGCAGCATATTTGTCTGGAGGGAAATTAGATGTTAAAAATACTGAAGAATCAAAGTTCATTGCATTACATATCGGAATTTACTGGGGCTTAGGCGTATATATCATAAAAAATAATGATCAGATCAATGTAATGTGTGATTCCAAGAGAATGTATGAGATTTTAACAAAAGGAGAAAAATCAGATAGTCAAATAATTAATGATAAAGTGCACTTCATTAATCAATTAGCAGAGGTTCGTAAATTAAAGATAAAGTTTCAAATGATAGATGTTAAAGAGAATCTAACAACAAGGCATCTTTTTGCAGAAGGAAAAGATACTGCGGGAAGAGATTCTTTTAGTTATGTCTAAGAATTACACCAATGTCATTAACATTATTTTGAGTAATCCCAGTTTGAATTAAACCGCCAAATTTTTTAAAAAATGAAGAAGAATCATTATTTTGGATATATTTTTTGCCATCATATTTACCTTCAGTTGAAAATGCGGAACCAGCAAATTCTGTATTTCCGTCAATGCCATCAGTTCCAATACTGGCAATTGTAAAATTGTATTTTTGTTTTTTTAATTTTTCATACAAACGTAAGACAAGTTCTTGATTTCGTCCACCTTTCCCGGTTCCAGTAACAGTAACAGTAGGCTCTCCGCCAAATATAATACAATTATTTTTTGAATTAATTGCAGCATGTGCAATAAATTTTGTAGATTGATTAAGATTACCGGTAATGTTTGGCATAACATGTGTTTTGAATCCTAACATCCTAGATTTATCTTTCATTTTTGAAAGACACATAGCATTGTTTAAAATTATAATATTTTTAATCAGAGATTTTTTTGGAGTTTCAGGAATTTCGCCTTTCATCCCAGATTTTAGAACTCTAATCACAGATTTAGGTAATTTTTGTTGAAGAGAGAATTTTTTTATTGTTTTCAAGGAATCAGAAAATGTAGATTTGTCACAATATGTTATTCCAGATGAAATTGATCCCATATCATCACCAATGACATCAGATACAAGGAGAGATATTCCAGTACAATTCATGTTTTGGATTAAACGCCCACCTTTGATTAAAGACAAATGTTTACGAATAGATGCAATTTCATTAATGTTAGCCCCAGATCTAATAAGAAGGTGATTTGTCAGTATTTTATCACGAAGTGAAATAGAATTAGGAAGAACAGATAATGCAGAACCACCGCCAGATATCAAAAACAATACAAAATCATTTTTCTCAGTTTGATTCAAAAATGAAATTAGGTTTTTGCCAGCTTTAAAACTTTGATGATTTGGAATAGGATGGCCAGCATTGATGATTTCAATTGATTTTTTTAATCTGGGCATCACGCCTTTTGGAACAACAACAAGCCCTTTATCGAAATTAATTTTTTTTGATACATGTTCTGCCATGACACCAGCAGATTTTCCAATTGCAACTAAAAATTTTTGATCGAATTTTCTGAGATCTATTTTAGAATTTGAGAATGAGATTTGATTTCTTAGAATATATTTTTTTAAATAAATGGATGGGCATGATGATTCTAGACCTACATTCAATATGGATAGAACTGCTTGTAAATGAGCATTGGGAGTTAATTTTGATGGTTTTTTGATCAATGAACTATCTAAGATGAAAATAACTTAAGTTTTTGATATTGGAAGGTATAAAAAGAATAGTTATTTTATATGAGTTATGAATACAATAAGAATTCCCAAAGTAATTCAATTTGGGGAAGATGCATTATCACAAGCTGAATATCCAAAAAATGCTTTAGTGGTAACAACTGTTCCTCCAGAATTATCTGATAAATGGTTAGGAAGAATGGGAATACAAGATTACTTGTTGTACGATAAAGTCCAACCAGAACCATCAATTGAAATGGTTAATGAGGTAATTGAGGAATACAAATCCAAAAACATTAGTGCAATGATTGGATTAGGTGGTGGAAGTTCAATGGATGTTGTCAAATATGCAGCTTCTGAAATGGGTGTAGAAAAAATTCTAATTCCTACAACATTTGGAACTGGTGCTGAGATGACAACATATTGTGTTCTAAAGTTTGATGGAAAGAAAAAACTACTGAGAGAAGATAGATTCCTTGCAGACAGAGCAGTAATTGATTCATACTTTATGAACGGAACGCCAGAGCAAGTTATCAAAAGTTCAGTGTGTGATGCATGTGCACAAGCAACAGAAGGTTATGACAGTAAACTTGGAAATGACCTTACCAAGACTTTGTGTAAACAAGCATTCGATGTATTGTATGACGCAATCATGAATGATAAACCAGAAAATTATCCATATGGTTCTATGTTATCAGGAATGGGCTTTGGAAACTGTTCAACAACATTAGGACATGCATTGTCATATGTCTTTTCAAATGAAGGAATTCCGCACGGATACTCACTTTCATCGTGTACCACAGTTGCCCACAAACATAACAAATCAATATTTTATGACAGATTCAAAGAAATTATTGAAAAAATGGGATTTGATAAATTGGAACTTAAAGCAGATGTTGATCAAGCTGCAGATGTTGTAATGACAGACAAAGGACATTTAGATCCAAACCCAATTTTAATTTCAAAAGAAGATGTTGTAAAATGTCTCAACGATATTAAAGCCGGGAATCTCTAGAATACTATTTCTTTTTTATATTTTATTTACTAATGCCGTTAGAAATCACTATACTTTATTAACGGTAATTTACAAGTATCAACAGTCAAAATGATGAAATTTGGAATTCAAAATGGATTAAACGTAGCAAGATTAGGATTAACTGAAGATCAGATTTTAACAGCATGTAGCTTAGCTGACAAAACAGGATACAATTCTATATGGTATATGGATCATTCAAATGTCCCACAATGGAGTAATGCGGTAGTAAATGATCCATGGGTAATGCTTGCAGGAATTGCAGCAGTTACAAATAATGTAGAATTAGGAACATGTGTCACAGATGCATTAAGAAGACATCCATCAAACATCGCATTAGCATCAATTACATTAGATAGATTATCAAAAGGAAGAGCAACTTTAGGTATTGGTGCAGGAGAAGCGCAAAATCTAAAAGAATTCAATATTCCATTTGATAAACCAGTTTCAAAATTTGAAGAACAACTTCAAGTTATAAAACAACTTTATGATTCAGATCCAGACAATAAAAAAACCTGGGAAGGAAAATATTATCAATTAACAGAAGCATGTTTACAAGCAAAATCAGTAAGACAACCACACGTTCCAATTTACATGGCATCAGGTGGAAAACGAACACTTGCAATGACAGGAAAATATGGTGACGGATGGTTGCCAATTGGATATACTCCAGAACTATTTGAAGACCATAAAGATCAGATTGTTAAGTCAATGAATGAAAATGGAAGAACCGAAGAAGAAAAACAAGATTTCCAAATGGCAGTAGACATTGATGTATACTTTTCTGAAGATAAAGAGACATCATGGGCAAAGATGAAGGAGGCAATCAAAGTTAGCTTGTTTAAGCCAGAGATTTTACGAGTTCACGGATTAAAAGACATAGAAGGATTTGATTTCAAAAAATACTTTACAGAATATTCAATGTCAAATCAAGATTGGATTGTAAAAATGAGAGAAGCTGCAACAACAATTCCAGACGAAATAGCAAGATCATCGGTGGGAGTAGGAAAACCAGACGACGTAATTGAAGTGTTTGATAAATTTGTTAAAGCAGGATGTAATCATTTTGTTGTAAGATTCTGGGGTTCAAACTATTTTGGTTCAATTGATAAATTTGCAAGTAAAGTAATTCCTTACTATAGAGATCAAGACAAATAATTTAACTAATAAAAATATCAAAATCACATGCAATTATTAGGAAAATTAATTATAAAATCTAAAAAAAAGATTATAGAATTTTTAAATCAAGAGTCGACAGGAAGAATGGCATCGATTGACGAAAAAGGATTTCCTCAAATTATTCCAATGAATTTTGTATTTTTAGAAGACGTGATTTACATGCATTCACATGTTAAAGGAGAAAAAATAGATAATATCAAACGTAATTCAAAGGTAGGATTTGAAGTAGATAAAAATTTAGAGTTTTTACCATCATATTTTTCAGATCCAGATGATGCATCACTTGCAGATACATTTTACATCAGCGTGGTAATAAAAGGAGAAGCAGAATTAGTAGAAAGCAATGATGAAAAGGTTTTGGCATTAAATGGATTAATGGAAAAATATCAGCCCGAAGGAAAATATCTCCCGATGACAGCAAATATGTCAGTACTTGATCATACGGCAGTGATTAAAGTGATACCAAAGGAGATGAATGGAAAATATAAGATTGGGCAAAACATGAAGGAAAAAGACAGAAAAGACATTGCCAATAAAATTCTTGAAAGAAATAGTATTACTGCTGTAAAGACTCTTGAAATCATGGGATTTGGAATTGAGGATGGTAAAGCAGTACTAAAGACAGACGTTGAATGGTAAGTTAGTACCAATTTTTATAAACATTTCAATACAGCATTAATTACATGTCAGATTCTACCATAGATGATGCACTGAAACTTCTAGAAACTGGAAAGGGAAACCCAGATAGACTCAAGCAGATTATTGAATCATTTCAGAAAAAAAGTATGATTTCAATGCAAGATAGAAAGTATGTTGATGCATTAGTGGAGCAGTATCTAACACCGAGACATAGACAGATGACAAGTAAAATGAAATCTTCCGAAAGACAAAAAACAAATTTTCCAAGAATTAGGAAAGGAGATGAATCATCTTTCAAAATTACGGAAGTAAAAACAACCACAAGAACCACAAACATCAAGCCAAGTACAAGTAGAGAAATATCTCAACCAAGTACAAGTAGAGAAATATCTCAACCAAAAAAAGAAGAGTTGGCATCAAGAGAACCCACAATTGAAGAAAAATTTATTGAGCATGTTGAAACAGACAGAAGTAATACAAAAAAATCAAATAATGGAAAGGTTGTCGGAATAATCATAGGAATCATCGCAGTGATTATTATCGGAGGAGGTGCAGCATATATGGGAAATAGTTCAGATCTGTTTTCATCAGATATAGAAATAGAAAAAAGAATAACGTGTCAGGATGACGTCGTATTAATATCAGCTACCAAAGTTCCAAATTTTCCTGCACCTGGAAAAGATTTGAAATATTATCAAGATAGATACGATAATGAACCAAAATACAAAGAGTGGTTTGATAAAAACTTCTCAGGACAAACAATTGAACAAGTCTTAGTGCCACAAATGGGAGAAAAAGAGACAATAATTCAGGGATTTCCAGATCCTGAAAAAGACTTGCAACATTATCTAGATAGATATGATAATGAACCAAAATACAAAGAGTGGTTTGATAAAAACTTCTCAGGACAAACAATTAGAGAGGCAGTTTGTTAGATTTCGATAGTTAGCTATATTTTTTCTCCATGACAACAATAGATATTGCAAAAATTTGAGATAAATTCAGAGTTTTTACCTACAGGTGATCAACCAGAGGCAATTGGTGAGCTTGTAAAAGGATCCAAAACAGAGATGAATCAAACATTATTGGGAGTTACAGGTAGCGGCAAAACATTCACAGTTGCAAATGTCATTGCAAATACTGGAAAAAATGCACTAATCATATCACACAACAAAACACTTGCAGCCCAATTATACTCAGAATTAAAACAATTTTTTCCAAAAAATAATGTAGGATATTTTGTTAGTTATTACGACTATTATCAGCCAGAAAGTTACATGCCACAAACAGATACCTACATTGAAAAAGATACTCAGATTAACGAGAAAATTGAGAAAATGAGATTAGAGGCTACTGCGATGCTTCTCTCTGGAGAGCCAACAATCATAGTTTCAACAGTATCATGCATCTATTCACTAGGTTCACCAAAAGAGTGGGAAGATATGGCAATCACATTAAACAAAAAAGAAGAAATTTCAAGAGCAAAAATTATTAAAAAATTAATCAACGCAAGATATGAAAGAAATGATGTTGAGTTAATACCGGGTAATTTTAGAGTTAAAGGTGATACAATTGATGTCATACCAGCATACTCACAAGATATAATTAGAATTTCATTATTTGGAGATGAGATTGAGAAAATTACAGTTTTAGATAATGTTTCATTAGACATTAAGAAACAAGTGACGTCATTCAAAATTTTTCCTGCAAAGCACTATCTAATTGCAAAAGATATTCGAGATAAAGCTGTAAAATCAATCAAGACAGAATTAAAAGATAGATTATCCAAATTGCCCGAATTAGAGAGACAAAGATTAGAAATGAGAACAAAATATGATTTAGAAATGATAGAAGAGTTAGGATACTGCTCAGGTATTGAAAATTATTCTAGACATTTTGATGGCAGAAATGAAGGAGACCCTGCATTTTGTCTTTTAGATTTCTATGGAAAAGAATTCTTACTGGTTATCGATGAATCACATGTAACACTTCCACAGTTACATGGAATGTACAAAGGAGATTATTCTAGAAAAAAATCATTGATAGATTATGGGTTTAGACTTCCTAGTGCATTTGATAATAGACCACTAAAATTTGAAGAATTTGAGAAAAAACTAAAAGATGTGATTTTTGTATCAGCGACACCTGGAGATTATGAAAAGAAAAGATCAAAACAAATTGTAGAACAGTTTGTAAGACCTACAGGATTAGTTGAACCAAATGTAGAAATTAGAAAATCACAAGGTCAAATGAACGATTTAATTAAAGAAATTTCTATTAGAGTAAAAAAGAATGAGCGAACATTAGTAACTACACTAACAAAAAGAATGGCTGAAGATTTAGCAGAATATTTGTCTAAAAAAGGAGTAAGAGTGAGATATCTTCATTCTGAAATAGAAGGGTTGCAAAGGACCGAATTAATCAGACAACTACGATTGGGAGAATTTGATGTGTTAGTAGGCATAAACTTACTACGAGAAGGTCTTGATATCCCAGAGGTTTCACTAGTAGCCATATTGGATGCAGATAAAGAAGGATTTTTACGAAATGATACTAGTTTGATTCAAACCTGTGGAAGGGCGGCAAGAAATGCAGAAGGAAAAGTGATCATGTATGCAGACAATTTTACTAGATCAATGAAATCAGCAATTAATGAAACAGAACGAAGACGTCAGAAACAGATAGAATATAATAAAACACATAAAATAACACCAAGAACAATTATCAAATCAATACCAGAACAAGAAATAGAATTAGATGAAATTAAAAATAAATCTAAAACAGATTTAGGTAAACAAAAAATTGAAGTTGAAACACAGATGAAAATATTTGCAGAAGACTTAGACTTTGAAAATGCAATAAAATGTAGAGATAAAATAAAAAGAATCGAAAAGGAGTTACAAAAAAATGAATCAGAATGAATTAAGAGTTAAAGGTGCACGCCACCATAATTTGAAAAATATCAATGTGAATATGCCAAAAAATAAAATTATTGTGATTAGTGGACTATCAGGTTCTGGAAAATCAACCCTTGCATTTGATACAATTTATGCTGAAGGACAGAGACGCTATGTAGAATCACTCTCATCATATGCAAGACAATTCTTAGAAATGATGGATAAGCCAGATGTCGATTCAATAGATGGACTATCACCTGCAATATCCATTCAGCAAAAAACAACTAGTAAGAATCCACGTTCCACAGTAGGAACTACAACAGAAATTTATGATTATTTGAGATTGCTATTTGCCAGAATTGGGATTCCACATTGTACAAAGTGTGGAAGAAAAATATCTTCACAATCAATTGAATCAATTACAAATTCAGTCATAAAAGATTTCGGACAAAAGAAAATTCTTGTATTAGCTCCGCTAGTTCAGAGAAAAAAAGGAACTTATGAAAAATTATTTGAACAAATGAAAAAAGATGGATATTCAAGAGCAAGAGTGAATGGAGAAACGATAGTACTTGAAGATGAATTTCCTAAACTAGATAGACAAAAATGGCATAATATAGAAATCATAGTAGATAGAAT
>Ga0315316_10000929_pt1 | contig 19891 bp, 19 predicted proteins | sample M160m3416metaG_FD_203702 | JGI IMG/M metagenome (GOLD analysis project Ga0315316, IMG submission 203702) | Ammonia-oxidizing marine archaeal communities from Monterey Bay, California, United States - M1 60m 3416 | ecosystem: Environmental > Aquatic > Marine > Intertidal zone | place: USA... | reverse complement strand
CACAGAAAATGTGGCAAACTATTTTAAATCTTTGGAGAGTAGGGGCGCTTACCAAAAAGCAATATCCGATACTAAATCATAGGCCATCGACCAGACCAAGGTGCTGCCTCTTCAAGCTGCAGTGAAAGTTCCAATAATTCCTCTTCATTTCCATAGTTTGCATGGAGATGTGTACCAATAGGCAGACCAGATGATGACCAGTGCATAGGCAATGAAATTGCTGGGTCTCCAGTAACATTGGCAAGTGGTGTGAATGTGATGAAGCTCAGAGAACTCTCAAGCAATGTATCAAAATCTATATTGGGTGCCATTGACCCTATTCTTGGTGCGACTGTTTGTGTGACAGGAGAGAGTATGAAATCAAAAGATTTAAAAAGCTCCCGAGTTCTCATGGTGTCATCTTTAAGCCTTGAGACAGCTAGTTCAACTTGCCCTTTGGGTTGATTATCAAACCATTTTCCCAAATCCAGTGTCCAGGGTTCAAGCAGAGAATCTATAGGTGTTTCTTTAGATACAAAATTTTGTTGAGCCAAATCAATGATTCCTTTTGCTCCATAAGCCCACATCGTTAAAAATGAATTCGTGAATCGATCACCATTGATAAATGGTTTTATTTCTTCTACTTGATGGCCAAGATTTTGGCAGATGAGGGCTGAGTTCTCGATTGCATTTCTGACCTCAGGTTCAGCTTCTTGTCCGAGCATGTTCGAAGTGATCATTCCAATTCTGAATTGTTTTTCTTTTGGGTAGATGTTTTCAGGCACAGGTTTCAGTTTAGAATTGTTCAGCGATTGCATATGGTGAAGCGCAGTGACGGCATCTCTTACGCTCCTTGTATGAACAAACCTCACGCTCAGGTCAACTGGACGATTTGGTTGCGCATCATCAATTGTTCTATGGATTGTGGGCTTTAAGCCCACGATTCCGCAACAAGAAGCAGGAACTCGAATTGATCCACCCCCATCTGATGCCGAGGCAATGGAAACCATTCCAGATGCAACCGCAGCGGCAGAACCACCGCTGGATCCACCGGGAGAATGATTAAAATTCCAAGGGTTTCTTGCTGGCCCCAGTAGCAGAGATTCAGTCACCCCCAACAGACCAAACTCTGGCGTATTGGTTTTTCCAAGTGAAATCAGTCCCATATCAAATGCGGCCTGAACATTAGAGGAATTTCTATCGGCAATGCGATTTGCAAACATACGTGATCCACTTGTGGCTCTGACACCTTTGTGATTAAGGAGATCTTTAATGAGGTAAGGCACTCCAGGAAAAGGACCTTTTCCATTATGATTTTTTGCAGCCAACAATGCTTTTTCAAAAGATCTGGTAACAACTGCATTTAAATATCCATCCACAGCTTCAATTCTATTAATGGCTGACATCACCATCTCTTCGATGGAAACCTCTCCTTTTTTGATCAGATCAGCTTGGGCGGTTGCATCCATCATGAAGAAAGGATCATTTTTAGCAAGTATCTCTTGGATGGAAACCAAATTAGATAGCCCAAGGGCCAATCCCGATTTTAGAAGCATTCTTTTTGATTTATTAGGCCTGCCCATTTGTTACATTAGCTCCTGCACATTCTCGGGCGGTCTGCCAATGATTGCTGATGATTCATTGAAGACGATTGGACGCTCAATCAGAATTGGGTGCTCAACCATGATCGAGATTAAATCATCATTAGGAATGTTGGATAAATCAATATCGAGTTCTTTAATGATTGACTCACCTTTTCTCACCAGGTCAGATGGTTTCATGCCTAATTTTTCAAGCAATGAGTTTAGTTCAGATACGCTGGGCGGATCTTGAAGATAGAGAATTATTTCTACCTCAATATTCTGCCCTTCAATTATTTCTAATGTCTTCCTTGATTTACTGCATCTTGGATTGTGAAAAATTGACAGCACCTTCATGGGTTACATCCTTTGTGCTCCGTCGAGATCAACACATCGTCCAGAGTAATAATCATTCATGAAGATAAATTCAGCTGCTTGGGCAACTTCATCTGGTTCTCCAATTCGACCAACCGGCACCATTTTTGAAAGTTTCTCTTTTACATTGTCAGGCATTCCAGCAACCATTTCTGTATTGATAAAGCCAGGCGCAATTGAGTTAACTCTGATCCCATATTTTGAAAGTTCCTTTGCCCATACAACCGCCATTGATTGAACGCCTGCTTTGGTTGCAGAGTAATTTGTTTGACCAAAATTTCCATGTCTAGCAACACTAGAAATATTGATGATTACACCGCCTTGACCGCCTTCGATCATGTATTGTGCAGCCTCTCTACCGCATAAAAACACGCCGGTAAGATTTATATCAATTACCGCTTGCCAGTCTTCAAGAGACATTCTCTTTACTAATTCTCCATCTTTGAATTTAACCAGTAGACCGTCACGAGTTATTCCGGCATTGTTGATTGAGCCAGCCAAAGGACCCATTTGATTAACCACTTCTGAATAAGCATTGGCTACGTCATCCTCTTTTGTGACATCAGCAGAAACACACATGACCTGTGCCCCAGCGCTTTCACATGCTGATGCAGTATCTGCAATGCTTTCTTTATCAAGATCAATGAGTCCCAACTTGCAGTTATGTGAAGCCAGTCTCTTTGCCATTGCTGCTCCAAGTCCTCTTGCAGCACCAGTGATAATAATTGTCTTATCTTTAATATCCATAATGTCCTCTTTATGTATTTTTATAAAAAATCTAGATTGTGAATTGTAACCGAAAACCCAATCAATTGACTAAAAAATAAGTGCTCATAGCTATAGAAAAATTCACTAATGAGCCCTCAAATATTCATTAAAAATTAGAATAATTATTGTTATTCTCGATTGAAGAAATTGAGTAAATTTTGAGTTTTCTGTAAACTATGCGGTAATATTTTTTCTTTAAAATTACCAAATTTTTATACTAAATAGGTGAGCTATGACTGACGCATATATTTTTGACCATGTTAGAAGCCCAAGAGGCAAGGGTAAATCTGACGGATCTCTCCATGAGGTAACGCCAATAGAGCTGCTCTCACAAGTATTGGCAGCATTAAGAGACAGAAATGATCTCGATACAAGTCGGATTGATGATGTAATCATGGGAGTGGTGCATAACCAAGGAGAACAAGCTTCTAATCCCGCCAGGGTGGCTGCGATCAATGCTGGATATGCAGAGGAAGCAGCAGGAAAGCAGTTGAATCGTTTTTGTGCATCTGGGCTTGAAGCAGTCAACTCTGCAGCAGCACAAGTGATGTCTGGGATGTCGGATCTATGCATTGGTGGTGGTTTGGAATCAATGTCTAGAGTTCCAATGGATACTGTAGGAGGAGCACTTGCGGTGGATCCACAAGTGGCCTATGGAAGTTATTTTGTGCCACAAGGAATCAGCGCCGATCTAATTGCATCTAAATATGGCTTTACCCGAGATGATGTGGATTCGTATGCTGTTGAAAGTCAGAAGAGAGCAGCCCATGCAAGGGACAAGGGTTATTTTAAGAATTCAATTGTTCCAATCAAAGATAACCTTGGAGACGTCTTGTTGGATCACGATGAATGCATAAGAGCAGAAACAACCATGGAAGATCTAGCAAAGCTCAAGCCATCTTTTATTCAAATGGGAGAATTTGGCTTCAATTCTGTTGCAATACAGAAGTACCCTGAAGTGGAAAAAATGCAACACGTCCACCATGCTGGAAATTCAAGTGTCATTGTTGATGGAGCCAGTGCAGTTATGGTTGGAACAAAAGAGATTGGAGAAGAGCTGGGATTAACGCCAAGGGCAAAAATCGTTGGCTTTTCGTCCACAGGTACTGAGCCTACTATCATGCTGACTGGCCCTGCGCCTTCGGCTGAGAAAGTTTTAAAGAGATGCGGCATGAGTAAGGATGATATTGATTTATTTGAACTCAATGAAGCCTTTGCTGTTGTCGTTCTTAGATACATGCAACAAATGGATATCGACCATGAAGTAATTAATGTCAATGGCGGTGCGATTGCGATGGGACATCCATTGGGAGCTACTGGTGGCATGGTTCTGGGCACCCTTATTGATGAAATGGAAAGAAGAGACTTAAATACCGGATTAGTAAACCTATGCATTGGTGGTGGCATGGGAACTTCAACCATTGTTGAACGCGTATAACAAACTATTTTAAAAAGGAATACTGATGAGTAAAAACATTAATATGAGTGTCGATCAAGACGGAATTGCGATCATTGAAATAGATGTTCAGGATCGGCCAATGAATGTAATTACAGTAGATTTTGCAGATGATTTTAAAAACTGCATTGATGAAATAATTCAAGATGAAAAGATCATTGGTGCTGTATTAACTTCGGCAAAAAATGACTTCATGGCTGGCGCTGATTTAAAAACAATGTTGCCGAGTTTGATTGGCCTTGGCGATGCTTCAGCCATGGCTGAAAGAGTGATTGAAAGTCACAAGGTGAATAGAGCCATGGAGACATGCGGAAAGCCCTTTGTTGCTGCCATTAATGGAACAGCATTAGGCGGTGGTCTAGAAATTACATTGTCATGTCATCACAGAATCGCAGCAAACAGAAAAGACGCAGTTCTGGGTTTACCTGAAGTGATGGTTGGCCTCCTTCCGGGAGGTGGAGGAACTCAGCGATTACCAAGGATTATTGGAATACAGCCAGCATTAGAGCTAATGACACAAGGCAAGCACCTTAAGCCTCAACAAGCATTAGCAATGGGCATTGTGAATGAATTAGCAGAACCAGAAGAATTAATGAGTAAAGCCAAGCAGTGGATATTAGATGGTGGAAAAGCTGTTCAGCCTTGGGATAAAAAAGGATTCAAAGTTCCAGGTGGATTTGACCCAAATACCAAAGGGACAATTCAAATGTTCTCAGTGGTAAATGCTATGGTTGCAAAAAATACAAACCATAATTATCCGGCTCCAATTTCTATTGTTTCTTCAGTATACGAAGGATGTTTGCTCCCAATTGATAAAGGGCTTGAAATTGAGGCCAAATACTTTGTTGGTCTACTCATGGACCCAGTTTCTGGGAATATGATCAGGAGTCTCTTCAACAATAAGCAATCAGCAGATAAATTAAGAGCCAGACCCGATGGTGTAGACAAGCACACTGTTAAGACTTTAGGCATGCTTGGAGCTGGAATGATGGGGGCTGGAATTGCGTTAGTGAGTGCACAAGCTGGGATGAAAGTCTATCTTCTTGACTCAACACTTGAGAACGCTGAGAAGGGCAAGGCCTATTCAGAGAAGTATTTTCAGAAAAGCGTTGCCAGAAAGAAAATGACTGAAGAGAAAAAGGCAGCAGTCTTGGAAAATATCATTCCAACTACTGATTACAATGATCTTAAAGATTGTGACTTAATAATTGAGGCTGTTTTTGAAAATAGAGAAATCAAAGCCGATGTGACACAAAAAACCGAAGCCGTAATTGCAGAAGACATTATTTTTGCTTCCAATACATCTACATTACCAATATCTGGATTGGCTGAATCCTCTGGTAGGCCTAGCAATTTTATTGGTATGCACTTCTTTTCACCTGTAGAAAGAATGCCATTGGTTGAAATGATAATGGGTGAGCAATCATCTGATGAAGCGTTGGCGAAATCATTGGATTATATAGCTCAAATTAGAAAAACACCCATAGTCGTCAATGACAGTCGTGGCTTTTACACTTCAAGAGTATTCAGTACATCATGCAATGAAGCTAATGAGATGATTAAGGAAGGCGTCAATCCAGCATTAATAGAAAATGCAGCTAGACATGCAGGTTATCCGGTTGGGCCGATAGCGGTTCAAGATGAAACAACCATTGATCTATCTATTAAGATTCACAATCAATCGATCGAAGATTTAGGCGACGAATACAAGCCCATGTCTTCAATTGATGTGATGCAGAAGATGTATGATCTTGAAAGATTGGGCAAGAGATTTGGTGGCGGTTTCTATGAGTATCCTGAAGGGGGAAAGAAATTCCTATGGCCAGGCTTAGCTGAAATCTACCCAGTCAAAGATGAACAGCCTGATATACAAGAAATCAAAGACAGATTAATGACTGTTCAGTCGCTAGACGCATACCGATGTCTCGATGAAAATGTTCTCACAAATCCAGATGATGGAGACCTAGGCTCAATTTTTGCATGGGGTTTTCCTCCATGGACAGGCGGTGTGTTTTCATATATTGACATGGTGGGTATTGAGAACTTTGTTGCACGCTGTGATGATTATTGCGAGCGTTTTGGTGAACGATTTGAGGCTCCAGAAAGCCTAAGAAAAATGGCTGAGAACAAAGAGAAGTTCTATACCTAGAAGCTTTTTCGAGGTTAAAAGCCATGGCAGTCATTGATTATTCCTGATGAAGTTAGAAGATATAATTAGTCGGTTAGCTGATGCTATTGGCAATGAAGCACTCATTACTGATGTTTCTGAAAGAGAGTATTTCTCTATGGATGTTTTCGATATTGATCAGGTTACTGATTTGGTTCTTCAACCAAGATCAAAAAATGAGATATCCATTGCGCTGAAAATTTTGTCAAAAACAGATTATCAGATTATACCCAGAGGTGGAGGGATGTCTTACACAGGTGGTTACACCCCTTCAACAAAAAGATCTGTGATTGTTGATACTTCATTTCTGAATCAAATTCTTGAGATCAATCCTGAGGATATGTACATCACAGTCGAAGCGGGATGCACATGGAAAGAAATATATCAGGCTCTCAAACCAATGGGCATGAGACTTCCATTCTTTGGAACAAATTCAGGAGCGATGGCAACAGTTGGGGGAGGATTATCAAATGGAGCACTCTTCTTTGGCACAGGTAAGTATGGATCTGCTGCGGATAATGTTTTAGGCATGGAAGTTATTATTGCTGATGGAACACTAATCAAGACCGGTCAAAATGCGTTTGCAAACTCTAAGCCGCATCACAGGACATATGGACCAGATATGACGGGCTTATTTTGTCACGATGCGGGTTCGCTTGGCATTAAAGTTCAGGCCACATTCCCCCTAATTTACTGGCCCAAGAGTATCAATTATTTATCATTTGCATATAAAACGCTTGAAGACTCTGTCGCAGCATTGTCATCCATATCTAAATCAGGATTGGCAGAAGAGTGTTATGTGTTGGACCCAACCTCTGCTGGAAATCTTGCAGATGTTTCTAACATCAAGGGCGCTAGATCAGTCTTAAAAGTTTTCAAAGAGCAGTCATCTTTTATAAGAGGTTTAAAGGAGTCATTTAACATGGCTTTTTCGGGGAGGAACGTTATTCCTGATGACGCTTACTCCTTGCACATGGTGATTTCTAATCATTCCCAAAAAGCACTAGATTGCGATATGAGAGCAGCCAAAGAGATTGCTCAAAAGCACAATGGAGAATCCATTCCTAATACTGTTCCTAAGGCTACAAGAGCTGATCCTTTTCCGCCTATGAACGGTATATTAGGACATTCAGGAGAACGGTGGGCAGCATTAAATGCCAAAGTCCCTCATTCCGATGCATTGGCTGTTAATCAAGAGATCTTGAAGCTCATGAATAAATATAAGACCAGAATGGACGCATGCGGTGTTTGGTTTACATTATTAAATATTGGAATACAGCAGCACTCATATTCCATTGAGCCCGTGCTGAGGTGGTTTGACGAATGGTCTGAGCTTCATAAACGAACGGCAGAGCCATCTTTCCTATCGAATTTTAAAGAACCATCTGCCAACGAAGAAGCTAGAAAATTAGTTCATGAGATCAGAAAAGACATCATTGATTATTTTGCATCAATCGGCGCTGCTTCAAACCAAATAGGCCGTGCCTATAATTATTTGGCCTATCTTCATGAGCCATCAAAGAATTTATTGATGAATATTAAAAATAGTGTGGATCCAAAAAAGAAAATGAATACTGGCGCACTTGGAATTAAGGATGATTTTTGAAATCATTATAGAAATTTTAATTAATTATTATGTCTAAGAAGCTGATCAATCAAGAAAGAGCCGAGAGAATTCTAGATCGAGAGAACATCGATGGGTTGGTTGTTACATCACCGATTAATTTCTACTATGTGACGGGTTACTGGGGCTTATATTATACACCGCTCGGTTTTGATGCTTGCTACTTTTCAGTGATGCCAAAGGATAGTTCGAAAACACCAGGAATGGTTCTTCCAGCATTAGAAGTTAGAAGGCTGGAAACGATGGGGAAACCTTGGATTGATAATATTGTTTCTTATTCCTCAAAAGGCGATGGTGAATTGTTTGATGATGATTTTCCAAAAGGTCAAGAGTACAAGGGATGGCCTATTGATCAAAATGCTTCCTTAAATCCTCTTGAGGAAAAGTGGAGGTCTGTTACCCAAGAGTTTAGTGGCAGTTACTCAGAGAATTCAATACAAGCACTGATTCGAGCAATCAAGGGCGCTGACTTGGATGGCAAGAGAGTTCTAATTGATGACTTAAGGATTGAAAAATGGCTGACAGAGGAGATTGGCATTAATGTTGATTGCATATTCAGGCCTGACTTATTCAATGAAATTAGAATGGTTAAAACAGAAAACGAAATTGAAATAATGAAAGAGGCTGCAATCATCAACGAGCAATCAATGCTCGCAGCAATTGATTTCATGGCTGATGGAACTACTTGGAAGCAATTAGAAAATTTCTATATGTCTGAAATGGCCACGAGAGGAGGAAGAGGAGTTTACATGATGTGTGGGGTTGGCGAGTTACCTAACGGAATATGTAAAGAGGGAGAGCCGATCATGTTTGATGCACTCGGACAGCACAAAAGATATCACGGTGATTTTGGAAGATGTGCTGTCATTGGGTATCCAAGCCAGCTTCATATTGAGCGTCATCAAGCCATTTTGGAAGGCTGGGAAAAGGCCAAAGAGTTCCTCAAGCCTGGGAGCACTTATGATCAAATCTCACAAGAGGTTGGCAATCACATAAGATCTTTGGGCTTTAGTTCTTTTAGGAATCCTGTTGTTCATGGATTAGGGCTTGAGCACACCGATGACCCAAAGAGTATTGGGACTCAACCTGGAGTCAAGATCAGTCAATCGCTTGAAAAGAATATGATCGTCAATATCGATATGCCCTTTACAGAAATAGGGTGGGGTTCAGTGCATATGGAAGATACTATTTTAATCACTGATGATGGCTTTGAGCGCCTTTCAACTGCTGATTTTTCTCTTCGATCTTCATGAGCGGCACAATTATTGCTCCCAACGGAAGTCCACTCAATACAGCCATTATCGGTGTCGATGACCTCGATCTCTCATTAGAGTTCTATCGAGATTTAATTGGTTTATCCACAGAAGATCCTTTTGATTGGAGCGGAAAGGAGTTTGAAGAGATTTGGCATTTACCGCAAGGGTCTAGTGCCAGAGGTTATTTTTGTGAACTTAAAGATTGCGATGTTGGAAGAATTTTATTGCTTGATTTTAAAGCACATAAAAAAATGCTAATCCGGCCAAAAGAAATCTCACGTGCCTATGGTTTATTTAATCTGAATTTTTATACAGATGATATTCAGTCAGACACTGAAAAATTCTCATCCAAGGGTTATCGAATTTGGTCAAAACCAACCTATTATGAAATGTCAGAAGGACAAGGATCACCCACTGAGGTTATATTTGATGGGCCCGATAATGTTGCTATCAATTTGGTTGAATTAACGGATAACAACCCTTCATCCAAAGTAGGCCAGATGAAAATCTACACTCAAAAATATGGCCGAACACAAACTGGTTTAACGCCAGTGGTTACCTCTGCTCATACAACAAGAAATATTGATCTTGCAGTTGAATTTCATAGAAGAGTTTTAAAAAGTGATGTTCTTATTGATGAAGTTCTATCAAGCGAAGCACAAAATGAGTTTCTTCAATTGCCAAACACAGCTAAAACTGCAGTTAAATTTATGCAAGGCAATCATATGTTTGGGAAAGTGGCCTTGTCTCAACCTCTTAATTATGAATGCCATGATATGGTGCCGGATGGAATCGCACCAAACATTGGTTACATAGCACAAGCATACAGAGTCTGTAATCTTGATTCGTCTGAACAAGAAATCAACAACCTAAAATGCAGAATATATACCAAAAGACGATCAGCGGATATCCCAGGATTAGGCAAGGCGGATATGCTTATCGTTAAAAATCCTGGTTCTGGCGCATTACAACTAATTTTTCAAGCAAAAAATTGAAGATAACTGTCTTGAGTTTTTAGACAAATTGTTTAACCTATAGAATCTAAAAAACTTATATATCTAACTTAGGGGGAATAAAACATGGCCAATCAAATGGGCGATGCATCTGAAGGAAGACCATCAGGTAAGACTAAGCCACTTAATTCCATAGAACATTCAAGATCTAAATCAACAAAGGCTTGGATTAAAAAAGAGCTTGCTCAACAACAAAAAAGGTTCAAGAAAATTCTACAGAATATGGAAGATCTGACACCAAAGAGGAATAAATGGTACGCAGAGTTTTTAGAGACAGTTTCTACTCGTGGAACTAACATCGATGGCGATACAAGAGCAGTGGTTGCAAAGCAAGACTTGCCTAAACCACCTAGAAGAAAACACAAAGTTACTTATGAGGCAAAAGACCTCAAAGGCTTTGATCATTAATTTTTTAAAAGGGGAAAAAGATGCCTAGACCACATATTGAGCCTTATGACGAGAGACCAGATCCATTCAGACGAATGACACTGCCTGGGTTCGGCAAAGGGATGCACTATAAAGTACTCAGCATGGATACAGATACCGGCGCTTGCTCGCTTCTTGTGAAGTTTGAAAGCGGATACAAATTGCCTCCTGGGATGAGCTATTCAGAATTAGAGATGTTTGTTGTTTCTGGTTCAGTGACTTATGGAGACACAACTTATGGAGAAGGATATTATTTTCTGATTCCTCCCGGTGTGACCATGCCAGAGATGACCGTAAAGCGTGGAGCCAAAGTACTGATGTTCTATAACTATGGAGAGCCAAGTTTTATTTCATCCGATGAGGATCATCCTCTTGCTGAAAGAGAGCGTTTGTCGATTATTAATTCAATGGAAGACATCGCTTGGATGCCAGGGAATAGGATTGTTCCATCTGTTGCTTCTGGATGCATGCTCAAACTACTGAAATATGATATTCACACTGAAGCACATACATTTCTCTATTGCATGACCCCTGGGTTCTCCCAAGATAATATTTCTTACCACGATTGCTGTGAAGAGTCATATCATATATGGGGAACATCATGGATGATGCAGTTTGGAGATCTACCTACAGGCGGATATTTCTGGAGACCTCCTTATATTAACCATGGAGCATTTGCCAGCAAGAATGGAATCATTGCCATTGGAAGAACGGATGCACATTTGCATAACTACTTCCATCACAATCCATGGACGAATCCTAAGGAAAATGCCGACAGAGCAGCTGCGAGATTGCGTCGTTTGAGGCCTTCACTCTATAAATGGGTTCAGTCACCAGATGGGCACAATCACTTCACTGATTTTGAGTATCCGCATTACCACGATCACGACCACGATCACGGCTAATAGTCGGAATATCAAACAAAATGTCCGGGCCGCTTAAGGGACTTAAAATACTGGAACTCACCAGTGTTGTCCTTGGGCCTTGGGCAGCACAAATACTTGCAGACATGGGCGCTGAAGTCATAAAGGTTGAGGCACCTTTTGGAGACAGCAACAGGCAGTTGGGCGCTTCGAGAAACCCAGGTATGGCTGCTCTTTATTTATCGAATAATAGAAACAAAAGAAGTTTGGTTCTTGATTTGAAACAAGAGAGCGCGAGAAACGCTCTTTTTGAAATCATTAAAGACTGCGATGTTTTCCTTCACAACAATAGACCACAAGTAATGACTAAATTAGGATTAGAATACCACCAGATCTCTGAGGTTAATCCAAACATTGTTTACTGCGGCACTTATGGCTACGGGAAGGATGGTCCTTACGGTAAAAAGGGTGCATTGGACGACTCCATTCAAGCCGTTAGTGGAATTGCAAGTTTGAATGAGTTGGTATTGGGGGAGCCAAGATATTTACCAACAGTTGTTGCCGATAAAACAACAGCCATTACTGTAGTTTATTCTATTCTTGCAGCACTTTTTCATCGGGAACGGACGGGTGAAGGGCAAGAAATAGAAGTCCCAATGTTTGAATCGATGGTTTTTTTCACAATGGCAGAACATATTTGGGGTGAAATATTTGAGCCTGCTCTTGGCCCTGCTGGCTATACCAGATTGATGTCTCATCATCGAAAGCCCTACAAAACAAAAGACGGCTATATCGCAGTTTTGCCATACATGAATAATCATTGGAAAACTTTTTGCGAGAAGGGGGGGAGACCAGATTTAGTTGATGATGAGCGCTTTAAGGATCTCCCCTCAAGAGTGCAGAATATTGATGATACTTATTCTGAGACAGGAAAAATACTCGAAACAAAAACAACTAAAGAATGGTTAGATATTTTTGATGACACAAAAGTACCAGTCATTGTTGTGAATAGTTTGGATGATCTCTTTCATGATCCACATCTCAATGAGGTGGGTTTCTGGAAAGAGTATGATCACCCAACCGAAGGGAAACTTAAAATGCCCGGCTTTCCAGCCAATTTCTCTAAAACACCTGCAACAATCAGGAAGCATGCCCCTAAATTAGGAGAACACACAGTTGAGATCCTAAAAGAGGCAGGGATCGATGAGGAAATCATCGAAGAGATGATTTCGTCTAAAGCAACATTGGTTTCTGATTAAACTTTTTTCTGGAGTGATTTTAGTTCCTCAATCACTTCATCAGTGTGCTTATCAGGATCTACGTTTTTGTAGTGTTTAACAATCACACCATCTGGATCGATAATGAAGGATTCCCTTTTTGTGATCGTCATCATCATAAATTTACCTAAGACTCCATAATCCACTGCAGACTCTTTTTCCATATCTGCAAGTATTGGGTAGGGGAGGCTGTATTTCTCACTGAATTCTTTGTGCGATTCGACATCGTCTAAACTGATGCCGAGGATTTGCGTATCAAGATCATCGAACGCAAAAATATTGTCTCTGAAGTTACATGCTTCAGTGGTGCATCCCGGTGTTCCATCTTTAGGGTAGAAGAATAGAACCACATACTTGCCCTTGTAATCTTCTAAAGTATGCCAATCACCGTTCTGGTCCTGGAGCTTGAATGTTGGAGCCGAGTCACCCACACCAGGTTGTGTTTCCGTGTAAGCATCGGCCCACATAAAAACCGAAATCACAGCTGTCAATGACAACATTTTTAAAAATATATTTTTCATAAATGAATCCCTAAGTTCGTTGTACTACATTAGAACATATGTATTAATTACTTTACATGGAATCTTTCGAACAAAAAACGGGTTTGGTTTTACCTGGTGGTGGAGCTAGGGGAGCTTACCAAGTAGGCGTTTTAAAGGCGATCTCAGATATTCAAGGGAGAGTGAAGACGTCACCTTTTTCGGTCATCAGCGGAACATCTGCTGGAGCGATTAATGCGAGCATGATCAGTAGCAGAATTGAAGATTTCCACCAATCCATTCTTAATCTTGAGAATGTGTGGAGAAATTTTTCTACCGATCGAATTTATAAGACTGGAAAGTTATTCATGTTGAAACAAAGTCTCCATTGGTTGTTAACATTAATTAGTGGTGGCGTGCTCACTAAAAACCCTAGGTCTCTTTTGGATAACCAGCCCTTAAGGGACTTGCTTGAGGAAACAATCGATTTTGAGTCTATAAAGCAAAACATCTCTTCAGGCCTTCTGGATGCTCTGATTATTACAGCTGCATCCTATGAGCAAAAACAATCAGTTTCATTCTTCTCAACCAGCAACGATGTAGCCAATTGGCAGAAAGTTGGAAGGTCAGGCAGACAATCCGAGATCAAAATTGAAACACTGATGGCAAGTGTTGCACTCCCCCTAATCTTTCCTGCGGTCATGATTGACGGAAATTACTATGGAGATGGCGCCATGCGACAGGAGACACCGCTTTCTCCCACCATTCGTTTGGGCGCAACAAATCTTCTGATCATATCTACAGAATCATCAGGAGAAAATTCTAATCAGCAATCTGGAATGAGATATCCCAATATTTCAGAGATTGGAGGATATATTTTGGACGGACTGTTTTCTGGCAGTCTTTATTCAGACCTTGAGCGCTTGGATCGAATCAATCAAGTGATTGCTCAGAATGACAAGCAAAAGGTTTATACTAAAACCAAAGAAATGAGACAAATAGATTGCTTGGTTATCTCTCCCTCAAAAGATATAAATGAAATTGCCATGAGTTATTATGACGATATTCCCTTGAGTATAAGAACTCTATTTAGAGGCATCGGAATTAATAGAGATAATGATTCAGAGCTATTGAGCTTTTTGCTATTTGAATCCAGATTTTCTAAACATCTCATAGAGCTTGGGTTTGAAGATGCCATGAAAAGAAAAGAAGAAATTAGTAATTTTCTAACCAGTTAAAGCAGCAGTAGAGTTGCAAGCCCAAGAAAAGTGACGAAACCCAATACATCTGTCAGCGTAGTCATCATTACCCCACTTGCTAATGCAGGATCGATACCAACCCTTTTCAATATGAAAGGAATGGTGACTCCTGCAATTGCTGATGCAAATATATTCAGCAGCATTGAGGCACCAACTATTGCCCCTATCTCCCAGCTCGTTTGAAATATTAGAACCGCAAAGAAAGAAACAATGATTGCCCAGAAGAATCCATTGACCAGCGATACCATCATTTCTTTTGAAAGCAGGCGTACTGCATTCGATCTTTGAATCTTGCCCATTGCAATACCTCTTATAACCAATATCAGAGTCTGATTCCCGGCTACTCCGCCCATGCTAGCTACAATTGGCATCAGTACAGCGAGTATAACAATTTGATCAATCGTTGATTGGAATAAGCTAACAGCTGATGCAACAACAAATGCTGTGAATAGGTTTGCACCAAGCCAAACAGCTCTTCTTTTTGAACTGACAAGAATGGGTGCGAAGATATCATCTTCATCATCAAGCCCTGCCATATTGAAAATTTCACTGTTGGCTTGATCTTGGATAGCATCCACGACATCATCAACCTTTATCTCACCGAGTAATCTATTCTTTTTATCCACAACAGGAAGAGAGATTAAATCAAGATTTTGGAAGGTGATAATAACTTGATCTGCAGACGATGAGGCACTGATCGGGTTGATTTCACTATCCATAATTTGTTCTATGGATGTATCCGTATCCTCAGTAAAGAGGTCAACTAACTTTACTGAACCGATGTATTCATTGCTTCTGTTAATGACATAAATATAGTTTGTGTTCTCTGGAAGTTTTTCGAGAGATCTCAGATATCTAATAAGGCCTTTTATGTTCAAGCCTCTTCTAATTGAAAGAATATTTGGATTGGTTAGGCCGCCGGCAGTATCTTCATCGTATGACATGACTGATTCAAGCCTGATTTGATCCTGTCTATCTAATGCACGTATAACCTCATCTGTAATTTGATCCGGTAAGTCATTAAGAATATCTGCCAAGTCATCTAACTCAAGATCTTGTGTTGCAGCAATGATCTGGTTTGTATCCATCTCATTAATGAAGTTTTGACGGACATCATCAACCAGCTCTTTGAGAACCTCGCCTTCATCTTCTTGATCAACCATGCGCCAAAGAATCTCTCTATTTCTTGGCTCCATGGCCTCTAATAATCGAGCAATTTCATATGGGCTAAGTGAAGAGAGCTTGCTTCTGATACCGATTGATCTCTCTTTCTCAAGGTCATGAAGTAGTTGTGTTAGATTCTTTTCTGTATTTGTCATTTTATTTTCTAGATTCAATTAATTTGACAAGATGAAAGAGAAAAAATCTGTTTACATCTTGAAGCTTTCTCCAAGATATACTTTTTTGACCTGTTTATTCTCAAGGATTTGATCCGGTGTTCCATAAGCAATGGATGTTCCCTCACTGACAATATAACCCCTATCACAAATCCCCAATGTCTCTCTTACATTGTGATCCGTTATGAGTATCCCAATTCCATCAGATGCAAGTGATTTTATAATTCCTTGTATATCCAGAACAGAAATTGGATCAACGCCAGCAAATGGCTCATCCAGCAATATAAATTTAGGTTCAATTGAAAGCGTTCTTGCAATCTCTACCCTTCTTCTCTCTCCCCCAGAGAGACTCATCCCTATTGTGTTCCTTATTTCATTAAGATTGAGTTGATCAAGAAGCTTTTCAAGTATCTCCGTTCTTTTTGTTTGCGAAAGACCCTTTCTCATTTCAAGCACAGCAAGTATATTATCTTGAACTGAAAGTTTTCTGAAAACCGAGGCTTCTTGAGGTAAATAGCCTATCCCAATCTTTGCTCTTTTGTGTATCGGATAATGGGTGATGTCTAAATCATCCAAAGTAATTTTTCCACTGCTGCATGAGACTAACCCAACAGTCATATAGAAAGCCGTTGTTTTTCCTGCTCCATTTGGTCCCAATAATCCAATAATCTCACCGCTCTTGATATTGAAACTCAGATTGTTAACCACCTTTCTGGAGCGGTATTTCTTTTCGAGTGATTCTGCTATCAATATGCTCATGATTCTTTATTCCGTTGAATTTGGAGCATTGTTTGTTCTAAATTTGATTTGATTCTCCTCGAGCGTTGCATTAAAGCCAACAGCCTCGATTGTATTGTTGTTTAGAGTAATTTTAACCTTTTTATTTGTAGCTATAGTCATCTTGCTTGGATTTATCTCTATATATTCCGTTTCTATGACTGATGGCCTTAGAGTCGAGTTATTTTCAATTAAGACATTACCGGTTAAAACGAGAAGATTGGCATCATCATACATTGCTCCTTTTTCTGATGATATCTTCCAATTATTTAATTCATCTGAATAATATTCAATGTTCACATGCTCCAATGTAATTTCATCATCACCACTTACCGTTTTAGCTTTTTTAGAAAAAACTTTATAAGTTAGTTTCCCTTGTGTATCCGACCCATAGAATTCTGCATTTTTAAGGCTGTAGATCTTCTCACTCGACTCAAGGGATGTCTCAATTTCAATTTGATTGGTAGAGAGGTATGCAAGGTAACTTCCAGTAGCTAAAAAAAGAACAATGATCAATTTAAAGAAAAACCCAAACACAAGCTTCTTTCTACATTAAGCCAGCCCTGAATAGATCATGAATATTCAGTGCTCCAATGACTTTATTTTCTTTGACGACGACAATTGAGGTAATCTTTTTCTCTTGAATGAGGCTCACGGCATTGTAGGCAAGAGTTTCTGAAGAAACAACAAATGGATTTATCGTCATGACATCAGTCATTTTAGTGCTCTGGATATCTATGTTTGATTCAAGTGTTCTCCTCAGATCACCGTCAGTAAAGATACCAGCCAGTTTATTGTCATGATCCACTACAGTAGTCATTCCCAGTGCTTTTTGTGACATTTCAATAAGACCTTTTGCAAGAGTATCATCTGAATAGACAACTGGTATTTCCTCTCCAGTATGCATGATGTCATTTATAGTCAGAAGAAGTTGCTTACCGAGCGAACCCCCTGGATGAGATTTTGCAAAATCTTCCTTAGTGAAACCTTTCCGCTCTAGGAGTGCCACCGCAAAAGCATCTCCAACCGCTAATGCATTAGTGGTGCTGGCAGTTGGAGCTAAGTTCATTGGGCAGGCTTCTTCTTCTACTGGAACATTGATGTGAACATCTGACTCATGAGATAATTTTGAGTCAGGATTCCCAGTGAAAGAGATAATCTTTATCGCTTTTTTCCTGAGATATGGAATCAAAGAAACTATTTCTTCCGTTTCTCCGGAATAAGAAAATATTAGTGCGATGTCTTTTTCATCTATCATCCCAAGATCGCCATGGATTGCTTCGCTCGGATGTATGAAGTAGGAAGGTGTTCCTGTACTCGATAGTGTCGCCGCTATCTTATCAGCAATATGTCCTGACTTCCCTAGACCCATCACAATTAATTTGCCAGAACATCTAAGACATAATTCACAGGCTTCGACAAATGTAGCATCAATTAGATCGATTTGTTTGGCAAGAGCTTTGGATTCAATCTCCAACACCTTCTTTGCAACTGATATGTAATCAAAATTTGTCATGAATGGGTAAAACAAAAAGTATAATGGCTTTCTCTATATATAATCTCAACAAATTAAGAATATAATAAATAAAATGAATCCTGAACAAATAACTCAATTAATACAGTCTGCAATACCCGATGCCGATGTATCTGTTACTAGTGACGACAACGTCCATTTTAATGCGACTATAATCTCATCATCATTTGAGAATCTATCATTGATTGATCGCCATAAGATGATTTACGAGTCTCTTGGAGACAATATGCGTCAAGAAATTCATGCACTCAGTATTGACGCAAGGACACCTAAATCATAGATCTAAGAGACCATTGAAAAAGTTAGTAATTAATGGTGGATACCCACTAAAAGGGACCGTAAAAATATCAAGCGCCAAGAATGCAGCGCTTCCTATGATGACAGCATGCATCTTATCAAATCAAGATATCACTCTTAACAATGTTCCCGACCTTGCCGATGTAAAAACCATGAATACATTACTTAAATCGATGGGAATCAGCATCAATAAAACACTTGATGGCTCATTGAAATTAAATAGCGGCCAAATCAAATCAAAATATGCATCATATGATCTGGTCAAAACCATGAGGGCTTCAATCATGGTCCTTGGCCCATTGCTTGCAAAGTATGGCATGGCAAAAGTCTCATTACCCGGAGGTTGTGCAATCGGTGCGAGACCGGTTGATTTGCACATAGAAGGATTGAAAAAACTTGGAGCGAATATAGAGATCAAAGATGGATATATATTGGCTTCAGCTGAACGATTAAAAGGTTCTGAATATTATTTTCCAATAAAGAGTGTAACCGGTACAGCGAATATTTTGATGGCTGCGACCTTGGCACAGGGTGAAACAAAGATCCTTAACGCAGCTTGCGAACCTGAAATTGATAATCTAGGAAAGCTCTTAAATCTCATGGGGGCAAAGATCAAGGGTCTAGGAACAGAAACTATTACTATAGAAGGTGTAGACAATCTTTATAAAGCTGAAATCGATATTATTCCTGATCGTATTGAGGCAGTCACTATGATTATTGCGGGAATCATAACTAAAGGTGAAATCACTATTGAAAATATCGACCCTTCACACATTAAACAACCAATCAAATTAATCAGACAGTGTGGAGCAAGGTTTGAGATTCTTAAAGATGCCTTGCTTGTAAGAAGTCCGGATAAGATAAGTCCAATGAATTTTGAGACACAACCATATCCAGGAATTCCAACTGATATACAAGCGCAACTGATGGTATTAAATGCCATTGCTGAAGGTCGCTCTAAGATCACGGAAACGATCTTTGAGAATAGATTTATGCATGCACTAGAGCTTAAAAGAATGGGTGCTAATATTTCAATAGCTGGAAATAAAGCTGAGGTTAGAGGCGTTTCAAAATTAAATTCTGCTCCAGTCATGGCTACAGATTTAAGAGCTTCTGCAGCTTTGATTCTTGCTGGTCTTTCTGCTAGCGGAGAAACAATTATTGATCGAATTTATCATTTAGATAGGGGTTATGAGAATATTGAAGAAAAGCTTGTAAATATCGGTGCAAAAGTTCAAAGAATTGACTAATGATTTTTGTTTATTCGTGTATAATCGCACATGCTTTTTAGGTGAATAGATTCCATATGGAAAAAAATATCAACAGAAGAAAGTTTTTATCAATCGCTACAAGTGTTACCAGCGCAGTTGGTGGAATTTTTGCTGTTGGTACATTTGTCTCAACACTCCAGCCCAGTAAAAAAG
>Ga0315316_10000926_pt1 | contig 19909 bp, 16 predicted proteins | sample M160m3416metaG_FD_203702 | JGI IMG/M metagenome (GOLD analysis project Ga0315316, IMG submission 203702) | Ammonia-oxidizing marine archaeal communities from Monterey Bay, California, United States - M1 60m 3416 | ecosystem: Environmental > Aquatic > Marine > Intertidal zone | place: USA... | reverse complement strand
CCAGCAGGTTCGCAGGGCGGGACTCTTCGAGCATGAACTCCCGTTCGCGCGGCCCGTAGCTGGGCAGCAGAGGCACCTGCTCGCAGCCCAGGCGCGCGAGCGCGACGCTCAGCAGGAGACTCTCGAAGCGGGTCGGCCCGGCCCAGGCCACGCGCGAGCCGGGCTCGATTCCGGAGGCGAGGAGGCCGGCTGCGACGCGTTCCCCCTCGTCGCGGAAGGTTCCGAAATCGAGGCGTCGGTCGTGCTCGTCGAGCGCGAGCAGTCCCGTCGGTGTGCGGTCGGCTCGCCACTCGACCCAGGACCAGAGGGCGGGGGCAGGGGCGGTCGAAGAGGTCAGCTCCACAGCGTATCCAAATGGTCGCGGGTTCCGCGCCGGGTGGGGAGGAAGGGGGCGGCGAGCGCGACCCGCCCGAGCCCGGAAGCCGAGATCGCGTCCCCGAGCTTCGCGAAATGGGTGGACCAGGCCGATTGCGGCGCCTGGTCGAGGAAATAGAGCAGCAGTCGCCCACGTGCCTTCCACGGGTTCGGCGCGATCGAGCCCGGCGTCAGCGGGACGTCCTCGGTGGGTTCGGGGAAGTCACGCGGGGCGAAGAGTTGAACCTGGTCGATGGGGGACGCGACCAGCGATCGGGGCAGATACTCGCTCTCGAGCCATTCTTCGAGGGGCCGCGTGGCATCCTCGTCCCGGGCTTCGAGCCAGACCATGACCAGGCCCCGGTAGGGGTGGTCGAGCGCGATCTCGGGCGGGACGGAGTCGGCGTCCCGCGCGACGCGCCCGCGGTAGTCGCAGAGCCAGGTCAGGACGAGGTCGCGGTCACGGTTGGTCCGGCCCGCCGCGTCGAGGCGCGCCGTCTGCGCGTAGGACCAGGCGAAATGTTCCTCGACGCTGCCCTCGACGAGGTCGTAGAGGGCGACGAACGAACCGGCGTCGAGCTTCGGAAAGACCTCGCTGTCCTTCGGGTAGCGTAGGGATTTGAGCGCTTGGGGGGCGACATAGCGTTCAGCCGCAAAGGCGCCAGGACCCACCAGCACGGCGGAATACATGTGTTCGCGCTCGAACCAACGATGATAGGCCTCGAGGCCCTCCTTGTGGGGCTCCGCGATCGCGATCATGAGATGGCCGAGGCCGACGTGGGGATCGTCGATCACAGGACGGGTTTCACCTCGCTCCGCGCACGAGCCGGCCCGGACGCGCGCCCGTATCGGCGCCGTGATCGCGCGTGATCTCGCCGTTCACGATCGTGTAGGCATAGCCGTCGACGTCCTGGAGGAGACGCCTTCCGCCGGCGGGCAGGTCGTGGGCCATGCGCGGCGCGTGGAGGGTGAGGCCCGCGTGGTCGATCACGTTGAGGTCGGCCTTCTTGCCGACGCCGACGACACCTCGATCTCCCAGGCCGAAGAGCTCCGCCGTGTCCCGGGTCTGTTTGCGGACGACCCACTCGAGAGGAAGCCGCTCGCCACGGGCCCGGTCCCTCGCCCAATGGGTCAGCATGAAGGTCGGGTTCGACCCGTCGCTGATCATGCCGCAATGGGCGCCGCCGTCGGAGAGCCCCGAGACCGACCAGGGATGGGTCAGCTGTTCTCGGATCACGTCGTGGTTGCCGCCGTGATAGTTGAAGGACGCCATCAGGTAGAGCGCGTGTCCGTCCTGCTCGAGGAACATGTCGTAGGCGCCGGAGAGGAGCTCTTCGCCCCGCGCGGCGACGATCGCGGCGATCGTGCGTTCGGGGGTCGGCTCGTAGTCCGGCGGATCGCCTAGCCAATAGATCTGGTCGAGCAGCCCCTGGACGGCGCTGATCATCATGTCCCAGATATCGTCGGGGTTGGGCGGCACGTCTTGCTCCGAGAGGATCGCGGCCTTGATCTCGGGCTTGCGCAGCTCGGCCACGAGGGCGTCATGGGAGGGACATCGCTCTTTCAGGCGCAGGAAGGTCGGGCGCTTGGCGAAGGCGTAATGGGTCTCGAGCCCGATCATGATGCCGGCCTGTCGCGCCGCCACCTGGGGATAGAGACGCGCGCCGCGCTCGCAGGCCGCGACGGACTCGTCCATCAGCTCGCGCCAGAGATCGGGCTCCGCGTTGTTCTGAAGCAGGGCGAAGGTGATGGGGCGCCGGATCTCGGCCGAGAGGCGGCCCATCCAGTCGACTTCTTTGCGCGCCTCGACCAGGCCCTGTCCATCGGCGCCCGCCGGCGCGAGCTCGAAGACGCCCTGGCCCGCCTCCTGGAGCGCTCGGCCGATGGCGAAGAGCTCGGCCTCCGCCGCGAAGGTCCCGGGGACGGGCTCTCCGTCCATGGCTTTATGGCCGAGGACGCGGCTCGTGCTCACGCCGAGGGCGCCCGCCTCGACGGCCTCGCGCACGAGGGCTTGCATCTGGGTGACGTCCTCGGGTGTGGCCGGCTCGTTGCGCGCGCCGCGTTCGCCCATGACGTAGGCGCGCAGCGGACCGTGCGCGATCTGGGTCCCGAAGTCGACCGCGGTCTCCCGTTCGGAGAGGACGTCGAGATATTCGGGGAAGGTCTCCCAGCCCCAGGTCATGCCCTCGGAGAGAGCGGTGCCGGGGATGTCTTCGACGCCTTCCATCAATTGGATCAACCACGCTTCGCGTCCGGGGCCGACGGGGGCGAAGCCGACGCCACAATTGCCCATGGCCACGGTCGTCACTCCGTGGACGGAAGAGGGCTCGAGCAGGTCGTCCCAGGTGACCTGGCCGTCGTAATGGGTGTGGACGTCGACGAAGCCCGGGGTGACGAGCTGGCCGGTCGCGTCGAGCGTGCGGGTGGCGGACCCGGAGATCGACTCGGAGACTTCGACGATCACGCCGTCCTGGATCGCGACGTCGCCTTCGCGCGGCTCGGCGCCCGTTCCGTCGACGATCGTACCGCCTTGGATCTTCAGGTCGTACATGGACTGGCTCCGGTGGTGGGATGGCTGTGAAGATAGCGTGGGTCGAACCTCGGCTCCGCGCGCTTCGGCGGAGATCCCGGGTCGTGGAGCGGGCCGCTCAGCGCGTGGATCGAAGTCGGGAAACGAGCCGCTGGCGCGTCATCCAGAGAGCGAGGCCAACGGGGGCGACGGCGAGCGCGGGCCAATGGCGAACGAGAACGCCGCCTTCGGGTTCGACCTCGACGACGAAAGGGGGGAGTGCGTCGCGCGCCTCCGGAGGGCCGACCTGGAGTTGGACCCGCCACGGTCCCGCGGCGGACAGGTCGACTCGAGCGATCAGCAGGCCGGGCTGCGTGGGGTGGGCTCGCAAGGCCGCTTCGATCGGGAGCGCCGCGCCACCGTCGACCGGGGAGAACACGATCTCTGCGGGAGGCAGGGGCAGCGGCACCTCGCCCGTGGGACGGCGGATGACCACCGTCCACTCGCTGGCGCCCACGCGGGGCGGATGGGGGGCGTAGAGGAGCGTTACGTCGAAGCCGCCCACGAGGCCCTGGGCAGCGGGGATCGCGCCATCGGCGAAGGCCCGCGGTGCGCAGACGCAGAGCACGAGCGCGAGGCTCAGCTGGATTCGAGTGGAGAGCCCCCGCCTCGACCTCATCCCATCACCATGCCGCGCATCTGCATCGGCTGGAGCGTGATCCAGACGCCGAAGACGTAGAGCATCAGGCCGAGGCCCATCCAGGGCGCTGCGAAGGCCGCGGTTGCGCGCTCGGTGGGGGCCGCCTCTCGCGCGAGACGCCAGGCGGTCGCGACGCTCCAGATCAGGCCGAGCCCCAGGAGGGTGATCTGCAGGCCGACCAGCGTTTCATGGGACCAGAGGCCTCGAAGCGAGGGCGCGATTCCCGGCCAGAGCATCGGCCAGCCCAGGCCTGCGGCGGCGCGTTGGCCGGCGGGGCCCAGGGTGTCGATCCCGGTCAACAGGTGAAAGCCGTAATGGGACAGCCACATCGAGAGCCCGATCGGGGTCAACGCCGGGATCATGCGCGTGAGAATCTCCTGGCTTCCTCCTCGGCCTCCCCGAAGCGCCGCGCTCGAGAGCCGAGCGCAGCCCCAGGCGCAGAGCGCGGGCGCGACGAGCAGGGCGAGCGCGAACTCGAGGCCGAGCCAGAAGGGCGTCGCATTCGCCCCGATGCTCGCGAGCCAGGACTCGTTCCAGCTCGTGACGGGGCCCGTCATGGCGGCGGCGTTGACGAAGGCGCCGAAGCAGAAGAGCAGCGCGAGGGCGGCGGCGTCGAGCCCCGCGCCGCGATCGGGTCGGGGGGGGCGCCCGTGGCCGAGGGTCCGGCCCGGGACGACCCGGAGCACGTCGATGTTGTCCTCGGGGCAGGCGCGTACGCAATCCAGACAGAACGTGCAGTCGAGGTTGCCCGATTTGGCCGGCAAGAAGAGCTCCGTGGGACAGCCCGGTGTCGTTTCGTTACCGCGGAGACAGTCGTGGGTCTGACAGCCCTTGCAGACCCTTTCGTCGAGGGTCTTCACCTCGAGCGGCGAGACGCCCGACTGCACGAACTGGAACTGCCCGATCGGGCAGAGATGCCGACAGAAACGGCCGCGCGGAAAGAGCCCCTCGACGGCGAAGCAGGCGACGAAGAAGCCGACCACGATCCAGGCCGTCGCGGCGGGTCGATCCCAGAGCGCGAAGCTTTCGTAGGACCAGAGGAAGACGAAGAAGAGCCCGAACGCCGGCCAGCGGTTCTGCAGCCATGCGGGCCAGGCCAGGGGGCGTCCGAGACAACGGGCGGCGATGCGCCGCGTCAGCGTGAAGGGGCAGACGGCGCAGAACACGTTTCCGAGCAGGAGAACGCCGAGCACGAGCGCGCCGCGCCAGTAGGTCCAGGGCAGCACGCCGGCGAGGTTGAGCGCGCTCGGGTGCGCGGGTCCCAGCCAACCGTCGAGCGCGACGATGAGGGCGAGCACCAGCAATGCGCCCTGCGCGGTGCGGCGCACCGCGTGAGAGGAGAAGCGATTCGCGAGCGCCTCTCGCCGACGCCGCCAGGGGGTCGAGCGCGGGCGCCCGCGCGAGCCGGGAGCGGTGGGCATCGCGGGGGCGCGTCGTCGCCGATCGCGGCTGCCCTCGAGTTCTGTGGCGACGAGCAAGACGGCCGCCACGAGCATCGGGATCGAAGCCGCGACCCAGAGCAGGCCGCCTGCCGCGTTCTGGTCGGCGAGCGGGTCGATGTCCCAGGGCTTGGGACCGATCTCGTAGGCGGGGTAGAAGACGCGGCTCGAGAAGGCGAAGCTGGCCGAGAAGATCGTGTTGAAGAGCGCGGCGAGGCCGAGGGACAGGGCGCGCGCGAGGCGGGGGCCCCGCCGTCGGGCCGGCCAGGGCTCGAGGATCGAATACCAGAAGAGCAGCGACGCGGTGAGGAAGCTCAGGTGTTCCACGTCGTGCCAGAACGTCGAACGCAGCGCGGCCTGATAGGCGGTCGGGCTGTGCCAGAGCAGGGTCATGCCCGCCCAGGCCAGCCAGGCGAAGACGGGATTCGTCAGGCGGCGCAGGCCGCGTTGCAGGGCGGGCCAGGCGAGGAAGGGCCCCAGACCGTGGGTGAGCCAGCGCCGCGGGAGCCCGCGCATCAGGGGGATCGTGGGCGCGCCGAGCCAGAGCAGGGGCGGCGCGACCATCATCAGGAGCCAATGCTGCGCCATGTGAAATTGCAGCAGGAGATCGGCGAACGCATCGAGCGGAGAGGCCAGGGCGAGCAGGAGGGCGCCGATGCCCGCCAGGAAGGCGCCGCGCCGCCAGCCGGGGAAGCGCACCGGACTTTGGGCGTGGACCTGCGAAAAACCGCGCAGATAGACGGCGCAGGTGATCCCCAGCGCGAGGACGATCTCGAGGTCGACGGACCAGGATGTGAGGACGGCGGTTGCGATCGGGTCCACGGGGCCGGATGTTACGGGGCGTGCGTGGAGATGCGAGCACCTCGTCCGGGATCTGGAACTACCCACTGCAGACGGGGTGGCATTTGCTGGGCGTCGCGCTGGTCGGGCCGCTGGTCGGGCCGGGTGCCCTGCTGCTCGTCCGGGGCGTTGCGGCGGTCTTGGAGCCGGGCTCCGTGCCAGGAGAGATCGTCGATCGCTGGACGCTGCTCGCGCTCTTTGGGCCGGCGATCCCCAGCTATCTGCTGATCCTGCCGCTGCTGCCCTTCGCCTTGTCTAGACGGCGGCGTCCCCGCGGACTGCGCCTCGGCCCGGCCCTGGTGGCGCTGGCGGCCCTCGGCATGGGCTTCGACCTCGTGTTCTACTCGTTACGCGGCTGATTCCCCGGCACGGCCGGGACGGCGGAGTCGCGCGCGGGTAAAGCGTTTGCGGGGTGCAGGGTCCGCATGAAGGCGACCAGCGCGCTCACCTCGTCCGGCTGCAGGTTCTTGGCGTAGGCCGGCATGTTGCCGCCGCCCTGGAGCACCTGGCGGACCAATTGGTCCGCGGTCAGTCGCATGGCGACATCCGTCAGATCGGGGCCGCGATGTCCGCCTTCCTCGTCGAGGGCATGGCAGTTGCGACATTGTTTGGACTGTAGGAGCAGCGCGCCCTGGAGCTCGAGCGGAGTCCGTCCTTCCAGCAGGTGCGGGGGGACGGGCTCCCCGCTCCAGGCGTCCATCTTGGGCGACCAGGGGGAGTCGACCCCCTCCCAGGCGAGCACGCAAAGGGTCGTCATGATCATGACGGTGCCGATCACCGCGCCGGGCCGGCGAGCGGGATGCTTTTCACCTCGGTTGGAAACGAAGGGGATCGCGAAGAGCGCCAACACCGCGACGGGCAGGATGCAGACGATCACGAAATCTTCCAGGTAGGGGGGCATCAGCGCGAAGGCGGCGAAGAGGGAGAGGAAGTAGAAATCGGGTCTTGGGACCGTGTTCAGCAGTGTCGGGTCGGCGGGGCCATTGGGCCCGACCGGCCCGAAATAGGCCGCACAGCCGAGGATCGAGAAAATGACCAAGGCGCCGAAGATCAGGTCCTTGTCGATGCCGTCGGGCACGAAGCGAATTCCGGTCCGTTCGAGGAGCGCGTCATAGCGGGCTTGATAGGTCTCGGGATCGACGCTCTCGCCGGCGACGGGGTACTCGTTGATCCCGCGTGTCAGCACGAGCCGAAGGTGGACGACGAGCAGGGCGATCGTCAGGCCGGGCAGGACGAAGACATGGAGCGCGAAGAAGCGGGAGAGGGTCTCGGCCCCGATGATCGGCCCGCCCTGGATGAGCTGGACCAGGTCGGCCCCGACGACGGGGATCCGACTCGAGATCGACATGCCGATCTGGAGCCCCCAGTAGGCGTCCTGATCGAAGCGCATGATCTGGCCCGTGAACGCGGCGCCCAGGGTGAGGAGGAAGAGCACACACCCGACCACCCAGGTCAGCTCGCGTGGATATTTATAAGCACCGAAGAGGAAGACCTGGATCATGTGCGCGGTCATCAGCCCGACCATGAAGATGGAGCCCCAGTTGTGGACTGCGCGCAGAAACCAGCCCAGGGTCTGCTGGTAGTTTAGATACTCGAGGCTCGCGTAGGCGTCGTTCGGAGACGGCACGTAGACGAGCGCGAGACAGACGCCCGTGACGACCTGTAATACGAAGCAGATCAACGAGGCGCTGCCGAAGACGTACCACCAACTGGCGGAAAGCCGCGGGATCGGGTGCCCCGCCGACGAAGCGTAGAGCTGCGTCAGGTGAAGGCGTTCGTCGAACCATCGGCCGACCTTCTTCAATGTGTCCATGGACCGCTCTCCGCCCGGCTAGACCGACTGCGACGTCGTCGGTGTACGACCGCCGCGCACCTCGAGTCGTTTGTTCTTGACGCGGTATTCGTACTCGTAGAGGCCGCGCGGGGGGGGGCCTGAGGCGACGCTTCCGTCCTCGTAATAAACGCCGCCATGACAGGGACACATGAAGAGGCGCGACTCCTCGAACCAGCGCACGGGGCAACCCAGATGGGCGCAGTTGATCGCGAAGATTTGAAACTCGCCTCCCTGCTTGCGCCGCACCCAGCAGGGGATGTCGCCCGTCACGCCATCCCAGGGCGTCGTGAATGGGTTGCGATAAGTAGCGAGGCGCGTCGCCTGCTCGGGGAATTGTTCGAGTTCACCGAGTGGGATCCAGGCCTGTTGGGCCTTTCGCTCGAAGGCGGCGGAGGCGAGGTAGCCCACGATCGGGACGGCGACGAGCGACGCCGCGATCGCGTTCAGACCGATGCCGATCGAAAAGAGGAAGCTGCGGCGGTCGACCGGAGGCAGACTGGGCGGCGGATCGCCGTGATCGTGATCGTGATCGTGATCGGGCATCGCAGGAACTCCGTTTTCAGGGCCGGGTCGCGGCGGCGGGCATCGGCGCAGCTTGGGGGCGACGGGTTTCGAGGAGGGCGACAAGGTCGCTTACCTCCTGGGCTGAGATCGGACGCGTCTCGGACAGCGTCCGCCAATCGGGCATGCCGAGGTCGGGCCGGCCGGCGAGGATACTGATCCGGAGCATCTGGGGACTCACGAGGGAGAGGAAGCTCGGGTCGACGACGGACCCCGCTTTCTCACCGCCCTTGCCGCCGGGGCCGTGGCAATCGGCGCAGAACGTCTCGTAGGCGCGGACACCGCGGAGTGGGTTGCCGGGCTCGTGGCCCGCGGCGAGCGAGGCGGCTTCGTCGTAGGGGGGCAGGGGGCCCGTTGGCACCCGGTCCGGAGCAGCCCAGCGTTCGAAGATGCCCGAGGTCAGGAGATCAATCTGGGCTTCCGTCAACCAGCCCCCGACTTCAGCGGCGAAGCCCGGCATCGCTGTCCCGGGGACCCCGCCCGCGATGACCTCGCGTACGCGCGCCTGGGGTACGAACGCGAGATAGAGCGGATCTCCCAGCGGTCGGGCCGCGCCATGGGTGCCGTCTTCTCCATGGCAGCCCGAGCACTGAGCGGCATAGAGGGTGTCGAAATCGGCGATCTCGGCGGGGCGTTGGTAGCGATCGGCGGGATCGGGTCGACCGGGGAGGTCTTCGCAGCCGAAGAGCAGAGCGGCCAGGCTCGAGAGGAGAAGAAGTCGCTTCACGGTTCGATGTCCTCCGGTGGAAGACCGCTCGCCTCGAGCCCGGCCCGCTCGGCGAGGGATCGGGACTGGAGCGTTTCGATCGATTCGACCTGGGCAATGGCGTAGCCCGCGGCGAGCCCGAAGGCGACCTGGGACGCGAGGAACCACGGCCAGCTCACGTGCGCGGCCAGTGCCGGGTCGACGCTGCCTAGTGCCATGCCGATCACGGCGCTCCAGGTCAGGGGGGCGACGACGCCGCCCCAGAAGAGCGGCCGGTCGGGCAACATGGGTAGGAGCGCGGCGTAGACGAGACCGACCATGAGTGAGAGACCCAGATGCATGAAGACGGCCACGCCGAGGGCCGATGCGTCGAAGCGTCGGAGCTGAGCGAGATCGGCCGAGTCCAGGGCGGGCAACACGGTCCCGGCGAGGAGATTGATCGGGAGCCACGGGCTGCCGTGGGCCAGTAGCCCGTAGCCACATGCGACGAGGGCCATCGCGAGGGCACCGACGGCCCCGCCGCGGAGGCCTGCGGAGTAGGGGCGGACGCGCACGGGGAAGCGGACGCGGTGACGGTCGAGGCCCGGCACGAGGTGTTCGACCCGGTCGTGGCGGGGCTGGATCGGGTCTGGCCTCTCCGACTCCGGCTGCAGTGGAACCGCCTCTTCGTGCTCGTGGGGGAGGACCTCCCGCCACCAGCTGAGCGCGCCCCCGATCGCCATGACGAGGCCGACCGCGGCGAGCAGAGGGTGTGTCACCAGGCTCGCGAAGAGCAGGCTCAGGCCGAGCGCGAAATAGAGGGGCGCGCTGGTCGGCGCGGGGAGCTCGATGCCGGAGTTCGCGGAGTTCGGTTTGATTTGGGACATGCGGACTCCTGCTAAACGCCGATGACGTAGACGACCGTGAATACGGCGATCCATACGACGTCGACGAAATGCCAGTACCAGGAAAGCAACTCGATCCGCTCCGCGTGCTCCCGGTCGACGTGGCCCCGCAGCGCGAGCAACAGGACCCCTGAGAGCAGGAGCAGGCCGATGACGACGTGGGCGGCGTGAAAGCCCACGAGAGAGTAGTAGGTGGTGCCGAAGAGGTTCGTGGCGAGGGTCAGGCCATGGGTGAAGATCAGCTCGTTCCACTCGAGCGCGGTGAAGCCGAGGAAGGTGGCGCCCAGGGCGACGGTTGCGGCCATCCCCGCTGCGAAACGTGCAGACTCGCCGCGTTCGAGGCCGCGGATCGCCCACATGATCGTGAGGCTGCTCGAGAGTAGGCAGGCCGAGGCCGCGATCGGGAGTTCGAGGACGTCGGCCGGATAGGGGCCACCGAGGCTTCGACCCAGATAGAAGAGGTAGGCGACCAGGAAGACCGCGAAGAACGAGGTCTCGGCCAGGATGAGGCTCATCATCCCGACCTGCCCGCGACTCCAGCCCGAGGCCTCTGGTCCGTACGTGTCTGCTGTGGCCTCCGTCATTCGTATTTCCAATCGGGATCTTCGGGATGTTTCTCATCCCAGAGCGGGCGGCGGCTGCGTACGACGGGCGTTTCGGCAAAGTTGTAGGCGGGTGGAGGAGAGCTCGTCGCCCATTCGAGGGTCCAGGCGTCCCATGGGTCGTCTCCGGCGGGCTCCCGCCGACGCAGGGCGAGCACGACGGCGGCGGCGAAGCAGAGGACCCCCGCGGCCTGGAAGATCACGCCCAGGGAGCTGATCAGGTTCCAGAGGTCCCACCCGCGATCCGCAGGGTAGGTATAGATCCGGCGAGGCATGCCGAGCATCCCCTGCACGTGCATCGTCGTGAAGGTGAGATGGAAGCCGGCGAGGAAGAGCCAGAAATGCCAGCGGCCGAGCTTTTCGTCGAGCATGAAGCCGGTCATCTTTGGAAACCAATAATAGATCGCGGCAAAGATCGTGAAGAGCAGCCCGCCGATCAGCACGTAATGAAAATGGGCAACGACGAAATAGGAGTCGGTGAGCTGCCAGTCGAAGGGGACCGCCGCGAGCATGATCCCGGTCAGGCCGGCGAGTAGAAACTGGACGAGGAAGGCGGCGCAAAAGAGCATCGGCACGCGGAAGCGGATCTTGCCCCCGTAGAGGGTGGCGATCCAGTTGAAGAGCTTGATGCCCGTCGGGACGCCCACGAGCATGGTGATCGCGCCGAACCAGATATTCAGGCCTCGGTTCATGCCGACCGCCAGCATGTGATGGGCCCAGACGCCAAAGCTGAGCAGGCCGATCATGACCGTCGCGGCGACCATGGCCGAGTAGCCGAAGATGACCTTGCGCGAGAAGACCGGGATGATCTCGGAGGCGTAGGCAAAGCCAGGGATCATCAGGATGTAGACCTCCGGGTGGCCGAAGAACCAAAAGAAATGCTGCCATAGGACGGCGTCGCCCCCGGCCTGGGTGTCGAAGAAATGGGCGCCCAGGAACCGGTCGAAGAGCAGCATGACCTGGGCGGCGGTGAGCGGCGGCATCGCGATCAGGATCAACAGAGAGACGACGACCATCATCCAGACCAGCAGCGGCATCCGAGCGAGCGTCATGCCCTTGCAGCGCATCGTGAAGGAAGTCGTCAGCATGTTGATGGCCCCCGACATGGAGCCGAAGCCGCTGATCAGGATGCCCAGGATCCAATAATCCGTTGCGTTGCCGCGGGAGAAGGCTTTGCCGGACAGCGGCGTATACGCGAACCAGCCGACATCGGGGGCCGAGCCCGCGCCGTAGAGCCCCGTACTCCCGAAATAGCTGAAATAGAGCAGGAGTCCGCCGAAGAGAAACATCCAGAAGCCCCAGGCGTTGAGCCTCGGGAAGGCCATGTCCCGCGCGCCAATCATCAGCGGGATCAGATAATTGCCGAAGCCCGTGATGATCGGCATGCCGACGAGGAAGACCATGGTCGTGCCGTGCATCGTGAAGAGGCGATTGAACTCCTCGGGCGAGAGCGCATCGTTGCCGGGGAAGGCGAGCTGCCAGCGCATCGCGGCGGCTTCGAGGCCGCCGATCAAGAAGAAGATCAGGCCAGCCCCGATATACAGGATCCCCAGCCGCTTGTGGTCGACTGTGGTGACCCACTCGTGCAGGACACCCGTCCAGGAGCGCTCGTTCGGAGGCTCGGAGGGGATCGAATCGGGGCGGTCGATGGCGGGGCGGTCGATGGCGGGGCGGTCGATGGTGGGGCGGTCGATGGCGGACATGGGGTGGGCCCCCTCCTCTTTACTCGAGTGACACGAGGTAGTCGACGATGCGTTCGACCTGGTCTGGGGGAAGCTGCATCGCCGGCATCAGAGCGCCCGGCTTGAAATGATCGGGGCTCGCGACCCACTGGATGAGGTTGCTGCGGTCGTTTCGAGCAACGCCTGCGCCGAGGGTCTCGCGGCTCATCAGGTGGGTGAGGTCGGGGCCGAAGCGGCCCTGAGCCCGGGTGCCTCGGATCCGATGGCAGCTGATACAAGCGGTCGCCTCGAAGAGCGCTTGCTCCGAGGCGAGGGACGCGCGCGAGACCGCGGGGCCGCGCTGTCGCTCGACCCAGCGCTCGAAGTCGGCGCGGGACTCGACGACGACGCGCAAGAGCATCCCGGCATGTTGGGTCCCACAATATTCGGCACATTGTCCGACGTAGACGCCGGGTTGCGTCGGCGCCATCCAGAGATGGTTGGTCCGATTGGGGACGACGTCGGTCTTGCCGGAGAGGCGGGGCACCCAGAAGCTGTGGATCACGTCCTGGGACTGGAGGTCCAGGAAGGTCGGCCAGGGGTCGGACGGGTCGCTGAGCGGGATATGCAGCTCGTTGGCTGTGGTGAAACCGTATTCCGGATAATGGAACTCCCACCACCACTGATGTCCGATGGCGGTAATTTCGAGCGAGCCGATGGGCGCTTCGTCCTTCTGCAAGACGAGAATCGTTCGCGCAGTCACCAGGGCGAGAAGGAAGACGATCACGATCGGAACGACCGTCCAGGCGATCTCGATCTGGCTGCTCGCATAGATCTGGGGAGGCTCGCGCTCGTCGTCGCCGGGTCGGGCTCGAAAGCGCAGCAAGGCATAGAAGGTGAGCCCGCCGACGACCAGGAAGAGGGCCGCGCAGATGCCGATCACCAGTAGGGCGTAGCTCGCGATCTCATTGGCGGGAGCCGAGGCCGGGTCGAAGATGGCCGGAGTTCGGACGCGGACCGGGCTGCCCGCGGCGACTCTCTGCAGGACGTTCGACAGAATCAAGCGGCGGTCTCTCGCTGTGTGCCAACCGTGAGGTGGGTGGGGATTCGCTTCGAGAAGCACTGGGCCATGTCGGCGGCTTCCTCCGCGCCAACGTTACCATCGACCTCCGCGTGGCGGACCGGTGATGGGTCATAAGTCGCTCAAGAAGTGGAGCCTGTGCGCGTCGGGGCCCGCTCGACTCCTCTTTCCGCCATCGAACGCCGGTTGGGAGACTTCTAGGCGCAGGGCGGCGGCCAACGTTTTCTCAAGCAGATCGACGAGTTGCCCCTGTTCGGTGATCGATTTGGCCTGCCGCGACCGCACGCGGCCCCCTCTGGACGCTTGCGGCTCGGCGGCGCTTGGTTTTGGGTGACGGTGGGTCCCGCGTCATTCGCCTGGTTTTGGATGACGGTGGGTCCCGCGTCATTCGCCTGGTTTTGGATGACGGTGGGTCCCGCGTCATTCGCCTCATGGCTGCTGGGAGTAGAGCGCCGAAAAGCGAGGGCTTGACGACGGGGTGGTCGGGACTGGCTTCGTTTTTACGCGGTGGCCTCGATGGCGAATCTTGGTCTCGCGGGGGAGGGGTGCTGTTTTCCAGGGGCTGATGTTGGAGTGGGTGAGGGTTCCGCTCCAGTCTGCCATGCTGGGGTCTCGTGGCGGAGGCGAGATGAAGCGAAGAGCGATAGACCTGGTTCGAGCGTCCTTCTTTGTCTGGGTGGGGCTGATCTGCCTGGCATGTGCTCCAAGAGGGGTGCCCGATGCGTCCGAGGCGGTCTCGGCCGCGCCGAACGTTCTCCTCGTGATCGCGGATGATCTGGGCTTCGGCGATCTCGGGATTTATGGGGCGGAGGTGGAGACGCCCGTCCTGGATCGACTCGCGAGAGAAGGGGTCCAGCTCACCAGCTTTCATACGGCTGCAACCTGCTCGCCGAGTCGCGCGATGCTGTTGACCGGTGTGGACAACCATCGCAACGGACTGGGAAGCATGGGAGAGTTCCTCACTCCCGAACAGCGCGGCGCGCCGGGCTATGAGGGTTTCCTCAACGACCGGGTGCGGACGCTCGGGGAGCGGCTGTCTGCGGCGGGCTATTTTACTGCCTTCTCGGGCAAGTGGCATTTGGGGATGGCGCCGGAGCGGTGGCCTGCGGCCCGCGGCTTCGCGCGCAGCTTCGCTCTGCTCGACGGGTCGGGCGATAACTGGAGCGACCTGGGCCCCGCGCCGATCCTGCCGCGCATGACCTTTACACGCGATGGCGAGAGGGTGGAGCGGCCCGAGGGCTTTTCGAGCGCACTCTTCGTCGACGAGCTGTTGGCGGCGCTCTCCGCGCGGGCGATGGAGCAGCCTTTCTTCGGAGTGCTGTCCTTTCAGGCAGTGCACTGGCCTCATCACGCGCCCCCCGACGTGCTGGAAAAATATGCGCATACCTACGACGTCGGCTGGGACGTGATCCGGGATGCCCGGCACGCGCGGATGCAGGAGCTGGGACTCGTGGATCCCGACGTTCCGCGCCGGCCCCGTGATCCGAGGGTGCCCGCCTGGGATGCTCTGTCGGTGGAGAACCAGCGGCTCGAGAGTGCGCGGATGGCCGCCTATGCAGCGATGACCGAGGACATGGACCGCGAAATCGGGAGGGTGTTGCGGGCCCTCGAGTCGGATGGGGAACTGGAGAACACGATCGTCGTTTTCGTCTCCGACAACGGTCCCGACCAGTCGGAACCCAATCTCGAGCCGAGGGCGATGGCCTGGTACGCCGAGCGTTACCCGAACCGTTCGCTCGTGGGGATGGGTGGGCCGGGTTCGTTTCCGAGTTATGGCCCGCAATGGGCCCAGCTCGGCTCTGTTTTCCTTCGCGACTATAAGGGCAGCTCGGCGGAGGGAGGGATGCGAGTGCCCTTCCTCGTCCGGGCACCTGGGCGGATCGAAGGCGGCCGCGTCGTGTCGGCGTTGGCCTTCGCCACCGATCTGGTGCCGACGCTGCTCGAGCTGACGGGGGTCCCCGTCGAGGTCGGGGAGGGGGAGGCTCCCCTGGACGGCACGAGTATGGTGCCCTTGCTGAGGGCGGAGCAAGCACGCGTACACGCCCCTGACGAAGTGATCGGCTACGAGTTGATGATCGGGAAGGCGGTTTTTCGCGGAGATCGTAAGTTGATCAGCGTGGGGCCTCCATCGGGTGACGGTTCGTGGATGCTATTCGACATCGCCCAGGATCCGGGAGAGATGCAGGACCTCAGCCAGATCGACCCCGAGGATTTCGATCGGATGCGTTCCCTCTTCGATGAATACGTCGCGGAATACGGTGTGATCCCGATGGATCCAGACTTCGACATCTTCGAGGCGCTCACATCCGAAGCGGAGCGATCGCCCCTTCACTGAGTGGAAGGTTCGTCTAGACTCTGGAGCCGTGCGGCGAGTTTGCCGCGTGAAGACTGGAGGAATCTACGATGCCGACGAACCCCATGGCCACGAGCCGTCCGCCCCTCGGGATGGACGCGATTGCGGCCGAACAGCAGCGATTCATGGTGCGGGTCTACAACTGGATGACGACGGGACTCGGGATCACCGGCCTCGTGGCGTTCATGGTGGCCAACTCGCCCTCTGCGGTCGAGTTGATCTTCGGTAACCCGATTCTGCCGATCGTCTTGATCGTCGTCCAGATTGGTCTGGTCTTCTGGCTGGCTGCGCGTGTCATGCAGATGAGCGCGCAGCAGGCAATGGGGGTCTTTCTCTTATACGCCGCGGTGATGGGCTTGAGCCTCTCCGTGATTTTTCTGGCCTACACCACCTCCTCGATCACATCGACTCTGCTCGTGACGGCGGGCACCTTCGGCGCGATGAGCGTGTACGGCTACACGACGAAGAAAGACCTCACGTCCTGGGGCAGCTTCCTCTTCATGGGGTTGATTGGGCTGATCATCGCATCGGTCGTGAACATGTTCCTGCAGAGCGCGGCGATGGGGTGGATCATCAGCTACGCAGGCGTCTTGATCTTCGTCGGGCTCACGGCCTACGACACCCAGAAGATCAAGGAGATGAATATCCTCGGGAACGAGGGGACGGAAGAAGATACGAAGGAGGCGATTCGCGGAGCGCTGACGCTCTACCTCGACTTCATCAACCTCTTCTTGATGCTGCTCCGAATCATGGGAGACCGTCGCTGAGCCGATCTCCGGCTCCAAAGGGATGACGCCTCGATTGTGAGAATGGAGGTCGAAGCTCTGGGCAGGGGGCTGAGAGAGGGTTCGGGAATTAGCGGGGGGTGGGGGGCACGGGCCGGGGATTCCTGGAGCCGCCGGGCAAAGGCCCTATGCAAGATCTTCCTCGCTCTGCTGGAGAGATGGCCGGGCGGATGCCTTCGCGAAACCCGACCATGGACTAGGAGGAAAGCCGTATTTTGGCGGGAAAGAGTGCCAAGTCATAGGCATCTTGCGTAGTCCCTCTTAGATTTCTCGGAGGAGAGCATGCGCGATGCAAGAAGATAAATGTTTGACTGCGGGCGGCCCTCAGACTTCGCAAGCGATCCAGGGGTCCGCGGCCCCGGTAGAGAGGACGGCACGTCGTTCGGTCGCCGGAGCGACTTTCAAGGCTCGCGGCGAGCGTCCCTCCTTCGCAGAGGTGCCCCCGGTCGATTCCCGAGCCCGTTCGGCTGCTCCCGACGCCCGTGTCGGTGGGATCGACGCATCATCGTGTGCGGATCGGCCGACGATTCTTGTCGCCGAAGACGAGCCCGGCATTCTCCAGCTGCTTGCGAGGAAGCTGGAGCATCATGGATATCGGGTGCTGACCGCCGCCGACGGAGCGGAGGCCCTCGAGGTCGCTCAGGCCCGAGAGGGCGCAATTGATCTGATCCTGAGTGACGTCGTCATGCCCAGGCTCTCGGGACCGAAATTCGTTCAACAGGTCCTCCCTCAGAGGCCGGAGGCCAAAGTGATTTTCATGTCGGGCTACGCCCGAGAGGGGGCGGAAGGTCTGCGCAGTGTCCATGACGCGGCGGAGGTGCTTTGGAAGCCGTTCCCTCCCAGGGAGTTGGTGGGCCTCGTCGATCGGATGCTGGGTGTGAATCGGACTGATCGTTAGATGTTCCAAGCCAAGTCAGAGTAGACGTTCGATCTGCTCGACGAGCGTTTTGCGACGGAAGGGCTTCGGCAGGAACGAGTCGAGTGTCGGATCCCAGCCTTTGAGACCATCGGTCCTCTCTTCAGGATGGCCGCTGGCGAGGAGCACTCGGATTTCGGGGTGGCTCTCTCGCAACCGCTCCCGGGTCTCGATGCCTCCGAGTTCGGGCATTGCGAGGTCGAGGACGACGAGATCCGGGGCCGCTTCCAGACGGCCGACCGTGTCGAGCGCCTCACGTCCGTTGCAGGCGAGATGGACCTCGAACCCAAGCGCTTCGAGGTGAGTGCCGAGCGTTCTGCGGATCATGGCTTCGTCGTCGACGACTAAAACCGTTCTCCCCCGGTGTTGGAGCACCGCGGGCTCCGCAGGGTGTGGCGCCTCCTCAGGTCGCTGCGTGGAGAGGGGCGTGTGGCACGGCAGAGCGAGCGTGAAGATCGAACCCTCTCCCTGAGATGTCTCAATCGAGAGTGCGCCTTGATGCGCCTCGACGATGCCACGCGTGGCGGCGAGGCCGAGTCCTCGGCCAGTGAATTTCGTTGTGAAGAAGGGGTCGAAGATCTTCGCGAGGGTTGAAGGTTCCATGCCATCGCCGTCATCGGAGACACGGAGAAAGACCATGGCGCCCTCCACGTTGCCGTGCGTAACGAAGGCGCCGGCTGTGGACGAGGGGGGAGGCATGCCGGCGGCCAACCCGGTGCTGATATGAATCTTGCCCTTCCTTTCCCCGATGGCTTCGGCGGCATTCGTGATCAGATTCATCACCACCTGGCGCAGCTCCGCGGCACCGCAGGTCACGACCGGGAGGTCCGCCGCGAGCGAGAAAACGACCGAGATCTCCTTGGGGATCGACATCTCGATTAGCATCGAGGCTTCCTGGACGAGCGCAGACACCTCGATCTCCTCTTTGATGATGCTGCTCTTCCCGGCGTAGGCGAGCAACTGCCCCGTGAGTTCGCCAGCGCTCGTTGCGGATCGGAGGATGGCGCTCAGATAAGGCTGAGCACCCGAGTCGTCCCGGAGAGACATCTCTGCGAGCTCGGCGTTTCCCATGATCCCCGTCAGGAGGTTGTTGAAGTCATGGGCGATTCCGCCTGCGAGGAGTCCGAGCCCCTCGAGCTTCTGCGCTTCGACCATCTTCTGTGACTCGTGCCGAGTCAGCGTGACGTCGTTCAGACGCCAGGCTCGGCCGACGAAGCCGACCGCGGTATCTACTGGAAACGTGTCGATCTCGAAAATGCGTCCATCTCTCAGGATGACATCACATTTAGAGCGCTTGGCCAGCATGGCCCCACGGTCTCGCAAGAGGGGGCGAATGCTTTCCGGAGGAGTCGTTTGAAAAAGAGGGCCAATCAGAGCTTTGAGTCCGACCGTTCCTCTTTCGATCCGTGCAACGGTCGACCCGCAGAGTCGGGCGAATTCATCGTTGACGAAGAGAATCGTGCCCGCGTGATCATGCACGACCAGCCCTTCCTCCATCGCACTGGAGATCGCGTTGAGTAGTTCATGTCGGCTCTCCGATTCTCTTTCGGCGCTACGGAGTGTCGTCTTGTCCCGCATCCTGAGGCAAATGGCGTCTCGCGAGGCGCCGCGCCTTTCGAAGTCAGAGACCTCGATCGTGAGCCAGGACGTTCGGTTTTCGGTGTCGACGAAGCGATGGGGCTTCTCCGCCCGGCGATTTCGAACGTCCAGCGGCAACATCATTTGAGCTTGGAGTGAGAAGGTCGGGATGCTCTTGCTGAGGAGGTCGTCGATGTGAAACCCCGGCTGGAGCACATCGGATCCGAATAGTTGCTCGGCTCTGCGATTTGCGTAGAGCAGCCTCGCGTCCGATTCGATCACGAGGACTGGGTCGATGTCGTGTTTCAGGACTTCTGGAAGGGAGACGTTTTCCAGAGTGAAGAGGTTTTGTCTCCGCACGGCGTAGAGGAAGAGGGCGCAGCTGATGGCGAATCCGAGCGCAGTGGGGTCGTTACGAAGGCCGAAGGCCTTAGAAACATAGAGCACACTCAATGAAGCAGGGATCAAGGCTGCGATCGTGAGTGTGAGATAGTGGCTCTGGAGGGTTCGGTCTTTGGCGAGCGCTGCGATTCGGGCGTGGTCGATTGCGGCTGAGAAGACGACGCAATAGTTGATCCCGGCGGTAACGTACCAGAGAGGTCCGTAGAGACTTTGGGCAAGGGGATTGGGCCGGATGAAGAGGCCGTGCCATGGATTGGTCATGAGGCAGAGCCAAAGCAAACCGTTGCAGAGGACGAGGGGCCGAAGGAAACGCTCGTAGGGTGGCGGTGGTGCGCTGTTCATTCGCGCGATCCCCGCTGAGACCGCCCACCAGGCCGGTGGAATCCCGAGGAGGCCTGAATACAGCATCGTCATACCGAGCCACCGGGCCGTGACGTGATGCGGCCAGGAGTTGGCGATGAGTTCGCCGACCGTGAAACAGAGTGCGGATGCGAAGGCCAGAGGCAGGGCCGGCCAGAGAGCTGAGGGGGGCCGGCGATTAAAAATGTGAATCGTGAGAGCGATCAGCATCACGACACCTATCGCGCTCGAAAAATGCCAACTGGGCACGGCAGGCTCCATTCCGGGAGGAGGGGGGGGCTCGATGGCGGCGTGCCGAGGCTTCCCTACCGTCCCTGCTCCTTGAGCGACTCGAGGGTGAGAGG
>Ga0315316_10000922_pt1 | contig 19929 bp, 16 predicted proteins | sample M160m3416metaG_FD_203702 | JGI IMG/M metagenome (GOLD analysis project Ga0315316, IMG submission 203702) | Ammonia-oxidizing marine archaeal communities from Monterey Bay, California, United States - M1 60m 3416 | ecosystem: Environmental > Aquatic > Marine > Intertidal zone | place: USA... | reverse complement strand
AACAGCAGCGCACTGTTGCAGTCAATCTTTTTAACGAAGGCAAAAAAGAAGGCTTTCCTGTGCATGAAGTCTTGGCGCAGTTTAAGCGTGAAAGCTTTAGGCGTAGAAACTTAGTTCAAATATTTTTAGAAATTATCGTTGCCACCGCCTTTGCTGATGGGCTATTACATTCCCGAGAGCAAAAAGTCCTACAAGACGTCGCGCACGATCTTGGTTACTCCCGGGATCAATTTAATGATCTGCTCGCTCGAGTATCGGGTCAGGCTCAATTTGGTGACCCAGTATCTAGTTATGACAAGATAACGGCTGCTTATGAATTGCTTGGTATTTCAGAAAGTGCAACGCCTGGTGAGATTAAAAAGGCGTATCGCAGACAAATGAATCAGCACCACCCGGACAAGTTAGTTGCCAAGGGCCTTCCGGAAGAAATGGTCGATATAGCAACAGCAAAGACACAGGACATTAAAGAGGCCTACGAGCTAATTAATGCCAATAGAGCGTCCGGTAGTTTTCGTTCGCGGCGCTAGCTAAAGGTTTCATTGATATCATCTAGAACTTCACTTCCAGGACAAAGGTCATGGTTCGTCAATCGGTTAAAAGGTTTGTCTACAGTGTCCTGCAGTTCGTGCAAGTCTGAGGTCGATTGATTTATATACAATAGCCCAGTTGCAATCTTACCTTCTTTTTTATGTTGATTGATGTGATGTTGGGCATTTTCTTTGTCATAGGGGTCGTAGTTGTTGCCGGTCTTGTGCAGATGAATCACTGACCCATCGTGTAGTGTTATTTCTTTTTCTTTGCCCGCCTCATATTTAGTAGTGATTTCCTTCCGCATAGGCACGAAATCTACTTGGCTCAAAGCTATGTAATTTTCCCAAGTGTTTTTATAACCATGGGTAGACGAATCGGTATTATTGAAAGTTACACATGGGGAGATTATATCAATAAAAGCAAATCCTTTATGCGTCAAGCCAGCTTGTAGTAAAGGAATAAGCTGTTGTTTGTCGCCAGAAAAAGATCGAGCTACAAAGCTTGCGCCTAATTCAATCGCCAAGTTTGCCATATCAATATTATCGTACAGACTTTCTTCGCCAGTCTTGGTTTTTGAGCCTAGATCCGCGGTAGCGGATAATTGACCTTTAGTTAGCCCATAAGTACCGTTATTGGCAACTATGTATAGCATGTTTATACGGCGCCTGACGATATGGCAAAATTGTCCAAGCCCTATGGAGGCGCTGTCGCCATCGCCGGATATTCCAACATAATGAAGATCCTTGTTTGCAATATTGGCTCCGGTGGCTACTGAAGGCATACGACCATGTACTGAGTTAAAGCCATGGGCTTTGCTAAGAAAGTAAGAAGGTATTTTTGAAGAGCAACCAATACCTGAAATCTTAGCAACCTTATGTGGTTCTAAGCTCATTTCAGCTGCCGCTTGTATAATCGCAGCGCTGATTGAGTCGTGACCACAGCCTCCGCAAAGAGTAGTCAGCGTTCCTTCATAGTCGCGTCTGGACAAACCAACATCATTTGTTTCTAGACCCGGATATTGGAATTTTGGTTTAGCGATATAACTCATTTTATATTACGTCCGAATAGGCTTTAAGCTGGAACATCTTTAGCATTCTCGAGTGTGGTCATTGAGTCTAGAATATCCCGCTCTATGTGCTGCGCTGTAATGAGGAGACCGTTGTAACTCAGAATAGAGTGCATCTGTTCTTCATTAGCGTTGCATTCTATTTTAAGCAGGCTTTTAAGTTGTGCGTCACGGTTTTGCTCGATGATATAAACCAACTCGTGGTCATTAATGAATTCTTTTACGCTTTGGTGAAAAGGAAACGCTTTTATTCGAAGAGTATCTAGCGCTATGCCTTTTTTCGCTAAGCTGTCTAATACTTCTTGAATAGCGCCGGTGGTAGTTCCGAGATAAATCATACCTAGCCGCTGTTTTGCTTGATTTGATATTTCCGGTTTTGGCAAATAGTTGGCGGCTGTCTCAAACTTAAGCGCTATGCGGTCCATAACTTCTGCGTAGACATCCCCATCTTCTGTGTAGGCGGCATTAGCGTCATGCGAGCTACCACGAGTGAAATAGCTCCCTTTATGAGGATGAGTGCCTGGATAAGTGCGATAGGGTATGCCGTCTCCATCAATATCTTGGTATCTACCGAATTTCTCCATTTCCTCAAGTTGTTCCGCGGAGAGTACTTTGCCCCTATCATAAACTCTTGAATCATCCCAACTTAGCTGATCACAAATTTGCTCATTCATGCCTAGCTCGAGATCGCTCATTACGATTACAGGAGTTTGTAGGCGGTCTGAGATATCGAAGGCATCGGCGGCGAATTCAAAACATTCCTTTGGGGTGGACGGGAATAATAATATTTGTTTTGTATCACCGTGGGAGGCATAGGCACAGCTGAACAAGTCGCCTTGCTGTGTTCTTGTGGGCATCCCTGTGGAAGGTCCAACTCTTTGTATATTAAAAAGAACAACTGGCACTTCAGAAAAATAGGCGAGGCCAAGGAATTCTTGCATTAGTGACACGCCAGGGCCTGATGATGCAGTAAAGGCGCGTGCGCCATTCCAGCCTGCACCGATCGCAATACCAATCGCTGCCAATTCATCTTCTGCTTGAATAATTGAAAACTTCTTCTTGCCTGTACCGGGGTCAATGCGCAATCGATTGCAATACTTGCCAAAAGAATCAACGACTGACGTTGAAGGCGTAAGTGGATACCAGGAGGCAATTGTTGCCCCGCCATACACACACCCAAGGCCTACAGCAGTATTACCATCAATGAGAATTTTTCCCGCTGTTTTGTTGGACTTTTTCAACTGTAAGGGAAGAGGGTATTCAAAATTTTCGCTGACGTATTTCTGTCCTAATTCTAATGCATGTATGTTTGGCAGGATTAATTTTTCTTTACCACGGAATTGCTCGCTAACCATTTCGGTGAGTACTTTAAAGTCAATATTTAGAAAAGCCGCCAAAGCACCGACATAAACAATATTTTTAAATAACTGGCGCTGTGCAGGTTTTTCAAATTCACGCAAACAAATATCTTTCAAAGGAAGTGGCAGGTAGTTTACGTCATCGCGTATTAATTCATTGGCTAGTGCTTTGGAAGAGTCGAATAAGACATAGCCGCCAGGAACAACAGACTGAATATCGGCTTTAATGGTTTGTTCGTTCATGGCAACCATCAGGTCGACACCTTCTCTGCGGCCGAGATAGTTGTCTTCAGAGATTCGTACTTCGTACCAAGTTGGCAATCCTTGAATATTAGAAGGAAAAATATTATGAGGGCTTACAGGAATGCCCATACGGAAAATTGCCTTTGCAAACATGTTATTTGCACTAGCAGAGCCAGAGCCATTAACATTTGCAAATTTGACCACAAAATCATTGACCTTGGGCATAGCCTTTATTTTAGTAGAATAAACTAACTCTGGCACGCGTCGGCCGCCTTTGCAGTATTAAAAAGATATTTTTTCATGTCCCAGGCGCTAGTCGGACAACGTTCAGCGCAGAGGCCGCAGTGCAGACACAGATCCTCACCTTTGGCCATTATACGCCCGGTTTTGAGTACATCTGAGATATAAATATCCTGCTCAAGGTTTTGAGCTGGAGCTAGGAGATTTTCGCGTAACTCAGGCTCTTCCGCGTTTTCAGTAAAAGTAATGCAGTCCGTTGGGCAAATATCGACACATGCGTCGCACTCAATACAAAGTTGGTCGGTGAACACAGTTTGAACGTCGCAGTTAAAGCATCGCATAGTTTCATTGAAAGCAAGCTCTTCGTCAAAGCCAAGTTCAACTTCCATGTTAAGGTCATTAAGTGTTTGTTCTTTTTCTGCATGTGGCACGGCATAGCGAATATCATTGCTAATGTCGTTGTCATAAGACCACTGATGGATCCCCATTTTCTGACTATCGAGTGTTGTTAATGGGTTGGGCCGCACGGCTAAATCTTCATTATTGCAGAGCAAGTGAATAGACAAAGCTGCATCGTGGCCGTGAGCGACGGCGGTAATTATGTTATCTGGCCCGAGCGCGGCATCTCCGCCAAAAAATATTTTTTCATTAGTAGACTGAAAAGTGGTTTTGTCGAGAATAGGAAGTTCCCATTTGTCAAATTCAATACCAAGATCACGTTCAATCCATGGAAAGCTATTGTCTTGACCTATCGCACAGAGGACGTCCTCGCAGGGTATGATTACCGGATCTTCTCCTGTAGGTATTAGTAATCGCCTTCCATTCTCATCATATTCTTTTTTAACTTTTTCGAATTCCATACCTGCTAGTTTGCCATTTTCGATAACGTATCTTTTGGGCACATGAAAGTTTACAACAGGTATGTCCTCATTCATCGCATCTTCGATTTCCCATGGAGATGCTTTCATTTCATCAAAGCCGCTTCTAACCACAACAGTTACATCTTTGCCACCTAACCTTTTAGAAGTACGACAACAATCCATAGCGGTATTTCCACCGCCCAAGACGATGACATTTTTGCCGATTTTATCAATATGCTCAAAAGCAACACTTGCTAGCCATTCGATACCTGTGTGGATATTTGCTTTGGCCGTATCGTAGCCGGGTAAGTCCAGGTGTTTTCCTAGCGGGGCGCCTGTACCAACAAAGATAGCGTCATAGTCTTCCTTCAATATGGCTTTCATGCTGGTGATTTCTTCGCCAAATCGACAATTGACGCCCATATCAAGTATGTAATGTAATTCTTCCTCTAAAACTTCTGAGGGCAATCGAAATCGAGGAATTTGAGTGCGCATAGCTCCACCGCTTAGCGCGTCCTTTTCAAACAGAGTGATTTCATAGCCTAGTGGTAAAAGATCTCTAGCTACAGCTAGCGACGCTGGTCCTGCTCCAATCAGAGCGATGTGTTTTCCATTTTTTTTCTTCGGAACGCTTGGTATACGATCTTTAATATCAGATTTATAGTCTGCTGCTACTCGCTTAAGTCGACAAATCGCTACTGGTTCTTCTTCGACTCTGCCTCGGCGGCAGGCAGGCTCGCAAGGCCGGTCGCAGGTTCTGCCTAAGATTCCCGGAAAAACATTAGAATGCCAATTAATCATATAAGCATCAGAGTAGCGTTTTTCAGCAATCAGGCGGATGTACTCCGGGACTGGGGTATGGGCGGGACAGGCCCATTGGCAGTCTACTACTTTATGAAAGTAATTGGGGTCGGCAATGTCGGTTGGCTTCATGGTCTGTGCTTTTCTTTATCGCTCAATTGAATGAAATCAGCTCCAAGAGCAATTTCGGCGCGGCCCTAGTATATGTAAAAGAATCAAAATTGTAAGTACTTTATGAAAGGGTAGGATTAGGCTTAGATACCAGCAATTAGTTGGAAATTTCCAGGTTCGCAATATAGGGTATTGCCTAAATACCACCATCAATCTTTGGCCCAGCTCTCTGTCAATAGTCACATCATTTGCTATTAATTCTATTTCGGCATCTTTCACAAAGTAGTGAAGTTTAATCGATACGATTTCGGCCTTAATTATCATTTTTTCCTATTTGATGGGATAAAAGGAAGTACCTCCTTTTAGTAGTAAAAAGGTATCAATAATTTGAGAAACCGATTCATGATCGTTGATTTATGGCGAGTTTTAACTAGGGAGAAAAAAAGCCCAGCAACCTAAGATGCTGGGCTAAAAATACTATCAGGAGAGAGATAAATGAAACAAAACCCAAAATTTTGTATAACATTTACCTGCACTTAGTCAGACTGCGTGTTTTGATATAAGTTCCAAAATATGCCTTTGGTTTTTGATTTTTTTTAAATTTATTCAGAACTTTCGCAACCTATTGTTTTCATTGCATATATTTTATTTCGAAGCCCCTATCTTGAAGAATATTTTCTGAATCTCGATTGGTAATCACGCCAATACTGGCTGAAGAAGGATCGAAATAGGTCTGAGCGACATTACGCAAGTCTGCCAGGGTGGTTGATAGCACCCGCTCTCTGAAGATCATTCTGTGCTCTAAAGTTCGATTAAATAAACCGTTGTAGAACGCTTGTTTAGCTTCTCCTGCTGGTGATGACGGTTTATCCATGTTTGCGATGACGCCCAAGATTGCTTCTTCCAAATGATGAGGCGTTTGCTCAGCACTGAGTAACCATTGAATTGATTTATCGAAATCGGTCAATGTATCTAAAAGTCGAGGATCACGGTAAGAGTAGAACCGAAAAGAAGCCGAGTTAGCATCTTGTCCTGCACCTCCCCCGTAAGCCCCCCCTTGTTCTCTGATTGCTCGATGAAGGAATCCATTTCTTAGGTAACCGGCTAGAACATGTAAAGTTGCATTATCTTTATGATTTGAAGCAACTGTTGGGTAGGCTTTTGCGCTGAAGTTTACTTGGGTTGTTGTGGTCCACGCTTCTCGCACAGTTTCACGGATGGAAGGCAGTGAGATTTTCGCGAGTTGGCTGGAATGGTCATTCGAAACCCATAGATCGTTGAAATCGGCTAATATGTTTTCTTTTTGACTACTCTCTCCGATCGCTAAAATCTGCATATTACTTGAAAGAAATATTCGATGCAGAAGTTGGAACTTGTCGAGCAGCGCGCTGCAAGTTTTGGGATCTTTCAGTTTGTTTCGTAGTTCTTTCAACTGCTTGATTCCGGATAGACCACCAAACTTATGACTTAATTGTCCGGTTGGGTTCATTTTGCTGGACGCCAAGGTCATTGCGAGACTATGACCTTGTCCAGTAATACTGTTTTCTCTCCTTGTGCAAATTTGCTCTATTAATTCAGAAAGGCGTTGTTTTTCATCGAAGCGAACTTCTAATAAAGTTTTCTGTAATAGCTCTGTTAGTTTCTTGTGGTTTGCACTTAAGGATTTTGAAGAGAATGTTACGTAGCCGCTGATAGTCTGCTCATTGTCAACTGAGCTTCTAATGCTACTAAAGCAATTAATGCCACCACTAATTTGAGATTGCCAAACTTGTGCATCTTCATAGCCAGTTTCTCCAATGCCAAATTCAGTCAAACAGCTTGTATATAGAGGTAATGCTTCAAGCAGCTCCGGTTTAATTTGTGGAAGATCGATTATAATTTGCTGGTAGCAAAGCCCATTCGTACCTCGCTCAAAAAAGCTGCAGGGTAGAGCGGAGTTTTTGAGAATTTCTCTTGAACACTTAGGTTCGTCTATGCCCGCGGGTATGTCTTGTAGGCCAACTTTTGGTAGAACCTCAGGGTCATCATCTTGCATTTGTCTTTCTGCCAAAATTTTAGACCGTTTAATTATTTCTGTGGTTTGGTTTTTGGTAAGAGACCTTTGGATGGTGGCGAGTTTTTCTTTTTCTGATTCCGCTTTGCGGTTCGCAAGATCACTGTCGGGCTGCATTGTAAGGGTAACGCGATGAGGATTATCTATTAACAATTTTTGGATTAGATCAGGGATAAATAATCGGTCTTTTATGGATTCTCGAAGGTCGTCCAAGACCGGGTCAATATTTAATAAACTAATCGGGTCTCCCCGATGTAATGCCGTAGATAGACCCGTTAAAATAAGCTGCAATCCATAAGGATAGCTATCGCCAGATATTTCCCGCTGGTTAAGCTCTAATTGATGCAGCGCTGCTTCAATCTGACCCTGAGGTATGCCATCTTCCACTAATTTTCGAAGTGTTGATAAGACCATCTCTTCAACAGACTCTGTAGAATCCAAGCTACAACCTTCGAGTCCAGCCATAAAGCTCATTTCGTGGCTTGAGTCTTCCAAGCCGCACATTGGTGAGGGCGAAGTTCCAAGATCGCTTGTTTCTAGTATTTTTAATAAAGGACTTGCGCTGTTATCTAATAATACGCTTGAAAGTAGTTGGGCCTTAAAGACTTCAGTTAAGTTAGTACTTTTCCCCAATAGCCAGCCAATTATGACATGTGTTTTATCTGGCTCGATATTGTCTACTGCATAAGGTTCTTCGAATCGTAAGGGTGAGTTGTATCTCTGTTCATCCCCGACCGCTATCTTAATGTCGAGTTTTTTAAACTTAGAGAGTGCTAGATCCTCAAGTGTCTGTTGATGCTCTAGCGCAGTAATATCGCCAAATGTCATGAATACACTATTACTGGGATGATAGTGACTTTTATAAAACTCCTTTAATTGCGAATAGCTAAGCTCAGGAATATTCTCAGGTTCGCCGCCACTGTTATAGTGATAGGTAGTCGTTGGATACAGGTATTTATTTATTGTTTGCCACAGCACGCTATTAGTAGAACTCATGGCACCTTTCATCTCATTAAAGACAACGCCTTTGTATTGGAGTTCAGAATCAGCGTTATCTAATTCTGTAAATTCAATCCGATGACCTTCTTGTAAAAAATCCAATTCATCTAGTCGTGAAAAAAATGTTGCATCTAGATACACGTTCAACAAGTTGTTAAAGTCTTTCTTGTTTTTTGACGCGAATGGATAAGCCGTCCAGTCACTGCTGGTAAAGGCATTCATAAAGGTGTTTAGAGAACGTCTGATCATCATGAAAAAAGGGTCTCGCACAGGGAAGCGCTTGCTACCGCATAAAGCGGTGTGTTCCAAGATGTGGGCAACTCCTGTCGAATCCATGGGCACGGTTCTGAATGCAACTAGGAAAACATTCTCACTGTTTTCGCTTGCTAGATGATAGTGCAGAGCCCCAGTCTCACGATGTATATATTTCTCCATTACGATATTGAGCGACGGAATATGTTCGCTATGCTTCCACTCAAATGCAGGATGGAATTGCTTGGGTTGATTAACAGAGGGGTTCTGAGTCGTATTTACTGTGCTCACTTCTGTCATGAGTTGACGTAGTCCTTTTCGTTTAATTAAAGAGTGAAATCCTAAAAACTATATGCTGTGTTCTGGTTCGGGAGGAGACTCCATGCTGAAGGTTCCTAGTTTACCTGAGCGTAAATCATTTAGTAATGTCTCCGAAACTTTATGGAAATTGATTTTTCCCCCTTTGCTAGTAGCGCCGATGGATGCGGCTATAGTGCCTAATAGTTGTTCCGGGGATTTTAGGGTGTTGTCGAAGTTATAACGATTCTTAAGGGCAGAAAATTGATGGGCCAGGAAATACTCAGCCGCGAACCAGGCTATATCTTCGATATCAATAGCGGTATTTCTAATGGTCCCAAGAGTGGCTAATTTATAAGCAGCTACCTGATCTTCCAATTTTGGCCACATAAGCCCTGGTGTATCGACCAGATAGAAGGTTTCATCCAATTTAATTCGTTGCTGGCCTTTGGTTATTGCCGGCTCATTCCCAGTCTTTGCTACTTTCCTTTTGATTAAGTTATTTATGAAGGTTGATTTCCCAACATTCGGGATACCAGTAATAATTAATTGTGTATGCTCTTTAAATTTTGGCCTTGTTACGATTAGTTTCCTTGCTAAGGTTGCTAATGCAGCAGCCGCAACTGGAGCGTGCATGGTGTTTGTTAGACAGACAGTCGGGGCTAGCGCGTTAGCTTGGCTTTGAAGTTGAATCTCAAAATAATGGCGCCATTTTTCTGTCATAACAGGATCTGCAAGATCACATTTGTTGAGAATGATTATCCGCGGCATGGGTTTGCCGAGTGAACTTAATAACGGGTTCATGCTGGCTTTTGGCGCTCTAGCATCAAGGAGCTCGATAATTAGATCTGATGTTTTAACTAACTTAATCAGTTCCTTATTCGCTTTATACATATGTCCTGGGTACCAGGAAATAGTCATTAGATAACCCCTTAAATTGTTACAGTTTAGAGTATACTTGCTTTTGAAAAATCTAGAATTGGAAATCTCAGTATTAAAATGAGCTTACAAGAAAATATAACCATAAAAGTCACTTCGCATTTGAAGCCATCTCATCTTGTCGTAGAAAATGAAAGTCATATGCATGGAGGCCCGGCAACGGAATCACATTTTAATTTAACGATTGTTGCGCCTTGTTTCGAAGGCCTTTCTTTGGTTAAGCGACATCAAAACTTATATAAACTATTGTCTGAAGAATTAGCAAGCAGTGTTCATGCCTTAGCACTGCACTTGTATTCACCTGAGGAATGGGAGATACGGCAAAAAACTGTACCACTATCGCCGGATTGTAAAGGAGGCAGTAAATCAGAGATTTCTTAGTAATCGCTGCTATCACAAAATAGACATTCAATGATTTCTGTAATAGACAATGATTTTATAAGCTTTCATTTGCCTCTTAATAATCCTTAGTATTCTATACACCCCCATCGTAAATATCTGAGCCAAATAGGTTAATTAGCCACTGGGTGTAGTGCTATTGTGTTATTCTTGAATTGGCCGATAGATTGTAATTGTAGAGTTTGGTACATTGATTAGGGACTTAGATAAACTTAACTGAACTGAAGTAGTCTATGATCTCTGGCTGCAGATAAATTTAATTGATCTTTATTCAATTAACTATTTGATACTGATGCAGCGGTGCTGGCTTCCGTGGTACTCAGGGATAGAATTTAATTAGATTGGCTATGATTTCGTCATCGCTTTTAACTCAGTTTTGGCGCCAACTGTGGGCCTCAAACGACACTCGCGGCATTAAGTTGTCCATTGCAGCTATTATTCTGTTGATTATAGTGGTGCTTGTTGTAGCCGCTAATAATTTTAGTCAGGATGTAGACTCCCCAGGAGAGATTCTGGTTATACAAGAACCAATTGTTGTATTCCCTGATTTCGCCTCGATCAACAGTATCTCCGCAAAGAAACAGCAGTTCTTCGATTATCTTGAAGTTTTTCTCATCGCTGAAAATATAGCTATCACCCAGTTCAGAGACCAACTTGATGATTATCTAAAGATCGCAAGTAGTGGTGCAGGATTTAGTGAATTCGAAAGGGCATGGATGTTTCGCTTAGCTAGACGCTATCGGATTGAGGTTGAAAATTATACAGATAAAGAAATTGTCGATGAGCTTCTATTGAGAGTTGATGTTTTGCCTGTTTCCCTCGCTCTCGCGCAAGCGGCAAACGAATCAGCTTGGGGCACTTCTCGGTTTGCTTTAGAGGGTAATAATATTTTTGGGCAGTGGTGCTATGAGCAAGGGTGTGGAATCGTGCCTGCGCGGCGTCAGGCAGGAGCTATTCATGAAGTAAAATCATTTGTTTCTGTTGAAGACGCCGTAAAGTCTTATTTTTTGAATATTAATAGTCATCCGTCTTATTCTTATTTGCGTGATTTAAGGTCTCGTATGCGAGCTAGAGGGTTAAGGTTGGACCCTATGTCATTGGCCATTGGTCTAGGAAGGTATTCAGAGCAGGGAGACAACTATGTCGACGAAGTTCAGAGGATTATTATTCAAAACGGTTTACGCAAGAGAGACGTTTAAATTTTAGTCTAAATTGATCCACTGGATCGAGTACCAAAAATATCTTCCAGCATCTGATGCCGGTGCAGTACAAAGATAGCGCCACCTTCTTCCTTGAAACTCCTGATCAGGAATAATTGTCAAAACCCCATTTTCTTGATCGACCCACTCCATTGGGAGAGGCTGGCTGTTGGCGAAACAACCGATCTGAGAGATGTTGTAATCGCCTTCGGCAAATTGAAGAGAGACTGTGGGGGCTCGGGAAGTCGTTACTGGAGATAATGGGTCTACTAATTTTACATTGAATGCTTTTGTATCGAATTTTGTGCGAGCTGTCTCTAAGTTGGCATAAATAGAGGCAAGTGGGAAGCGAGGCAGTGCTAAGAAGTCTGAATTGACTCCCACGGCACCAGAATTCTGAGCTAAACCCACAAAACTATTCTTTGCCAACATGGTTTTAATATCTTGGTCAAATTCACCGTAAGGGTAGGCAAGGTAGCGGTGTGTTTGTCCGGTTTCGTTTAATATCCTTTGCTCTGCTGAGATTAGTTCTGATTCTAGCCGTTGCAGCCATGCGTCATCATCTTCGTTGGCATATTTTTCGAGCATGTAAGGGTGCTCAACCATATGGTTAGCTATTATCACACCGGCATCCGACATTTCCCGAATTTGATCCCAAGTCATGTAGTTATTCTGATTTCGGTCTATTGGACCAGTACTGAGAAATAATGTGAAAGGGAAGTTGAATGACTGCAGCATAGGAAATGCTTCTTCATAAATTGAGATGTAGCCATCGTCGAAGGTTATCGCTACTGCTTTGTCTGGGATGGGGTTGCCTGCGCGCAAGTTTTCTACCATTTGATCGAGGGGAATGACATTAAATTCGTTATCCCGCAGATACTCTAAATGATTACGAAAATTTTCCGGGGAAATACTCGTAGAAGGCGGCGTATCTGATGCCACGTGATGGTATAGAAGAATTACGCCATGGCTTTCTTCTGTAGCCGAAAAAGCCATTTGGGTAATAATGAAATTAAGGGTGCCGATGCAGCCCAAGATTAGAAGCGTTCGCATAGATTGCTCATGAATTAGCTGATAAGCCTAATAGTATCTCAAATCTCTGCATTAGATGCTTTTCTTGTGCCGCTTCTTAATCGGCGTAGGCGAAGGTATAATGCGCCCCCAATCGAAGGTGGGGCTTGAAGACAAGCAGCCACCCCTATGCTTTCTGAGCTTGGATGCTCAAAATCGACAATAGGATGCAATCAGTCAAAGGTCCAAAATGGAGAGAAAAATGATGTATTCGGGCAAGGCGCTCAAAGTAGAAATGTTGCCTTCTGGCGCAGCCAATTTAGTCTTCGATTTAGAGGGCTCATCAGTAAACAAATTTAATCAGACAACTCTGAAAGAGTTGCGAGAAGTGGTAACTGCCCTGCAAGATTCAAGTGTTTCGGGTTTGATTGTTTCGAGCGCCAAACCAGCATTTATAGTTGGTGCAGACATTACGGAGTTCACCGCAATGTTTTCTGAGCCAGAAGACACTATTTTAAGTTGGCTTGTAGAATCTAATAAAGTTTTTAATGACCTGGAAGATTTGCCTTTCCCAACCGTGACGGCTATTAACGGAATTGCCCTGGGTGGTGGATTTGAAATGGCACTAACGACTCACTATCGAGTTGGTACTGTAAAGTCTGTCGTTGGATTTCCAGAAGTTAAGCTTGGAATTTTGCCTGGATTTGGCGGAACGGTCCGTTTACCTCGTTTAATCGGAGCGGATAATGCTAACCAATGGATTAGCAGCGGATCTCACATCAAAGCTCCACAAGCACAAACTGAAGGTGCTATCGATGCAATCGTAGAGGAAGACAAGTTAATTGCAGCTTGTGAAGATATGATTAATCAATGCATTGCTGGCAAACTGGATTATGGAGCGGTAAGAGCAACAAAGAATTCAGCTCTGACATTGCAGCCAATTGAGCTTAACGTAGCTTTTGAGACAGCTAAGGGGATGGTGTTAGCTAAGGCAGGGACACATTATCCGGCACCCATTACCGCAGTAGAGGTAATGCAAGAAGCAGCATTGTCTGATAGAGCTGCCGCATTAGAAATTGAGCATAAAGGTTTTTTAAAGCTCGCTAAGACTGAGGTCGCTGCTAATTTAGTGCAGATGTTCCTCAATGATCAATTTCTTTCTGGTGCAGCAAAGAAGCAAATCTCGCAGGCTGTTGAAGTCAGTTATGCTGGCGTTTTGGGCGCAGGGATAATGGGTGGAGGAATTGCCTATCAGTCCGCGCTTAAAGGTACACCAATAATAATGAAAGACATTGCCCAGGAAGGGATCGACTTGGGAATGAATGAAGCTAAGAAATTACTCGGCAAGCAGATGGCGCGTGGTCGCATAGATGCAAACAAAATGGTTTCCATTTTGGCCGACATAACGCCTTCCTTGGGTTACGACGGTTTTGATAAAGCCAATATCATTGTCGAAGCGATTGTGGAAAACACTGGTATTAAACAATCTGTTCTTGCGGAACTAGAATCTTTGGTTGGTGAGAAAACCATAATTGCCTCCAATACTTCAACTATTTCAATCGACGAATTGGCGACTGCTCTAGAAAGACCCGAGAACTTTTGTGGTATGCACTTTTTTAACCCGGTACCGGTAATGCCCCTGGTAGAGGTAATTAGAGGAGAGCACAGTAGCGATGCCACGATTGCTACGACTGTGGCCTATGCTAAGAAGATGGGTAAAACGCCAATCGTAGTCAATAATTGTCCTGGCTTTTTAGTTAACCGGATCTTGTTCCCTTATTTTGGCGCATTCTCCCGACTTATTTATGACGGAGCAGATTTTCGACAGATTGACAAGGCAATGGAAAAATTCGGCTGGCCTATGGGGCCAGCATATCTTCTTGATGTCATTGGGGTTGATACTGCTGTGCATTGCCAGGATGTTATGGCCGCTGGATTTAAAAGAATGAATATTGATTTTGATAGTGCGATTGACCAGTTATATGCGCAGAAAGACTTGGGGCAAAAAACGGGAAAGGGATTCTATCTTTACGAGATTGATAAACGCGGTAAACCGAAAAAGTTACCAAATCCCGAAATAGAAACATTGATTTCTTCTGTGCAACAGAGCCCTAAGGAATTTACGAATGAAGAAATCGTTGAGCGAATGATGGTTGCGATGTGTATTGAGGCTGCGCGTTGTGTTGAAGACAACATTGTGAGCACGGCTATCGAGGCTGACATGGGATTAATTTTAGGACTAGGCTTTCCTGCATTTCGGGGCGGAGCCCTCCGTTATCTCGATAGCTTGGGAGTATCGAAATTCTGCCAGATCGCTGATAAATATGCAGAATTAGGTGAGTTGTACACACCGACTGAGCTTATGCGGAATAAAGGCGCGTCTGGTGAAACTTAGTATGGGTAGGGGGAGAATTTATTTATGAGGTTGCAAGCTAGAGACGCAGTAATTGTTGATGGAATCAGGACACCTATGGCTCGCTCCAAAGCCGGTGCTTTTCGAAATGTAAGAGCGGAAGAGCTATCAGCTCATTTGATCAATGCTTTGTTCGATCGTAATCCAGAGGCGTCGCCAAAAGAGGTGGAAGATGTAGTTTGGGGTTGCGTTAACCAAACTCTTGAACAAGGTTGGAACATCGCCAGGAATGCTGCTCTGATGTCAGTGTTACCGCATTCTACTTGCGCTCAAACCGTTAATCGTTTGTGCGGATCATCGATGTCCGCTTTGCATACGGCAGCAACGGCGATTCTGAGTGATAATGGAGATCAATTCATTGTCGGCGGAGTCGAACATATGGGGCATGTTGGCATGACTCATGGAGTCGACCCAAATCCTCGCGCATCGAAGCATATTGCAAAAGCGTCTTGGATGATGGGTGTAACTGCTGAGGTGTTATCGAAAATGCATGGCATAACTCGGGAACAGCAAGACGAGTTTGCAGTACGCTCCCATAAGCTAGCTGAAAAGGCGAGAAACAATGGAGGCTATGATAATGAGATAATCGCTATTGAAGGGCATAACGTTGATGGTTTCAAATCTCTCATCGAGCAAGATGAAACTATTCGTCCTGACACTAGCAAGGAAAGCCTTGCCCAATTGCGGCCAGTATTTGATCCGGTTAACGGCTCTGTTACAGCAGGTACATCTTCACAAATCTCGGATGGTGCTTCTGCCATGCTGCTGATGTCAGCTGAGAAGGCGCAATCTCTAGGCTTGAAGGTCAGGGCGAGAATAAAATCAATGGCTTATGCAGGAGTAGATCCCTCAATAATGGGATATGGCCCAGTGCCTGCCAGTCAGAAAGCGCTAAAAAAGGCTGGACTTACAGTCAGTGACATAGACTGTGTAGAGTTAAATGAGGCTTTTGCTGCTCAAGCGCTGCCGGTTCTTAAGGATTTAAGTTTACTTGATGTAGTTGAGGACAAAGTTAATCTTCGTGGCGGCGCTATCGCTTTGGGCCACCCTTTAGGGTGCTCTGGAACACGAATAACCACAACGCTTCTGAATAATATGGAAGACAAAGATGTAACCCTTGGACTGGCGACGATGTGCATTGGCTTGGGTCAAGGTATTGCAACAGTACTTGAACGTGTTTAGTTGAGTTGAATCTTTAATGTTAAAGCAAGCTGATCAATTAAATCTAAATCGAAGCAGGAAAAATTTGCGACGTGATGTTGGTCATGCTATCGCTGATTTTAATATGATCGAAGACGGCGACTTAATTATGGTGTGTCTGTCTGGGGGTAAAGACTCTTACACATTGTTGGAGATCCTGCAGAACCTACAAAAACATGCGCCAATAGATTTTGAGATTCGCGCAGTCAATCTTGACCAAAAACAACCAGGTTTTCCTGAACATGTGCTACCCAGTTATCTAGCGAGCCTTGGTGTTGAATACCAAATTTTGGAGCAGGATACATACTCCATTGTGACTGATAAGATCAGTGAGGGGAAAACCTATTGTGGCCTATGCTCGAGGCTTCGGCGAGGTATTCTCTACAATTATGCTGATTCTATAGGGGCGGATAAGATTGCTCTCGGGCACCACCGTGATGATATCGTCGAGACTTTGTTTTTGAATATGTTTTACGGCGGAAAACTTAAGGCTATGCCGCCTAAACTGTTAAGCGACGATAAACGTAATGTGGTCATCCGACCATTAGCTTATTGCAAAGAAAGTGAGATTAGTAAATTTTCTGACCTTATGAATTTCCCTATTATCCCCTGCAATTTATGCGGTAGTCAGGATAATTTACAACGTCTGGCTATTAAGTCAATGCTACAAGAATGGGAAAAGAAAACCCCTGGTAGAATAGAAACAATTTTTCGTAGTATCGCTAACGTGTCTTTATCTCAACTAGCGGATACTAGTTTATTTCCATTTCAAGAGCTTAGAAAAAATATTCCTAAAGATACGCAGTTAGATTTAGTCGAACTTATTTAATGTTTTTTTAAACATTTCCAATGATTCCGCTAAATGGAGTGATCTTGTTATCGACTATTTTAGTTGACGTACTTAAGAACGCTACAGGATTAATAGAGAGATGGAAATTCCTTTTACAGATTTATCCCATGAAGCACTTCGAGGCGTCATCGAAGAATTCGTTTCCCGAGAAGGTACCGATTATGGTTCTGTTGATTTTTCTTTTGAGGAAAAGATAGAGCAAATAAAAGGACAGCTCATGACTGGTGATATAAAATTGGTGTTTGATGCTGAGACCCAATCATGTAATCTGGTTAAGGTTATTTAGAAGAAGGCTAGAAGGGGAAGAATAAAACCGTTTCGAATAGAAATTCTCTGTGATTTTCTACTCGGCCATTCAAAATCCCTTTTATCTTTGATTCCTTTGATTTGCAGCAGGAACCCTTTTCCGCCTCATTAAGTTTTAGTTCCGCCTTTGCTCGCTCGGCGTAAGCGGAATTCAATCTTTTAATTATGCTTTCTAGTTTTAATTGAACTCTATCTGAAATACGTACGTATCGGCTAAATTCGATATAGTTGAAGATAGGTAGTATCCTCTTGCCTTGTTATTAGTACAACTTTTAAAAGTTATCTGGCTCTATGTCGAACGATCTAAACGAACTACAGATAGGTGGCAAAAAAAATGATGAGAGCGGGACAGACTCAACTGAAATTGAGCTGGACGCAAAGGGACTATATTGCCCGGAACCAGTAATGCTTCTGCATAATCAGATCCGAGATATGAATGCTGGGCAATCTTTAAAACTAGTCGCGACAGATCCATCTACTACACGTGATGTGCCAAAATTTTGTTTATACCTTGGTCACGAGTTACTTTCCCAAACTCAGCATGAGGGACTGTACGTGTATTTTATAAAGAAGAAACAGGATTAGAGCCGGTGACTGAAGAAGTAGAGAGCTCGGATGTCTATTTAATCGATTCGTCTATTTACATATTCCAGGCACATTTTTCTCCTTTCGTAGAATGCTTTGACCGGGATGGCGGTGAGTTAAGCGCGCTATTTGGGTTCACACAATTCTTACTGCAGTTTTTGAGACGGGTAAAACCAAATTATGTCGCGACTGCTCATGATGAGAGTTTATTTTGTGGTTTTCGCCATCAATTGAGTCCGGATTATAAATCTAATCGGGAATTGCCAGACGAAAATTTGGGTATGCAATTGAAAGGTTGTAGTGAAGTATGTTCGATAATGGGCCTCCCTACTTTTTCAAGTAAAGTGTATGAAGCAGATGACATAATTGGAACTTTAGCGAATTCAGTGAGAAATAATAATTCAAGTGTACGAGTGCAAATTTTATCGAAAGATAAAGATTTGGCGCAATTGCTAAAATCAGAAAAAGACTGTTTATGGGATTATAATCAAAATAGCCGGCGTTACCGTAGAGATATTTTTGAAGAGTTTGGCGTCCATCCCGAACAATTTCCAGATTACCTAGCTCTCATCGGTGATTCGGTTGACTGTATTTCTGGGGTGCCAGGAGTTGGTCCGGTAAAAGCAAAAGCTTTGTTGCAGCAATTTAAGAGTATTGAAGAGATTTATCAGAGTATAGACCTAGTTTCCTCACTTGAGATCAGGGGTGCGAGCGGGCTTTCTAACAAACTTCAAGAATATCAAGATTTGGCGTATCTAAGTAAGCAATTGGCAACAATCGTATGTGAGGTTTCTGATTCCGAAGAGCTATTTGGTTCCGTAGCTCTGGATGGATTAAAACCTGAAGCTCCTGATAAGGAAAAATTCCTCGAATTTCTTAATCTTTATAACTTTAGTGCGCCAGATAAAATTAGGCTTGAAAGTCTGGCTGCTAGTTTGAGTACGAGATAAATTGATGCGATGAGAATTGTTGCAGATGCAGATCTCTACAGAGTTACCGATTTATTCGCAGATTTGGGCGAGCTTGAATTAGTTCCTGGCCGGCAAATTACAAAGAATCATTTGGTAAACGCTGATGCACTCATTGTTCGCTCTGTGACCCCGGTTTCTCGAGATTTGTTAAGAAAGACACCAATTCAATTTGTAGGAACTGCAACTAGTGGCATCGATCATGTGGATGCAGAATATTTAGCAGAGCATAATATTAAGTTAGCCGATGCGAAGGGAAGTAACGCCAATGCCGTTGTCGATTATTGTTTTGCGGCAATGGCTGAACTCGGTTTGCTAGATAGTTGTGAGCTCAAGTCTAAGACTATTGGTATAGTTGGCTGCGGCGCAGTTGGTAGTTTATTCGCAAAAAAGCTAAGTGCCTTAGGAATCTCTGTAATAGTAAATGACCCACCGTTACAAGAAAGAGCTGCTGCGGATTTAGAAGTAGTTCCTTTTCGTTTTTGTACGTTAGAGGAAATCTCTCGGTGTGATCTTATTTCACTCCATACTCCACTCGTAAAGCAAGGCACTCATCCCACTTTAGGGCTAATAGGACTCGAATTTCTGCAATCTCTTTCCAAAGGGGCAGTCTTATTAAATACTTGCCGAGGAGGAGTGGTAAGTGAAAAAGATATAAGAAAGTTTTACCAAGAAAGGAATGATTTGAACTTTGTGTTTGATGTTTGGGAAAATGAGCCAAGCGTTGCGAGAGATGTGGTCAGTACTACAAAAATTGCGACCCCCCATATCGCGGGTTACAGCATAGAATCAAAATTCGCAGCAGTAAAGTCGTTGCGTAGGTCTTTGGCAAGCAACTTTGATTTGCCCATAGCCAGTCGAGAATTAATCGGCTTTGATGTAAGTGAAAGTCATCGCGAATTCAAAGAAGGAAATACTCTGAAAACAGTCCTGGCACAAGATTTTCCGTTGCAAAAAATTAGCAATGATTTTAAGTGTGCTATGAATGGCGGTCAGGACCTGAATTATTTTGACAATGTGCGCAGGCAATTGATCTCCAGAAGGGAGTATCGAGGAGCTTCGATGGATGACTCAACCTTAGGAGAATTTCAGAAGCAAATTTTAGCTGAACTAGAGGTATCGAAGAGTAAAAATTAATTCCTGTATTGTTCCAGAACTCTGCCAATCTGTTTTATTGCGGAAGAGAGTTCATCTTCTCGCGGCAAAAACACAATACGAAAATGCTGCTGGTCCACTATATTAAAAGCA
>Ga0315316_10000921_pt1 | contig 19941 bp, 22 predicted proteins | sample M160m3416metaG_FD_203702 | JGI IMG/M metagenome (GOLD analysis project Ga0315316, IMG submission 203702) | Ammonia-oxidizing marine archaeal communities from Monterey Bay, California, United States - M1 60m 3416 | ecosystem: Environmental > Aquatic > Marine > Intertidal zone | place: USA... | reverse complement strand
GTCCGACTCTGCATGGACCGGGGGGGACTGTCCGGCGACGACGGACCGACCCACCATGGGCTCTTCGATATCGGGTACCTGCGCCATATTCCCAACATCGTACATATGCAGCCCATCGACGAAGACGAATTCGCCGACATGCTCTGGACCATGGCGCACTATGAGGATGGACCGATCGCTGTTCGCTATCCACGTGGCGCGGGCACAGGGGCTCAACCCAAGGAGAAGCCCCGCCTCCTTGAGATCGGCAAGGGCGAACTCGTCCATGATGGCTGTGATGTTGCCCTCATCGGACTCGGCTTTGTCCACAACCTTGCGGTGGAAGCGAGGGAAAAACTTGAAGCGCAGGGCCACTCGGTGGCTCTCGTCAACCCACGCTTCATCAAGCCGCTGGACAAAGAACTCATCCTGGATGTAGCCAAACGCTGCAAGGTGATCTGCACCTTCGAGGACCATGTCATCAAGAATGGATTTGGCGCGTCCGTCATTGAATGCCTCCACGAGGCCAGAATCGACACCCCGGTCGAGCGGGTGGGCTGGCCGGACGAATTCGTCGAACACGGCAAAGTCGACATCCTCCGCAACAAGCACGACATCACCTCCGACGCCGCTGTAAAGAAAGTCCTCCCCCACCTTCCCTGCAAGGTGGCTTCTGCGTAGACCCGAAATGCTGGCTGCTTCCCCGTGCCCCGCTGCACCTGGCACCTTGCATTGATCCCGGAGAAGCAGGCCGGATAGACCACCGAATGGATACGCGTGGGATTACCATCTGAGGCGTTGGATCGCTCCCCATTTCCGCGTAACGTACTGTTGTGCCACCCGCCGCGAAAGTCCTGATCGATGGCCCCTCGGAGCTCATCTTCGACTACGCCGTACCAAAGGAGATGACCGCCCTCCCCGGTTGCCGCGTGCGCGTGCCCCTCCGTAACAAGTCGGCCACTGGCACCATCCTGAGTGTCGCAGAGGACGGGAACGTGGACTTTGAACTGAAGCTCATCAACTCGCTCATTGACCCTGAACCCCTGATCACGGAAAAACTGATCCAACTCGCTCAGTGGATGGCAACCTATTACGGAACGCCCCTCGAACAGATCATGCGTTCGCTTCTGCCCGGCGCGGTGCGCCAGGAGACACACTCCGCCAAAACACGCCGGGTGGCCGAACTTGTGCAAATTCCCGACGAGGAGACCCTCGAAAAACTCTCCCGTCGTGCCTCGCGTCAGCATGCTATTCTTCAACTACTCAAGGATTCCGGTCCCATCCCGATCACTGAGCTGGGTGGTGCTTCCGTACGCCCCAGCGTAAAAGCCCTCCAGGAAGCTGGCTACATCACGGTGAGGAACGAAGAAGTCCGCCGCGATCCCGATGCCGGAGATGAATTCCTGGAGAGCAAACCCCACAAGCTCAATGAGGGACAACGTGCTGCCTACAGAGTCATCTGTCATGCCATCGACACCTCCCTCGACCGTAAAACCGGAACTGAAGACCTGTCCTCCTCCCCGAAGCCCATCCTCCTGCATGGGGTCACCGGGTCCGGGAAAACCGAAGTATACCTCCAAACCGCCCAGCACTGCCTGGACCGCGGAAAGTCTGTCCTTGTCCTTGTTCCCGAGATCGCTCTGACACCTCAGACCGTCCAGCATTTCAAATCGCGCTTCTCTGCCTTGCAGGACCAGGTCGCCGTGCTGCATTCGCATCTCTCGCAAGGCGAGCGCTTCGACGAGTGGCATCGCATTCGAAAGGGAGAAGCAAAAGTGGTCGTCGGTGCCCGCTCCGCCATCTTCGCTCCCCTGCCTGCACCAGGTCTCATCATCGTCGACGAGGAACACGAAAATACCTACAAACAGGAAAATCCTCCCAAATACCAGGGTCGTGACCTGGCAGTGGTGCGCGCCCATATGGAATGCTGCCCGGTGATCCTCGGGTCGGCCACTCCGTCGCTGGAGTCCTTTCAGAATGCTCAATCCGGCAAGTACGACCTGGTGCACCTGTCCGAGCGCGCAGACGGCCAATCCCTGCCGCTCATCCGTATCGTGGATATGCGGACCGAGACCCGCAAACACAAGGGTGGCCCCGCCATTCTCTCCGATCGCCTCCGCATGGACATGGAGAAGAAACTGGAAGAGGGACAGCAGGTCATCCTCTTTCTCAACCGCCGCGGCTTTGCCCGCTCCCTCCAGTGTCCCAGTTGCGGCCATGTCTGCGAATGCCAGCATTGTACCGTGCCTCTCACTTACCACCGGACCGAAGAGCGATTGATCTGCCACCTCTGCGGATACCAGTCCATCGTCCCCCACGCCTGCCCCAAGTGCCAGGACCGCTCCATCCTCCTCCAGGGCTACGGAACGCAGAAAGTCGAAGAGGTTCTCCGCAAAGTATTCCCCCGCTCCCGTCTGGCCCGTCTGGATGCTGATACCGCCCGCAAGAAGAATGCGGTGCGCGACATCCTGCGGGATTTCCGTGCCCGCAGGATCGACATTCTCCTTGGCACCCAGATGATCGCCAAGGGGCTCGACTTTCCCAACGTCACCCTGGCTGGCATCCTCAATGCCGACCTTTCTCTACATGCCCCCGACTTCAGGGCTGGCGAGCGCACCTTCCAGCTGCTCACCCAGGTGGCGGGCCGTTCCGGGCGTGGCGAAATGGAGGGCGAAGTGGTGATCCAGACCTTCACTCCCCATTCTCCCTCCGTTCAGTTCGCACGCCATCACGACTACGAAGGGTTCGCCGATCAGGAGTTTGATTTCCGTCGCCAGTTCGATTTCCCACCCTTCAGCCACGCTGCCCTTCTCACAAGCAAGTGCAGTCACGAACGTCTCGCCGAGTTCACCCTGCAAAACCTCCACCAACGCCTCTCCAGAGACCTTCCCACCGGCATCGAACTCGGAGTGCCCAATCCCGCCCCCACTCCCAGGGCCCACGGCCTCTTTCGTTTCCAACTCCTCCTCAAGTCGACCAACCCTCGCACCCTCTCCAGGCACGTACAAAAGGTACTCGCTGCCACCACGCTCCCGGAAGAGGTTTCCATTGTCTTTGACATGGACGCCTACGACTTCGGTTAGGCGAGGCCCTTTATCTCCCTTCGGTTTTCGCCATTCCCTCGAGGCCCCTCCTGCCTTCAGCATTCAACCAGCAAAGCAGTCATTCCTTGGTCATATTTAACCGGTCCTAAGCAATGTGAATATTCTGTTAATACTTCTGCTCCCTGATAGGTGGTGACTGCTCAACTGCCTCCCGTGGAGCCTCAGGCCGCATCCCGCGAATGCCGACCAGAGAATCCAGCCCTCCTTGCCATGGACGCTACGACCGGAGAACCCGTCACCATCAACTTCTACTGTGCCACCTGCGGGAAAATCCTGAGTGGCTCGCCCGACAATCGCATCGCCTGTTCTTCGTGCCTTACCGGGATTCCGATCCCCACCAGTGCACCCGAAGATTCTTCCAGGATTCTGCATCCCCGGAACGAAGAGATCCTCAAGTTTTTCTGCCGTCACTGTGAGCAGAAGTTCTCCAGTCCGGTTGCATTCGCGGGCAAGCGGTTCAATTGCCCGATCTGCTCGAAGGAGAATGTAGTCCCCGGTCCGCACTCCGAAGCGCCAGCACAGGAGGAGCCGCCCGAAATCCAATTCTCCCATGCGATCCTCGCACGGGATGAGTTTCTCCCGAAATTCGAATTGGAGCCCTGCATGGCCGATCCTGCATCCGGGCAACCCGAACAGTTACTCCTCCTCGATGAGGCATGCCGTGCCGTCGCAACCGCACCGCGGGGAAAGAAAATCTCCGGGAATGAGACCAAACCGAATCCCTCTTCAGGGGAAACCGACGGGGAACCAGTGCAAAAGCAGGATCATTGCCTCCACAAGCCATCTGCGGAGGAACTCGAATCGATCGCCACCCAACCCATTCGCATCAATCACTCCCTCAATGGTGGAGATCGCACCATTCTTCCCCAACCCAGGGCCAGGGAACAGCCCCATGAACTCATTCCCATTCGACTGGGAGAGGAGAAGGGTGCCCTGCCGCCCCCCAGCGTCAGGCAACCGGATTCCATCGGTGGGAACGTGTCCGGTCTCTTTCCAGAAACTGGCCCGAAGGGCGATTCCTTTGATCGACTTTTCGGTGAGGACATTGAAATCAAGAAAATCTTCCCGGCAACAGGGACGCAGGTGTAGAACAGGATTACGAAGTGAACGATCGTCACCACCTGTTCCGTTTTCTGACCGGTCTCATTCTTGTCGCCTGTGCCTCCCTCACAGGCAGCCCCTCTCTCCAGGCGGCAGAGACCGCCACAATCCGACTGGTTTCCTACAACATCAGGCACGGTCGAGGGATGGACAGCAAGGTGGACCTGAAGCGAATCGCGACTGTGCTCCGCAGGCTCAAGCCGGACTTGGTCGCCCTTCAGGAAATCGATCACACCTGCACTCGCTCCGGAAAGGTCAATCAAGCCGCGGCCCTGGGAACCCTTCTTGGCATGCATCATCGATTCGGGAAGTTCATGGACTTCCAGGGAGGTCAATACGGGCTGGCGATCCTCTCCCGCTTTCCCGTCCAGAAATCCGTTCGGCATCAACTCGCTCCCGGAGCGGAACCACGCTGCGCACTGGAAGTCACGGTACGACCAACCACTTCCGGCCCGCTCCTCTCCTTTGTCAGTATTCACAACGACTGGACCCGGGAACCCTTCCGAATCGCGCAGGTAAACGATCTCCTAATGGGACTCGCCGAACGCAGACACCCCATCATCCTGGCGGGCGACTTCAATGCCGAACCGGAGGCGGAATCGCTGGCGAGGATCAAGGCCTCGGGCTTCGCCATTCTTGCCAAGAAAAATGGCACCAGAACCTTCCCCTCTCGGTCTCCCACGATCGAGATCGATTACTTCATGACGCGGGGGATCTCCTTTAAAACTGCGCCACTCACCCAGGTGCACGATGAACGCCTCGCCTCCGATCATCGCCCCATCGTGATGGAACTCCCCCTGCCGCGGTAATTCCAGGTCAACCGGCAAAGGCACTCACAGGCAGTCCCCGGGCACCCACTGCGGGAAATACGAACAAGCGTCCCGCCTCTTCCTCGATCTCCTCATGAGGTTGTCCCGTGGTCAGGTATAGATCGCCTAGGCCCTCGCCCCCAAAGGCCGGCGCGGTCACTTCGCGACAGGGCAGGATGAGACGCTCAAGCTCCTTGCCTTCCTGATCAAAACACACCACGCAACCTCCATGGCAAAAGGCGATCCACAGATGACCATCGGAATCAATTGCCATGCCATCCGGAACACCGGGCACCCGTTCACAGGTTGAAAATGCCTCACGCCTGTTGTGCAGTTGGCCCGTATCCACATCATAGTCGAATGCCAGAACGGCGAGACGCGGCGTGTCGATATAGAACATGGTATCTCCATTCCCGGTCCACACCACCCCGTTTGAATTAGTCACCCCCCCGAAAACTTTTCTGATCTGCCGATCGGGATCGAGTCGATAAAATGCCGCATCACCCTGCTTTCTCGCCAGACTGATCGACCCCGCAAAGAAACGTCCATCGGGCGAACATTTTCCGTCATTGAACCGGTTCCCGGGCTTGTCAGCTTCAGGATCCCCCAACGGAGTCAGGAGGCCACTCCCCGGATCAAGAAAGGCGAAACCTGAGTCTCCCGCCATCACGAGTCCCCCACTCCGGCGAGGGACAACCGTTCCGACCCTTTCACCAGTTTCCCACAATCTCTCCTCCCCCGAATGTGGGTCAAAAGCGAGCACCCTGCATCCTTCAATATCAACGTAATAAAGGCATCCCTGCCACCAGAGTGGACCCTCGCCCCACTGTGCACGGTATTTGCCGACAACTTCCGCAATCACATCGTAGGGAGCCGTAAAAGCGCCGGGCTCCACTGTCGAGAAGCTTTCTAATTGCGAGAGTCTCCCTTTGCAGCCAATCTTATTCCCAAAGACCCGCAAACCCGGCCGATTACGGCGTGTATTCTCCAACGGTCACCCCCGTCGATGAGTTTCGTTTCCCGATCCTTCCGTAAATCCCTTCTGCTTCTCCTGGGCGGACTGCTGTTCCCTGCACTAACAGCCTCTGCTGCTGGCTGGGAAACAGTGCGGCATGACGGCCGCGACTACGTCACTGTCCGCAGCATCAGGAAGTTCTACAATTTCCAGTCCATGAAGGTGACCGGCTCGTTCCTTGAACTTGAAAACCGGGCAGTCAAGATCAAGTTCACCATTGGGGGACAGGAAGTCTACATGAACAACGTGAAGTTCGTGTTCAGCTTCAAGGTTCTGCCTCTTCAGGGACGCTATCTCGTCTCCCGTATCGATCTGGGCAAGTTGGTCGATCCTGTCCTGCGCCCTTCCTACATCCAGACTTCCAATCCCTTCGACACCGTCATCATCGATCCCGGTCACGGCGGTAACGACCCGGGGGCAGTCAATCGCCACGGAAAGGAGGCCAATTACAATCTTGCCGTCGGCCGCATCCTGAAACAACAACTCGAGACCCGCGGCTTCAAGGTAATCATGACCCGGAACTCCGACCGCTTCCTTTCCCTCACGGAACGTGTCGATCTCGCCAACCGCTTTCAGAATGCGATCTTCATCAGCATCCATTTCAATTCCGGTGGCCGTGGACGTGCCCAGGGCATCGAAACCTTTACTCTCTCTCCTGCCGGAGTGGCCCACTATGGACGCGGTCTTCGCAAGGATGACTTCCAACTCCGCAATGGAAACACTCAGGATTCCGCCAATATTGCTCTGGCTACCGCCGTGCACAGCACCTGCCTTCTCAAGACCGGACGACCCGATCGAGGAATCCGGCGGGCCCGCTTCAGTGTTCTCACCGGTGTCAGGCATCCAGCCATCCTCCTGGAAGGCGGCTTCATGAGCCACTCCTACGAGGCCCGCCTCATAGCCAATGCAACCTATCAGCGCACAATCGCCGGCGCCATCACGGATGCGGTCATGAAATACCGGCTCGCCACCATGCGCCGGCCACAACGGTAGGACCTATTGCGGAGTGCGCGCTAGCTCGCAGCTGGGAGGTCTCGCGGTGCAGGCACGGTGTGGCTGAATTCCCACCCGCCCTGCAGAGAATGGATCCGCTGCTTCGTGAAGCACTACTTCATCACGAAACGCACCAACCGATTCGATCCTCCATGTCTACTTGAGATCAAACTGTGTTTTCACCCGGAAGTGCCATGCTTCCGCAATTTCGGAATCGACGGATCAGATTCCAGCACATGCAATCTGTGGAATGGAAAACAGATCGACTCCCTCGCCACCAGGGACGCTCATTCTTCGTCACGAGCATGACGCCCCCCGGGAACGGAGCGCCTGCGGATACCGCTATCGACTCATCAGCAAGGAAGATCAGAATGTTGCTGCGTGGGCTCATGCCGTGGATATCGATGGCGCCAAACCGCACTACCACAAGCGTACCACCGAACTCTATTACGTCCTGGAGGGGGAAGGCTCCTTGATTCTTGATGGGGAGGAACACGCGGTTCACCCTGGCACCATGATTCATATCCCTCCCGGTGTCCTTCACGGTGCAGTGGGGAAAATGCGCGTCCTGGTAGTGGGCATTCCTGACATTGATGATTCCGATGTATTCTATCCAGACTCCTAGCTCATGAAACCGATTCGCCTCATTCTCTCCACCACTCTCACTGCCCTCGTCATCTCCTTGCCCGGTTTCGCCGAAGTCGACAGGAATGCACTCCCTGAAGTCGAGGAGGGATTCGGGATCAATTTCTTTGTCAAGGAGCCCCATATCATCAACCCTTCCTCTCTGTGCTTTGACAAGCGCGGACGCCTTTACGTTGGAGCCGGCCCCCAGTACCGGCATCCAAAACCGGACTCGCCCACAGATTACATCAAGATTCTGATCGACGCGGACGGGGACGGCGTCGCCGAGACGGTGAAGACTTTCGCCGAGGGGCTGAACTGCGTGCAGTCGATGGCCTGGAAGGGCGACGAGCTTTGGGTCGCCAACGCTCCCGAGCTCACGGTGTTGCGTGATACCGACGGCGACGACGTCGCCGACGAGTACCAGGTCATCTACACCGGTCTCAATAACCTGCGCCACAGTGTGCACGGGCTTAACTGGGGGCCGGACGGCTGGCTGTATTTCACCATGGGCAACACCTGGGTGAAACCGAACGCGCCGAAACCGATCCGTGACCTGCAGGGCATCAAGTCGGACGACAAGACGGATTACCCGCTGACGGAGGTCTACACCAAAGACACCTACCCGAAAAGCTACCACCCGATGAACAAGGACGAGAAGGAGGGCGGGGTGTTCCGCTGCCGGCCCGGCGGGCACGACCTTGAGCTTTACGCCCGCGGCATGCGCAACCCGTGGGACATGTGCATGGACAGCGGTTTCAACTGGCTCGCCACCGACAACGACCCCGGCGCACCGGGCGAGCGCATCTTCATGCCGATCCGTCACGGTCACTACTCGATGCGCCACCAATGGAAGTTCGACTGGATGGGCAAGCACATCGCGGTCGCGCCGTCCTCCGATCTGTTCCCGAGCGTGAGTGGCTCCGGGACGGGTGTCGCCTTTTACACCTCCGAGCACTTCCCGGAAAAGTATCGCGATCATCACCTGATCGCCGATTGGACCAACAACTGCATCTTCCTCTACAAGCCCAAGTGGGACGGTGCGTTACAGGTGCCCGCTGAGAAGAAGTGGAAAATCGTCGATGGAGGGGCGACGCAGGGCGGCGATCTCGGTTACAAGGGCGCGAAGGGGCGCTCTCTATTCAGGCCGACAGATATCGAGATCGGCCCCGACGGTGCTCTCTACATTGCCGGCTGGGGATCCGTTTACGGCACCGAGTATGTGCCAAAGGAAAAGTGGACAGCCGAGGAGAACGCGAAATACCAGGGACGGGTATTCCGCCTTATTCACAAGGAGTCGCCGCTCATCCCACGGGCAAATTGGGATACCGCGAAGCGGGAAAAGGACATCAAGGCCTGGAGCTTCGAGGCGCTGTTGGAGGATCTCGGATCGAACGTCCACGTCTGGCGTGTGCATGCGCAGGACGAGTTGATCCGACGTGGTGAGAAGGTTTCGCAAAAGCTGGTAATGAGGATCCAAGCCGGTGAGCTCACCGAGACGCAGGCGACTTGGGCGATCTGGGCGGCAGGGCACATCAATAAGGCCGCCGATCTTGGCCACGGGCAGATGGAGACCTTCGCCCGCGGCGAGTGGCTGACTTTGAAGGGGGCGCTCGGCGCAGCGATCGAGCGCTACAAGCTCAACATCCGCATCCAGGCGACACGCATCCTCGGCGAGAACAGGGTAGCTTCCGCGGCTCCGCTGCTGGTGAAGTTGCTCGAAGACAGCGAACCCCGCGTCAGGGCAGCTGCAATGCAGTCGCTCGACCGCATCGGCTGGGGAGATCACAACGAAGCGATCCTCGACGCGGTTGCCTACGAGAGAGATCGCGTGGTCTACTACACCAGCTGGCAGGTCATGCGACGTCAGTTACCGGAGGAGCAGAGGCGCAAGTTACTCGCTGACGAGCGTTTCGGGATCCGCCGAATGGCTGCCCTCGGCCTGATGGAGGAGGGGGATCGCGATTTGCAACGTCGTGCAAACGAGTTCCTGGATGACTCCGGTGCCGCTCCGAAAGGCGGGCTGATCACGCTCAAAATCTCGGCGGAGCAACGCAATTTCCGCGATTCAACAATCGTCCGCTTCGAGGCAAATTCGCCGTTCCAAGTCCACTTCACTTTGGACGGGTTGGAGCCGAGTCACAAATCGGCGAAGGCGGGGAAGCAAATTACGGTCGAGAAAGGCGCCACGATCAAGGCCGCAGCCTTCGAGGGCGAGCGGAGAGTTTCGGGTGTCGAATCGCTAACCGTGCACAAGATCTCGGATTCTGAATGGGAGGACCGCCTGTTCGTAAACGGCATCGGCGGTGAAGGGGCGGCCAATTCCTACCGGGCGGAACTCGGCGGCTTGCAGCGCGGAGTCTTGGTATACGCCGACCGACCCTACACCTTCACCGAGATCCCCGAAGCTCTCGCCGGAGCCACCTGCATCCGCACCCATAACGACGACAAGGCGGGTCGCGACCAATCGTTCCTGCGCTTCGAGATTAACCTGCCTGCGACGCTCTACCTTGCGTATGACGGCCGCACCACCCCGCCGAAATCTCTGATCGAGGGTATGGAGAAGACCGACATGGTGGTGCGCATGAGCAACGGCGAAAAATTCCCAATCTATCGCCGCTCGCTGGAGGCCGGTGGGGTGATCCTCGGCGGCAACAAGGTTGGCGGCAGGGGCGGCGAATCGATGTATCAGGTGTTTCTCACTAAAGCCGGCAACTCGAAGACCGAGGTGGCCGCGGCAGTTGCTATGCTCCCAGAGGCAAATTTGAAGCACGGTGAAGAGATTTTCTTCGGACGGGGCACCTGCTTCGCCTGTCACCAGGTCCAGGGCAAAGGTGTCGTGCTGGGACCGGACCTTGTTGGAATCCACAAACGGCAGGACCTTAACTACGTTATCAAGTCCATCCTTGAACCGGATGCCTACATTGTGGAGGGCTTCCAGCAGACCAGTCTCAGATTGAAGGACGGCCGTGAAATTTTCGGCATGATTCAGGAAGAGACAGCCCAGATCGTGAAGATCTATCTTCCCACCGGTGAACGTGTGGTGGTGCAGTCCAGGGAGATTGTGAAACGGTCCGACGCCAAGCACTCGGGCATGCCCTCCAGTTTCGCCTATACTCTGAACCCGCAGGATGTCGCGGACCTCTCGGCCTGGATCATGTCGCTCAAGTAACAGATGGTGACATTACTCAAGTTGCCTGAGCGCACTTGCCCTGAATCGCACGAGGGCAATACCGCAACACTGCCGCCCCTCGAGTTACAATATCACGCCCAGTTGCTCCGGCAGGGCGGTGCGGGGGCGCGAGGTGAGGATCTCAGGATCACCGGTCGTCACCAGAACGGTGTGTTCGAAATGAGCCGATGATTTCCGGTCAGCAGTCACCACCGTCCATCCGTCATCGAGCCAGTCCACCTCTCCCACCCCGGCATTCACCATCGGCTCAATGGCGAGAATCATGCCCGCTTTGAGCCGTGGAGAGCGCCCCTCGGGCCGGAAGTTCGGAACTTCGGGTTTTTCATGCAGGTTCCGCCCCACCCCATGGCCCACCAATTTACGAACCACGGTGAAGCCATGACGGTTTACGTAGGCTTCCACACTCCCGCAGAGATCAGCCAGAAGAACCCCGTCCCTGGCATGATCGATGGCCTCATAAAGGCTCTGCTCCGTGGCAACCAGCAGGCGGCGATCTTCCTGGGTGATCGGGCCGACAGGCACCGTGACCGCATTGTCACCGATCCATCCGTCCATCGTGACACCGATATCAATACTGATGAGATCTCCCGGCTGAATACGGCGGGATCCTCCTATTCCGTGCACGACCTCCTCGTTGATTGAGATACAGATGTTGCCCGGAAAATTCCGATAGCCCAGGAAGGTGGGAATTCCACCGCGCTCCGCTATCAACTCGGCGGCGTAGGCATCAACCTCCGCAGTGGTCCTCCCCGGCTCAATGAATCCGGCGGTGGCCTGAAGAACTTCACTGGCATTCTCTCCCGCGATCCGCATCTTGCGGATTTCAGTTTCGCTCTTGATCGGAATATTGAGGCGTTTACCCATGAAATCAGGCGAGCTCAGACTGCACATTCTGGAAGACTTCCTCCGGCGATCCGAGGCCCCAGACCCGGAGGAGACGATCGGATTGTTCGTAATAAGCGGCTACAGGCAAGGTCAACTCTTCAAACGCCTTCAGGCGTTGGCGAAAGTTTTCCAGATCATCGTCGTGCCGTTGTTCCAGCGTGGCACCGCAGGACGGACAGACTCCTCCGGACACCTCGGCCTGGATCTTGGTCCCGGTCCAGGGACACGCCGTGCATTCCCGGCGATCGATCACGCGGCGTTCCAGTTCCGCTACCGGCCCCTCCAGGAGAAGGGCCTTCAAATGTGCTTTCTCCCCCCCGAGAACCCGGTCGAGCTCCTCGGCCTGAGGCAGGGTGCGCGGAAAACCGTCAAGGACCCAGCCCCCTTTCTCTTTTTTTATCCATCCGATGACAAGGGCGAGCACCAGTTCGTCGGGCACGTATTGGCCGGCCGCCAGGTAGGGCTCAACCTCTTTGCCAAGTCGGGAAGCCGCCTTCATCTCCCGCCGGAGCTGCTTGCCGCTACTGAAATAGGAGAGATCCCTCTCCCTTGCGAGCAGTCGCCCCTGTGTTCCCTTTCCCGAAGCCGGAGGACCCAGCAGGACTATCGTAGTAGCATCCACCGGATCGGCAGCAAGATCACTTGTTTATGATCCAGGCCACGATTGCGAGAAGAATCAAGGCGGCTGCAAAAGCCCATAGGTAGACTAATGCGGAACCGGAAGCAGCCGCTCCCGTTCCCTGCGTCCGTCCCCGCCCCCGGATCTTGCCCTTCCGCAGGAAGCCGTCGTAGTGACGCTGCAGGAGATGCGTTTCCGTCTGCCGGAGGATATCAAGCAAGACCCCTACCAGAATGAGTAGACTGGTGCCCCCAAAGAAGCTGGTTACCACGAAATTCAGATCGAGGGTAATGGTCAACAGCATGGGCAGGATGTAGACGAGCGTGAGGAAGAGAGCCCCCGCGAAGGTCAGCCGCGTCATGGTGAAGTCGAGAAACTCCGCCGTCGGCTTGCCGGGGCGCACCCCGGGAACATATCCCCCACTCCGTTTCAGGTTCTCTGCAATCTCACTGGGCTGGAACATTGTTGCCACCCAGAAGTAACTGAAGAAGAAGATCATTCCCCCCGAAATGATGAAATATGAGATGCTCGGCGGATTGAGGGTCTCCGTCAGCCATGCTACCCAAGCCTTATCACCGAAGGCGGGAATGGAACTCAGCAGCATGGTGGGAAGTGAAAGGATCGCGCTGGCAAAGATGATGGGCATCACCCCGGAGTAGTTCACCTTGAGCGGGAGATACTGTGTCTGCTGGCCCGTCAACTGCTTGCCACGCACCCGCTTGGCATACTGAATGGCGATACGGCGCTGGGCCTGCGTAATGGCAATCACGGCCGCAATGATGAAGAGGAGAAGGGCAAAGAGCCCAACCAGAATCATCGGTTTGAAGGGATTGGCCTCCGCATTCCGGACGTAGGTGTTGAATGCCTGGACCAGGGCCCCGGGCAGCGCAGCGATGATGTTGACCGAGATGATGAGCGAAATCCCGTTCCCGATTCCACGCTCGGTGATCTGGTCACCAATCCACATCAACAGCATTGTTCCCGCCAGGATAGTGAGCACCGTGAGCATGACGAAAGGAATCCCTGGTTCAGGCACAAGGGGCCCTCCGCCATGCTGGACTATCCCCTCCATGTAAGGGATGTTCCCGGGACTCTGGAGGGTCTGGGCCAGCAGAAATCCCTGCACCACCGAAATAACGATGGTGATAAAGCGGGTGTACTGGTTGATCTTCTGCTGGCCACCCTCTTCGCGGCGGAGCTTGGCCAGTTTAGGGACAACCGCTGACATCAATTGCATCATGATGGATGCGGAGATATAGGGCATGATCCCCAAGGCAAAAATTGCACACTGCTGCAGGGCACCGCCGGAAAAAACATTCAGCAAAACCCCGATGGCGTTTCCGCCCTCATCGTTTTCCACCCGCCATTCGAGCCAGCGATCGATCACACTCGCATCCACGCCTGGAAGGGTGATAGCCACGCCGAGGCGGACGATCACCACCATGACCAGGGTAAAGAGAATGCGGTCGCGCAGTTCGGCGACTTTCCAGATATTCGCAAAGGCCGTGATCATTTAATTACCGGTGGTGGCGAAGTTAGGTTACAGGCAGCGTACTGAAAATCGAATGGAGCTGCATGCCGTTGAGATAGTCAGGCACCCGATTCAACCGTTCCTCCGGCCTTCTCGATTTTTGCCCGCGCAGAAGCACTGACGGCATCAGTCACCACCGTCAGTTTCCGCTCAAGATCTCCCTGACCGAGAATCTTGATGGCATCGCAGCGACCGGCAACCAATCCTGCCTCGCGCAAGGCCTTCTCGTTGACCGTCGCACCATCCTCGAATTTCTGGTTGAGTTGGGAGACATTGACGATTGCGATCTTTTCGCGAAATTGCACATTGCTGAACCCCTTCTTGGGAAGACGGCGGTGCAGAGGCATCTGGCCTCCCTCGAAACCGGGACGCACTCCACCTCCCGATCGAGACTTTTGTCCCTTGTGGCCGCGACCGCAGGTCTTGCCCAGTCCGGAACTTTCACCATTACCAAGGCGCTTCCGACGATGCTTTGCACCGGGATTGGGTTTTAAGTCGTGAAGATTCATGTTGTGTATGAGGGAGTGCTTGAGTAGCGGAGTGAGTGGCGGCAGTTGAGCCCCTGGAACCCGGTTTCATCGCTCCATTACCCCATTGCTCCAAGTCGGTTGAGTTTGATCTCCGGTGATTCTGAAAGTGCAGTGTTGCGCGATTATATTGCTTTCTCCTTCTTCTTGCCACGCAGGCTCATAACCTGGTCACGGTTGCGCAGGAGTGAGAGCGCCTTGAGAGTGGCTTTCACCACGTTGGAGGGATTGTTCGAGCCGAGCGACTTGCCAAGGACATCCTTGATGCCTACCGCCTCGCAAACGGCACGCACCCCGCCACCGGCAATAATTCCCGTTCCCGGCGAAGCGGGCTTGAGGAGCACTTTGCCCCCACCAAATTCCGCATAGATTTCATGAGGAATCGTGTCCCCGGCCAGAGTCATGGTCTCGAGGTTGCGCTTGGAATTATCACTCGCTTTGCGGATCGATTCGGCCACCTCGTTAGCTTTCCCAAAACCATAACCCACCTTGCCGGCATGGTCACCAGCCACCACCAGAGCGGAAAAGCTGAAACGACGTCCACCCTTTACGACCTTGGCGCAGCGATTAATGAAAACCACTTTCTCAGTGACTTCCTGGCCCTCCTCGTCCCGAGGCGGTCCGCCGAAGCCGAAATCACGGCGCGATGGCACCGCAGCCGGAACAGGAGTAGCTGCCACGGTGGCCGGAGCGGCTGCCTCTGCCGGGGTTGCTGTCTCTGCCGGAGCCGCTTCCTCGGCCGGGGCTGCTTCCTCTGCCGAAGCCTCTTCCTCGGCCGGAGCTGCTTCCTCGGCCGGGGCTGCTTCCTCGGTCGGAGCCTCTTCCTCTACCGGGGCTGCTTCCTCGGCCGGAGCTGCTTCCTCGGCCGGAGCTGCTTCCTCGGCCGGGGCTGCTTCCTCGGCCGGAGCTGCTTCCTCGGCCGGAGCTGCTTTCTCGGCCGGGGCTGCTTCCTCGGCCGGAGCTGCTTTCTCGGCCGGGGTGGAAGGAGACTCCTCTACTGGTTTCTCCTCCGGAGCCGGAGTGTCCTGATCGGAGGGCGGGGTGTCGTTACTGGTAGCCATGATAAAGAGAGTTTTAAAATTTCAATCCGCCTTCCCGTGCAGCTTCGGCCAAAGCCTTGATCTTTCCGTGGTAAAGGTGTCCTCCGCGGTCGAAGACGACGGCAGACACACTGGCTCCACCAGCCCGGGTTGCGATGAGGGCACCTACTTTCTCAGCCGTAGCAACATTTGAGCCTGAACCCTCAACCTCCTTGTCGAGGCTGGAGGCGGCGCAGAGCGTGCGTCCTCCCACATCGTCGATAATCTGGGCGTAGATGTTCTTGTTGGAGTAATGCACCGCCAGACGGGGACAGCCTGCAGTCCCGGATACCTTTTTTCGGATGCGCCGGTGGATCTTCCGCCGGATTTCCTTTCGATTCAGAATGCTCATGGTCTTTTTCAGCTGGGGGATTACGCCTGAACGCTCTTGCCGGCCTTCCGGCGAACGTATTCTCCAACATAGCGGACTCCCTTGCCTTTATAGGGCTCGGGCGGATAGTAATTGCGCACCTCGGCCGTAAACTGGCCCACCACCTGCTTGTTCATTCCCTCTACCTTGATCTTGGTGTTGTCGGTCACTGTCACGGTAACTCCATCGGGAATGGGATGAAGGATGGGATGGGATTTCCCAAGGCTCAGATCGAGCGTTTTGCCCTTCACCGCAGCCCGGAATCCGACGCCCTGGATCTCCAACTCCTTGGCGAAACCATTGGAAACACCTTCCACCATGTTGTTGATGAGACTGCGGGCTGTGCCATGCAGGGCGCGAAGTTTGCGCTGATCGTTCTCACGCTTCACCGTTACTTCGCTGTCCCCCTGGTCAATGGATATACCGGTCGGCAATTGCCATTCCAGCTTGCCCTTGGGGCCTTCCACCGTGACTTCCCCGTCATTACCGATGTTGATCGAAACCTTGTCGGGAAGGGAAATGTTCTTCTGTCCAACTCGTGACATTGTTCTATTCTGGGTTGGAGTTACCACACAAAGGCGAGCAATTCGCCGCCCACATTCTGGCGCTTGGCCTGCGATCCGGTCATGATCCCCCGGGACGTCGATACGATCGAAATCCCAAGGCCATTGAGAACACGAGGAATCTCCTGCGAGCCCACATAATGTCGCCGTCCCGGCTTGGAGACCTTCTTCAGATCGGTGAGAGCCGGGGTTCCGTCCATAAATTTGGTCTTCACCTGCAACTGGGGGAACTTTTCCGAGGTATCAACCTCGTAGCTCCAGATGTAGCCCTCTTCCTTGAGGACACGGGCGATCTCCGCCTTTGCCTTTGAGAATGGCGCGGAGAAGCGGTCATTCCCCGCCCGCGAAGCGTTCTTCAAGCGGGTCAGGAAATCGGAAATAGGATCTGAAAGGACAGCCATGATTCAATCTGGTTCGTCGTTACTTGGGGCTAGGCCGCGGCTTCGGCGGCCTCCTGATCTTCCTGCGGCTGCGGCTTTCGGAAGGGAAAGCCCAGTGCATCGAGAAGAGCCTTCCCGTATTCGTTGTTGTCTGCGGTAGTCACAAAAATGATATCAAAGCCGAGGTTGCGCTTGATCTTATCGAGTTCCACTTCCGGAAAGATGGACTGATCCGAGACCCCCGCGGCATAGTTCCCCCTTCCATCAAAACTCTTCGGTGAGAATCCTCGAAAGTCCCTGATGTTGGGAGTGGTAATGTGTACAAAGCGGTCCAGGAATTCCCACATGTGATTTCCCCGCAGGGTCACTCGGGCTCCCACCATCTCGCCCGCACGCACTTTGAAGTTGGCCACACTCTTACGGGCATAAACCACGCTCGGCTTCTGGCCCGTAATGCGGGAGATTTCTTCAACCGCGTCTTCCGTTGCAGTCTTCCGTTCGGACTGGGTATATCCGACGTGGCTGGTCACCACGATCTTGTTCAGCTTGGGCACCTGATTGACGTTCTTCAGGCCCAGCTCTTCCTGGAGCGCCGGAACGACGGTCTCCTTGTAGTATGTCAGTAGGGTTGGGGTCATGGTAGCGGGTCAGCTTTGATTTCGGCTTAAGCGCATTCTTTAGTTAGCTGCACAGATGACGGACTTACCACGGCGAAGCGGAGCAAATCCCGGTCCGGGTCAGTCGATTTTCTTGATCTTCTTGACGTTGGAAATGTGAATTGGCCCATCCTTCTCGAGGATTCCGCCATCGGGGTTCTGTTCAGAACGCCGCACGGATTTTTTCATCACGCGGACACCTTCCACGATGACTTGTTCGCGCTCGGCGTGCACTTCAAGCACCTTGCCTTGCTTGCCCTTGTAGTTACCGGCAATGACCTTGACTTCATCACCGGGTTTTACGTGTGTCTTGATGCGGGCCATGAGATGGAAATGGATTGTTTAAGTAATTGATTCTCGCAGATCAAAGAACTTCAGGAGCGAGAGAAACGATTTTCATGAAATTCTTTTCGCGGAGCTCACGAGCTACCGGACCGAAAATGCGGGTGCCCCGCGGGTTGCCATCCTTGTCAATGATGACGACCGCATTGCCGTCAAAACGGAGGATGGAGCCGTCGCGACGACGAATAGGAGCTGCCGTCCGGACGACCACGGCCTTCACCACCGAACCCTTCTTGATGGAGGCGGTGGGAATAGCTTCCCGCACGTGAGCAGTGATAATGTCGCCCACGTCGGCGCTCTTGGTGCCGCCCTTGCCGATGACTCCGATCATCTTGGCGATGCGGGCCCCCGTGTTATCGGCGACCTCAACTTTGGATTCCATCTGGATCATGGCTATGAGTGATGTAGGAGGTTGAAACGGGTGACTTAGTGGTGGGAGAGAACCTCAGCAAGACGCCAGCGCTTGATCTTCGATATCGGACGGGTCTCTTCGATTCGCACCCTGTCTCCGACCGCCGCCTCTCCGTTCTCATCATGCGCATAGAATTTCTTCGTGCGCTTGATGATTTTCTTGAACTTCGGGTGTCGCACCCGGGCGATAAACTCCACCACGATGGTTTTATCCATCTTGATGGAAATCACATTTCCGACCCGCTGCTTACGCAGGCCCTGCTTCTTTTCGGTATCAGACATGGATCGAAATCAGTTTGTTTCTGTTCGCTGGTCCTGCTCGGATGCCACTGTCTGGTGACGGCGTTCGCTCAGGGTAGTCATCACACGAGCGGCTTCCCGACGCACCAGGCGTAGACGGGCGCTGTTCTCCAGCTGTCCAGTCGATTGCTGGAGACGAAGATTCAGTCCCTCCTGCTTGAGATCTCGCAGGCGCACCTGGAGTTCCTCGGTGCTCAGTTCGCGAATTTCTCTAATCTTGATTTGGGGCATCGTTCTGCGTTTGGTTGAAATAAATAAGGCTGGCGACCTAGGCGGAGTGGTGGGACCGGGAGACAAAGCGCGTACGGATGCCGAGCTTGTAGGAAGCCAGACGCATTGCTTCCCGGGCCGAGCTCTCAGGCACACCGGCTATTTCGAAGAGCATTGTTCCGGGCCGAATCACAGCCACCCAGCCTTCCACCGGACCCTTGCCCTTACCCATCCGCGTCTCGGGAGGGCGGGAAGTGATCGGCTTATGAGGAAAGACGCGAATCCATACTTTTCCTTTCCGACCGAGCTCGCGGTTAATCGCAACCCGGCAGGCTTCAATCTGGCGACTGCTCATCCAGCCCCGGTCAAGAGCCTGCAGACCGAAATCGCCAAAGCTGATGTTCACTCCACGGCTGGCATTGCCTCCCCGGTTGCCGCGTTGAGACTTGCGGTATTTAACGCGTTTTGGAATCTGTGCCATATTTCTGGTTCCTTAATACTAGCTGGGTTTGTTGCCGCCGGTGGGAGCCCCACCAGGTCCACCAGGTCCACCAGGTCCACCAGGTCCACCAGGTCCACCAGGTCCACCAGGTCCACCAGGTCCACCAGGTCCACCAGGTCCACGTCCACCAGGTCCGCCCGGTCCACGTCCACCAGGTCCGCCCGGTCCACGTCCACCAGGTCCGCCCGGTCCACGTCCACCAGGCCCGCCCGGTCCACGTCCACCAGGTCCGCCCGGTCCACGTCCACCAGGTCCACGCCCACCGCGACGATCATCCCGACGCTGGGGCCGGGATCCCCGGCTACCATCGCCTTCTTTCTCACTCTTCTCCTTGCGATTGACCCAGCACTTCACGCCAATGATTCCATAGACGGTCCTGGCTTCTGCAAATCCGTAATCGATGGGCACCCGCAAGGTCTGCAGGGGGACTTTCCCTTCCCGGTACCACTCGGCCCGCGCGATATCGGAACCTCCCAGACGACCTGCACAGCGAATCCGGATCCCCTCCGCTCCGAAGTCCATGGCCGTCTGGAGCGCACGCTTCATGGCACGCCGGAAACTGATCCGGCGCTCCAACTGGACAGCGACGTTTTCGGCCACCAACTGAGCGTCGAGTTCCGGATCTCGGACTTCCACGATGTCAATCTTCACCTGGGCCTCACCACAGATCTTCCCAATATCTTTCGTCATACGTTCGATCTCTGATCCCTTCCGTCCGATCACGAGACCAGGACGGGAGGTATGGAGC
>Ga0315316_10000919_pt1 | contig 19959 bp, 32 predicted proteins | sample M160m3416metaG_FD_203702 | JGI IMG/M metagenome (GOLD analysis project Ga0315316, IMG submission 203702) | Ammonia-oxidizing marine archaeal communities from Monterey Bay, California, United States - M1 60m 3416 | ecosystem: Environmental > Aquatic > Marine > Intertidal zone | place: USA... | reverse complement strand
ATCAATATTAAATTTAATTTCATCTGGTCTTCTCGGAGATAGTTCTAGAGAGGAAGAATAACTCCAATTTCTTCCATTATTCTTATTACCCATCTTCTGACCATCATTAGTTTCCTTATAATCACTGATTTCATTCAGTCTAGGGTCATTAAATCCATGTTCTGGACTTCTCAGTACTGCTTTTTCATCCTCAGAACCCAATGCAGACTTATAATACTTGGTCGGTTTCCCAAATAATGAACCAATGACCACAAAATCTTGCATATCATCCTCATCTCGGTAAAATCCCATCACTGTAGAACCTTCTACAAGTCCATGTGGAGAAGAACCCATACCAGAGAGTGCAGAAGTAGTACTAGGCATCAAAACATCACTCCACGGCAAGTCTGGAGTCCCTATAAGGGACTTATCATCGGTATGCAACCCAAATATACGAACACGAACACGACCAACCTGTAATGGGTCGTTTCGGTCTTCGACTATACCTGTGTAAAAGTTACTTCTTAATCCTGTAAACTGTGGCATCTCTTTTTCCTTTATTATAACCATCCTTCCATATAAAGTACACCATAGGTACTAATATTAACATATGAAAGAATATTACTGTATTACTCATCAATTTAATCCCAAGAGTTCTCTATATGCCTTCTCTTTAGGGTCTATTATCTTTATTCGTGGATGATGATTGAGAGGAAGTGTCTCGTTACTCTCATCCAACTGTATATAAGAACAAATAATAAGTTCATCACCTATGTCGGTTAAATGAGCACCAGCACCATTGACTGAGACCTCATTAGAACCTCTGGGTAATGGTAGGACATATGTAGTATGTCGGTTACCATTTGTTTTATTATATACATCTACCTGTTCATGAACTAGGAGTCCCACCTCATCCATCCAGTTTTCATCAATTAATATACTACCTTCGTAGTCCAAATCTACATCGGTACAGATGCACCCATGTATTTTACTTCCTAATAATGTTCTAATCATAATTTATTGTATCCAACATACTGGATACACACACCAGTAGGGATTTCCAAATCCTAATAACCATAGAATCAGTATCCCCAGTGGTATTTGTACCCAAGTTTTACCTTGTGACCACTCTCTAAACCTTAGAGCATGTGGTACTAGTTTATTATATAACCACTTAGTCATTTAAAATAACCAAACTATAATGGATGTAAATATTACACCCTTTAAAAAACAAAACCATGCTAAACCATATTCATCCATATCTGTTACTTCCATGAAATTAAACATCATGTCTCTGTGGATATTTAAAATATTTTTTATCATATAATCTCCATTCCTTGTTTATTATTTAGGAGTCCCAAAAAAGTTCTAGGAGTCCCATGACATAATATAATAGCTTTACTATTTCAAGTAAAAACTTCCCAAGACTTTATAGGGGGGTGCAATGCCCTGCCAAAAAAAGAGTAGGAGTCCCAAAGCACTGTCGCTCAGAGGCTCTCTTAGTCTTGTGGGTCGAACTCATGATTCTCGAAGGAGTCCATAGGTTGTAAGTGACCATCTGAGGTACAACTGAGCTGTGTCTCTAAGCCATTCTCTGTACCTATCCAAGTGATACCTTCTACAAGTAAACTACCATTATGTGTATACATGTCTCTAGCCACAGCAGTATTAGTGGGTTGCTTTATATCTACTTTAATGGTAGTACCACACGAGATATTAGTCCTACCAGATATCTGGATGTTTATTCTATTGTTCTTAAAGAGCTGCTCTGCACGCTCTCTATTTAATTTGACATAATCCTCTGAGTATGTTGCACTATTACCACTCTTATGTGTCCCTTGAGTCATCTGAAAGGGTGTATTATACCTAAAATCTATTGCATTGTCGTGGTTTTCTGTTATACTAGACATATCGAACCCTGCTGGAACCCCCATAGGCAGTGGTTCGCCTGGTGTACCCCCATCTGGTGGTATCATAACCTTCTCTGCATCGACTCTAAAGGGTGGATGCGTTGCAAAATGGCTCTTTTTCTTGTATGAACCATCCTCTTTTATCTCAAATTGGTGATTAAACTGACTGTTGAAGTTAGTATACATCTTAGTAAGAGGGTTATATGACTGTACTTGACCAGAATAGAGACCTCTCTGGTTACTCTCTATGACATTATGAGTGTTTACTTGACTCATTGCAAGTATATCATTACCTGTACCATCCTTAAAGTCGTAGTTAAAGGTATCATCACCACTACCCATACGAGGTGCAAAGGTGATTTCCCCTGCTAGGTACTCTATCTTTCTCATAGACTCTACACTATGGAAGTGAAAGCCATTCAGAGCAGTCTGGTAGAGGTAGTAAGAGTCACCCCAAGGCTTCTCTGAGTCATCTGAGGTGTGGTCTCTCAACCATCTCAGGGCCTTGAATACAGACCAGTTAGGTATCACAACCCCATGAGAGTCCCCTACAGATGCATCGAAGACACTAAAGAAGTTACCGAGTTCCTTCCCCCCCTTCACACGAGGTTTCACTTCTTTTTTTAACCCCTTATCCTTTACCTTTTCTTCCTTGAAATTTAATTTATCCACACATATTTTATTAATTATATCACTGGTATGCCCTCTGTAGCACTGAGATATTCTCTGAGTTCGTGCAAGATATAATAAAGGACTACAAAATTCCAGTTTATATGCACTTAGTTTAGGATTCTCTATGTCTTTGACTACCTGTGTTACATTAAATATACGAAATACTTGGTCAATATGTTGGTCATATGGTACTGTTTCTTCATCTCCCTGTATACCAGCAACATGAATACGAATATATTCTTGTCCTGTGAATCCTATTCGATTAAATAGATTCATACCATCTAATATGGTGATATGTCCTGTAAGAAACATCTGATATATACTCTCAGTAATCTGAAAGGTCTCGAATATATGACTCACATCATATGAATTACCTTCATTGTTTGATATGACAATACTCTCTATCCTATAGGAATTAGGTGAATTTCTACCTATCATTATGGGCATAATATGTTACTCTTTTATCATACTCTTGAACTCTCTGAGTAGTTCTGGTATATATTGTATTCTTATGTATTTGATGTTTCTCTTATCATCATTGAATTTCTGTTCGAAGTCGTTGTTAGATACTGGTGTATTACCTGTACTTATAGATGTTTTGAGACCCTCTGGTGTCTCGTAATGATGTGGAGAGTCTTGGAAATTCCGAACCGAACTGAGAGTGAAACTCTTGTCCGACTTGGAGCCTGTGACTGTTTCGTTGTTTTGAAATGTACCTACTATATCGTTTAATATAATCTGATTGTTTGTAGGGTCTATCTTGGTGACATATCCAAATGCCGAACTGGTAGAACCTACTACCTTTTCCCCTTGCAGAAACTTAGATGTACTGGATAATACTATATCTGTTGAGACCGAACTGACTAATGCTTTGCCTGAATATTTTCTTTTAATGAATTTCTCTAGTACTCTTTGTGATTTAGGCCAGTCATCATAGGTTGCAAAGTGGTCGTTTACTATCCAGAATAACCAATATAAAGTACTATCTGAGTACAGTTTAGATGCAAGTACATCTGGTCTATCTTGGTCTCCGACATAATAATATTCGTATCCTGTAATACCTTCTAGTGATTCTGATGATACTCGTATGCTACGAAATATATCCTTTGCCTGAATTAAATTACCATCGTTCTTAAGGTCAAAGTCAATCGTTGGGTAATGTCTAAAATATCTTTCCATGTGTATCCTCTATTATTATGAACTTGGCACCTTACCATTTACTGGGTAAAGGTAGACTGCACCTTTATTTTCTGGACTTCTCATCCATTCATTCTTCTCTTCATTAGAAAGTCTATTCCAAGACCTTTTGTCTCTCCCTCTAGTATTCCACCACCAACTTGCATCATAAGAAGCAGGGGAGCCATCACCACCTGCCTCTAGTCCTTCTACCTCTTCTTCTGTTGCAACTGGGTCTGATTTATGCATCTCATTCATAAGTACTGTTTCAAATCCTTTAAGTTCTGCTCCAGTATCCTGTGCAGCTCCCATTGCATATGGAGATACTCTTTGAACATATCTGAGTCTATCAAGGTTGAGAATCTCTTGGAAATTTAATGTCATATTAACACCATTAGGGTAATGTTGTAATGCTGCAGCAACTCCTGCTCTTCCTTCATTATCATCTGTATCTGGGTCATCTTCTATGGCTGCAACTGAGGATGAAAATGATTCAATAAATGACATGTCTTTACCACCAGAATAGTCTACATCACATGATTTTAAGAAACAATTTTGTGGATGTTCTATGTGTCCTAATATAGGCCCCATGAAATCAATAGTCCATTCTGCAGGCATTATCATGTTTCTTGGATTCGTATGAGATGACATAGGTAACATCATCATTTTAAATGTATGAATTATCTTTGTTATAGCATTTGCATCTACTTCATTATATGGATTTAGATTAAAACTATAACTATGGTCTCTGAATGATACACCTTGATATGTGTTAAACTTAGGGTTATCAATAACAGTACCAGATTGGAATGCCTCAAAGGATACCATTGCTTGTTTTGCCTTCATGAATTGTTCTTTCATTGCTGGTTGCAAACTATTATATAATGACCCAAATTCACCAGTCAATAAGTCATCCATCATTATGTCTGATAATCCTATTTCTTTTGCTTCATATTCAACTGATACTGAATCCTTTACTCCTGTTGGAAAATATAATGCAATAGTATATGCATTTGTTCTGGTATGTGCAGAACCCAGTCCATCAGAACCATTAACTCCATAATTACCTGCTCCAAATGCAGATTGTTGTGCAGAACTCAAATCAGTAGACCTATTTCTGTCTGGAGATGCTGGTACTACTACATCATTTGTAGTGGTATCTTGTACATGTTTTTTATTAACAGTTCTAAAAACAATCCAGTTATCTACGAATCTATTATCATCTGTTGGGAATTTTAATATATCTCTGTTTGATGGTGGATTTCTACCTAAATCTGCAGCTCTCTTTTCAATAGATTTTTCTGCATTCGCTCTATCTTGTGCAGACATTATTGCTTGTTCTGATATTTTCTTGGGAACATTGGATATATTAATACCAGTCTTCAATGCAATTAGGTCATCTAATGCACCACTTATCTTTGAATTGAAGTCCATTCTTTTACTACCTAGTGCAGAGTTAAGGTCTTCTTTGACTGACCCCAGCAACTTGGATTTTAGATTCTTAAAAAAACTCATATAAATACTCTCTGTGTTATATTTAGTTATGTATAAGGTATTTATATGAGTTACAAGGGAAGATTCAAACCAAAACAATATAAAAAATATAAAGGTGACCCTACAAAGATTATCTATCGTTCTATGTGGGAACTACGATTCATGAAATATTGTGATAAGAACCCTTATATACTCGAATGGTCAAGTGAAGAGATTGCCATACCTTATCGTGGATTAGACAAAAAAATCCATCGATACTTCCCAGACTTCAAGATAAAATATAGGAATGCAAGGAATGAATTGATTGTAGAGATTATTGAGGTCAAACCAAAGAAACAAACTAAGGCCCCTGCTAAGAAAAATAAACCTTATGGTAGATACTTGAAAGAAGCACGAACCTATGGTATCAATCAACTGAAATGGGAAGCTGCAAGAGAGTACTGCAAGGATAGAGGTTACAAATTTAGAATAATTACCGAAGACCACCTTGTAAAATGACCTAAATACTATTATGGCAGGTAAACTATTCGACAAATTAGAACGAGAAGCATTTCGTGGTGGTATTCAAGCAAGAACTGCTGAGTCCATGAGATGGTTTCGTACTCGTGTATCTCAAATAAAAAATGTTAATAGAACTGAACTATTAAGAGATGCAAGGAGTAGAAAGAGACAAATCTTTGGTGATATGTACATGTATATGTACGACCCAAAACACAAAAAAACCTTACCTTACTATGATAGGTTTCCATTGTGTATACCAGTAGAACCTGCTAAAGGTGGATTTTATGGATTGAATCTACACTATCTACCACACTCATTAAGAGCACAATTTTTAGATAGTTTGTACGATAGAACAACTAATGATAAGTATGATGATACTACAAGGTTTAAATTAACCTATCAATTACTGAAAGGAATTAGTGGTAAACCATACTATAAAGCATGTTATAAACATTACCTATCTGCAAATGTGAGAAGTCAATTTGCAAAAGTAGATAGTGCAGACTGGGAAATAGCAATATTTTTACCAATAGAGTCATTCAAGAAATCAAGTATGGATGCAGTTTGGAAAGAAAGTAGGAAGAAAATGGCATGAAGATAGACAGATTTAAAGCACAAATGCAAACTGGTGTTCAATTTGCAAACAGATTTAATGTTGCAATGTTTGGTACTGGTGCAAAGAATACTGGTCTTGCAATAAAAGGAATTAAATGTACTAGTGCTGGAATTCCAGGCCGAGGATTCTTTACAACAGAAGATTCAGAGTATGGGCCTAAAAGAGCAATACCACATAAACCACAATATGACCAATTTGATTGTGAGTTCTTAGTAACAAATGATTTTGAAGAAAGACAATTAGTTGAAATGTGGCAAGGCACTATGAATAGTTATCAATCAAATGGAACATCTGGAGCATTTCATTCAAGATTTCATGATGATTACACTGGTGTAATATATGTAGAAGCATTAAATAAAGCTGGTAGAGTAAACTATCGTTGTATAATGACTGATGCATTTCCAGTTCAAATAGGTGTTTCTGCATTATCACAAGAATCAGCAGATGTATTAAAATTCAATACACAATTCAGATATAGATATTATCATACTGAATTTATGAATACTAAACCAGACAACCTTATGATGGGATTCTTAGATAAACATATAAATAAGTTTGGAAATAAGATTAGAGGTAAGATTGAAGACGCAATCTTTTAAGATATAGGAGTATATTATGGCATTACCTAAATTAAATACCATTGAGTATTTTTGTAAACTCCCTGTTTCTGGAATTGAAGCAAAATACAGACCATTCACTGTAGGTGAACAGAAAGTATTACTTCAAGCACTAGAAGATGGAGATACTAAAACAGTATCACATACTGTTATTAATCTAGTGGACTCGTGTAGTACTTTAGAAGAAAACTACACTATAAAAGACCTAGCAAACACAGACTTGGAGTATTTGTTTTTACAAACTCGTATAAAGTCTGTTGGAGAAAAAACTAAAGTGATTCTTGGTTGTGAGAATCAACCAGAGTGCGATGGAACAACAGAAGTAGAAGTTGACATCAATGAAATTGAAGTTACTGGTAAAATTGGAGACCCTAAAGTTATGATAACTGATACTGTAGGTGTTAACTTACGAGTACCTAGTTTCCGAGATGTTACAGATATTATGGGTAAAAAAGCAGAGATAGGTACAGCAGAAATCTTCACCATATTAACTCGTTCAATCGAGTCTATATTTGATGAGAACGATGTACATCAGAGAGCAGATTTTACTGACAAAGAGTTACAAGATTTTATTGATGAATTGTCTATAGAACAGTTTAATCATATGATGGAATGGTTTCAAGACCTTCCTAAGTTAACAAAGACTGTAGATTATGGATGTAGTAAGTGTGGTCATCCGAATAAGATGCTATTAGAAGGAATCCAGAATTTTTTCGCATAGCCCTTTCTCATGAGACACTTGCAAATTACATAAATACAAACTTTGGACTAATCCAACATCATGGATGGTCGTTAACTGAGTTAGATGATATGCATCAATGGGAAAGGGAAATATATGTTTCCCTTCTCGTTCAACACCTTGAAGAAGAGGAGTTGAAGATGAAACAACAACAGAATAAATAATCACATATTTAATAGGAGAGTATTATGAGTGATAACAGAGATAGATTTGGTGGAGACATGAGTCGAAACGAAGTCGAAATGGACTTATCGAAGTTTATGGAGATGATTCAAGAGAATGGTGCCCTTAAAGATGAGATAAGAGATTTAAAAGCAAACGACACAGTAAATCCATGGCAGAAGTGGGTTCACCTTGCAAGAACAGTTGATGCATGGAGAATCTGGCCTCGTGCATTCTTAAGTGTTTACATATTCTTAGTGTATTATGCAGCCATCTGGTTCATGGAATTACCAGAACCTTCAATGGAACAATCTGGTCTTATCAGTATTCTGGTAGGTGCTGGAGCTGCATGGTTTGGACTATATGTTAACTCCGCTGCAAAAGAACATTCGACTAACAACGAAAAATAGATAAATAGTATTATGGCAGATGAAGATAAAGGTTTAAGCGAAAAGGAAGCTCAGAATCAGATAAACAAACTCATCACTTCTCTAAGGAAGTCTACAGCACAGACTACCAAAGGACAAGTTGATGCATTTAAAAGTTTTGAAGAGAGATTAAAAGATGTAGGTGATAAACTTACTGATGAGCAAACTGTTCGTGCAAAAAGAGCTGCACTATTGGAATCAAGTCTTGGTTTCGATAAAGTATCTGCCATGCAAATTGCAAAAACTACTGAAAAACTAGAAATGGTTAGAGAAAGATTGTCTGACCTTAAAGAATTAGCAAAAGAAACCAATCAAGAAAATGATGCAGTTTTCAAACAAGAAACAGAAGCACTTATCTTACAAGAAAGACAATTAGAAGAACAACAAAAGTTTGGTAGAAATTTAAACAATTTTGAACGAACTGTTGGTAAAACAGCTGGTGGATTGTTCAAGAAAATAGGTGACACTATTAAAGAAAATGGTTCTTTAACTGCTGGTCAAATTGGTGGTGCATTGAAAGATGATTTAAAAGGTGATTTAGACAAGGTAATGAATCTCTTTGGCCCTCTAGCTGGTATACTACAACAAATTCCTTTCTTAGGAACTATCTTTAATTTACTTAAGAGAAGTTTTGCATCGATACTTCTTAGGATGACGATGGGTATTAAAAACTTTATCACCGAATCCAAAAGAAGGAAAAAGGTAGACCGAACCAACCTTAACGAACAGAAAAAAACAAACAAAAAACTTGAACAAGGGTCTAGAGACAACAAGAAAGCTGGAGCCAGTACAACTACTGGTCAGCCAGGACAAGAACCAGAATCCCAGATGGAAGGTGATTCTGGAGAAGGTGGATTTGTATTCCAAAAAGCATCTCTATTCTTAGTAACTGCAGCTGCACTTGGAGCTCCTGCTGGAGCTGCACTTATGACTGTTGCATCTGGTATGACTGCATTTGGTAAGTCTGCATTTGCAATGGGTAAAGCATTAGTTGTAGGTGGAGCTGCATTTGGTATTGGTCTTACTGGTGTCTTTGGTGCATTTGCATTAGGTCAAAAGATGGGTGCATTCGAAGGAATGCAAGAGTTTGGTAAGGTTAACATGCTTAAAGTTCTTGGTAGTATGTTAGGTCTTGCAACTCTAATGGGTGTACTAGGTATGATTATGACCAGTGGTGTTGGTGCATTAATCATGGGTGTTGGTGCATTAGCAGTTATGGGATTAATTGGTGTCTTAGTTGTAGTTGGTAAAGGATTAGGTAACTTTGCAGAAAGTATTATACCTTTCGAGACTCTCAACATACCAAGAATTAAACAGAACATACAACAGCTTGGTACTATAACTGGTGACATTAGAGAAATATTGTCATCAACAAAAGGGTTCTCAATGTCTCAAATTATTGGACAACACCCATTAGAAGACCTTGCAGCTGCAGTTAACATGTATGACCAAGACATGGCAGTTTCTATTGATAACCTTACAAAACTTAAAGATTCATTAGCAGGATTTGAATTCCCAGAACTTCCAGAAGGTGAAAAAGGATTTGGTGGATGGATGAGAGGTCTTATTGGAGAAGATTTCTCTGGTGAACTTAAAAAGTTATCTAAAATAACTCTTACATCAGCACTGGGTGATAATTTACAGAAATTAGGTGATGGATTAGCTGCAATAGGTGATGGACTAGCTAAGATAACAGACACAAAAGTTAAACACCTTGAAGCAATTGCTGAGGCATTAGAAGATATGGAAGATGTTACAATAAACATTGGTTCTGTAACACCTAATATTTCTCAACCCATTTCACCAGCAGTAAATGCTATGTTTGGTAATCAACCACAACTGACTCAGATAAATGCACCAACAAATCAAAGTCAAGTAAATAATATGTCCCAGAAGAGATTTGTTGCATCTGGGTCTAACATGGGTCAACATTCTGCATTGTCATATGCAGGGCAACTTAATTAAACTACATCAACCTTAGTAAAAGTTACCATATCATCCTTAACCTCAACTAGAAGGTGGTCACCTTCTTTCCAATTACCTTGTGTTAAGTTATCAAGAGTTATCTCTTTATCTAATTGTATCCTACAATCTTCTGTCCTGTACATGTCATAATCCATAAATGTAGTTTTACCTACCGATGGGGTATTATACTTGGAATAACTCATGTGTTATTCTCCTATTCTGATTTGTATTTTTGGTGTCTTGGAATGACTTTGGTTCTGTCCTTATGGACTTGAGTTACACTATGGTCTGGTTGATGTTTGCGTGACTTTATCTCTGGTTTCTTCTTACCGAAGATTTTTTCCCAGTTATCACCATATAGTTCTTCATTAGAATTTCTTCTCTTAGAACCTTTGCCACCATGCCAGTTACTCATTATCTTATCTCTTGGAAAAATTGGGTGTTAAACCTGCCCCTCAGTTGATGTTGTTCATCCCCGCAGTTTAACCGATATCCTCTGCCGCACGATACCTTACCTCGATTGTATACCCAAACCTCGACCATCCTACTTGGTATAACTCTCTGGGTCAATTAGAAACCCAGTCCCCTAGCAATCCTATTAGTGCATAGTATATTTATAATTCAAATAACTTAGGATTGCAATCCTTTACACATCATTTGCAAGTTTTTGGAAGTATGACATTGTGTCATCTTCTTCTACATCTGCACTTGCAGTTGTAGGTTCTACAATTGATGGTTCTGGACTTGGAAATGCAACATCATCCATATCTGATGCAACCGAAGCTGCAGTTGCAGTGGATGCTGTCATTCCTAAAACTCTATCGAGTTTTTGTTTGAGTTCATCATAAGATTTAAACTCACTTGGTGCAATCACATCCTTTAATGAATGTTGACTATTCCAAATTGCTTCCAATCTCTCATCATCTTCTGATAATGGTTTTGGAGTTGCAAACTCAGACTTATCATAGTTCCAGTAACCATCTACTTTACGAACTTTGATTTTAAAGTCTGCACCTTCCCATAAATCAAATGGATTTACTGGTGTTTCATCTTGAAACTGTGGTTGCATTTTGTCTTTCAACATTTCAAAGATTTTCTTTCCATATCTGAAAAGCATAACCTTTCCTTCATTTTCTGGATGAGTTGGGTCAGAAACTACAAGAATGTTTGACACATAGTGCAACCTTCTTTTTTGTTTCCTTGCAATATCCTTGTTGGACTCAATACCAGAGTTCCACAATTCAGTATTGTGTTCTGACACTGGGTCTTTATCATTAAGAGTCGTTAGAGACTTCTCAATGTACCATCCACCTGGCCCTTGGAAGCCATGGTCAAAATATTGAATCCAAGGCATATCAACTGCATAACCATTACCAGTCTTATCTAAGTCGATTTTCCAGTATCGTTCATCGTTGTATGATTTAGTTTCACCACCACTAGAAGTTTTTTCTAATGATGCTTGTAAGGTGTCGAATCCACCTCTAGATTTTTTTAAGTCTTGAAATGACATATATTTATCCTCGTATTGCATTGTATTTGCATTTTATTTTATTGTATTTAAACTAAGTATTGTTCCAAAGGTTCAACACTTAATTCATCCTTCATTATATAATAGTCTATGTTTTGGAATTTGTCAACTAAAATTTTCAGTTGGTCTGTCTGGGATATCCAACCTTGATTACCAGTTTCAACAAGTCTGTTGTTCTCTGGGTCTTGGTCTGTTCCATAACATTCAGTTCCAGCATAGATGTTATTATATTTAGTCGAATCATAATTCCAAATAGAATCAAATCCAACAAAAACTACATTATCGTAGTCATGGTTCATAGATGCCATTGCAGCTGCAGTAGTACCTGCGAACCAATTCTCAAATAGATGGTAATCCTCTGGAGGGCCACCTATCTTTGAAATCTTATAGTCATCCTCTATTCCTATTGCTTGCATTTCTAGGATACCTACATTCCCATTACCCTTTCCATGCATAGTCACTTTAGTATGACTTGGGTTTATCCATTCTTTTACTGGTACACCCATTGTTCCTTTAATCACATTGTATTCTTCAAATCCTAATGGGTCATCCCATTCTCCAGAGAAGTAACATTTTCCAAATTTTGGATATCTAAAATCACAACACTCACCCATGATACTGACATCTATAATGGTCAAATAGTCTGGTGTATAGTCACGATATAGTGCATTACACCCCCATACATCCCCTGTAAGCAAGTCTAAGTCTAATCCTATTCTAGACATCCCATTACCTACAATATATGCAGTAGAACCTGTTTCTAGGGTCAGATGAGAATACATTGAGGGTGTTAGTTCCTCTGCAATCTCTGGGTCTAATGTTATATCAAGATTCATATATTTCTAATACCTTTTGTTTCAACTTGTCTTGGTTGTATCCAATGAACCCTTGAGTCTTTTGTAATCGTTGTTTCAACTCTGGCCATACATATTGTTCTGTTATGTTTATGCTGGAACTCCATCGTATGAGGGAGTCCAATAATACTCCTGTTCCAAATGATATGGATTTGGATAACAAAGACTGAACAATGATAGGATGACTAGAACCATTATTAGTAAATAGGCTGTCCAGAACTCCTTCAAGTGAATGTAGATATCTGATATCTTTTTCGAAAGAGTAGAGAAGAGACTGGTTGTACTTCTTCCATTCTGTATAGTTTTGTTTTGCTTCTTCACCGAATAAATCTCCTACCCAAAAATCCTTGTACATGAAGTTTGCAATATAGAAATCCTTAAGTTGTCCATTGTGTTGTTTCCTAAGTTTTGCAAACTGGAACTTATCATTCCTTTTGAGATAACTCTCAAATGATGCACTAACTTTTCCATTGTACTTATTGAAATCATAATCTGAATTATAATGTAGTTTAATCCCTAGATATAATTTATATGACTCATATCCAAATCTTGCATCCACCTACTAGTTCCTATGAGTTCGTTTATAGTGTTCAAGTGCAGCTTCTTCTCTCCATTTCTCAATCTTGATTCTTCTTTTCCAATCATTGATTCTCTTCTGTCTCTTTGCAGAAGGTTTCTCATAGTATTGTCTCTTACGAACCTCTGCAACGATTCCATCTCGTTCACACTTCTTCTTGAATCTTCTCATCAAGACATCAAAAGGTGGTGGCCCAGATGGTTTATTAGGTTTTCTTCCCCATTCCTTTTGTCTTTGTGGTGTACGATTAAATTTCTTCATATTGGTAACTTACCTTTTCCTTTCTTTGCATTTGGTTTTAATAGATTGTAAGATAAAGCATCACTCTCAATCTTCTGTTTAAGAGGTGGAGTAATTAAGTTCTTTACTGATTCTGGGTCTAGGTGTTGTGTTTCACAAAAGTGAACAATTGCATCGATGTAGTTCAATCTCTTTGTCAATACTATATTCTCAATTTGTTCTGCAAACCTTTTCTTGGTTAAAATCATATAATCACTTTTATTTTCATTACTATATTAGTATACTACAGAACTGATATCTGTCAAGTATTAATTTGGTGGGTTGTTATGTTTTCTATGAGTTAATTTCTCTTCCCAGTTTTCTATTGCTTTTTTGATTCCTTCTTCTGCAAGAACTGAGCAATGTAATTTGATTGGTGGTAGTTCAAGAGCCTCTGCAATATCTTTATCTTTAATTTGTTTTGCTTGTTCAATTGTTCTACCTTTGAGCATTTCAACAAACATGGTTGATGATGCGATAGCAGAACCACATCCATAAGTTTTGAATTTGACATCTTCTATAGTGTCTCCATCCATCTTGAGGTCTAGTTTCATAACATCACCACATGCAGGGGCTCCAACCATACCTGTTGCAACATTAGGGTCTTTGGGGTCAAACCTTCCAACAGAATGCTTCTGTGGATTCTCTAACACATCATTGAATCTATCTACTACTTTTTTTGAATATGCCATAAACTGAATTAATTAGTCTTATAAATATAGGTGATAATTTATTATAACTCGTTGTATATTATCAACTTTACTAACTACTATTATTTATAAGGAGAACGAACCTAAAATGAGTCGTGCTATTACCTATATCTATGAACACCGATGCGAAATCTGTAAGAATATCAGAGAACTTCTTGAGTTCTCATTCTATATGTTAGCACCCATTGCTCTACCATTTTTGATAATGTGGATGTCAATGGCACAGTACTAGATTCCATATTCAGTTTTATACTGACCACGAAGTTCCAGTAACTTCCCTGTATACTTTTCACTTGGTTCTTCATAGAATATCTGACTAGTCCCATTACTTACTGCAATCATTGTAATCAGTGAATGGACTTTTTTACCTGTAAGCTCTTCAAACATTTTTGCATATGCAGTTTCCTGTACAAAATAATTTTCTATCCATTTTCTTTCTTTAGGTTTTGCACTGGTTTTGAAATCTATGATTGAAATGTTATCACCAAAATACTCTGCAATACAATCTACCCTACCTGCCATTTGTAGTTCATGAGAATAAAGTGGTGCCTCTAGTGCATGAACAATTCCAATCTTGTTGAGTTCTTCTTCTAGTGAGATGAATGCCTGTGGTGTTGTGGGCATTGCAGACTTAAACTTCTCTTCAAAGTTATCATTCTTGATGTAGTCTTCGAATAGTTGATGGGCAGATGTTCCATGTCTTGCAGCTTGAGTTGATATCTTATTTGCTTTCTCAGCACCAACTCTCTTTCTCCATTCTTGAATACCTTTCCTATTCATTAGTCCAGTAACCGATGTAACCGATGGATACTTTTCACCTGTTGGTGTCACATAGTATCTTTTACCATCAATGTTTTCTGTGGGTAAAGACTCAAACCCATAATCTAAAATATCAAATGTTTTCATGATGTCATCATATCTAAGTCATCCATGTTATGCTTACCATGAATTGTGACCTTGAACATATTCTTTTCAATGTATTCTACTTCATGTGGTAAGTCATATCCTTTACCAGTGAGTACATTAACCTTGTCGTTAAATTCTCTATATTCATCTTCTGTTAGTATTGCATTCATAATTATCCTTATTGAACTGGGTGATAATATTCCATATCTCCATGCATATCCCAGTTAAAGTTAATAGTTATTTTACGAGCATGAACTGGGTCACACTTGTGAGGTTGCATGGAAGGAAACAATACTACTTCACCCTCTTTAATAGGTGTTTCATATCCTTCTATGTTTGTATAATCTCTTTCATCTTCAAGTAGTAGATGTACTACTCCTGCCATGTTTGCAAGGGAATGAGTATGATGTATGTATTCACCACCATCATTATATTGATGACACCAGATAGTTTGTATTTCATAAGCATTACAATTCCATGATTCAACATATGATTGAATAGGATGATGTATCATTCTCATTACGATATCAAAATACTCTTTGGATTTTGGTGAGTTTGTTCTTCCAGTAAATGATGGGTCTTTTACATTGTAATCCCCATATAACATTTTTTCTTTATGACCATTACCAAATTTGGTAATAAAATCATCACGAAGTTTTGGAAAATCAATTATAGGGTATGATTGTACATATTCCATTATTTTTTATTAAGTTTTTGACCAGCTTTCTTTTGTGCAGTTTGCATCTTTACATGTTTCTCAACGATTGCATCTGTCTTGACTTCTTTTGCACTTCTTCTTCTTAGACTCTTACCAAGTTCACTTCTTGGATGTGCATCTGCAACCTTAGATAACATTTCATTGAATCCACCACTACCACCTAAGTTAGTTCTACTACCAACTCCAGATGTTATTGCAGGGCCTCCTGTAATGACTTGTTTGAGATGTGGATTACCTTTCTTATATTCCTGTAAGTCATTCCACGACATTAATACATCGTGTTGTTCACCTGTCTCTTTGTCTTCTAAAGTATATGTTGGCATTATAGTATCTTCTCAAGTATAAAAACTAATGGAATGAATATGTATAATCCTATTAATAGTTTTTCTACTCTATCAAATTGTTCATCTGTTGGCATTATCTATCTCTCAATTCTGTTATCTTGTCATAGACTACTACTCCAAGAACCCACCAAACCCCAATATTAAATGCTATTAAGAATATGGATTGTGGTATTTGAAATATGTTAATTAATATATCCATTATGCTTCCATGAATTGTGGAGTCTCTTGGTTAGTCCACTTTGCAAAATCTTTCTTGTACTTTATGTAGTAATCTTGATATGCATTAACTACATTCTCTTGTTTGACATCATCTGGCATTGCAAGATAAGGGTCAACAAAAGGTTCTACTGGTATTTGCATAGGTGGTTGTTTAAGTATACCTCTGAGTTTTAAATCAGTTAGATGTACTCTACCATAACGATGTGTATATTCATAACACAATTGTTCCCACATCTTGTACAACCAGTTGTAGTGATTTTGTGAGTCTCTTACCCACTTACCACTTGGATGATTTACATGGGATGCTTTGTATAAAAGTTTCTCATGATTCTCCAGAGGATGTTTCCATCGTTGGATTCTACGACCATTTGCAGTTCTATCTGTATATGGGTCACCATCCAAAACACGATGTGCAGTAGACATCAACTGAGCATACTCAATAATCATTTTGACCACATGTTTATCACAATGCATTCTTGCACATGTTTTTGGGTCTTTGTCTAAATAAAAAATGTTCATACTATAATTATACCTCGTTAAACATATATGTCAACCCCATTCTTGGGTAAGGTGCATTAGAACTGACAAGTCCAGCACGATGTTCTATTCGACCATCAAATATAACCATGCTTCCACCTTTAGGTAATTGACAATGTATTACCTCATCTTTATCATAGAAGAATGTTTCACCACCCCAATTCCAATTCCAATCTGGATTTAGATAACATATTACAGTGTAATCTGCTCTATCAGTATGGATGCATGAATTATCTCCATGTTGAAATAGATTGATATATGCAACCTCTGGAAATAAATTGATTGTGGTGCAATCTAACTTTTCTATGATTTGTGGTCTGATAATGTCCCATATAGGTTTCCATCCTAATCTAACATCTATGTGTTCATCTGGAAACCACAATGGTTTACCCCAAGTTTGTACTTCTGTATTGTCATCATCAACTGACTGCATCTTTTTTACATATTCATATTCAAGGAATTGTTTGTAAAAAGGAACACAATCAAATGCGTTGTTTTCAATTCGAATCTTCAACCTGTTTCTTTACCTCTGACCATTTTGTTATTACTGGATTATCATGTTGACTGTTTTGCAACTCTGCAATTTTCTTATATGCCCATGCAAGTTGCATTTGTAAGTCTTTAACATTATCCTCAAGTACTTTGATTGTTGTTTCTAGCTTCTTGTCTTTTTCTTGCATTTTCTCTCTTCCTTAGTTGTGCTCTGACAATTACTTTTTCTTTTTCACTAAGACACGATGTATCTTGTGGCCCCCATAGAGTACCAATCCGAGTAAGTTTATCTGATGCAGATAACATATGATTCCAGACATCATCCTCTGGACATCCTTTTCTATCTGTTTCGAATAATTTTCTACTGAATCGTAGGGACTTTGTTTTGTGATTATCTGCATAATCTGATATCTCACGACCTAACTCTGCATAGAATAATTCCTGTGGAGTCATATCATAAGGGCTTGCTTTCTTACCATGTTGGTTCATTATATATCCTTGTTATAATTACAAATTATTACACACATTATACCAAAAAGTGTACTTATGAATCAAGTGTTTTTTTAGGAAATTGTATAACATTACCCATGCTTTTCTTTTCCTCTTCTTTCTCCGATTCAAATGCGTCTACTTCTTTTTGAAGTTCTGGTGGAGTAGAATAACCTAAATCTGTTAAATAGTCCTTTAACACATAAGGGTCTAACATATCTGCATTCCACTCTTGTTCTGATAAAATGTCTGACCCATCTTCCTGTAGAAGATTTTGTCGACTTCTTAAATATGTGTCACATATCATTGATAGATGTGTAACTGCTTTATATAATGATATCCACTCTTGTTCTATCTGGACTGGATGTTCATGGTCATCTGCAAATGCAATTGCCATTTTCTGATACCATCCATTGTCATTGTTAACAATAAGAGCAATATCTCCTCTCTGGAGTTTTAAAATGTGTTCTTTGTCTGACATTAACCTTGTAACTTAAGTTGTTTACTATTTGTCACTATCTGACTACCAGCATAACCATTAAGTTCTACTGAGTAATCTATCTCACCTTGTTTCCAAGAGTTTGATTCTATGTTTGGATGTCCTGTTGGTAATCCGAATACACCACTATTGATGTCTTGTAGAGTCGTTGCAACTCTAGAACTACCTGTAAAATTATAACAATCTTTAAAGAGTCTCATACTTCCAGTCACTTTAGGTGTATGAGTAACATCTACACCTGCTTTGGAAACTCTTCCCAGACCATTTGCTATTAACCATTTTTCAGATGATACTACATCTGCGTTAGATGAACCTTTTACAAATTGCATTTTGTATTTCATCCCAGCACCAGAAACTACAAAGTCATTTGCACCTGCTACTGTTATCGAATATGTTTCTCCTCTACCAAATACTGGTAGGAAAGTATGTTGTTCTGTTGGTGAAACTTTACTTGAGTCTTGAGATACAGTTGCACCAGTTCCAGTGATTTGTTTTGCTACATCATCTTCACTACCATCAGTTCTACTTTCTGAATCAAGTACAATATCAAATGATGTTGCATCTGGATTTACTTCATTACAAACTGCTTTCCTGTAATCAGATGCAAGTTTCCATGAAGTAATTTTTTCTACAGTATCAAAGGCATCTGTTGATGCAACTACTGTACTTCCAGTTTTAAATACAAATGGATGTGAGTATACATCAAGACCAGAATTACCAACCCAACATACACCATCCCAATCTATTGTCACTGTATCATCTGATTCACCACTAGTCATGCATGGTAAAACTACCATTTCATTACCATCAACATTCTTTTCACCTGTAATGTTTAATGTTGCAGAGAAGTTTGCTTCTCCATTGTGTCCTCTTTGATTATCTACAAGATACTTACCATTCATATGTGTATTATCTTGTATCTTACCAGTTCTGACTACAACATTATCATACAATCCTTTCCAGAAAGTTCTGAACTGAGTTGCAGAACATGGTGAAGGGTGACCACTGTTTATTGTATAAGTGACTTTAGTTTGTACTTCGAATGAGTCATCTTCTACCCAAGAAGGTATAGTCTGTGATTGAGCATCGTTTGCCATGTTATCCTCTTGTTACTTTTTTGACTCTTTCGATTTGTTGAGTAATGATTGCTTTTCTATTAGGCCAATAGATATATTCTTTGTCCTCATTCTCCATAAGTTTATGAAGAAGAGGTAAGATAAGTTCTTCTGCATCAGCAAGATTTGATTTCAATTTTGATACTGCAACATCTGTAGAACTTCCTACATTTGTTTTTGCTTCATCTAGTTCATCTAGTGCATTGGATACTAATTTGTTTAGTACATCAACCTTTGCATCCAAATTCTCTATCTGTTCTGAATTAACTGCACCCTTAGATGACTCTGCAACTCTCTTGAGGTCTTCTGCAATCTTCTCATTGAGAGCTGCACTTTCCCCAGTCTTTGTTGTGAGTTCATCTTGGTCTACAGCAGTGAAACCAAAATCGAAACTATCTGCCATTACTTCTTACCTTTACTTCTCTTAAGTTTT
>Ga0315316_10000917_pt1 | contig 19994 bp, 13 predicted proteins | sample M160m3416metaG_FD_203702 | JGI IMG/M metagenome (GOLD analysis project Ga0315316, IMG submission 203702) | Ammonia-oxidizing marine archaeal communities from Monterey Bay, California, United States - M1 60m 3416 | ecosystem: Environmental > Aquatic > Marine > Intertidal zone | place: USA... | reverse complement strand
ATCGGGAAGACGTTGGATCGGCCATCGGGAAGTTCCTGCTGCCTGGAGGACAGCTCAGCGGCGGTAAGACGTGGCAGGTGCTGCTGGTGAACACCGTGCTTCACGGACTCGTCCTGCTGGTCCTGGCGGCGATTATCCTGCCGGCACCCGATGGCGAGATCTTTATGGAGATTACCAGCGCTTTTGAACCGAAAGATCCGGTCAAGATGGAATTCGAGGCCGTCGAGCTAACGCAGCCGGAGCAACTGAAATCCGATCCCATTGAGATGGAGGTGATGAACCTGTTTGAAGTCGAAAACGACAATAATGTGGAAATCGACGTCAATGATCTGGAGGTGAATATTCCTGAGGTAGTTCCGGCGACGGATGTGGCCAATGGACCGCAGCCGACAAACGCGACCGGTGAAATGGGGGGGCGCAGCAAGGTCGGGCGGGCGGCGGCCGTGGCTCGCCGCGGTGGTAGCTCTGCAAGTGAGGCAGCGGTGACCGCCGGACTGGTGTGGCTGACAAAGCACCAGTATCCGGACGGTGGATGGAGCTACGATCATTCCCTCGGCGAATGCGGCGGGCAGTGCTCACAGCCCGGGACTCTTTCGGTGAATTGCCGCAACGCCGCGACAGGAATGGCTCTGCTGGCGCTGCTGGGGGCCGGAAATACCCCCTATGATGGTGAATTCCAGGAGTCAGTACGAAACGGGATCGGATTTCTGCTGCAGAATTCCACCGGGGTTCCGGCGGGGCTGGATATGCGCAGCAAGCATGACAACAACACCGGTATGTACACACAGGCAATTGCAGCCACTGCGCTGTGTGAAGTTCTTGCGATGACTGAGCACAACATCAAAGCCGCGGGCACGGACAGGAAGCTTCGGTCAAATAACCGCAGGCGTACGGCTTTGATCATGCAACTGCGACCAGCCGCTCAGGCATCCATCAGTTTTATTGTCAACGCGCAGCATCAGCCGACGGGTGGCTGGGGTTACAATCCCGGGACCGCGGGCGACACATCGATCCTTGGCTGGCAGATCATGGCATTGAAGAGTGCCGTGCACGCTCAGATACCTGTCCCGGGCAACACAGTGCTGGGTGCCAACACCTTTCTGACTTCGGTTCAGACTGCGGATGGCTACTTTGGATACCGCACGCCGGAGAAGAAACCGTCTACGACGGCAATTGGCATTATTGCTCGGATGCTGTCCGGCATGAAACGCGACAACTCGATTCTGCAGATGGGGGTCAATCATCTGAGTGCACGGGGGCCGGACAAGAGCAATATGTATTACAACTATTACGCCACACAGGTAATGCTGCACTACGGTGGAGAGAAATGGCAGAAGTGGAATGCTGTGATGCGCGATCACCTTGTCGCAACGCAGATCAAAGAAGGTCATGAGAGCGGCAGTTGGGGTATTCTGAACGCTGACGGGAAACCGGCGGATGCCCACGGAGCACGAGCCGGGCGACTGTACATGACCTGTCTGTGTACAATGACGCTGGAAGTTTATTATCGTCATCTGCCACTTTACGGCGATTCTGCAATGGCAGAAGCTGATTTGAATTCCGGGGATCAGAAAAAATGACCACTGAACGAGGCATCGTTCCGAGATCCGTCGTCAGAGGTGTCATAGAAACAGATACGTCATGCTCATGTCGCACGGTGCATGACCGGTCAGCCCCCTGCACTGTCAGGACTGACATTTACCGCTGATATTGACTGACCTGCCTTTAGGAATGGTTCCAGAATCTAACTCGCACCCGGCATGAATTTATCGCGGACAACACGGACTCCGGTGTTGGTGGCCGGTGAACAGTGTGGACGAATGAAATTGTAATGACGTCGCCGGCGTTCTGTCAGCACTCGAGTTTCCAGCAGCGGTAAGACATGTCGTCTGTCACGCCAATCTGACGACACGCTTTCGCAACGTCCTTGCCCTGCGAAAGGAAAGCTTCCGCCTCCCGAAGCTTCTGGATAATCTCTTCTGTCTTAAATCGTTTACATCGTCTCTGCTGCCTCCCTCGTCTGTGACCACACCCTGAGTTTACCACTCAAAGCCTGGTCGCGGTTAGTGGAGGCAGGTCAGCCCTGATATTTGGTGTTTAGAATCCTGCCGGCTTCGTGGTCCGTTTGCGATACAGTTCGTCGCATACTGCAATAATGAACGAAGCACGTGAGAAGTGAGTCTGGCTGGCGGGCCGTGTTTTGTACACACGTGGAATTGAATACAGCAATTGCATGATACTGCGGCACGCAGGGCCCGAGATCGTGCAGCTGACTCAGCAGTGAACCAAAGCAGAGCCGTTGCTGTCATGGCAAGTAACAACGTCCGGAAACATGACTGAGGAACGACGAATGGTGCGGTTGACCCCCACAACATTGAACCTCGTGAGTAGACTGCAGAAGGCAAGAACAACAAAAGCCTGGTTCTTCAGAACCCATCAGCAGAAGACAATTCGAAACCTGCTGCTGCGGCTCGGGGCCGCGGGTGAAGCGGCTGCATTACCTTGTGTCGCACGCTTTCTTTCAGACTCCAGCACTGAGATTCAGCAGACTGCGCGAAGCATTGTCCGGACTCTGCTGTCACAAGTTTCCTCCTGTGAATTGATGCACGTCGGCGAGTTACTCAGTTCGCCGTATCACTGGGGCACTGCCGATTCGTGGGGCAACATTGTCCCATCGGAGATAGCGGGTATTGCGGGAAACCCCGAGGAAGACGGTCATGTTGCCGTGCTGGGGCTCATGACATTTCACAGGAACGGCTACGTCCGTCATGAGGCGGTTCGTCAGCTGTCGACGCTCTTTGACGGCACTGAATTCAGATTCCTTCTGATTCGTCAGAATGACTGGGTGGAGGCGATTGCGAAGGACGCTCAAGCTGCGGTCGCTGCCCGTCTGGTAGACGCAAAGATACAGTTCCTTGAGAACTCACTGAAGGCTATTTTTCATTTAGCCTCGTTGAGAAGGTACGATCATGGAGAGACCATTCGCAGAACTGTTGACATTGTACTCAGAGAAGGCAACGATTCTGCTCTTCGAAGAATAGTTAACTCACCGTCACGCACCGTCCGGCGGCAAATCGTTCGGTTGGGTCTGGCGAAAGCGGGAGACCATCGTCGCCGTCTTGTATCCTACGGACTTGAGTCTGATGACGCCGTGATTCGGTTGAGCTGTTGTCGTTATTTGTTTTTAGTGTATGAATCGGAGCGCCTGACTGAGGCTCTGAATCGCCTGTTAGAGGACCGGTTTATGCCGGTTCGACGTGAGGCTATTCGGCAGAAGGCCAGGCGATTTCCCGACGCTGCCCCCGAAGTGTGGATGCAGGCGCTGCTGGACCGAAGCCGATCGATCAGGGAATTGGCCTGCTGGCACGTAACGAAGACAGTGCGCACTTTACCGCGTGTTTTTTACCGCGCTGCCGTTCAAGGTACCCCGAAATCGTTGGCTGCGCTGGAAGGCTTGTCGGAAACCGCTGACGAATCGGACCTGGCTTTCTTTCGACATCTGTTGAAACATCCGTTGCCCAGCCGCCGATGTGTCGCACTTCGAGGACTCGTCCGTATTGGCATGGAATCTTTGGTCAATGAGGTGCTTCCTTTGTTGCTGGACGACAGTCCGAGTGTCGTTCGTGCTGTCTGTAGTGCGATCGGGCCATATCTGGAAGTGGTTCCCCGAAACGAGTTGTTCACTGCAGCGATGGACGGAAGACTCTTGATCGCTCGCCACAGGGCCGTTGGTATGCTTGCTGACATGGACAAGTGGGACAGTCTGCCGTGGCTGCTGAAGATCGCCTCTGAAGCAAGAGAAGACACGGCAGCACATGCAGAGCAGATCATCAGGAAGGTTTGTGCCCGCAATTCTGTCTTCACCACGCCATCGCAGTTAAGTAGACAAAAAATTACGCGGGAACTTGAGAGGTCAGCAAACTCTGTGGCAGAAGAAGTCCTGGCTCTTGTCAAAAGTGAACTGAACCGGTTCGGATGAAAGCGACCCCCAACCCGTACGAAACACCGAGTGAACAACTGAGCAGGAACCAGTTGCTTTGGTGGACACAGACAGTGGCGTTGCTCATCTTTGGCGTATGCTGCCTGGCGCTTGTCATTTTTGTGTTGGTCGCTGTCGTATTCCCTGTCATATCTGGCATAATAGCTCGTGCTAACCGTACTTAGTTGAACGACAGAAGAACAACATTCTGATGTTTCCTTTCCCGATTGACGGTTTACAGCCTACTGCAGCGGCTCACTTACTCACAGGCAGCTTGTTTACGTCTGATTCGACGATTCAGAATTGATTCTGACGGGACAAAATATCCAGACGAAACCATATCCACTTCATCGAATCCATCAATCGGGAAAAGTGCGAACAGGCAGAAGCCTGACAATTCATTGATGTCTGTTTTTGAAATACGATTTCAGCATTAGCCATAAGCAGAAGAAGGTTTCTCGATGTTAGCTTATCTTCGAATCGTACTCGTCGCGCTGTTCTTCTCCGGCCTGACCGCAGTGTCTGGCCAAGAACAGGTGTTTTCCGGACCACAGGTCGGTGAAAAGCTGCCACCATTCAAAGTGAAAGGCGTGTTTGGTGACCTGGCGGATAAAGATGTCGAGTTGGCGGGGGCCCCGGCAGAGAATCCCGTATTACTGATTTTCTTCCATGAAAAAACCCGGCCCGCATATGGTGTGATGAACATGATGATGAACTATGCCGCCACCCGAAAAAAGGATGGATTGCGCAGCAGTGTGATTTATCTGACCGACGATGCCACAGAAACTCGAGTGTGGCTGGGCCGTGTGAAACAGAATCTGAACCAGAATGTCGTCCACGCGATCTCTGCCAGTGGACTGGAAGGTCCTGGTTCGTATGGTTTGAACCGCAACGTGGCGTTAACAGTTCTGCTGGCCAAAGAGGGAAAGGTGACGGCGAACTTCGCACTTGTCCAGCCGAGCGTGCAATCGGACGGGCCGAAGATTCTGAAGGCGATTGTTGACGTTACCGGCGGCGGCAAGGTTCCAACCATCGCTGAGCTCGGCGGTGGACGTTACAGTGGTCAGGCTCGTATGAAAGCTGACAGCAATAAAAGTGACGCCGAATTGGTCTCACTAATGCGTGCTGTGATTGCCCCGCAGGCCAGTGAAGCAGACGTCACGAAGGCAATCGCCGCTGTCGAGGAATACGTGTCCAAAAACAGGGCTGCACACCGCGATCTGGCAAAAAGAGCCAACATGGTTGTCAACAGTGGAAAGCTGTCCACGTACGGCACCAGAACCGCTCAGGAATTCCTCAAACGCTGGGCAATGAAATATGGTGCGGCGGTGAAACGTGGCGATGACTCGACCGAACAGAGCAGCAAGGCCAGAACAGAAAAATAGGCGGGCCAGACCCTGACGAAAATTTCTCATTTCTCCGGTCAGTCAGGTTGTGTGCAGCTGACGACGTAGGTGGAGCGACTCATGTCGACAATCGTGCTTCTTTTGGCATTCCTGTTTCCCGGGGATGAAGCAGTGCACGTTGATCTGAACACTGTCGATTTTGATAACCGTGTGATCCCTGTCCTTACCAAAGCAGGTTGCAACACGGGCGCCTGCCACGGTGCGGCAGTCGGGCGGGGCGGGTTCAGGCTGTCATTGTACGGGGGAGACCCTCATTTTGACTTTCGTTCCATCGTTCTTGAACTGGAGGGCCGTCGCGTCAATCTGTCTCAACCAGGCAAAAGTCTGTTGGTTCTGAAACCAACCGAATCAATCGAGCACGGTGGCGGAACTCGTCTGGAATATGAAGGCACGGATGCCAATCTGCTCACAAAGTGGATTGCTCAGGGCACGCCTCGCATTCAGAAAGAACGGCTCATTGAATTTCGCGTGTCTCCGGATGTGCACGTGGCTGCCCGTATCGGCGCCGAATTACAGCTGAAGGCAACCGCTCGTTTTACGCAGGGAGCGGTGATTGATGTGACGCAGTGGACCGTTTTTACTCCCGAGGATACGGCTGCTGTTGTCATCGATTCACAGACCGCGCAAGCAAAATTGCTTCGACGCGGCCGACATATTGTCGTCGCACGCTATCTTGATCAGGTCGTTCCCATTGAAATTTTCGTCCCGGTTTCGGACGCCGTCATTGATCTGGCGGACGCACCCCGACACAACTTCATCGACCATGAAGTTCTGGGACTTCTGTCTACGCTGCGGATTCCCGTATCACAACAGGCAAATGACCTGACGTTTCTGCGAAGAGTCACTTTGGACCTGACCGGGCGCCTGCCAACGGTCGATGCAATCGGCGAGTTTGTCACGGCGTCTGATCGCCGGCAACGGACGGAATTGATTGACCGGTTGCTGAGTTCGGCTGAGTTCAGCGAATACTGGACGCTGCAGATCGCCCGACTGTTGCGCATTCGTTCACAGCCCCAAGATGCCCGAGGCGCATTTGCCTATCACAAGTGGCTGAAGAAGCAGATTTCCGATGGAGTACCGTATGACGAGTTTACTCGCGAAATCCTGACGGCCACGGGCGACACGCATGAGGTTGGTCCGGCCAACTTCTATCGTACGGTTGGGGGGGCGCGTCAGCAGGCAGAATTCACGAGTGAGTTGTTCATGGGCAATCGACTGAGATGTGCCAACTGCCACAACCATCCACTTGATCGCTGGACGCAGGATGACTACCACGGGCTTGCCGCGATTTTTGCCAAGCTGGAAAGCGGCCGGGTGATTAAGGTCAAGCGTGTGGGAGAGGTCGTCCATCCGCGGACAGGTACAGCCGCGATTCCCCGGATTCCGGGTGAGAAATTTCTCGACAGCGGCAGCGACGGACGCGAAGCGTTTGCTGAATGGCTGACCAGTCAGGATAACCCGTACTTTGCCAAAGCGATCGTGAATCGACTGTGGAAGTTCATGATGGGACGCGGACTGGTCGAACCAACCGACGATCTTCGAGCGACGAATCCGGCAACGCATCCGGCACTGCTGACCCAACTTGCTGATGACTTCGTCCAGCACAGATATAATCTGCGACATACTCTGCGACGAATCGCCTTAAGTGCGGCCTATGGTCGCAGTCCGCAGATGCTCTCGGGGAATCGTGCTGACAAACGTTTTTACTCACACGCGCTCAGGCGACCGCTGCAGCCGGAAGTTCTGGCCGACGCCGTTTCCGATATTACGGGAATCGCTGATCAGTATGGAGACGCAACTCCAGGCACACGAGCGGTGGCACTTTTTGATGCAAACATCAAATCGGATGCTCTGGATATTCTCGGCCGGTGTGCGCGCACTGAATCGTGTGAAGCTGCTGACCAGACCGGGGGCGGACTAACGCGAAAACTGCATCTGTTCAATGGCGAATTTATCAATCGCAGAAACGCTGATCCGGACAGTCGGCTGGGAAAATTGATCGCTGCCGGACGCACGCCCGAAGAAATTGTTAAATCGTTCTATCGGCTGGCTCTGAGCCGGAATTGCACGCAGAGAGAACTGGCATTCTGGAATGAACAGGTGGCAGCGGCGATCGATTCAGAACAACGGCAGGACATTCTGGAAGACTTCGTCTGGAGTCTGCTGACATGTCGGGAATTTGTCACGAATCACTAGGGACCACAGCGAATACACACAGATGTGTGATGGAAGCTATGGAGATGTTGAAATGAACTGGAACAATGAGCCTGAGCGAAGATGCGACGGTGTCATGCGACGTGACCTGCTGCGTGTCGGAGGATTGACAGCCTTCGGCCTGGGCGTGGGAGACCTTTTTCGAATGCAGCGTACTGCCGCGACGAAAGCCCCGTCGGTGATTCGTAGACCGTCGGCAAAATCGTGCATTCTGATTTGGCTGGATGGAGGCCCAAGCCATCTGGAGACGTTTGACCTGAAGCCTGACGCGCCGGCCGAAGTGCGAGGTCCTCTGAGTTCGATTGCTACCAGCGTGCCCGGAATCCGGATCAGTGAGTGCCTTCCCCGGACCGCAGCGATGCTCGACAGGATGGCGATCATTCGCTCCATGACGTCGCCACTGGGAGAGCACAACTTCGGAACTCATTACCTGATGACCGGGTACAAGCCAACGTCGGTGCTCGAATATCCCTCTTTCGGTGCCGTGCTGGCCCAGGTTCGTTCGCAGCCCGGTATCCTGCCTCCTAACATTGCCGTGCCCGAGTTTCGGGTTGGCGGTGGCAATCTTACGGGCAGCGGCTATCTGCCGAGTTCCACACGTCCGTTTTCCGTCGGCAGTGATCCGGCAAAACCCGGCTTCAGGGTTCGTGACCTGAATTTCTACAAAGGTCTGAATCTGAAACGACTTGATCGTCGTCGTCGGTTCGTCAACGCCCTGGACACGTTCGGGAGTCAGGCGGAAAATTCCGGGAGCGTGAATGGGGACCCGGATCTTGAGCGTGCCTATCGCCTGCTCACGTCCGCTGACGCAAAAAATGCGTTCCGGTTATCAGACGAACCTCCGAACGTCCGCGGGCGTTACGGAAACAAGTCTGTCGGACAGTGTTGTCTGCTGGCACGGCGTCTGGTGGAACGAGGCGTTCCCTTTGTGACGGTGAACAACCGAGGCTGGGACACGCATGCCGATATGTATACTCGTCTAAAGGAAGGTTTCACGGGGGCCAAAGTGCCCGTTGGACTCATTCCGTCGCTGGACCTCGCCCTGACCGGACTCATTCAGGATCTCAGCGATCGGCGGATGCTGGACGAAACCCTGATTGTGGTGATGGGCGAGTTCGGCCGCACGCCGAAACTGAATACGGCGGGCGGGCGAGATCACTGGCCACGTGTATTCAGTGCTCTGCTGGCTGGTGGCGGTGTGTCTGGTGGCCAGGTGATTGGCAGCAGCGACTCAGTTGGTGAAGGCCCGAAAGACCGTCCCGTCACACCTGCGGACCTGGCGGCCACGATTTACACATTGCTGGGAATCGATCCGCAACATGAGCTTCAGACCGACGACGGCCGTCCGGTTCGCGTGGCGCCCTATGAAGCTGAAGTAATCACTGAAATCGTTACATAGTTTCGCAAACCCGCTGAATTCATCTTATGGGTCTTCTTCAGAATCTAGTGTGCAGCATGGTTCCGTGGCAATTCGCGTGGACCGGTCTGATCAGCTGCGCATGTCTTGTCCTGCTGCCTGTGACTTCAGGTGCAGCAGATCCCCCTGTAACCGCGATTGCTTTCGCGCCAGATGGTGAGTCCGTAGTGCTTGCATCTCAGGCCGGACTGTCCGTTCATGACTGGCCCGACCTAAATACTGTCAGACAGCTAAGCACGACTATTGTAAATATTCATGACATGGAATTCTCTCCGGATGGAGGTTCACTGGCTGTTGCCGGGGGAACTCCCGCAGAAAGCGGCAAGGCACAGATCTTTGCATGGCCGGACGGCACGTCGTCCTGCGAATTACAGGGGCACGACGACTCGGTGCTGGCGATTGCATGGAAAGACGATTCTTCAATCGCAACCGCAAGTCTCGACCACGACATCGTTGTATGGGATGTGACAACGCGGCAGCCTTCTGAACGACTCAAAGGGCATTCGCGCGGTGTTTCCGATCTTTGCTTCCTGAATGGCTATGATCTTCTTGTCAGCAGCGGTCTGGATCAGAATCTGCGTGTCTGGAAGACTGAATCGGGAAAGGTAATTCGGACGTTGAACAACCATACAAAGGAGGTTTATGGACTCGCGCTGCGACCAGCGACCCTGGGGATCCCTATGATCGCCTCGGTCAGCAATGATCGTACAGTGCGATTGTGGCAGCCAACCATTGGACGCATGGTTCGTTTCGCACAGTTAAATGCGATACCCCTGGCCGCCGCCTGGCTTGCCGACGGCTCGCAGGTTGCCGTCGCCGCAACTGACGGCTACGTCCGACTGATCGATCCGGATACGGTCGAGGTTCTTGAGACGATTCCGGCTGTCAGTGGTTGGGCGTATTCTCTTGCTGTTCATCCCGGCGACGGAAGTCTGTTGGTGGGCGGGCGAAGCGGACAACTCAAACGAATCATTATTGAATCTTCAAGGCGATAGATTCAAATGGGGGACAACCTTGCGATTGCGGCCATTGTTCTGGGATCCTGGGCAACAGCAGTGCTGGGTTCAGGTGAATCCGACACGGTGTTCTCAGGTCCACAGATGGGGGAAAAACTACCTGCTCTGAATGTGACGCTGGCCTATGGAACAGAAGCGCGCCAAACGATCGACCTGGTGGAACGTGCTGCCGGCAGGCCGAGTTTGCTGGTGATTGTCAATGGTTCCAGCCGACCTGCAGCCAGATTGACCCGTGCACTGATGAACTTTGCGGAAATGCACAAAGAGAATTTGTTTGCCGGTGTCGCATATCTTGCCGACGATTCGTCCGGGGCGATGAAACAATTACAGGATGCGGTGAGCTGGTGGCAGGTGGAGCCTCCCGTTGGTGTCTCGGTTGATGGCGCGGAGGGGCCGGGCAGTTACGGACTGAATAGAAATGTGAACGTCACCGTGCTGGTGGCCAGTAAAGGCGTTGTTACCCGAAACTTCGCGCTGATACAGCCTACGGAGACTGATGCGATTAAGATTCTCAGCGACGTCGTGGCATTGGTCGGCGGTCGGGTTCCCGGAATTGCTGAAGTGTTGTTCCTGAGTGTTCCGACACATAAGCCAGTCACGGCGGAATGGCACGTCGCTCCACAGGACGTGGAGTTGAGACGTCTGATCTGTACGTCACTTTCGGCCCGCGACGCCCCGGCCGCGCGATTTGCAGCTCACGCGGTTGAGAAGTATGTTGGTGACGACCGGGACCGCCAGACGGCACTTGCACATGTCGCTGCGATCCTGCATGAGAGACGCACACGGGTCCGCCGTCAGTCGATAGTTCCGTACGTGCGCCAGTGGAAGGTCAAATACAAAGTGCCGACTGAGCCCCGCGACAGCGAATTGCGGTGACTGACGTCCGCTGTTGGCGGTTCTTGATGGCAGAATGCCTGTCTTCCGGGCCAGAATCGATTTTGCCCCTTCGTAAACTTATCTCGCCCGAAACATGCACGACGGTTCAGGGCGTGACCGGTCGGCGCACTGATCGTACGTGGCATCGCTGGTTCTGACACCCGTCCTGTACGGCCACAAGGATGCTGCCGGGCGCGTGACCCCTTGTTTCGATTCGACAGCCGGAAGACATCTTATTGTATCGGGCATGTGTCGCTGCATTGCTGCTGCAGCAGGGACTGTCGTTTTCCCGGGGAACCCTGTGGAGGAATCTCTGAATTATCGTGGGACAGAAGTTGTCGTTACGAACATCAACATCGTGAGTCGTCAAGAACCATGCGAATCGGCTATGAACCACGGATCCGTGAATCCAGTGGTTACAAGCCACGCTGCCCGCCGTGTGTTTCGATGACTTCGAGATGGTCCTGGTGACGTGAGCTGCGCTCAGAAACGAATTTCGAACAAGTCTTAAGAACGAAGGGCACTCAAATTGCCAGTCGCATGGAAGTCTCACAAAAAACCTCTACGATACCCGCAACCGCACGGTCCTCCGCGATGTGTGCGACTTTTCAGCCTCAGATGACTTTCGAAAGCAGTTTCATGTCCGGCGATGATAAGAATCTTGACAAAATGTATGACGCAGCCAATCAACAGAAAGAGGACGGTGATCTGGAAGGCGCTGTGGCGGCGCTCAAGCAGGTTCTTGAGATAGACGCCAATCATCTGCACACGAATATGGCTTTGGGGGTCTATCTGCAAAAGCTCGGTCGTCTTGACGAAGCAATTGTGCATGCGGTCAAGGTGACTGAAATTGAACCCGAGGACCCGTTTTCGTTCACTCAGTTGTCTGTTATCTACCAGCGCTGCGGCAAGATTCAGGAAGCCGAAGATGCGATGGCCCGGGCACACGTGCTGCAGGGGCGACCACCCGGTGGCGGACACTAAGCATCGTTGCTCAACGGTCAGGCTCGCAGGTCGCGTCGATGCAGCTCTGTGCCGAAGAGCCGAGACATGTCCAGACGCCGCAGGGCCACGTCGGCCACAAACAGCGTCATAGCGATCAGCAGCAGTAGCGGCCACAGTGGCGTGGCTGTGGAAGCCGTGTCACTTTTCAGTGGCTGGAAAACAGATGCTGCATCCGGCTCGAACGTGCCACCCGAGGACTGGGCGATCGACTGCAGCAGAGCCTCGTTGGCTGTCCGCAGACGCAGCTCGTCACTGTATCCGACGATCAGACCACGCGACTGCTGGTACAGAGGCTGCCCGCCGCTTTTCTGAGTCAGCTGCATATGCCATGCTCCCGGTATCGCCATATCCACCTCCGCTTCGTAACGACCTGGAGCGGTTTGCTGAACATCAATAGATGCCGTGGACAGTTGAGGGTCAATCAATGAAAGTGTTGTTTCCGCCATGTTCAGGAACAGCCCATTGGAACCCACTGCGTCGATGATAATCTTACGGCGAGGCCCACGCCTCTGGATGTCCACCACAAAGCCTTCATTCTCACTCCTTTTCATGCAGTGTCGAATAACCTGCGCCCAGAACTTGTTGTAGCCGTTCCAGGTCAGCCATTCGGCCGCCCAGCGACTCTTCGCATCGGATGTAAATGCGACAGACATGCCCAGTCCGTAACGCCACCAGCACAACAGCGGGTCACCGGTCTCCGCCGTTAAAATGACTTCGCTGGTGGCTTTGGGACGCGTGACCACGTACCCCAGCAAGAATGGCGACTCGTCCAGGTTGACGCCGTCCAGCACGGGCGTGGAACGAATAAGCATGGGCAGAAATGGATCTTCATTGATCGCAGATTTGCTGGCCGTCATCGTCTCTTTGGCGAAGATCTGCGGGATCGAATTCACATCTGTTGCGAAGTAGTAACGGCCGCGGCCCGCCTGCGAGATGCGTTCCAGCAGATTCTGATCTGCGTCTCCGATGCCGACGGTGGAAACCGTGATTCGAGAAGCGGCCATTTGATTTGTGATGCCGTCGAAGTCACCGGGTGTCGAAAGGCCATCGGTCAGAATAATGATATGCTTCAGTTTCGCGCTGGTCGACTGCAGCGCCTCATAGGCCTGCTCCATTGCAGGGTATAACGTCGTTCCGCCACCGGATTCGATTGAGGCAATACGGTCCATGACCGCACCTTTCTGTGATCCGCTGCGGATCTCGCTGACCCAATACGGCGAACCGTCGAACGCGATGACCCCGATCTGGTCTTTTGCGCCCAGCAGGTCGACCGCAGCACGAGCAGCGTCCTTTGCCATTTCGAGTTTCTGTCCACCCATGGAACCCGATTTGTCGATGATTAATACCATGCCCAGACCGGGTTTTTCCTTTTCTTTTTCGAAGTCACTGCGAACCGGAAGCACGTCTTCCACGACGGTCTTGTAATAGCCTCCCAGTCCGAATGACTCATCTCCCCCCAGCATGATAAATCCACCACCCAGCTGGCTGACGTATGCTCGGATGACGTCCATCTGCCCGGATGACAGGTCATTGGCCGGGACGTTGGATAGAATTAAGACTTCGTAGTTCTGCAGGTCAGTCAGGGAATCGGGCATTCCCTCAGCAGGTCGAGTCTCAACGGCAATGCCTTCCTCGTTCATCGCCCATTCCAGATGTCGCGCCTGCTCCGGGATGCTTTCAATCAGCAAAACTCGCGGGCGTCCGGCGGTGAACACCATGCCGGACGCCATATTGTTGTCCAGGAGCGTGTCGTTGAACGGGACGGAATTCACGGAAGATAAATCTGAGGCGGCATCAGCAGGGCGCGAAATACCAGCGGAAAATTCGGTGGGCTGTTTGATCTGTTGAGTGAAGTAGAATTTGTTTTCACCTTTCCTGATCGTCTGCACTGCAGAGGCAATGCGATAGTCCCCACTGAAGACTTCCACGACTGCCCGGTCATCGTGATTGGCATCGATCACAACTTCAATGCGGAAAGGTTCACCTTCAGCCACCTGAGCTGGCACATTGACGGCTGAAACCTGAAGCTCCGGATCATCACGAGCAGGCAGTGAGACGGTGGAAATCCGTGTTGCGGACGACGTAACTGCGTCCATGACGCTGCCTTCTGTTTCGTTGCCGTCGCTCAGCAGCACAATGTGGGGGACGAAATGCGGCGGAATTGCGGCGGCCGAAACTTCGACCACCGTTTGCAGGTTTGATCCGCGCTGCCACGCCTCCTTCGCTGCAGCGGCATCAGTTGCTGCAGCACCCGTCAGAACGGCTGACTCACGGACGGACCCAGGACTTCCGTCCATGTCCGACGTATCTGCGACAGAATGGATTCCCCTTTGAAATTTTCCCGGCACCGAGGCAAACGGCAGAATGGCAAACGAGTTTTCGTCCTGATCAGCAGTGGCCCGCGCAACAAAATCGTGGCTCTGTTGACGCCCCTCCGTGCCGACACTGTGGCTTTCATCCACAGCAAAAACCACGAAGACATCCTGCGTGCTGGCCAGCCGGTTGAGGCCGCACAGAGACAGAATCAGGAGCATAACAATGATGCAGCGCACCAGCAGGGAAGTCACCATCTGCCGCCACGGCAAATCGACCAGGCTGCGATAAAAATACAAGACCAGAACAGGCAGCAGCAGCACGGTCCAAAGCCATTCCGGCTGCGTAAATTCGAGTTGTGGCCAGACGGATGCCATTCGAGTTGCTGTCGAATCCAGGTAATCGGGCGGCAGCGATGCCGCGGTGGGAGCAAAGAACGCTGTGCTGTGGGTAGGATAAATGTCGTACCGGGAATGTCCAATGAAGAATTAACACGAGTACAGGGACATTGAAAATGCCTTGTTCAACATTCTGTGTTTCCGTTTCCCATTCGCGCTGGACATGTGCGGCTAATGTCGAATACTTCCGGCGAAACGTCGTCTGTCTGACGAAAATGGACCTGTCCGATGCATCTTTCGCTCGTTAAGCCTGTTAACTGTCATGTTTCGACGTAAACGAGTTCTTATTATTCCTGTGTCTGCCGCTGTGATTATTGCACTATGTGGCTGGCGCATGATGAATCCACATGGGTTGTCGCTCGCCCTTAGCCAACAGCCTGAGATGCGCCAGGCGGCGCCGGTATTTCAGCTGTACGACCAGGAGTCCACGATTGTAAACCTGCAGGCTTATCTGCACCGGCACAGAATTGTGATCGTTTTTTTTGACGGTCAAACCGGGCCTGAGGCGAATGAGACTCTGGTGACACTGCGCGAGTATTACCAGGCGCTGCGGGCTGAAAATATCATTGTCCTGGGCGTGTCGACCGCCTTGCCTCAGGAAAATCGCAACAATTCCAGCCAGCCGTTTCCGTTTCCCGTTCTGTCTGACCCTGCAGCCTCAGCTGCGGAATCGGCGCACCGAAATTGGGGATGCTTCATCGAACCGCCGTCGCTGGACAAGCCTCCCCGAACCCGGCCTGGTGTGTTTCTTGTCGATCGAGCCGGCCTTGTTGCGTGGCAGGGGCAGTTTCCACGTCCGGAGTCGAATACCTCGTCTCTTGTGGCCCGACTGCTGGGCAGCGAGTGAAGATGCAACGATTGACAGTCGATCAGTCCAGTGCCTTGAGGTACTTCACTCCATAATCGCGAGGCAGCGGGGTGACGGAATTGGCGGCCGCCCATGTATCCCATTGAGCTGCAAGCCGCCGGACGAGTTTCGGATGTGTTGATGCCAGATTCGCCAACTCCGTACGGTCCCGCTGTATATCGTACAGTTCCCAGTCCTGTTGTTTGAGTGCCACGAGCTTCCATCGGTCCTGAAGAATCGCACGGTTCGATTCGTGCTCGAAGTACAGGGTACGTACCTGCGGTGCTGCGCCGCGCATCATCGGGACCAGACTTGTTCCGGGTAGCTTGATCTTTCCGGAATAGGTCGTTCCTGCAAGTTCGTTAAGAGTGGGCATCAGGTCAATGATATGGGTGGGGCGATGGTCGATTTCGCCCTTGCGTTTTAGCCCGTCGGGCCAGTGAATGACGCATGGTGAAGCGACACCACCTTCGTGCGTGTAATGTTTGTACAGGCGCCACGGCGTGTTGCTGGCGTTAGCCCAGCCGGAACCGGCACTGTGATAGGTACCGGGGCCCCCCATTTGTTCCAACTGTGTGCCACGGTGCAGAATATTGTTGGGGCTGGATCTGATGTCGAAGCCGTGCGGATCCCATTCCGCACAGGCTCCGTTGTCAGACATGAACATGATGATCGTGCGGTCCAGCTCGCTGGAGGTTTTCAGATTCGCGACCAGTCGGCCGACGTTCTGGTCAATGCGGTCAATCATGGCGGCGTAAATCGCCATACGTCGTGCCAGATCTGTGCGGCGGTCCGCAGGCAGGGAATCCCAGGCGGGATTCAATCCCGTGTTTTCTTCACCGTAGTCCCGATAAAGAGATCGGGGTGTCAGCTTGGTGTGAGACGGAATAATCTTCAGCTGCTTCATTCGGCCCAGTCGCCGCTCTCGAGCAACGTCCCAGCCGGACTGATACTTATCGGCGTATCGAGCGATGTCTTCTGCGGGGGCATGCAGTGGGAAGTGTGGAGCGTGATAGGCCAGGTAGACGAACCACGGTTGGCTGGGAGTCTGTCGGGCTATGTCCAGAAATCGGACGGCATGATCCGTTACGGCATCTGTGCCGTAGAACTTTCCGTTCTGATATTGAAGTTTTGAACGCCCGGCGGGCAGTCGCATGTAATGTTCCGGATCCCAGAATGTCTGAGCACTTACCAGAGTTCCGTAAAACTCTTCGAAGCCGTGCTGCGTTGGATCGGGCGTGCCGAGATGCCATTTGCCGGAAATAAAGGCACGATAACCGGCCGGAGCAAGAGACTCAGCAATGGTTGGAGCCTCAGGGCTGACTCTCCCACGGTAGCCAGGCTGCCCCAGATCAGCAACTTTGTGACCCACGCCAACTCGGTGCGGGTAGTGTCCGGTCAGAATGCTGGTGCGTGAAGGGCAACAGCGGCCCGTATTGTAGAAACGCGTCAGACGCAGCCCGTTTGTGGCCAGGCGATCAATGTTGGGTGTCTGGATTTCGCCTCCGTAACAGCCAAGGTCGCTGTAACCCAGGTCGTCCGCGACAATCATCAGCACGTTGGGAGGCTTCGCCGCTTCGAGTGGGGTTGCGTCATTTCCCAGGGTCCGGAGTGTGAGTATGGCGATGCAGGAAAGGAAGTTCCTGTTCATATCGGAATCTGTTTCGTTAAGTCAGCTGTCGCAGGACCGGTGAACTTCGGCCAGCGACATTTGAACATCTGTATCAGGATCAACGTTATTGCTGCTGGACGTTTTGCCCCAATGAAAGACTCGTTCGAACCACGGCAGCCATCGCTCGTTGCTGACCATTTGCAGAAAGTAAACCTCATGGTCTTTTTCCTTCATTCCCATTTCCCAAAGCAGTTCATCGTGCTTTGATATTCCCAGCGAGCGAAAGTGCTGAATCATAACGAAATACTGGCAGACATTACCGCTCTCCAGTTTACCGGCAAAGAAATAGGGCATGAATCTGCCAATCACATGACAGGCTGCCCCAATCAGTTTGCCAATGACGAAGTGTTTGATTTCCAGCCAGTGTGAGACAGGAATTCTGTATTCCTCCATGATCGCCAGGATGTGGCGACGGTGATCCCACTCGTCACGTTCGATCGACCGAACGTGCTCTCGTTCCGATTCATTCCTCAACGACCTGGCGTGACCGACATAGGCGATGGCGGCGGCGCGTTCTGCTGAGTAGGCAAGCTGCAAAGACGACATGAGATCGGGATGATCCAGTGACATAGTCTGTCGCTCCTGATGAAGTATTTTGGGCTGGCAGCACGGAACCGTTCGGACTTTTTATTTTACCATGAACCGCAGAGGCCTGGCAGAATTCACATCGGCATTTCCGGATCAATTCTGCGACGTTTGCCGTGCCCTGCCATGATTTCGTGACAGTGAATCGCAAATTGGACAACGCTGCTTCTGTCAACGGATTCCTAGCTGAGCAAAGATATGTCGCATCGAACGACAAGGGGGCCTGAGGACGATTTCCTGCCGTTACTTGCAGTTTAGTCGGCCCGACAACGCCAACACCAGAAGTGGCTTCACAACCATAAGATGCAGGCACGAAGTGTGAGCGAGTGCATATCACGGGCGGGGTAACCAGAATGGCAGCTCATGTGCTGGCACTGCATACTGGTATTGAAACCACTTACAACTGTTTTCTGCATTGTAGACACCAGTACGGCACAAGGGGAGGACTCTGCAATTAGCCTCCTGTAGCTTCTGGATTGCCGCCCGTCAGACAATTAGACTGAATGCGAAGGCCGCTCGGTCCTCTATAGTCTCCATTACTCATAGAAGGTAACGACGTCGATGATGATACAATTTTCAGGCAACTTGTCCTGCAGGCCTCGTTTGCTGGTGGCCGTGACGCTGCTGGCCATGGCTGGCAGTGCAACAGCTGACATTCAGCTGCCCAATATCTTTAGCGACTCTATGGTACTGCAGCGAGACCGGGAGAACCGTGTCTGGGGACATGCAGATGCGGGAGAAAATGTGACCGTGACCATCGGGGACCAGTTTCACAGGGCCGTCGCGGATGATGCCGGCAACTGGCACGTCATGCTGTCGCCTCTGTCCCCGGGGGATCCGTTGACGATGACGGTCAAGGGAAACAATGAGGTTGAATTTGAAGATGTATTGGTGGGTGAAGTCTGGATATGTTCCGGCCAGTCAAATATGGCGATGACCGTCAACAACAGTAACGATGCTGATCTGGAACGAGCTGCGGCAGAGTTCCCTCAGATTCGCATGATTAACTTCCCGCGTATGGGGACTCAGGAACCGGTCTGGAGCCACAAAGGTTCATCATGGATGGTGTGTTCACCGGAGACGGTGGGGCAGTTCTCTGCCGTCGGCTACTTCTTCGGACGACAGCTTTACCAGACGATCGACGTTCCCATTGGTCTGATCAACAATGCATGGGGCGGGTCTGCATGTGAAGCGTGGATCAATCGTGATCTTCTGACAGCTGATCCGGCGTATCAGCCAATGCTGGAACGCTGGAATGCCATGCAGAACAGCTACGCTGCACTGAAAGCCAAGTCTTCTCTTAATGACGCCGAAAAGAAACAGCTTGCCGGTCTTCAAAGACAGCTGAGCGGTAATCACAATCCATCAAATATCTACAACGGGGTGCTGAAGTCACACCTGGGCTACGGAATTCGTGGAGCAATCTGGTACCAGGGAGAGTCGAACGCGAGTCGCGCCTACCAGTACCGAGATCTTTTTCCGTTGATGATTTCCAGTTGGCGGGACGAGTGGGGGCAAGGCGACTTTCCGTTTTACTGGGTGCAGTTGGCCGATTTCCGAAACGAATCCGAGGACCCGGGCGAGAGCAGCTGGGCTGAGCTGCGGGAAGCTCAGACGATGACGATGGACAAACTGGACAACACGGGCGAAGCGGTGATCATTGACACCGGAGAAGGCTACGACATTCATCCCAAAGACAAGCAGACTGTTGGTCGTCGATTGGCTCGCTGGGCGCTTGCGAAGCAGTATGGGGTCAACATTCCGTGTCAGAGTCCCCGATACAGGTCAATGGAAGTGTCAGGGAACAGCATCACGCTGACGTTCGATCATGTGCATAATGGCTGGCGGCCGTTTGATGTGCGTGAGGCCCGTGGATTTGCTATCGCGGGTGACGATCAGAAGTTCGTCTGGGCAGACGCGAAGCTTCTGAAAGATGGACGCCTGCAGGTGTCCAGCACTGAGGTCGCGGCTCCCGTTGCCGTGCGCTACGGGTGGGCAGAAAACCCCGTGCTGAACATGTTCAACAATTCCGGATTGCCGCTGACGCCGTTTCGTACGGACGAATGGCCTGGTCTGACTGTCGACGCCAAATAGAAGGTTGATGTGACGGCCGGGACAACGCCGGACGTTGTTTCGGCCCGTTTGTTGAACGCGTGTGCGGACAACTCCGTGGCGGGAACCGCAATGCGGGGATCGGGTGGCTGTGTCTCTGCTAATTCGACCATCGACGAATCCGGCCGGTTTGTGCAGCTTGCAACCTACAGCA
>Ga0315316_10000915_pt1 | contig 20017 bp, 8 predicted proteins | sample M160m3416metaG_FD_203702 | JGI IMG/M metagenome (GOLD analysis project Ga0315316, IMG submission 203702) | Ammonia-oxidizing marine archaeal communities from Monterey Bay, California, United States - M1 60m 3416 | ecosystem: Environmental > Aquatic > Marine > Intertidal zone | place: USA... | reverse complement strand
CTAATTGATGAAATGGTACACCATGCTACTAAAATGGGAATTGGAGTAGTCCAAGAAATTGCAGAGGAAACTCTTAAAAGAAAACCAGGATGCACTATTAAAGAATTTATGAAAATTCTAGATCAGTATCTAGAGCAACGAAATGACCAAGCTAATACTAATGAATAGTTTTAGCTAATTAATTTAAATGAAAGGAAAAATTTATGAGTGAATGGAAACTTCCAGATGATGTAGTAGAACCTTCTATTGAAGGAGCCGGTGGAGGAAATTTTTTATGGGAATCAGGAGTATATGATACCAATGTTAAACTAGCTTATTTAACTCAAACTGCTGGTGGTGCTTACTTTTTAAATGTAGAGCTTGAAAAAGCTGGTGAAAAGTTTGGACGTATTAGAGACAAATGGTGTGTCAAATCTGGCAATGAAAAAGGCAATAAAACTTACTATATAAGCAAAGATGGTAAGAAACAGCCTTTACCCGGGTATCAAACTGCTAAATCTTTATGTTTAGCTGTAACCGGAGAAGATTTTGATACTAATATGACCAAAGTAGAGAAAAAAGTAATCAAGGTCTGGGATTTCAAAGAAGGAAAAGAAATGCCTTCTGAATACCCAGTAATTACTAATTTGATTAATAAGAAAGTTAAAGTCGCTGTTCGTCAAGTAATTGAAGATAAACGAACTCAGAACTCCAAAGGAACCTGGGTTGCTTCTGGCGATACCAAATCTATTAACCAATGTCAATTCTTTGGTAATATAGATACTGGTAAAACTGCTGAAGAAGTTAAAAATAATAAAGATGCTGTTGCAATGGATAAATGGGCTACTAAGAATACCGGTATGGTTATAGATAAAAGTACTAAGGGTTCTAAAGCACAAGATTCTGCTGCAGACATAATGGGAGATACTTCTCCTCCTGCTCAAGGTTCTTTATTTGATACTAAAACTCCAGCGGCTTAATGTTTATCGCAGGCATTGATCCTGGGGCTAATGGAGCAATCGCTGTTCTGGATTCAGAGAATCCAGACAGCGTTGCTCTGTTAGATTTAAATAAATATAGTATTTATGAAACTACTAAATGGTTACACAATAAAAAAATAAATGTTATTTTTTTAGAAAGTGTACATTCATTATATGGAATGTCCGCAAAATCTAATTTTGGATTTGGTAGAAATTTTGGCATAGCATTTGCAATCGCCAAATTAGCAGTTTCCGATGGGCCTGTTCAACAAGTTACTCCTAAGGTATGGCAAAAATACATAGGTGTTACTGTTAAAGGAAAAGGCATTAAAAAAGAGGTAGCTAAAATAGCTCAAGGATTATATCCAAACGCACAGTTACAAGGTAAAAGAGGCGGTTTACTAGATGGTAGAGCTGATGCATTAATGATTGCTCATTACGGATTAAACTATAAGGAGAAATAGTATGACAGACAACGAAGAAATTTATACAGAAGTTGCGGATATAGATCCTGATCTTATAGAAAATGCTAGTGACCTAGAAGAATTAGGAGAACTATTATTATTTTTAGGTTTTCCAATCATATAATATGGAGGGGTAATGAATATTGATATAGAAGCTATAGTACGGGAAGAAATACGTAATCTAATTAGAGAAAAACTTAACATTGGTAATGCTGTAAACGCGTATAAAAAAGATAGTAAACCCGCAGTATTTCAAACCGAGGAATCTAAATATGAGTACGAATTCCCACGTGAAGGTAAAACACGCCGTAATGCCGAAGAAATGGCGTTACATAAGCAGGAGAAAATACTTGAACGTAGACTTACTCCTGAGGAAAAGGGAGAAATCAAAGCTAAACTTCACATGGATGACTCGGCTGAAAATGAAGCTAAAGAAGACGCTATTAAGAAAGCACGGATAGATAAAATAGCTGCTGAAGGTATGGCCGCAGCTAGTAAAGAACTTGCTGAAGAAGCTCAAAATACCAAGGAGGTAGAGGTCAAAGAAGAAAAGATAATGGACTCAGCGGCATCTGACGAGGCCGAAATTCCAAAAACTGGCGATCTACCTATGATTAACCCTTCTTTATTCACTAAACCTAATGACTAAACCATTTAATAGAGACACCTATTTTAAAACTTTAAAAATAGCTGAAGAAATAAAAGAGCATGAAAAACGCCAACGTCAGTTTGACGAACTCAATGAGCAAATACCTGAAGGTATGTCTTGGATAAATGCAAAAAGTATATTAGTTGCAAGTATAATTATTGGGTTATCTTTATTTGTACTATTAGGATCTGTAATATTAGTACCATTTGTACTAGTTACAGCGTTAAGTTATGGTGTATTTCTATGGGTTAGATCGTTAATTAAATAGATCTCTACCTTCATTCTTTACTATATCAAATAGAGTAACGTTATTAGCTTCATCAAATAGGTCATCTGTTTGAAGCATATTTGGAGAGAATCTACCTGCTAACCAGGAACTGTTTACGTTTCCTAATGCAGATATACCAGTGGTATGCTGAACTGCAGCAGCAAGTGCTACACCTGTAGGACTAGATGCAGCTAATTTTCTAGATGATCTAGCATTACGAAGATAGTAAGAAAGGAATGACGTGGCTCCTACAGCTTCTAGTGCTTCTAATGCTGGGACAAGAGCTTCATCAAATACTACAAATCCATCTAAAGATTCATGCATTACATCATTAAAAGGTCGTCCTTTTACCTTAGTACCATGCTCAATCATTACATACCGAGCTAAGAAATCCGTTAGCTGCACTACATGGCGAGCATATTGGTAAGGCTTACTGCCTTTAGTCATAAATACAAACCTTGCTGCATCCCCTAATTCAGAAGGCATCTTATCTATAAACTTCTGCGCTTTTGGGAAAGAATATGGGATAGTCTTCTGTAATTTATTCAACCATCCATCCGTTTGAGCATCATTAATATCCTCAACAATAAGAGAATTTAACCCAGCTTTACTCATTCTATGAATTAGATTACCTTTAATACGATCATCCAATTGGCTCATTTCGATAGCTTCTGGACTTGTAACAGTATCTAAGTTTTGTGACTCAATTTCATGTTTAAGCGTTATACGTCTTTCCGTATCTTTACGATACTTATTATATTCGTGTATACCCTCATAGATTTTATGGAAGATATAATCTAATGGGATCTTCCTCATCATAAGCTGGTAGATATTAGACATCATATTGCCTATGACTACTTTAGGCATAGCAATAACTACTCTATTTTTACCATACCCGACAGTTTGTTTAATTGCATGATGAGTTACTCCTGCAACTCTTTTGATAATACGTTTAGATTTGGTATCTTCATCCTGGAGCATTTTTAATTCAGATAGATCAAATGATTTGTATCCAAATACTTTATCAATAATATCTTCTCTAATAAAGAACTGCCCACCTATTGCATACTCGTTCATATGATCTCTGACAGCTTTAGGAAGTTTTCTATAACGATCTATGTATGGAGAGTTTGGATCCATAATATCAATCCAATGTAGGCCTGGATTAGTTTTCATCATATCCATTTGTTCATATACTAGAAGCTCTACAGTCTTCTTATCACTCTCGATGGTTTCTTTACGATCCACAGCTGAAGATCTCATATGAGCAAAAACATGGTCAATTTCTAGATCTGGACGAATAATCTGCTCCACATCTGCATGATTCATCATTACTCGATAATCAGTAATATTCCCGGCTTGGTCTCTAAGAGGACGCATGGTTAAGTCATCATTCCATACGTTGTTTGTATTAGCTTTAGCAGATCTACTCTTAGCTTTAATAAACTTCTCCACTTTAGCTTGTATTTTATAGAAATCTGGCTTGCCTTTATTAGGTCCTTTTGTATGGTGATATGCCGGATCTCTGACAAGGATTTCAGTTAGTGTAGTACCCATATTACGTTGATTAGTCGTAGACATTACCCCAGATACATCAGTAACTTCTGGTGTAGTACGTGTAACATACATTGTATCAATCGTTTGACTACCATCTATCTTTGTTACTGGGTAGCTCTCAGAATAACCTAATTGTTTCATTTCTTTTTTCTGGTCAGCTCTACCCATTCTAATATGAGTAAAGTTATCTATACGTTCTACGATATAACCCTTAACTAGCTGCATTTCATTCTCTTCAAAGTTCTCCGCTCGTACATTCTGTTTATATGTACGATGACTCTTAAGAAGATCACTTATGCCATTGCGTTCAAAATTGGCCCCAAATTCAGCTTTAGCTAGCTTTAAAACAGCTTTATTATGAGTAGTATCCGTATAATCTAAAGCAGATAACGTAGAATACATATCTAGTAGATTTATCTCAGCAGTTGTAGGATTGGTGAAATACTTTGCCGCAATAGTGCGTACATTAGTATGAGAATCATCTAATCTAGTATTTCCTGTAGCAATCCAATATCCTAATTCTTTTGCATAACTAAGAGGGTCTGACTTATGGGAAAGTTTAAGTTCTGTAGCTATTCTAGCTTTTAATGTATCTCTCCTAGCTTTACCAGTATGACCTATAAGATCCATTATTTCAGAAGGACTCATTTCCCACTCATTACCTTCGTTTAAAAGAACAGATAAATCCGTTTGAAATAGCACCCTAGTTAGGGCTACTTTCGTTTTGGCATCTATTCCATGCTTGTCACCTTCTTTAACTGATTTCCAGATACCTTCTATTCCTTCTTCTTTATTTCCATTAAACCAACTCATTGTAAATGTCTCTGCTTGCTGACGAGCTTTAGATATATTAACTTTTACATAGAGTAATTGTTCGATCATTTCTTTGGTAAGAGCTCCGTCTCCAATTTCACTAGCAATACCTCTCATTGTTTTATTCAATCCTTGATCTATTTTCTCTCTAAGAGCTAAAGATACTCTGTTAAAATTAGAATCTTTCTCACCGGTGTTTAATATGCCATAAAGTCCACCGCCAACAGTAAGAGCAGTTTGTCTAAGAATACCTGTGTTTTCGCCCTCCTTACCTTGAATCTTAAGAAGTATGTCCTCTCCAGTTCGTTTAATAAATTTATCTGATTTATCTAAATTATTATAGGTATAAGCACTTAACCTATCTAACATGCTTTCATGTTTAGCTTGAGTAGCTACTAGATGTTCAGTAGCAGCAAGTATTTCTGCAAATGCATTGTCACTCTTAGCTGCGTAAGTTCTGCTACCGAAGGAAGATTTTAAGAAATTCATTACAGAAGCAATGATACCTATTATATTATCTAGAATCCCTTCTCTTACCGGTTTAGGCTGAGTCTTAAGAAAATTAATTATTTGTCGGTTAGTCGCAGAGTAAGCTAAAAACTCATGTAACCTATTCTTCTCTTTACCTGCAAATACGTAATTATATTGTTTTTCAGCCATGGCTGTATCATTTTTAGAAGGATTATCAATTCCCTCTAAAAATACTTTATAACCTAAATTTTTACCATATTTTGAGTCTAAAGCTCTTTTAGTTTGGAGATAAACTCTATGTACACGATCAGCAATTAAAGGATTTTCTCTTATAGCGAGAGCTGTAGTGGCATGCAATAATTCATGAACATAAACTTCTTGCGGAGATTGATTAACATTAAATGGTGCACCATTACTCAGGTTTATTGTCATAGCTTTATTAGCTATGTCGTATTCACCTTGGGTAATTCCATCAACCTCCTGTTTGGTTAATTTAATTCCTCCTATCTCAGTAATTCCCTCACTTAGAATGCCTAAAACTGTATCTAAGGTTTCAGTATGTCCAAGCATTTCCTGAGCATCAGCATAATATTGAGTTGAAAATGCTTTAAACTTATTAAATAGTTTCATAAAGTTACCTTCAGTAATACTTCCAAGATCCTCTGGCTTAGCCGTTGGAACTTTTGGTAAGTCATCTATTGATCCAACGGTATCTGTCACTTTTTTACTAATCTCATCATCTAAGAAAGGAGTTACACCCTTTTCGATGTCATCTTTTATTTTTTGGTTAGCATCAAATAGATCTTCGTTGTATCTTTCACTTTTTTTATCCGTGTTTTTTACACCAGTACCAAATGATAATTTTTTCCCTTGACCTGAAGATCCGACTAATACAAGTCTAGTTCGTGGGCGGGAAGTAGCAACATATAATGCTTTTACTCTAGTTAAGAAATCAGAACCATGAAAGCCACGTAGAATATTTTCATAATCAGCATATACAGTATCGTATGTACTACCTTGTGCTTTATGGGAATTAATTATATAAGCTGCGCCTAGACCTTCTGTAAACATCTCTTTAGCTATTTTTCCCTCTTTGTACTCTTTGTATCCAGTTAGAAGTGAAGGATCACTGGCTATTTCTGAGGCAGAGAGATTGGTAAATATAGTACGCCCTGGTTGAGACTTGGAGAATTTCTTTGTAAGCTCGTCAACACTAATAAGTTCACCATACCTACGTTTCCTCATCATTTCTCTTTGTATATCTGCTTCAGACTTGTCATGTTTTAGTACTAGCTTAAATGGTGTGTCATTACCATCTAACTTAACTTCTAAAACATTTACAGTAATATTTTCGTAAACTGGAGCTTTCTCTCCTGTGTACTCATTATCTTTTCCGTCTTTATACGAAGCATACGTAATAGTCTCTAGTTCTTTATGTACAGTTACTTCATCTCCATTCTTTAATTTTTTAGTATAACTTTCAACCGTCTGTCCGTTAAGTAGAGATGTAGATTCATCTATTACTAGTCGTTCACCTTTAAGAAATTCTTTAATGAATTTTCCTTTCTCATTTAAACCTGGATCAGCTTCCCCAAAAATTGCCTTACGAATCTTTGCACGAAGTTTCATAGATCTTACGTGATCTCCAGCATTGAAATGAATATACTTAACGCCTTTTTCATTTTTTGCTTCTTTGGCTTTTTTATATTCCTCAGCAAATTCTGTAATTGTTGAGTCAGTTGGAAAATGTTGCTTATACTTTTCTCCTGGAAGCTTCACCTGGTGCGTTTCTTTGTATGTAACGTTGTCATTGTTAATAAATGGAAGTTGAAAATTTACGTCTGAATTTTTCCCGAATTCCTTTTTATAAATTGTATGGTGTTTATGGAACCATTCTGCAACGTTAGCAAGAATGTCTGTAACGCCTAATATAGGATTACCTGCATCCTGTCTCATACGTTCATCTAATTTGGCATAATGAGCTTTAATATTTATAGGTACTTTATCTTTTTGGTTAATTTCCATTACAGTGTCAAATACCATAGCTACATCTACAGTTCCTTTACCAAATTTTTCTATAGGAGGTAATTGAACATTATCACCCATAAATAATAAGCGTATTCCTAATTCTTCCGCTATTGCAATTAACTGTTTTGTTTGCTTTTCGTTTACCATTGAAGCTTCATCAATAACAATTACTTTAACTCCTTCTAAAGCGTCTTTCTGTTTATTAGCTGCTGTAGGATCTTTTTTAAATACTGCTTTCCAAACTACGTTTCCTGCTTTATCAGTAGAAGATACAAATTCTGGTTTTTCTCCTAATAAACCGGCAATCGTATCAAAATCATCGTCTTTATATTTACCAGCAGCTTGTTGAATTACTTGCTTAGCTTTATGTGTAGGTAGAGCAAACTTAACTTGCCCTAATTCAGGATTATTAATTAATTTTCCTTTTTCATCCGGTTCCATATTTAATCCAAGATTTGTTAAAGCAGCTTCAACAATAGTAGTTTTACCTGTGCCACCTCTGCCTTGTAATACAAATATTTTATTATTTATGTCTGATATATCAGTACCCCACCATGCTTCCATTTGAGCCATAGCTCTCCACTGATCGTCATTAACTTTTACAGGTTTACCTTTCTCATCATTAAATGGTAGAACAGGTCTTTCACCTTGAGGAAGGTCACCATTTATTGCAGAATCAACTTCATTTAAAGCAGCATCATTACGGCTTTGAGTACTTGGTGAAGTCCCAGGCTGAGGCATATATAGCTGATGTGAAACCATGCCTCTTGCTTTCATTTCTGCGAAAAGTTTCTCACGAGCTTTAATAACTTGATCTGTTTCTTTTTCAAACTCTTTAATAAAATCATCTGCATCTTTAGGATTTTGTTTTTCTTGTTGTTGTTCTTCTTTGTAGTACCAATTATTTAATTCATTAACTTGTTCTTCAGTTAATGTATCTTTAATCTTTTTTACTTGTTTAAGAGTAGTTTCAATAATGCTGTATTTCTTATTGTATTCTATGTAAGTTTTTCCGTAGATCTCAGATATCCTAGATAGTTGTTCTGGACTAGCCATAAATGCATCATGTAGTGGTAGAACATTGCCATCTCCTTGCCATGCATTACTAGTGAATCCTACATTAATTCTAGGATCTCCTTTACCATTTCCTCCACCAAATGTCTGAGTTAAGATTACAGAATCCATATTCTGAATCTGGCGAATTAATACACTTACTCCTGACTCAACAAATTGTAATTGTTTAGCCATGATGTCTCTATTAAACTGAGTACCATCTTCTTGTTTTATTTTATTTTCAATTTTATCACTTCTAATCTCTAATTTTTCAGTATTCCAAGGCTCATTAGGATCTTGAGTTTTATCTTCAGTTCGGACTGTTTCTATAGAACTTAAATCAAGAGCACCATCTGTGTATTCTTCTCCTTTTTTATTTTTAAGCATCTGAGCTAGAGGCCCTGCAGCTTGAGGAATAACCTCTGATAATTCTGCATTAACTCCAGATATCATTTGTTGTACTTGTTGGTCAGTTAATCGATCTACTTCAACAAAATTACGTTTGTCCTCATCACTGAGCTTAGCTTTGTATTCTTCGTTTACCTGTTTTAATTTATTTTTGTAAGCTCTTTCATAACGGAGCATAAACATCCGATGCATCATTTGCCCCATCTTAATTACACTACTTCTAGCATTTTTAGTATCTCCTAGCATAGAATTTAAACCATGCTCAAATCTAGGCTCTACTGTTCTACCAATTACTTTAACTAGCTCTGAGTCGTTAAAGCTGTATAATGCCTTTCCGCTCTTATCTACATCTAATGCTTTGCCATCTAATAGTAACTGTCTATATTCTTCTTTAGATGGAGATTTATTACCTTCAAATGCGCCTAATTTATCTAAATTATCTACAAATTTATCTATACTATCTGCAAATTCTTTAGTAGTTTTCATGCCCAATGCATGTAAATGTTTTCTTGCTTCTGGAGATAACCGGTTATTTTGCATATCTTGGTGCATATTATGCAAATCAGTAGCTTGTTCATAGAGACTATCAACGATATCCGATGCAACTCCTTGAGCAATACTCTTAGTTCCTCCTCCATACATGTAAATCATGAAAGGATATTTAACAGTTTTACGCATACCTTTATCGTAAAGGTGCATATCTGGAGCTAAATCTTCTAATGCTTTACTCCTATTACCATACAAAGCTTCATAAGCTTTTATTGTTGCGTCATTTTCTTTTTGTTGTTTTGGAGTTAATGGCTTTCTTTTAGTTCCTTTTGTATATTCTCCAGCTTCTTTAATAAAATCATTTTTCCACGAATTCTCTATATACCAACTAAGTGCTGTATCATTTGTTGCTCCAACTTTAATATGTTCAATTAAATTCATATACACGTCAGGTTTAGACGGATCATGTAATGATCTAACATCAAACCAATTACCTACTTGGTTTAAATGTTTCTTTAATTGCTCATCTTTAAACATTGGAAATTGTAAAAGGTTCATAGCAAACCCATTAGTAATCCCATCAATCTCCATTACTATGTCAGATTTAAATTCGGTCTTTAGACTAAGAGGGTTTCCAGAAGGCATGTAATTAGTTAATGCAGTAATAGCTGTTACTAGCTGTATGTTTACATCCTTGTACTCTTTAGTACTCTTAATTTCTGATAGTGCTTCTGCTAATTTATTAGCAGCCTCTTTATTGTTTTTATCTTCCTTAAGAACTTGCATAGCTTTTACAGCTTCTTGCACATTGCCATTATTGATAATGTGATCGAATTCAGTTTCAGCATAGGCCATGTTGTTTTTATCAACGTCTAAGCCAAAATTTTGAACAACAGCTAATTTAAATTTCCACAAGTTATCTTTGTTATAAGTTTGTGCTCCCCAAGACTGTAATAAAAATCTAGTAACCTTACTGTGCTGAGGGTTTATTTTTCCTTGCTGAAGAACTCTGTGGTGTCCTTGTAGTTCATAACCAAAGTAAAAATCTTTTAATTTACCTTCTTTATCGGCTTCTAATATAGCGTCTAGATCGTTATTTTTATCTCTATTGGCAGCTTCATTTTTATCTCTCTGACGTTGATGCATATCTGCTGGTACAAATTCTGCTAGTACATCTGCATGACTTTTATACCCAGATTTAAAATAGACTAATTCTTTATTATTAAGAAATCCTTCATTAATTTTTTTACGAATCCATTCTCTACGTTTAGGCTCTACACCTTGATGGGCTCTACCTGCTAACCACTCTCTATAATTATTAACAGCTTCTGGTATACTATTAGTTTTAAAGTCAAGACCTGTGTATCCTTCAGCTGACCAAGGATTGCCAAAATGTTCTTCAGGTTTTACATGCGGGATATCTTCTTTTTCTTTAACTCGCATTACATAAACTGCAGTATTAGGATTATCTCTAGCGTATTTTTTAGCATTTGGAGTCTCAGAGACAATTTTAACTTTAGCTCCTTCCGTAGGAAGTACGCCCATAAGTCGGTTTAAAATACCTCTATGGCCTTCATTTAATATAGCTACTGACTCCAAAGTTTCTGAGACATTCCATTTAGCATTGTGTAACTTTTTAAGAGCTTTTATTACTTTGCGAGGTACTTTCTTAAGAGATCTTTTAATACGAGTCGAAACGTCTATAGGTTCTCTAAGAACTTCTCCATACTGTTCTGTTTCAATACCGAGTTGATCTATTATATTTTCAAATGCAGATTTACCTTCGGTAGACATTAAAGGAGTTTTAATGTTACCGTTTTGATCTGTAGTTTCTGGAAATTTAATATGTCTATAATTTTTACCGTCACCAGTATTATTATAATTTCGTTGGGATTTGTACTCGTCAAATTTCCATTCTTTGTTTTCTATAGTAAACCAAGCTCCAGAATCTGTACCTGCGGCTATATCTATAGCCATCATTCCTAGAGCAGGAAGTAGTCTTGAGTAATATAGATCAGCACTTGCTTGGGTTAACGTAGGATGATCCTCAGCTATTTGTTTAGCTGACATTCTTAGCATAGCTGCAGTATCTTTTCCAAAACTATCAGCTGTGTCATTAAAGCTATAGCCTAGACCTACTAATTCCCTTTCATCATCTGGTTTAAGATCTTCTTTACCACTATATAAGAATTGTTTCTTTTGCCACTCAGAAGTAAATCTATTATTAGTTGGGTTCCTAATTTTAAATGACAGTACTGAAAGATACATACCTAACAGTATTTGATCTGGTAGTTTCCCTACTGAATTAGTTTTATCATTCTCATCGTTACGTAATAGAAGAGATAAAGGTTCTCTTAAAGCGTAATTTCGTGCGTCAAACAATCGCTCTACGGGCATTGGCTCCGCCATGCCCTTGAGCGAAGCTTTTCCTTCAGTGATGGATGTTATTGTGTATGTATTTGCATCACCTTGAATACGTACTTCTTGCCCTACTTTTAAGTCTTTTCCTGTCCATGCTATATTTTCGTATCTTTCTCTAAATACTTTATATTTTGTAGCTACATATTTAGCGGTAGTTTTATCTACGCCTAAATCTATAAGAGCATCTTTAAGTTTTTCCCAACTAAATGTACCAACTAATTTTTGAGGTTTTCTTATTCTTCCTGCTTCTATATCTTCATCAGTCCATATAAAGTCTGTATCTTTAAGAGTATGTAAGCCAGGGAGATTTTGTATGTCATCTATCTCACCAATTTGAACTAAATCAGTAAAGAAAGCGCCGAACATTCCCAGTACTTTTTCTTTGTTACCTTTAGCAATTGAAGTAATTACAGGCCAGTATTTTTTAACAGCACTTGTTATAAAATCTTGTACTTTACCTGCTTTAGTTTTAGCTCCTTCTCCGGTCTCTCCTGTCGTGTCAGCACCTTGCTCAGCAGAGTCAGTAGATGATTTAGCATCTTTAGAAGCTTCACCAGATAATGGATCTGCTCCTTCAGATTCCTTACCTTTTGCAGATTGCTTAGCGGCTTCTGCGTCTGCAAGTTGTTTTTCAAGTTTCTTGACTTCTTCTGCAAGCCTATTAATTTCAGCATCTGGTGCACTCCCTAATGTATTTTTCTTGGCGTCTTCTGCAGCAGCCAATTTAGCTTTTGCTTCTTCAAGTTTTGCTTTAATTTCTGCTATGTTATCAGTACTAGCTTTTTGTTCAGCAGTTGGCGTAACAGTAGGTTCTTTATCTTTCTTTTGAGGATCCTTAAGGCTATCTATTGTTTCATCAGATATTGGCGTAACTGGTGGTGCACCAATTTCTGTTTCTATTTCATCAAGTGCACTAAGAAACTGAGAATCTAATACACCTTTCTGTGCTTTTCTTTGTTCATTTTTAGCAATAGAACTTTTATCATATGTTTCAATAGATTTTAATGCACTGCTACCTAAATTAACTTCTTGTTGAAGTACATTAATTAAATTCTGAGAATTTAAGTCTGTATCGGTTTGTTTAGTTGAACTAATTTCAGTAAGAAAACTAATCCCTCCAGCTCCTCGTCTTTCTTCCACTTCTTTATTAAAATCCGTTCTAGTCATCTTAGAAACGGTGTACTGCATTTTTCGCGTATTAGGATTAGTCTTCTTAGCTTCAGGATCTATAACTCCAGATACAGCCCATAACTTACCTGCTTCAAGGTCTTTAGTTAAGGCATTGTCATATGCTAGTTTAAATGCAGTAAGCTTATTATTAAGATTAGTTGCATGAGTTTGCATTGCAGCGAATGCAGTATCAAACTGTTGTTGTACTAATCTCTCTGCTCTCTTTTTTGGATTTTTAAGTATTTCTAGAATTTCATCACGGTATGCATGTAGACCTTTAAATCTCTTACTTTCTCCACTAACAATTTCTTCATGTACATCTGCAAATTCTTTACGCTCAAGTTCTTTTTCTAATGTTTTTTTATCTCTGTTAGCTTTTGCTATTTCTCTAAAATGTTCTTTAGTATCAGCATCTGTATCAGGATCATTAAGTACTGCTTTAATCTGCTCTGTAGTTGCGTTTTGGGCATCAACAAATGCATCGGGCCCTGAGAATAATTTATCCGCTTGAGAATCTTTCTTAGCGCCATCAGATGGCAGGATTCCTTCAGTTTTAAGATCTGCTACTTTATTACGAAAGACCGTTTTTTGTTCTTCATTTAAATCTCGTTTAGAGATATCAGCTAATTTCTTTACTAGTAATTGCTGCCTAAAAGGATTTACATCTTCAGGAGTTAGTTCAGCAAATTGAGCTTGGCGTAATTCAGCAAGTTTATTTAAGCCTTTTTTCTTATTAGCATCGAATTGTTTAGTTTCGTTAAGAAATTTTTGATATGCAACAGGATCTTTAAAATCTTTTTCTGTTAATCTTCTGCCTTCTTTATCTAACCATTCTTTAGGTTCTTTTTTTAATTGAATAATATTACTAATTACTTTTCCGTCTTTAGTTTCTTGAACACGTTCTAAACCACTGTCTTCTTCAGGAACATAATCGTTTTCTACATCTAAACTAAGATCTTCTCCAGTTTCTATAGGAGCCATTCCAGGATCTTCAGCTTTTGCTATTACTTCTATCTCTTTTAATAAAACAGCCTCCTCACCAGCAGCTAATTTAGTACCTTTTCCTTCAGTCATAGTACTAGCAGCTGTCTTTGTATCTTTAAGATCTCCTCCTAAAGCTCTTTCAATTCTAGCTTTTTGTTCTACTAGCTGTTTTCTAACATATTCTAGTTGTTGTTTATTCAGTTTAGTTTCTAATTTTTCTTCTAAAGTTTTTTTAGTTTGTTCAAGTTTAGCTAATGCTTCAGGATCTTTAGTCTCAGATTTTTTTAAATCTGCTATTTGTTTGTTTACTACAACTAATTTATTGTTAGTATCCTGACTCAATGAAGGGTCGTCTTTAATTTTTAAAGACATTGTGTCTTTAGCTAATTGTTCTCGTTCTCCTTTTAAGTGATTAAGCTCGTTAGCTAAAATTACTTTGGCTTCTGCTATTGCATCTTTAGATCTAATCCCATCTTCTCTAGATCTAAGATCATTATAGATTTCCTCAAAACGTTTATTAGCGCTATCAACGCCACCAGGAACATCAACAACTTCTACAGACAGATCTGCTATTTGTCTGTCAAGATCACTTATACGTTCCTCTGCAGAAATTTGATTTAATTTTAAATTGTGGGCAGTTAAACTATCTTCTAGAAATTCTTTATTCTTAGTTGCTTTAGACGGTTCTAAAGCTTTATCTATTACAGCCTTGCTTAATAAAGTTGCAGCTACTGTAGCTTGTATTGTAGGTCCTGCAAGAGCTCCTCCAACAAAAGATTCAACAACTTCACCTTTACCTAATTTCTCTCCAGTCTCGCCATATTTCTCGGCGAACCTACTCATAGTTTCTTGTACGCCTTCACCTGCTGCAGGAAGAACAAATTTTGTAACAGGTTTAACTAACAAAAGATTAGCTGCTTTAGCACCAAGATTTGCATTTAGGCTTTTATTAATTGAAGCCCCAACTTTATTCATCCATTCAATTGGATTATTAATTAACGGTTTTCCAGTTAATACTCCTTTCATGTAAGAAACACTGACTTTTTCAGCTAACATACTAAAAGCTGAAGATATCTCGATTCTTCTTTCTATTTCTGGAGTTAACTCTAGACCTGGGTTGGCTTTTATCCACTCTTGTTTCATTGTTCTGGATTTACCTAAAGATAAACTAGTCAACATACCTATTTGTACAGGTACGTTTCCTACAGCTAACGCTATAGTAAATCCAATACTGTCAAATCCTTGCTCCATAAAAATACCCATATTATCGAATGCGTATTTTAAAGCATTTGTAGTACCTTCTTTTTCGGCAATAAGTTTAAGAGCAGTAACAGCCCCAGCTGCATGTTTTCTATTTACTGGAAAATATTTTTCGTAACTTTCAGCCATTTCTGAAATATTGGCTAAATCTTTTTCATTCCTGGCAAAAGCACTAGCAAGTAATTTAGCAGGAAACGCCAAACCTGCCATAGTTCTATTAAAATACTCTTTAGCAGAACCATCTTGAGGGGCATCTGGATTTGCTTCCCAATTAGCTAAATTGTAATCATGAAATGCTTTAGCGTATATTTCACTCAACCCACTGATTGGAACTCCCTCACGAGTTAAAACTGACCATGTTCCATCTTCATGTTTACTTGCAGTGCCATAACGTTCTACAACTGGGCTAGTATTTTCTAACGGAGTTAATGCAGTTAATTCTTTAGCTGCTTTTTTTATAGCCGGGTCAGTATCAAGTAAACCTAATGCTCCTGTACCAGATGGAATAACATCTTTAGGTATAGGCTCAAGTTTGGAAGGTTTTTCAACAAGTTTAGGCGGTGTTTCATCATTGTCATAGTCACCACTTTTAACAGGAGCTGGAGGAGAGGGCTCAATTTTATCTACAATAGGGTCTTCTCTAAATTGTTTAACTTCAGGTTTTTCTGCTTCTACTTTAGGAGATTCTTCGACAAGTTCAGGTATAGATTCCGTTTCTTTGACTGGTTCCTCTGTAGATTCATATATAGGTGCAGGTCTTGGAACGTTATCCATTACACTATCAAGATTAGCATCTAAATATTGTCTACCTACTGTGGCAGTACTGCCAGGTGCAAAGTCTCCTTTACCACTAAGACTATCAATAGGTACTTTCTTTTGGACTTTATCTTTAAGAACTTCTGTGTCTCCTTGTTGTATTGCTTTAGCAATACCTCCTGGCGTAGTAATATCAGATGGAGATAAAGATGGTTTGCTCCTTTCTTCTGCTGCTTTTTGATACTCTGCTCGTTGAGCTAATACTTTGGCTTCGGATTCTTGTCGTGCCTTATCCTCTTCCAAATCTTTAAATTCCTGCTGTAGTTGATCTAAATCTTGCCTCGCCTCTTTTATAGGCATAACAGGAGGTTTACCTCCGGCGGTAACAACCTCTGTTGGTTTAGCAGGAGGAATCTCTATAGGAGGAACTCCAGCGGTAGGAACGTCAGTAGTAGTATAGTCTTTAAGTTCTCCATCTTGATAATGTATCTTCTTCCAATGCCCCATTCCTTCTTTAAAACTATTAAGAGCTGATTGTTTTTTAGTAGTTCTTCTTTTTCCAGAAGGTTTTTCTTTATCTGAACTAGCATCTCTTGTATCCCAACGTTGCTTAAATAACTCAATACCAGCATCTTCTATTTCCTGCATATTAGGATGTTTTTTCCCCGTTGCAGCTATAGCGTTAGATACACGGCCAAATCCAGTATTATATGAAGCGGTAGCTAAATGCTGAGACTGCTGTTCACTAAATCCTTTGGCTTTCCAACCTTTAATATGTTTAGCTAAATATTTAGCCCCAGCTTCTATTTGATGGTCTTGATTAGTAACATCAAATTCAACGCCAGTACCTTCAAACATCTCTTTACCAGTTTTTTTAGTTACTTGTAGTACACCCTGAACTCCTGTTTGTGAAATAGCTGTATTATCAAAATTAGATTCCTGTTTAGCTAATGCTGTAAATAATCCTTTAGGAAGTCCATGTTTAATCGCGGCATTATCTAAATCTATTTGTAGATCAGCTGGGGCTAGGTCTTCTTCTGGTTTATCGAGGATAGGTGCTTCTATAGGTAGATCTTCTTGATTCTGCGGAATTTCTAATTGACGGCGGGTATCTGTTTGTCCTATAAAATCTTCAGAAATATTTATTGGTGCAGTAGCTGGAGCAATATTATTTGGAGATTTTATGTAGGCTTTTTGTTCAGCTATTGGAGCAGTGTTTTTATGGCCAAATACTTCCTGAGCTCGAGCTACTTTCTCATCTCGAATTCTAGCTTTGCTTTCTAGTAAACGATTAGTTAAGGAAGTTGAATTAGGATTTACTGTGGCAGTATCTCCACGTAAATCCTGTTTAATACTATCGAACTTTCCCATATCATTTATCTAGCCACGGCATCAGACTGCGTATTACTTTTTCTTCTGCGCTGCCTTTGTATTTATTTAATAGCCAAGGTCCATAAGTTACGGGGTCATACCATATCATTGATCTACCGTGTTCTTTTACAAAAGTCTCTTGTATTTTTCTTCTTTTCTCTGGAGTTGGGAATATTTTATTCATATAACCAACTAGCGTTCCTGTTTTTTCATTAGTCGGTTCTATTACTTTTTTATTGTTACCCAAAAGAGCATTAATTTTAGTTTCAAGAAGTTCTCCTGAAAGTTTTCCGTCTTTATCCCGTGTTCTATTATCAGTAGTTCTTTGACTTCGTTGAGGGAGAAATTCTTTTAAGCCTTCTAATAACTGATCTGCAGTAAGTTTAGACATATCTTCACCTGGTTCTAGCCCCATTAGCCCAAACGTACTCTTATCAAAAGGATTATAATTATTGCCATTTATATCCATTCCTCCTTGCGAAGTAAACATTTTCAAAAGAGCTAAATCAAATGTATTTTTCTGATCTCCTGTTAAAGTAGAAGACCCATCCGATTTTTTAAATAATTTACTAAGTTTTTGAACAGAAAGTCTTACTTGATTATACAGCTTTTCTAAATTGTCTCCTCTTAGTTTTGAATCTTTAGCTTCTGGCAATCCTTCAAGAGTTTTATTTATTTTAGTTTCAAGTTTTTTAGCTACAAGAGACCATGTATTACCGGTTCTTGCTATATCGTATAAAAATTTACGATCATCTTTTTTGTGTTTAAGAGCATCTTCCAGTTCTTCTCGCTCAGCTTTAGTTTTAAACTGAGCAATCATATCTCCTGTTTGAAATATAGCTCCTAACTCATCATCATTTCCAATATCTGCAACTATTTTTTTATCTATAACAGCATCGCTTAACCATTTAAATTTTTCTTTATACTGTCTTTGCATCTCCTTTCTAAACTTTTTTTGTAATGAGACAGTAGCTTGTTTACCTTTTATTCCTCCTACCTTTTCACTCGTATATACATCAAAAGCATTTATCTTCAATCCTTCCATTGCTTGAATAAGAGGTTGTTCTATAATTTCAGCTTGTTCTGCTGTTAACTCATTTCGATTGGTATATAAATAATAAGCACCATTTTGAAGAGCATTTATTAAATCTTCATTAGTACCTTTAAATAATGAGTCAGCTATTAAACCAGCGTGTTTATCTAATTCTACATCTACAGTAGATTTACGGCTTTCCGTTTTAACCATTCTGTCAAACATGGCCTTGTACCCAGATCTAGCAGCAATATCTTTAAAAGCTGATTTAAGCGCTTTCGGACTTGCCCATCTATTGTTTTTAGTTACTTGAGTTTCAATATCTTGTTGAATATTTTTTAAAACATCAGGTGTAAGAGATCGTTCATTATTTGGGTCTCCTCCATGTTTTTTAATTAACTCAGGAGTTATTTGTACTTGTGTTTGTTGTAATAATTCATCAGCAATCGGTGCAAGAAGATTGTCTGTATCTTTAATATTATTATTACGAGTAAATGTGGCAAACTCATTCATTGCTATTTTCTTGTCAGGGCTTTCAAGCGTAGATAAATCTCGTATGTGATTCATAATTGCTGATTTGTCATCTACTGCTTTCTTTCCTGCATCTAAAGCACCAAGAGTTTTTTCTAAATTATTCATCTCTTTAGCGCCTAGAAAACTTGAATCAAATGAACCTGGGTTCTCAGATATAGTTCTTTGACGAGCTGCAGCTCTTGATTCACCTTGTTCAGGTGTAATATTAGAAAGAGTATTGTAAGCTTCATTCTTTACAATATCGCCGTAAGCATCAGAACCTTCGTCTATGCTTTTAGAAATTTTATCTAAGCCTAAGACACGTTGTTTATTAGAATCTGCAATAGTTCCTAAAGCTGCCTCAAAACTAGGGGCTGCTTGGCTTCTCCATGTTGGGACTGCCATATCTATTCTCCTTTAAACTACTAGTTCAGACATTGTATAACCACCTGGAGTTTGAGCAGCTTTCCATGCGTTAACATCTCTGGCATTAGTATTATAAGCAATCTTTCTAGCATTATAATCTTTGTTCCATGCAGCTTTCTGAAAACCAAAAGCTTCTCTACCTAATTGATTCTGTTCTTCAGCAAGACCAACTTGCTTATATCCAGACCAAGCATTCAATCCTTTTACTCCAAGATCTAACCATCCTTTAATTCCACCTAGAGCTCCATCACTACCTAACATACTACCTACTTTATCCCACCAATTTGTACCATCACCAGGATCCGGTTCATTTCCGGGACCATATGAAGGGGCGTTAGAATGTGCATTTGCTATCGGGTCTGGATTAAAATTATATTCCATCATTTGATCTACATTAGATTTTTCTTTTTGAGCTGATGTTATTCCTGCAAGTTTCTTACGGTTTTCTTCCCATTCGTTATATTTACTATTAGATAATTTTTGGGTGTAATTAAGAGCATTAGGACCAGGACGGCTAAGTATTCCGCCTCCAATAAAACTTCCAGAATCCCATCGAGGTTTATTTGATCTTCTTACCCCTTTTTGCTCCCAAACTGATTTACCGTCTGCATAACCGTATTGGCCCATAACTGTCTCCTTAGTCTTCACTTAATTCTTTGTCAATATTACTATGATTTAATAAAGATGTCTATTACAGATTACTATATAGCAACTTGACCGCTTACAGATTGCTGTATAGTTTCACTATATGCATAAGCTAAATATGGTACATCATATTGTGCAGTAAATAGAGAGTAAGTTACTTCCCCTCCTAATGCTGCACCTCTATTAACATTTCGTAGTGATTGAAGCATTATATTTTGTGTGAAACTCTCTGTTGGTGCTATTGCTGCTTCCAACAGACTTAACTGTGCATCCTGCTCA